>CAEZST010000007.1_pt1 | contig 56612 bp, 54 predicted proteins | sample 7264041 | NCBI WGS metagenome assembly CAEZST01 (sample SAMEA6813785, study PRJEB35770) | uncultured Aquiluna sp. | biome: Freshwater; feature: Freshwater reservoir; material: water | place: Czech Republic | collected 2016-08-15 | depth 0.5m m | reverse complement strand
CGAGTGATGTTGTTCAAAATCGCGGCAGGCACATTCATGGCCACTAAAACCCAGTTCACTATTTGATTAAGCTCACTGCCTAATAGTGGATTGAGCACTCCCAGTTGAGCGAGGTAGTGACCGGCAATAGCCAAGGCAACCAAAAATGAAAAGAAGCTCGCAATTCGGTATGGAACTGGCATTACGCCTGCATTTTGACCACCAAAAGCGTATTCACCAAGTGGAGCACCTAGAACAATCGCAAGCTGGAAAAGTGCCAGAGCTACAAATGAGAAAACCAGAAATCCGGCGGCGAACTGATCTAACATCTGCTCGCCTTTCTTTGCTGGGGTGCCTGGACTCGAACCAAGAACAAAGGAACCAGAAACCTTCGTGTTGCCAATTACACCACACCCCAATGGGACGCTACGTCGCTCGGATTATCTTAGTGTGCCTTCGAAAAGGCTTCTAATCTAGCGAGCGAGCGCTCTTTACCCAGTATCTCAAGGGACTCAAATAGTGGTGGAGTCACCCTCCGCCCAGATACTGCAACTCGAACAACTGCGAAAGCATCTCTTGGCTTCAGGCCAGCTTTCTCAATCAGTGCTTCGCTCAAGGTGCTTTGTATGTTTGCGGTCGTGAGATCCGAAAGACTGGCTAGCGCCTGAGCTGCCGATGATGCAATTTCTCCTGATTTAGCGGGCAATTGAGCTAATGCTTCGGGTTCGAAACTTAGATCGTCCGTGAACAAAAAGGCGAGCATGCCACTCGCCTCACTCAATACGGTAATTCGCTCTTTAACTAGCGGTAGGGCCTTAGCCAAATCAGCCAGTTGCGCAGTACTCGGATGTGCTGGCAAGACTCCGGCAGAGATCAAGTATGGTAGCGCGCGGTCCTGGAAGTCCTCGTCAGAGAGTAGGCGAATATGCGACGCATTGATTGAATCCGCTTTCTTCTGATCAAACCTTGCCGGGTTAGGATTCACACTGGCAACATCAAATGTTTTGCACATTTCATCCAGAGTAAATATGTCTCGGTCGGAAGAGATGGACCAACCTAGTAGCGCGAGGTAATTCAGCAGACCCTCTCGGATAAAGCCTCGATCACGGTGCAGGAACAAGTTACTCTCTGGGTTTCGCTTGGAGAGTTTTTTATTTCCTTCTCCCATCACGAAAGGTAAGTGTCCAAAGCGCGGTACAAATTTCGCAATTCCCGCCTCATAGAGTGCGTTATAGAGAGCAATCTGTCGAGGAGTAGAAGAAAGCAAATCTTCTCCTCGAAGAACGTGGGTTACTCCCATCAAAGCATCGTCGACCGGGTTCACTAGTGTGTAGAGCGGTTCACCACCTGGTCTAACAACTACGAAATCTGGGAATGAGCCAGCAGGAAATGCAATTTCTCCGCGCACGAGATCAACAAACTTAATCTCCTGATCGGGAACTCGCAGGCGGAGTGCTGGCTGTCTTCCCTCAGAGCGATAGCGCTCTTTTTCCGCATTTGTTAGTTCTCTTTCGGAGTTGTCATAGCCGAGCTGCACCGCTCTGCCAGTAGCCTTGTTCCGAGCTTCAATCTCTTCTGCAGTCAAAAAGCTCTCGTAAAGGTGACCTGAGGCAATCAGTTTTTCAACTACCTCTTTGTATATTTCTCCACGCTGGGACTGACGATATGGCTCGTTTGGGCCACCAACATCAATTCCTTCGTCCCAATCTATTCCTAGCCAACGAAGGGCTTCAATAATCTGTTGATAGCTCTCCTCGCTGTCGCGGGAAGAGTCAGTGTCCTCAATACGAAAGACGAACTTTCCACCTTGGCTTCTGGCATAGGCCCAGTTGAAGAGTGCAGTTCTGACTAGTCCAACGTGAGGAGTTCCTGTGGGCGATGGACAAAAGCGCACAACAATCTCACTGCCCTTGGCAGAGGTAATTGGAGCCGTTAGCTGAGTCATTTTGTAACTAAAGCTTATGCCACCGGATTCGAGAGAGTCCCGATGCCTTCGATTTCGCACTCGACCAGGTCTCCGCTTTGAAAACCAGAGATGCCAGCGGGTGACCCAGTGAGAATTACGTCTCCAGGAAAAAGTGTCAGGTTCTGCGACACGTAAGCGATCAGAGCCTCCGGGCTGGCAATCATCTCCTGAGTGTTGCCCGATTGACGAACTTCGCCATTCACGCGAGAAATCAGTTTTTTGTTAGCGGGTTGAAAATCAGTTTCAATCCAAGGTCCGAGCGGTCCAAAGGTGTCAAATCCTTTGCTTCTCGCCCACTGCAGATCGGAAAACTGAACATCGCGCGCTGTCACGTCATTGGCAATTGTGTAGCCGAGGATGTATGACTTAGCGTCAGCTTCCGAGATGTTTTTAGCTTTCTTTCCTACCACCAATGCAAGTTCCACTTCTAGCTCAGCTTTTTTGGTTTGGGGAGGGATTACTATTTTTTCACCAGTTGCAATCAGTGAACTCGGAGGCTTGAAAAACATAAGTGGTTCGTCTTGAGGGTTTTGGCCAATTTCAGCAGCATGGTCCTTGAAGTTGAGGCCGATGCAGATAACTTTGCTTGGCTCCACTGGAGTCAGCAGAGTAACTTCTGCAAATGAAAAACTGTGACCGGTTTTTTCTACCGCATCAAAGAAAGATCCCGCTAATTGATGAATTCGGTCCGATTCCACAACACCGTTGTGGACCTGGCCGTCCAGAGAAAAGCGAGCAAGACGCATTTGATTAGTCTGCCAGCTTAACTAGCCAGCCATGCTTGTCCGGAAGATTTCCATATTGAATGGAGGTCAATTCTTCCCTAATTGATACTGTTAGGCGGCCCGGTTCTCCTCCGCCAATCTCAATCTCTTCTTTTCTTGACTTGAGCTGACCTACTGGCGTGACGGCAGCTGCAGTGCCGCAGGCGAATACCTCTACCAATTCACCTGACTTGGCTGCGCTGCGCAGCTCGTCAAGGGCGAACCTTCTTTCTTCAACCTTGTGACCGCGGTCTCGCAGGAGAGTAATTACAGAATCTCTTGTGATGCCGTGCAGGATAGTTCCATCCAGAGCTGGAGTTACAACAGAGCCGTCTTTGAAGACAAAAAATAGGTTCATGCCGCCAAGCTCTTCGATGTAGGTCGCGGTCTCGGCATCTAAGAATACGACCTGCGAACAGCCGTTTTCATATCCTTCATTTTGAGCTAGCAAACTGGCTGCATAGTTTCCACCTGTTTTTGCTTCACCCGTGCCATGCTTGCCGGCTCTGGCTGAATCTAGTGCAATCCAAATTGATACCGGCTTAATTCCACCAGTGAAATAGGGTCCGACCGGTGATGCGATGACTCGATACTCGGCGCGGTGCGCCGCTCTTACTCCCAAGAAGTTTTCCGCAGCAATTTCGAAGGGGCGGAAGTAAAGGGTCTTCTCGCCGTCCTGTGACGGAACCCAGGCCCCGTCAACAGCTATTAGTTGCCTAAGGGACTCAACGAAGGTTTCAATGGGAAGCTCAGGAAGGGCCATTCGATGAGCTGATTTTTGCAACCGCCTGGCATTCATTTCCGGGCGAAAAGTCCAAATCGAACCATCCTTATGCCGATAGGCCTTTATACCTTCGAAGATTTCTTGTCCATAGTGCAGAACAGCTGCTGATGGATCCATCAAGATTGGACCATACGGAATTACTTGGTGTGAATGCCAACCCTTGTCTTTTTCCCAAACCACAACCACTTGATGATCGCTGAAGTGCGTTCCAAATGTTGGATTGGCAATAATCTTTTCGCGCTCGGCATCTGGAGTTGGATTGGGGTTTCTAGTTACTGTGAATTCCATGGCTAAATTCTCTCCAAAATTTCCTTGGCTACCTCATCGGTAGAACCGCTATATCCACTGGCTAAGTAACCCGCAACGGCCGTCTCGATCTTCGCAGCGGCCTCCAGAAAACCAAGGTGGTGGGCAAGCAAGCTAGCGCTCAAGATTGCTGCCGTTGGGTTAGCTAAATTCTTTCCAGCGATATCGGGAGCCGAGCCATGTACAGGCTCGAACATAGAGGGAAACAGACCAGTTGGATTGAGGTTGGCAGATGCTGACAGCCCGATTCCCCCAGAAACAGCCGCAGCAAGATCCGTGATGATGTCGCCAAAAAGATTGTCTGTAACAATCACATCGAAACGCTCGGGCGAGTTGACCATATGAATTGTGGCGGCATCGATGTGCATGTAGTCGTGCTTGACAGCGGGATACCTTGCTGCAGTCTCTTCCACGATGCGCGTCCAAAGCTTGCCAGCGTGAACAAGGACATTTGTCTTATGTACCAGTGTCAGTTGCTTTCGACTTCGTTTGCTAGCAAGATCAAAGGCATATTCGACAACCCTGCGAACACCGTGAGCAGTATTTATGGAAATCTCATTAGCAAGCTCTTGCTCGGTTCCAACTCGAACCGAGCCGCCGTTTCCTACATATAGACCTTCGGTCCCTTCACGCACTACAACAAAATCGATCTGGGGCTGACCGGATAACACTGTTGTCACGCCTTTGTACAGTTTGCTCGGACGGAGGTTTACAAAGTGATCAAATGCAAACCTGATTTTCAGCAGTAGACCGCGCTCCAATATTCCCGGTGCAACTCTTGGGTCACCTACTGCACCAAGCAGAATTGCCTGGTGCGTCTTCAGCTTTGCTAAATCTCCATCTGTCAGGATTTCGCCCGATTTCAAATATCTATTGGCACCGAGGTCATATTCAGTGGTCGAAATTTCAATGCTTGACAGTGATTTTTTTAGGGCAGCTAGAGCAGGGGCCACGACTTCTGGGCCAATTCCGTCACCCGGAATTACGGCCAAATCGAGTTTTTTCAACGTTGCCCCTAGGGATTTATGGGCTTAACCTTATTGGCTTTTCTGGGGCATGGCGACTGCCAAGGGGCTCGGCATAGAATTAGAGAATGGCTAAAGAAGTTTCAATCGATGAACTCCAGGAATCCCTCGCTGACGGTGCTTTCCTAATAGATGTTCGAGAGGTGTCCGAGTACCAGTCCGGTCATGTCCCTGGCGCAAAACACATCCCACTGGGTGCTCTCCAAGAGAATCTGAATGAGATCCCTAGGGACCAACAGGTTTGGATTATCTGCCAAAGCGGCGGGCGTTCAATGAAGGCGGCCAATGCACTGGAAGATTTGGGCTACACGGCTGTCTCGGTTGCAGGCGGAACTGGTGCGTGGATCGAATCGGGTAGAGCAACGGCCTAGGCGTTCTAGCTCTCAGATAGAGAGATAAACTTCATCAGATCTGCGTCAATTGCTTCGCGAAGCTTATCCACAAGTGCAGGTTCAATTGGTGAATCGATTGTGATGACGCTAAGCGCCTTACCACCTTTTTGTTGCCTCGCAATTGTCATGGCAGCAATGTTGATTCCAGCTTCCGCAAAAACTGATCCATAAATAGCAACAATTCCTGGCCGATCTTGATAAACCATAACTACAAGATTCTCAGCAAGGGCTAGTTCAACCTCATAGCCATTGATTGAAACAATTTTTTGATGGTGCTTGGGTCCGATAACCGTACCCCCTACGGAGACGGAAGTGCCGTCATTGAGAATAGCCTTCAGAGTTGTTACGTTGCGGTACTCATCACTCTTAGTGTCTTGAGTTAGCCGTACTTCAATCCCACGCTGCTCTGCAAGCAATGGAGCGTTTACGTATGAGACTTGCTCACTAACCATTGTTTGAAAAAGGCCCTTGAGAGCAGCCAACTTCAGGACAGTGACATCGTGGGCGGCTATTTCCCCTCGAGCCTCAAACTCAATAGCCACGATTGAAGTGTGGGCTAGTCCAGCAACAAGTTGCCCGAGCTTCTCGGCCAGAGGAATGCCTGGCCTAACGGATGGATCGATTGCGCCACCCGCTACATTCACGGCGTCAGGAACCAAATCTCCTGCTAATGCCAGCCGAACAGACTTGGCAACTGATACACCTGCTTTCTCTTGTGCTTCGTCCGTTGAAGCTCCTAGGTGCGGAGTAAGCACGATGTTTGGAGCTCCAAGTAATGCAGATTCTTTTGGTGGCTCGTTTAGAAATACATCCAAACCTGCTCCAGCAATTGCTCCACTGGTAAGAGCTTCGACTAGGGCTTCCTCATTAATGATTCCGCCACGAGAGCAGTTCACAATTCTCAAAGATGGCTTGGCAAGCGCAAATTCCTTCTTGCCAATGAGCCCGGTGGTTTCTGAAGTTTTTGGAATGTGAATAGTAATAAAGTCACTTTGTCTCATCAGCTCGTCCAAGTTGACTAACGCCACACCGATTTGTTCAGCGCGAACTGGGCTGATAAATGGGTCATATCCAATCAGCCTGCATTCAAAGCCAGCCAACCGCTGAGCCACCAAAGATCCGATTCTGCCCAAGCCAACTATTCCAATGGTCTTGTCGTAGAGCTCAACTCCAGAAAATTGACTTCTTTTCCATTCCCCAGCCGCAGTTGAATGGTGAGCACCTGGAATTTGCCTCGATAAGGCTAAAAGGTGTCCGATAGCCAACTCCGCCGCTGAAATTATGTTGGAAGTTGGTGCATTAACCACCATGACGCCAGCCTCTGTTGCGGCAGCTAGGTCAACATTGTCTAAACCTACCCCGGCTCTGGCAATTACTTTCAAGTTAGGTGCCGCGTGAATGGCCTCAGCATCCATCTTCGTAGCGGACCTAATGAGAATTGCGCTAGCGCCAGCCAAAGCTGACAACAGAGCTTTTCGGTCTGTCCCATCTGTTTGTCTGACATCAAAGTCATCCCCAAGCGCACTCAGCGTGGCTGTGGATAACTCTTCGGCAATCAAGACAATTGGCTTAGCCAAAACAGACCTTTCTTGGAAGTGGATTGTCGGTCAGTCTAGCGAGCTGCCGAGCCCTCTTTGTAGTCATCGCTGTTCTTGATCCAGCTAAAGAGCTTCCGTAGCTCCCTGCCGGTTGCCTCGATCGGATGAGCCTCGCCCTTTGCACGCAGTGCCAGAAACTCTGGTGCTCCGGCGTCTTGATCGGCGATGAATCTCTTAGCAAACTCACCCGACTGAATGTCAGCCAAGACAGCCTTCATGTTTTCCTTGACGCGTGGATCAATCACTCTAGGTCCCGAGACGTAATCACCGTATTCTGCTGTGTCGGAGACGCTCCAACGCTGTTTAGCAATTCCACCTTCATACATAAGGTCAACAATCAACTTCAGCTCGTGCAGAACCTCAAAGTAAGCAATCTCAGGCTGGTAACCGGCTTCAGTTAGAACTTCGAAGCCGTACATGACGAGCTGCGATGCTCCACCACAAAGCACTGCCTGCTCACCAAATAAATCTGTCTCAGTCTCTTCAGTGAACGTGGTCTTGATTGTGCCAGCTCTGGTTCCACCAATGCCCTTTGAATAAGAAAGTCCCAATTCAAAGGCATTTCCTGATGCATCCTGTTCAACGGCAATTAAGTTCGGTACGCCACGCCCTGCTTCAAATTCACGTCGAACGATGTGGCCAGGACCCTTCGGAGCAACCAGCATTACATTTACGTTGCTCGGCGGCTTGATAAAGCCAAAGCGAATCGCAAAACCGTGACCGAATACCAAAGTCGCCCCCGGCTTTAGGTTGGGCTCAATTTCGTTCTTGTACAAATCGCGTTGCTTTGGGTCCGGTACAAGAACAACAACCACGTCGGCCCACTTAACAGCCTCAGCAGGTGGCAGAACCTTGAGTCCTTTTTCTTCAACTTTGGAGATTGACTTGGAGCCAGGCTGTAAACCGACTACCACATCAACTCCAGAGTCCTTTAGGTTTAGAGCATGAGCGTGGCCCTGTGAGCCAAACCCAAGAACTGCTACCTTCTTGCTCTGGATGATTGCTAGGTCTGCATCCTTGTCGTAAAAAATTTCTGCCACTTTTTTTCTTTCTCTTAGTTGTTTACTTGAGTATTTTTTCGCTCATTGACTTAGAGCCACGTGAAATTGCAATGGCGCCAGACTGAACAAGTTCCTTGATTCCAAAAGGCTCCAAGACTTTTATAAAGGCTTGGCACTTCGCGCTGTCGCCCGTGACTTCAATAACTACTGCATCGCTTACGACGTCAACCACCCTCGCACGGAATAGCGTGACTGCCTCTAGAACCTGAGACCTAGTAGCGGCATCTGTCTTTACCTTGACCAACATGTGGTCACGGGCAACTGACGCATCTGGTTCTAGTTCAACGATCTTCAGAACATTGACAAGTTTGTTGAGTTGTTTGGTGACTTGCTCCAGGGGTTGGCCATCAAGAGTGACCACTGCCGTGATTCTTGATACGCCATCAACCTCAGTTGTCCCTACCGCCAGCGATTCAATGTTGAATCCGCGCCGAGCGAACAGTGCTGCCACGCGAGTCAAAATACCTGGCTTGTCTTCAACGAGAAGGGAAAGAACATGTTGGCTCATTTCTACTCCTCCCCGTCCCAGATTGGCGCAGCATCGCGAGCATATTGAACAGCATCATTCGAAACTCCTGCCGGCACCATTGGCCAAACCATCGCATCTTTACCGACAATGAAGTCGATAACCACGGGTCGATCGTTGGTCTCAATCGCTAGTTTGATCGCCTTGTCGACGTCTTCTTCTTTTTCAACGCGGATTGCCAGGCAACCGTAAGCCTCTGCCAGCTTGACAAAGTCAGGCACCATAACGGAATCGGTTCCGGTATGCAGGTCAGTGTTTGAGTACCGGGAGTTATAGAAAAGTGTCTGCCACTGACGAACCATGCCAAGGGAAGAGTTATTGATGATGGCAACCTTGATTGGAATCTGGTTAATCGTGCAGGTGGCCAGCTCCTGGTTTGTCATCTGGAAACAGCCGTCACCATCGATGGCCCACACCAACTTTTCAGGCATGGCAACTTTGGCGCCCATGGCGGCCGGAACTGAATAGCCCATGGTTCCTGCTCCACCCGAGTTCAGCCAGGTGTTCGGGTTTTCATACTTAATGAACTGAGCGGACCACATCTGGTGCTGTCCAACACCTGCTGCATAAATCGCATCAGGCCCTGAGATTTGACCGATTCTCTCGATTACGTATTGCGGAGCAATCTTTCCATCGTCTAAATCGGTGTAACCGAGCGGGTAGCGCTCTTTCAGGCCGTCCAAGTATTTCCACCACTCGCTGATGTCGTAGCTACTGCCCTTGATTTGCTTTCTAAGCTCTTCCGTCAAGAGGCTAATTACAATTTTTGCGTCACCAACGATTGGAACATCCGCATGGCGAATCTTTCCAATTTCTGCCGGATCAATGTCTGCGTGAATAACTTTGGCACCTTTGGCAAATGTTTTGACATCACCGGTGACACGATCGTCAAAGCGAGCGCCGAGTGTGATTAGTAGATCTGCTTTTTGCAATCCAGTTACTGCAGGCACGGTTCCATGCATACCCGGCATGCCAAGGTGTTGAGGGTGAGAGTCTGGAAAAGCACCACGTGCCATCAAAGTTGTGGTTACCGGCGCTTTGATTAAGTTTGCTAGTTCTAGCAGTTCCTTATTCGCGCCAGCGCGAATAACACCGCCACCGACATAAAGAATTGGCTTCTTGGACTGCAGAATCATTTCAGCAGCAGCTTGAATTTGCTTTCCGTGTGGGTCATTAACTGGCTTGTAGCCAGGGGTGAGATCTTGCTCCGGTGGCCAAGAAAATTCAAATTTTGCATTCTGCGCATCTTTAGCAACGTCGACCAAGACTGGTCCTGGACGTCCGGTTGTTGCGATTTGGTAAGCCGAGTACATAACGGCTGGAATATCAGATGCCTTAGTTACCAGGAAGCTGTGCTTGGTAATAGGCATTGTGATACCAACAATGTCAGCCTCTTGAAAAGCGTCTGTCCCAATGGCGTAGGAATTTACCTGGCCAGTTATGGCCAGAAGAGGAACAGAGTCCATCTGAGCATCTGCAATGGCAGTCACCAGGTTTGTTGCACCTGGACCCGAGGTCGCGATGCAAACACCCAGTTTGCCACTGGCTGCTGCATAGCCCTCTGCGGCATGGCCCGCTCCCTGCTCATGGCGAACCAGAATGTGCCTGATCTTTTTGGAATCCATTAGAGGGTCATAGGTCGGAAGAATTGCACCTCCCGGCAAACCGAACACAGTGTCAATGCCAAGAAGTTCGAGTGAACGAATTATTGCTTGAGCACCGGTCAGTGTCTCAGTCATTTAGTCTCCGTAAAGTAGTCGATTAGCCGCAGTAGGCACCCTCGGAGGCCGAGCGCACCATCTTGGTGAATTTAGCTAGAACACCGCGTGTGTATCGCGGGGGCAATGGTTGCCACTGCTGCTTCCTTGCAGCCAGCTCTGCATCGTCGACTAGTAAGTCAATCGATCGAGCTGCAACATCGACTCGAATCAAGTCTCCATCTCTAACCAGAGCAATAGGTCCACCTACGGTTGCCTCTGGAGAAATGTGGCCGATGCAAAGGCCGGTTGTGCCGCCTGAGAATCTGCCGTCCGTCAATAGTAAGACATCTTTGCCCAAGCCCGCACCTTTTATTGCGCCCGTAATGGCAAGCATTTCACGCATGCCAGGGCCACCTCGGGGACCTTCGTAGCGGATTACGATGACATCTCCGGCCTTTATCTCACCCTTGGTCAGAGCTTCCATAGCACCAGCCTCGCGCTCAAACACTCTGGCTGGACCTTCAAAGTTCTGAAGGTCAAACCCAGCAGTCTTCACAACCGCACCCTCAGGTGCAAGTGAGCCATGCAAAATTGAAATACCACCCGTTTTGTGGATTGGGTTATTCATGGCGTGAATGATTTTTCCATCTGGATCTGGCGGATTGATGTCTGCCAAGTTCTCGGCCATGGTCTTGCCAGTGACAGTCAGGGTGTCACCGTGTAGCAGACCTGCATCAAGCAAAGCCTTCATAACCACAGGTACTCCACCAACCTTGTCAACATCGTTCATGACAAAGTCTCCGAAAGGCTTAACGTTTCCAAGGTGAGGAACGCGGTCAGAAATTCGGTTAAAGTCTGCGAGTTGAAGATCGACTTCAGCTTCTCTAGCGATTGCAAGCAAATGCAGCACAGCGTTTGTGGAACCACCGAAAGCCATCAAAACTGCAATTGCATTTTCGAACGCTTTTTTGGTCAAAATCTGACGTGCAGTGATTCCCTTAGCGATTAAGTTGACAACTGCTTCACCGGATCGCTCAGCCCAAACATCACGTCTGCGATCGGCAGATGGTGGTGCCGCGGAGCCTGGCAAGCTCAATCCAAGCGCTTCACCAATAGATGCCATTGTGTTAGCGGTGTACATACCACCACAAGCTCCCTCGCCTGGACAGATTGCTCTCTCAATTCGATCCAAGTCTTCTTCGCTCATCTTGCCTGCCTTGCAAGCACCGACCGCTTCAAAGGCATCAATGATGGTTACTTGCTTCTCAGTGCCATCGGTCAGCTTCACCCAACCTGGTGCGATTGAACCAGCGTAGAGAAACACTGCTGCAACATCCAAACGAGCTGCTGCCATCATCATTCCTGGCAAAGACTTATCGCAGCCAGCTAGCAGAACTGCACCATCTAGACGCTCTGCTTCCATAACCACCTCGACAGAGTCAGCAATGACTTCTCGTGAAACTAAAGAGAAGTGCATGCCCTCGTGCCCCATGGAAATTCCGTCAGACATCGAGATGGTGCCAAACTGCATTCCGAATCCTCCGGCAGCCGTTATGCCTTTCTTTGAGGCAACAGCTAAACGGTCGAGTGAAAGGTTGCAGGGCGTGACTTCATTCCAAGAGGAAGCAATACCGATTTGTGGCTTAACCCAGTCATCATCACCCATCCCTACGGCTCTGAGCATTCCGCGAGCCGGGGCGCGTTCGATTCCATCAGTGACTACGTGACTTCGAGGTTTCATGTGATTGGTCATGGGTCAATCATAGTTTCATTAGCTAGTAGCCTGAGAGGGTGGATATTCAAGACACCACCAAGGTCCCAACTGGTCTCAGCCTTTACTCAATGGCTGCCCATCGCGCTGCTCGTGAGGTTATTTACAGCTACTCCACATCTTTTGGGCTGGCAACGCGATTGTTAGGCAAGAACTTCCAAGGGCACGTTGAGAACATCTATGCCTTGGTCAGAGTCGCCGATGAAATTGTGGATGGATCGGCCGCCGAGGCCCAGGCCCTGCAGTCCCAAGTTAACCCAGGACAACTACTAGACGAGTTTGAATCCGAGACCTACCGCGCCATGGAAATCGGCTATTCCACCAACCTAGTTATCCACGCGTTTGCTCAAACGGCGCGAACTGTCGGAATTAAAAAAGACATCGTCCAGCCATTTTTCTATTCAATGCGACAGGACTTGACTGAAACTGAGCATGATCAAGAGTCCTTTGAAAAGTATGTCTACGGTTCTGCTGAAGTCGTTGGACTTATGTGTCTTCAGGTGTTTCTAACCGACAGAGAATACTCACCTGCAGAGCGTGAAAAGCTTGTCCTTGGCGCTCGAGCTTTGGGAAGCGCATTCCAAAAAGTGAACTTCCTTCGTGATTTATCTGCTGACTTCAAGCGACTGGGCCGCAGCTACTTTCCTGGAGTCGATGTAAATAATTTCAATGAAGACATTAAGAAGCGTCTAGTTGATGACATAAACGCAGACCTAATGGTGAGCGCTCAGTCACTGCCGTTGCTACCAAAATCTGCCCGACGAGCGGTAGCTGCTGCTCAATTACTATTCACAAAGCTAAATGACCGAATTGAAAAGACCTCAGCTGAAGAGCTGATTAATCAAAGAATCTCAGTTGGATCTACGCAGAAAACAGTCTTACTGATCAGAGCACTTTTAGGAGCCAGGGTTTGAAGAAGCAAGCAGTTGTAATTGGTGGCGGATTTGCAGGTCTTGCAACCGCAGGGTTGCTTGCCAAAGCTGGCATGGATGTGAAGCTTTATGAGGCAAGAGATTCCCTGGGAGGTAGAGCATACCTTTGGCAAAAGGATGGATTTCGCTTCGACATGGGGCCAAGTTGGTATCTCATGCCAGATGCATTTGACCAGTTTTTTAAATTGATGGGCACATCTGCTAAAGAACAGCTGGATTTGATTCGCCTAGAACCTGCTTACCAAACCCGCAATGAAGGACTTGGCGACAAAATCCTCATGCCCCAAAACCTAGATGGCATTAAGAAGATGTTTGAAGAGATTGAAGCAGGTGCTGGGAACCAGCTTGGTAAGTACCTAGATTCAGCTCAGGAAGCATACGAGCTTTCGATACGACACTTTTTATACACAAACTTCCGCGACTTTAGAAGCTTTCTGCACCCAGATGTACTCAAGCGTCTTGGTCGATTCCTGATGCTGCTAACAACATCGCTCTACAAATTCTCGGGGAAGTACGTCAAAGACGAGCGCCTAAAGAAAATGCTCAACTTCCCAGCCGTATTTCTGGGAGCCTCTCCTTATGAAACACCCAGCATGTATCACTTGATGACTCACGTTGACATGAACCAGGGTGTGTTCTACCCCATGGGCGGAGTGCACACAATCATCGAATCGCTGGCTCGGCTAGCCCAAGCCAACGGCGCACAAATTCATACATCTTCTCCAGTTGAGAGAATATTGGTTGAAAACGGAAAAGCTGTGGGAGTCCAGCTAGCAAGTGGTGACATTCGAGCTGACGTCGTGATAGCAACGGCAGACTTGCAGCACGTTGAAACAAAACTATTGGATAAACAGCACCAAACTTACCCAGCCAAGTGGTGGGAAAAGAAGGTTGCCGGCCCGTCTGCGCTGTTGCTCTATCTAGGAGTGAAGGGCAAAGTCGAGGAACTTGATCATCACACACTGCTGTACACAGCGGATTGGGAAAAGAACTTTGCAGAGGTTTTCCATGCGCCAGATGGAAGACGTAAAGTCCCAAATCCTGCATCCCTTTACATATGCATGCCCTCCAAAACTGATGCCAGCGTAGCTCCATCGGGTCACGAAAACATCTTCGTGTTAGTTCCAACCGCAGCTGATCCTTCTATTGGAAAGGGCGGGATAAACGGAGCTGGGGATGCTCAGCTTGAGGCAGCTGCAGATTTAGTTATCCAGCAAATTTCCCAGTGGTGCAACATTCCTGACCTAAAGCAAAGAATTGTCGTGCGCAGGAGCGTTGGTCCAATGGACTTTGTCAACGAATTCAATGCCTGGAACGGAACTGCTCTCGGCATGGCACACACTCTGTTTCAAAGTGCTTTCTTCCGGCCAAAGAATAGATCTAAGAAAGTAGCCAACCTTTTTTATGCCGGTCAGAACACTTTGCCAGGCATCGGAATGCCGATGTGCCTAATTGGAGCTGAGCTCGTATTCAAGCACCTGACTGAGGACAGATCGAGTGGTCCATTAAATGGAGAGGTTGGCCCGGTCAAGAGTTGGAAAGGTCTTCGTTGATGAGTGAATCAACGAGTTTCATATATCTTTTTGTTCTTTTGATTTCAATTTTGGGTCTAGTGGGGATAGACCACAGAAATAATCTGGCACTCTTTCGCAGCCCGCTGCCAACCGTGATTAGCGTTTCGATCTCCGTTGTGATTTTCTTGATTTGGGACATTGTTGGTATAGCTCTTGGAATTTTCTTTAGAGGAAGCACGCCATTTTTATCAGGGCTTTTGCTTGGTCCAGAGCTTCCATTAGAAGAGTTGTTTTTTCTGATTCTTCTGAGTTACAACACCTTGCTTGCATACCAGTTCTTTGCGCTTAGGAGTAAAAAATGACCTATCCGGTTTTGACGGCCATTGTCCTTGGGGTGTTTGCGGTCTATGCGGTGATTTTCCGAAGGTGGATTAATTGGAGAGCGCTGTTACCTGCAGCCGGTCTGATGCTGCTTCTTACGTTGGTTTTTGACAACTTAATCATTGCTAGCGGAATAGTGGATTATGACTTTGAGAAAACCGCTGGAATCAGGTTGTTTCTAGCTCCTATTGAAGACTTCGCATACACCTTGGTCGCTTTAGTTTTAGTTCCAAGTTTGTTCAATTGGCTTCGGAGCAGGCTGTGAACACAGTTCGCCGGTTGTTGGTTTCGTCGAGGCCCATCTCCTGGATCAACACTGCGTTCCCATTTGCTGCAACTTACTACTTTCTTGGTGGGTCGCTAAATGTTGGGTTCTGGATTACTACGTTCTTTTTTCTGGTTCCTTACAACTTGTTGATGTACGGAATCAATGATGTTTTTGATTATGAAAGTGATCTTAGGAATCCTAGAAAAGGCGGAGTAGAGGGTGGGTTGTTACCCCCAGAACTCCACTCCACGACCCTCAAAGTTGTAGCAGTAACAAATCTTCCTTTTATAGCCTTCATTTCATGGCAGTCCGCAACAAATTTTGTGGCGTTTGCTGTTTTTATAGGAACCATATTTTTTGTGGTGGCTTACTCAATCAAGGGCCTCCGATACAAAGAGATTCCTTTTCTTGACTCAATTACCAGCTCATTACACTTCATAGGCCCGATGCTTTTTGCCGTTGCACTGGTTGGGCAATTTACTTCTTTTCTCTCTATCGCAATACTGGCTTTTTTCTTGTGGGGTGCAGCATCTCATGCCTTTGGAGCAGTGCAAGACATTAGGGCGGATAGAGAAGCTGGTATTGCCTCTATAGCAACCGCTCTTGGTGCCCGCCGCACAATTCGGTTGGCATTCGCGTTGTATTTAGTTGCTGGTAGTTTGCTACTTCTCTTGCCCGATCGATTTGCATTTGCATCGCTAGCAGCTCTTCCCTATTTGTTCGTAATCGCAAAAAGCTTTTCCGTGTCAGATGAAAATTGTGAGGCAGCAAACAAAGGGTGGAGATGGTTTCTGGCTCTTAATTTCCTGGCCGGGGCAATAGTTACTTCTTTATTGATCGGTCCCATGTGATGCCCACTCAATTACGTGGTCATCGCTATACCCGTTAGCACAGTGTCGACAGCTCAAAAGAGCGTTTGGTCTTCGCATCCTGAAGTGCTGATGGCCTGCTGGACAAAAGCCAACCCAGCGAGCCGTTGAGGTGGCCATCAGGTGCCAGCTGGTCGGTTGAAACTTGTAGCCGAGCTCTCGAGCCTTCGCCCTCCAAATTGGGCCATGGCCAGCATCTTTGCCAACCAACGCATGAGCGATCTCATGCAAAATAATCTGCTCAACCTCATGAAGGCTGCAGTTTTCCACTAGGTGTCGGCTAACGGTAATTCTTCGAGCACGAAAATCACATTGACCAGCACGATTGATTGCACGGTCAAATCCAAATGAGTAGTTGATTAGGCGATGCTTGACAAACAGCTCCTGCGCCAACTGAATAGCTTGCTCATGGGCAGATCTGTATTTCAATTGCACAGCCATTACGCCTCCAGGACGCTCGCCATGCGGCGGACGGCTTCCGAAATGCGAGTTTGACTAGTGGCGAAGTTGAATCTAATAAAGTCTTGGTATTTGCCGTCATGAGAATGTTCAGGTCCTGACACCACGGCTACCTTCCCGTCTTGCAGGAGTCTTCCTTGCAAGTTGTCTAAGCCGTAAGCACTTAGATCAAGCCAAGCTAGATAAGTGGCAGACATGTCAAAAAATTTAGCTTTAGGTAGCTGTTTTGCTAATTCGAAACGCAGAAAAGTGAAATTCTCGTGAATTATCTTTACAGTCTCATCCAGCCAGTTCTCACCGTTCTTATAAGCCTCAACCATAGAAAAAGCACCCAGCAATGATGCTCTCCAGTTCATGGCCTCTGGCAGACTCCGCATGACATCTTTGATTGCAGATGATTGAGAAATCAGGAATCCTGCCTTAAGACCAGCCGTGTTCCAGGCTTTTGATGTTGATGTGATGGTCACCGCGTGATCATTCGCAGATTCTCCCAGCGATAGAAAAGGTGTAAATGGTTTCCACGACAGTGGGGCATGTATTTCATCGGAAACAACGAGCGCCCCGTATTTAGCAGCGAGTTCGGCGACTCTGGATAGTTCTTCGCGAGTATGAACTGTGCCGACCGGATTTTGCGGTGAGCAGAGTAAGTAAACCCGAACACCCGCCTTAAAAGCCTCTTCGATTGCATCAAGATTCAAAGACCAACGATTTTCTCGCAAGACCAATGGTGCGTCATGCGGAACCATCTCCACTTCAGCTATCCACTTAAAGAATGAAGAGTAGGTGGGTGAATTTATCAAGACTCGATCGCCCGGTTTAGCAACTTTTCGAAGAATCTCTACAGCGGCAACACCAACATCTGTCGCCAGGCGAATGCCTTGATCGTCAATTTCCCAATTCCAACGATTTTTTGCAAATTTTTTGAAGGCCGGGGCTAACTCGGGTAAGGGACCCAGATAACCCATATCTGAGTTATTGACCATTTCGACCAACCGACGCCTGATTGGTTCGGCGACTTCCAAATCCATTTCAGCAACGTGCATTGGCAAAACATCTTCAGGAAACCGACGCCACTTAGAGGATGCTCTTCCTGCGAAGTTACCGAATGATTCTGGGCCTTCTAACACCCTTTGATTATCTACCTTGAATCACTAATTGAACTGGAAGGTAAGCAGCATTGCAGCAATTGAAATCATGACTACGGCGATAAATATGTCTAAAACTCTCCAAAAGTTTGGGTTCTTTACAAATTTGCCCAGCCATGAAGCACCAAAACCTAAGCTGAAAAACCAAACAAAAGAAGCTGTCATGGCACCAATACCAAACAGCCAGCGATCATCAAATTGATTAGCAATTGAACCCAGTAACAAAACCGTGTCGATGTAAACATGAGGATTGAGGTAGGTAAGAGCAAGAGCAGTGATCACTGTTGAGCGAAAAGAGTCTGCTTGAGTTTCTGACTCGATTAGTGCTTTTGGTCGAAGAGCTCTTCTGATTGCCAAACCTGCAAACCAAAGTAAATAAGCAGCTCCCCCGTAACGAAAAACTTCGATAAGAAGCGGAACTGAATTGATTACAGCTCCGAGGCCTAGGATCCCTAGGGCAATAAGAAAAGCATCAGAAAATGCGCAGATCAAAACCACTGTCAAGACTTGCTGTCTACGAAGACCTTGCCGCAGGACAAAGGCATTTTGCGCCCCAATTGCAACAATCAATGACAGGCCAGTGAGGAATCCGGCAGGAACGGTTAGCAAGAATGCTCTCTTTCAAAGATAGTCTTTAGTGATGTTACATACTTTTCAACATTTCAACGATTTAGTCGCAAACGTCGACATCAACCGAATTCCCTCGGGTCAAGGCATTGATTTCCTGGTTTGGCCACTAATGATTGGTGCCTTTTTCTACATCGTGTACCTAACTACCCGAAAGAACCCTTCCGAAAAGGGGAATAAGGAAGAGGAAAAGTAGTTTTCCTTGGCATGGCACTAAAAATTGGATCGGCAGCCCCTGCCTTTAAGCTAAAAAACCAAGACGACAAGCCAGTCTCACTCGCTGACTACAAGGGGAAAAATGTAATCGTCTACTTCTACCCAGCCGCTTCTACACCTGGCTGCACCACACAGGCTTGTGATTTTCGAGACAACATTAACTCTCTAAAGTCTGCCGGTTATGTCGTTCTGGGCATCTCTCCAGACGAACCTGGCAAGCTCAAGAAATTCATGGACAAAGAAAAACTCAACTTTGAGCTGCTCAGCGACCCTGACAACAAAATCCAAGAGAAGTATGGGGCATACGGCGAAAAGAGCATGTACGGCAAGACCTACATGGGAACAATACGGTCAACTTTTGTGGTCGACAAGGCGGGCAAGTTGCAGCATGCCTTTCACAACGTCAAAGCAAAGGGCCACATCGAATTCTTGAGGAAAGAGCTTGGTCTCTAGCCTCTAAGTGGAAGCAGAGCACCAATCGCGATAAAGACTGAGCCAAAAACTCGGTTGAAGTTTTTTCCCACTCTTCTGAGCCAGGGCTGAATCTTGTCTGCCAGAGCGGCCACCATAAATTCGTAAATGAATTCGATTACTACAAATGTCGCTGCCATGACAATGAATTGAATTACCAGGGAATTGATTGGATCAATAAACTGCGGCAAAAACGCAACAAAGAACAAAATTCCCTTTGGATTACTGATTGCAGACAACAGGCCTGCCTGAAATAGGCTCCGATTGGAAGAACCCGTGTTAGCTCCCCGCGAATCTGCCAAAGACGGCGATCGCCAAACTTGAATGCCTAAGAAAATCAAGTAGGCGCCGCCCACCCACTTCAAAACCACCAGTAGTCCAATGTTTGCGGCCAGTAGCGCCCCGATACCAAACATCGACAAACCAATGACAATTGTGAACCCAAGTGAACCACCAAGAATGGTCGCGACCGTGCGCTTTGCTCCGTATAGAGCGCCATGAGTCAATGCTAGGAGGCCATTAGGCCCTGGCGTAAGTGAGAGTCCAAGAGCGGCAAGGGTATAGAGAAGCCAAGTTTGCAGTTCCATCTCAATACCCCAACTCTCTACTCACAATTCCAATCAAGTTACCTTGTTCAACGAACGCTTTGACGTTCTCTCGCAAGCGCTGCGCAAAGAGTCTCGTGACTATTGGCATCGTGTCAGCAGTGTGTGGAGTAATAATCAGGTTTTCAACTTCCCACATCGGATGGCCTTCAGGCAGTGGCTCGGGGTATGTAACATCAGTTGCCGCAGCAGCGATTGTCTTTTGCTTTAGAGCCTCAACCAGATCATGTTGATTGACCACCTCTCCTCGAGCGACATTGACCAGGTAGGCATCTGACCGCATTCGGGAGAACATTTGCTTATCAAAGAGGTTTCTAGTTTCTTCTGTCAAAGCACAGGCAATAACAATAAATTTTGGTATTGAAACCTCTGAATTCAGTGCGTCAAAACCCAGAACTTTGGAGTGCGGACTGTTTTGAAACGGCTCACTTGTGCGTTTTCGGATCACCGTGATTCTTGATCGGAAAGGCTCCAATAAGTCAACTAGCTTCTGCGCGATACCACCGCCACCAATAATGAGAAGATCTTCGTCAAACAGTGAATCGGCGTACTTTTTACCCCAGCTCTTGGCCCTGACTCTTTCGGGCAGAATTCGTCCTAAGGCAAGAGACAACATCAATGCGTGCTCTGCCACTGGCTCCGAATAGGAGCGCTTCGCGCTGGTAAAGACAACCTGAGGATTGTTCGAAATAATTTTGCTAAACGCATCCACTCCGGCGAATGGCAACTGCACCCACTTAAGTTGAGGATTCTCGGCAAGAGCAATCTCCAAAAGGTCCGGCCTGGCGTAGTCAGTCCACACCAATGCAGAAACGTCAGCTGCCAACTGGGATAGCTGCCCGCCTGATTCCTCGATGGCAGTTGCATACTGATCGAACCTCTTTGGTTCCAGAGCAATTTTGTTGTTCAATTCCGGCCCATTTCTATTTGTCCAAAATTCCACTGACAACATTAACTAAGTGAGATTCTGGCACCGAAACGAAAAGTACGCCCCCCGGGACTCGAACCCGGAACCCGCTGATTAAGAGTCAGCTGCTCTGCCAATTGAGCTAGAGGCGCAACAGGCACAAATCCTAGCACTCTCAGGACCCCAGCTCTCCCAGGGTCACGCTCCGGCTCAGCTCGAAATTCAGCAGAAGTTCAGCTGCGGACAATAGTCTGGAGGGCATCGAAGGAGCAATGGTGGCGGAACAGTTTCAGGCCTTATCTACTGGTGATCAAGCCCCTGCTTTTGCGCTGCCTAATCAAGATGGCATAAGCCTCACTGAGACTGATGTATTCAAGCAAAACACCATTCTTTACTTTTTCCCATCGGCTGGAACACCTGGTTGCACCAAGGAAGCCGCCGATTTCCAAGATCACCTATCGGAATTTGCAAAACACGGATACCAGGTGGTGGGAGTCTCGCCGGACTCTGTCAAGAGACTCAAAAGCTTTGAAGACAGCCATGAGCTGACCTTTACCCTGCTCTCTGATGAGTCATTGGCTGCCCATCAGGCGTATGGAGCATATGGGGAAAAGAACATCTTTGGAAGGATTTATAAAGGAGTGCTTCGCTCAACCATAGTTATTGAGGCTGGTGGGCGTGTAAAGGAAGCGATGTACAACGTCAAAGCTACCGGGCATATCCCGCATCTACTTCGCATAATCGCTAGCTAGCGTTGTGAAATATTTCTCGTATTCCTCCACCAAAAAGTGCAACGAAACACGTAACAGCTGCACTCAACAGCGAGATTCCAATGACTGGCTCGGCAAATTCACCACTGAAACTGGCAGTGGCTATTGCAGCAAAAATTAGCTGCAGAACAAGACCAGCAGTGTGAGACCACTTCTTGAGCCTAAAAAGTCCAATTCCAATGTTTATTGTCCACAGTGCCATGGCGAATAAAATTCCAGTCAAGAAAAGTGAGCTTGCAATATTCAAGTAATCGCCCGAAAGTAAGGCAAAAACTGACCAAAATGTCAAGCCCCAAATTAGAGCACTTTCGAGAAAAACCAGAATTATCGCTATCAGCAAACGCTTAGGTAAGCGGTTGAATTGGGTATTGATTTCTTTGCTCCCGTGTGAAAACATTTTGGCGTCAGTAGGACTCTACCTGCAAACAAAGACGTAATCGACCTTAGGAATAACTGAAAACTATGGATATGCGTTGGCTAAATCAAGCCCGTTGCCTCAACGAAGACCCGGAGCTGTTTTTCCCTGTCGGAAACACCGGACCTGCCCTTGAGCAAATAGAAAAGGCTAAATCGATTTGTCGCCAGTGCAATGTTTCAGCTCAGTGCCTTGAATACGCAATTCGTGAAAACCAGGACACTGGCGTGTGGGGTGGCCTAAGCGAAGATGAGCGCAGATCTTTGAAGCGTCGCTACGCTCGAGCCAGACGAGCCAGCTAAAGCACCAAATCAAGCGACACTTTGGTCCCGCCCCTGATGGGCGAGGTCCAACTGATAGTTCCGCGTAATTCAGACTCGACCAGCGTCCGCACGATTTGCGTTCCCAAACCAGTTCCAACTTTTCCTTCTGGTAACCCAACACCATCATCAATAACCTCGATTTTTAGTGCCTTGGGAGTTCTTTCTGCAATGACAGATACCTCTCCAGATTTATCCGCCAAGCCATGCTCAACTGCATTGGCCACTAGCTCAGTTAGGACCAAGGCCAGGGCAGTTGCCTTCTCAGTTGAAAGGTCACCAAAGCTTCCTGAAAGTGTTGTTCTGACGGTCGTGTGATATCCGGTTGCAATTTCTGGAACCAAAATCAGAATGCGATTAAAAACTTGATCAAATGAAACCTCTTGATCAATCCCTTCGGATAGAACATCATGAACAACCGCAATCGCACTAACACGTCTCATTGCTTGGGCAAGAGTCTCTTTGACTTCCTCAGTGTTGCTCTGACGCGATTGAATTCGCAGTAGCGAGGCTACCGTCTGCAAATTGTTCTTTACCCGGTGGTGAATTTCACGAATTGTGAGATCTTTAGTTAGAAGCTCTCGCTCACGTACTCTCAGTTCTGTGACATCTCTACACAGGACAGCTGCACCAACGCGTTCTGAATTATCAGTAATCGGGATCGAGCGTGCCGCAATAGTTATCTCTGGAAATTCAATGTCCGTTCGCCAGGCACCCTTGCCTGTCAAGACAAGTGGTAGGCCTTCATCAACATTCGATTCACGATCCGAAATTGCAGTAACCACTTCAGCTAGGAGTCTTCCCTCTAGCTCGCCATCCATTCCAGCGCGATTGAACATAGACAGAGCGTTTGGCGAAGCAAATAAAACCCTGCCTGACTGGTCTAATCTGACCAATCCATCAGTAACTCGAGGAGCGCCACGTCTTGGTGCCGTCCCTGCCTCTCTGATTGGAAAGTCTCCTTGGCTGACCATTTCCAAAAGTTGCTCGGCCGTGGCAACAAAATTCAGTTGCAGTTTGTTTGGGTAGCGAGACTCCCCAAGATTGGTGTGCCGAGTAATAATGGCGAGTGGCTGGGTGCGGTCAACTTGATCAGGTGCATAAACAGGGTATGCGGAGATACGTGTGGCATTGCCACTGAATTCCGAAAGCGTTGGAGCAACGACTGGCTTCCCTGTTTCCCAAGCCTCGTCAATGACTTTTAGCCAGTCCGTTCGCGCGACACTGCCTGTGATGTCGCGATAAAACAATGTTGCAGCGGTTGAAGGGCGCGCATGGGCATAAACATGGAGTTTGGTTCGCTTCGGAACCCATAAAACTAGGTCAGAAAATGCAGCATCGGCAATTAACTGCCAGTCTGCCATTAGTGTCCTAATCCACTGCTGGTTAGGCTGCGTAGTTTCCTCCACTTGGGTGAGTTTACTCTTCTAGGGCGATAGAGATATCCTGAGCTAGTTTTCTTAGTCCCTGTTGTGCCTTGGAGGGTCGGCCCTGCAATTGAAGTGGGCGAGTGCTCTGCAGCATGATGTCAAACCCCTCGTCTTCCCAAATTTCGCCAATCAAGCTTTGTTGAGCAGCTCGGGTTAGCACGGTTTTGAGTTGATTGGACGGGTTCCGGCCCAAGACGCTGCGCCTAACTCGATTTGCAACGGGCCACACTTCTCTGCCCACCTCACGCAGATCAAACAACAGACGATTTATCCCAACAGGGTCGGCAAGAAAAAGAGCCAGAACTATGTCAGCGGTGGCAAGTAAATGCTGAGTAGCCTGATTGCGATCTCTTCCAGAGTCCACTGAAATTAGACCCACTTCGCAATAGCTAGCAACGTCCCATATCAGGTAGTCAAATTCTTCAGAGAGCCGGTCTATAAGACTCTGCAGTGCAGATGGTTCGGCTTCTGGCCATCGACTAGGTGAAGTCAATCCGGTAATTACCCTCAACGAGGATTGGGGAAAATCAACTTGCTGGACCAGTCTTTCAAATTCATCAGAATTAAATCGGTTCTGTTTACTCAGCCGAAGACAGGCTGCTAGCCCTCCTGCGACTTGAGTGATACCAAGCAGTGCGGCAATCGAAGGGTGGTAAGTGTCTGCGTCAATTAGGCAAACCTGCCAACCATTGCTAGCAAGTTCAAAACTGAGGTTGACAGCAACAGTGGATTTGCCCGATCCAGCTGAGCCCCAGCAAACAACATTGCGAGCCCTCTGGCCGCTCCTAACTGTTGCCAATTCAGATCTATGTTCAATCAATGTCATTTTGTTGGCAACACAAACACTTCGAAATCGGCAGCCAAAGCAGTAATTACTAGCATTGCCTGTTCTTTGCCCAGTAGTAGCTCGACCTCTGGTATCTCCTCCGCAAACAGCCCCTCGCCATATTTGACTGCAGCAACTTCAGCTCTATCGACCAGCTGTTGAGGTTCAAACCCGCCCGCCACTTCCACCACTTGCCAAACGGACACGAAACTTCCTTGAATAACAGAAGCCGAAGGTTGAGTGCTTGGAATCAAACGAACTGCCGTCTGATTATCGAGAAACTGACTACCGAGCCGACTCAGGGGAATCAGCTCTCCCGCGCCGATTGCCGACCTAACGGCTTTTCCTTCAGAAAGAGCGCTCGCATACCTATCAGCCAATGGCCCGAGATCTAAAGCAACTGACTCAACATCCTCCGAAACTATCAACTCTCCTGCCACGAGATCGCGCTTAGCCACCAAATAAGTCGGCAGTGGTTTGTTCAGAGCCATGAAAATAAGAACTGCACATGACACCGCTGCCACGCCTAGAAACAACGTCCATGGGCTAACTCGTCGCCTAATCCTGATGGTCACTTGGCACCCTCAATAAAGACACTCTCGCTCTCAGCCACGACAAGTTGCGAAAGAGGAACCCAAACTACGCCTTGCTGACCTGCTACGCGTAACCAGTTTGAGGTGACACTCAAAAGCCAAGCTGTGTATGTTCCTTGATTAGATTGCAGGACTAATTTGACCGGTTGTTTTTGGAGCGAAAGGTAGCCAACTAACTTTTCATCTATCGATTGCTCAATTTCTAGGCCTGTCAGTTCAAAGATGGAAGAAAATGGCAAGAAATACACTCGAAAGCCACAACGGCCCAAAATAAAGTCCGGACCAAGTTTGGCCTGGTCAAACAAAAAACAACTGATGGATGTTTGAACTTGCAACTTAGAGCTATTATCTATCCTCCTAGCTGCAAACTCTTCTTCTAGTTCGGTTATGAATTCCATGACTGAATGAGACCACATTCACAAAAAGCAATGGTCCAGTTATCCACAGGGTCATTCAAACCCCTTTCCATAATCTGTGGGACTGAGGATACTTTTCTCCACCTGTAGGAAAGAGGGGGAAATGACACTAACCAATCAGGTAGCAACCGATCAACCCGATCCAGCTAAATTCTTTGCAGAAATCTGTGCTGCATATGTGGAGGTTCTAGCAGGACTGAGACGACCAGAACAATTAGCTCGCTGGCTGAGCGATGGGGCCTATTACGACGTTTGCCAGCGCTACCGCCGAGGTGCTCGGCAAAGACAACTCACTGGCACTAACCACCGCCCGGAGATAGTTTTGCGAACCACAAAAACCTTCTTGACAGACAAGAATGCTTACCAAGGAGTTGTAATTCTGCAAATTTCCGGAGCGGTCAAAGCCGTTTCAGTCCGAGCAGAGCTCATCCACGAAAGATTTCGAATAACCGAACTAGTTCTGATTAGTTCTTGAAGAAAGCTGAGCCTTGACCAGAATTTCTAGGTGGGTTCTGGTCTGAGTCGCTCTTGCCCGTAGCATCCTCTTGCACTTCCACTCCACCTTGTTCAGATGGCGCGGAGTAAGTCAGCTGCTGCGGTTGCTGCATGGTGACGTCAGGAACCGATTGCTTAACTTCAAGGTTAAACATCAACTGAACGGCTTCTTCACGAATTGCCGCCATCATGTCCTGGAACATTCCATAACCTTCGCGCTGGTATTCAACCAACGGATCGCGCTGTGCCATGGCACGAAGACCAATTCCTTCTTTGAGGTAATCCATCTCGTAGAGGTGGTCACGCCACTTTCTATCGATAACGGAAAGCATGACTCGTCTTTCAAGCTCACGCATAAGCTGCTCGCCGATTTCGCTGGTTCGCCGGCCGTAAGCGATTCGCGCATCACTGTTGATTTCCTCGACAAGCCACTTGGCAGTTAGTTTGGCCGGAGAGCCAACCTCTGCGATAACTTCATCAATTTCAAGAGAGATTGGATAGATAGCCCTGAGTTGGTTCCAAAGTGATTCCAGATCCCAGCCTTCAGCATCGAGTGCTGAATTGCGCATGACCGTGTCAGACATGACTTCAGCCAAGAATGAATCCAGGGTCTTTGAAATGTCCTCGCCTTCAAGAATCTGACGTCGATCCGCGTAAATTGCTTCACGCTGGCGATTCATCACATCGTCATACTTCAAGATGTTTTTACGAATTTCAGCGTTTCTTCCCTCAACCTGAGATTGGGCTGAAGCAATTGCTTTTGAAACAACTTTAGATTCAATTGCTTGCTCGTCAGGAACCGAAGACCTGTTCATTAGCGAAGCTGCTGCACCTGAGTTGAATAATCTCATTAGGTCATCTGTTAGCGACAGATAAAAACGTGATTCTCCTGGGTCTCCCTGGCGACCTGATCGACCTCGAAGCTGGTTGTCAATGCGTCGAGATTCATGTCGCTCGGTGCCAAGAACGTATAGACCGCCGACTGCCAAGACTTTCTCTGCCTCTTTGGCTACCTCAGCCTTGACCTGCTCAAAAACTTCATCCCATTTGGCTTCATACTCTTCTGGGGCTTTAGCTGGGTCGAGGCCAAGCTTCTGCATTTGCTGCACCGCTAAAAACTCAGCGTTACCACCAAGCATGATGTCTGTACCACGTCCAGCCATATTGGTTGCGACTGTCACAGCACCGAACTGTCCAGCTTGGGCAACAATGACGGCCTCGCGCGCATTATTTTTTGCGTTAAGTACCTCATGACGCACTCCGGCTTTGGCAAGCAACTTTGAAAGGTACTCGCTCTTCTCAACAGAGGTGGTACCGACTAATACTGGCTGACCGCGCTTGTGGCGATCCATGATGTCAGCCACGACCATTTTGAATTTTGCTTCTTCGTTTTTGTAAATCAAATCTGATTGATCTTTACGGATCATCGGCTTGTTGGTTGGAATTGGGACTACACCAAGATTGTAAGTCGACATGAACTCGGCAGCTTCAGTCTCTGCGGTACCGGTCATGCCACTTAGCTTGTTGTATAGCCTGAAGTAGTTCTGGAGGGTGATTGAGGCTAGAGTTTGGTTCTCTGCCTTAATGGTCACATTCTCCTTGGCCTCAATTGCTTGGTGTAGGCCCTCGTTATAACGACGACCAGGCAAAATGCGACCAGTGTGTTCATCAACAATCAAAACTTCACCCTTAACAACCACGTAATCACGGTCGCGCCTAAAAAGCTCTTTTGCTCTGACGGCATTGTTTAGGAATGAAATAAGAGGGGTGTTGGCTGTTTCGTAAAGGTTATTGATGCCTAGATAGTCCTCGACTTTGTCAATTCCATCTTCCAATACGGCAACGGTGCGCTTCTTCTCGTCAACTTCATAATCTTCATCGAGTTTGAGAGTTTGGACTAGCTTTGCAAAAACGCTGAACCAGCGGTTGACATCCGCGCTGGCGGGGCCAGAAATGATAAGGGGTGTTCTAGCTTCGTCAATCAAGATTGAGTCAACCTCATCGACCACGGCAAAATAATGACCGCGTTGAACAAGATCTTGTTTACTCAAAGCCATGTTGTCGCGAAGGTAGTCAAAACCAAATTCGTTATTTGTTCCGTAAGTTATGTCGCAGGCGTATTGAGTCCTTCTAAATTCAGGGTCTTGTCCGGTAACGATGCAGCCAATTGTCATTCCCAGCGCTCGATAAATTCTTCCCATTAGCTCTGATTGATAGCCAGCCAAGTAATCGTTAACCGTTACGACGTGGACGCCTCTACCTGGAATGGCATTCAGATAGGCAGCCAACGTTGCCACCAAAGTCTTACCTTCACCAGTCTTCATCTCAGCGATGTTTCCTAAGTGCAGTGCCGCACCGCCCATGATCTGAACGTCAAAGTGGCGTAGGCCCAGAGTTCTTACCGACGCCTCTCGCACCGCAGCAAAGGCTTCAGGAAGAAGTTCATCTAGCGTCTCTCCCCCAGCGAAACGCTCGCGCAGGGTCCGGGTCTCGCCCTTTAGTTCCTCATCAGATAGCTGTTGATAGTGGGGCTCGAGTGCATTCACTTCTTTTGCTATCGATTCGAGCTTGCGAAGCAGTCTTCCTTCGCCGGCGCGTAAGAGACTGTCTAGAACTGAAGCCAAGTGGTTCTCCTTAGTGACGGGGTAATTCTAGTCGCGTCAGCTAAGCAGTTTCTGGGACTAAAAACCGCCAAACTCTGGGCCTTTGGCGGGTCTGAGGTCTGAGGCTGAGCGGTTTGCCACGACACAGCCAGTTGATACTCCATAGCCGGCAGAGCGCAAACATCGGGCTAGTTCCTGCAGAGTCGCACCAGTAGTCATGACATCGTCAACTAGCAGGATGTTCCCACTGCCTGGCTGGGCAGAAAAAGCAAAGTTGAGGTTCGCCTTGCGCTGCTGAAAACCCAGTCCTCGTTGATCAACCAGACGGCGACTTGCTGAAATGCGAACTCGCTTGAGACTTGAAAGAGCTGGATTCTTAGCCAGCCTCTCCACGGGGCTAAAGCCACGCTGACGATAGTTGCTGGGATTTCTTGGGGGCAGAGCAAAAGCATCAAAGTGATCAAGTTGTCTCGCCGCTTCAATCGAGACTCTAAGCAACTCGCGCAATGATTTCTCGAGTGCCATTCGATGTTTGTCTTTATAGCTTCGCACGACCTGTTCCAGATCACCCTCGAGTAGCCCTGCCGAGAATACCTTTATTGAACCAATCGTGCTTATTGAAATCTGTGCTCGAGTCTCACAATCTTCACAGAGGGGCTTTGGCAACCTGCCACAAACTACACAAGGTGCCGGGAGCAAGAAATCAAGAATCATGATTCAAGTATTCAGCGAAATTGACTAGTTTCAAAAAAACTGGGTCAATCTGTGAAAAACTCAGCGGCCAGTTGAGATGTCAGTAACTTCGGTCTGAATTCTTTGCCATGCATTGCTTGAAAGAATCCAAACCTCTCCTGTTTCCGACAGCAAGTAACTGTCAATTACCGTAAAGCCAGCCTCAATAACTGATCCTGCCGTTAAGGGCGCTGTTCTTTGCTTTCTTGGGCCACTGATTGGGTAGTCGTAGATGCTGCCCGTTCCGCTTGCTGTCTTGGAAAGCATTCGTAGCACAGATGACTGCTGCCAAGTCAGAGATGCCGCACCGCTAGCTTCAGGCTCAACTATTAGATTTCCACTGAGTCTAAGCGGCAGGCCTTGCTGGTTTCTAACTATTCCAAACACTCGAACGGACTGTCCTGAATCTGAAACCAAAACAGCTAACCGAGCGCCCTCGGGAGATATGGAAGCTGAAAGCACTGTGCCGGTAAATGGCAGAGGGATCACGGAAAGCGCGTCGTCCGCACCGATGATTTCCACAACCCCAGGATTTGAATTGGAGAAAACCCAAGTGTTGCCAAACAGATCCCCCTGTATGTCTGAAACAGTGTTGGTTCTCGAGACTCGATTCGATGAGTATGTTTCACCTCTAGCCGTCACCCTGTATACACCGGTTGGGGCTGCCAACAGGTGTTCAGCACCACCATTCACACTCGCGATCCGGTTTGGGCGCAACTGACCTGTGATTTCCTCGGTTCCCACCAAGGGACCTGCTTCCGAACCGCTTAGGCGGATGATTCCAGCTGAAGTGAGGGCAAAAGTAGAAGCGGCAGGAATTGCCTGGATGTCTGCTGGTGTGATGTCTTGCTCGGCTCCAGCGATGAAAACTGCAACGTCTAAAACACCGGGTAACTGTAAGAGTGTGCTCCTGAGTTGAGCCAATAAAAGTCCTCGTTGCCGGCTATCGGCGGATAGTGCAGTCGCATCTAAGTCGACAATTGCTTTGCCTTCTTGCACCAAGACCGCGTTCACCTGCAGTTGCGTTCCTGCTGGAATTGCTGAAAGAACAGATTCGCTTAACCAACCAGCTGGTCCACTCAACAGCGCTGCGACTAGTTGCGTGGGGGTTGATGCGCGATTGGGGAACCACCTGACATCCGGAACAAGTTGAGAAGCCGTGGAGTCTAGGAAGTAAATCGGATACTGCGAGAACACAACTTCAAATACAGGAATTGTGACTACCGTTAGGTTTGGAGCACTTGAGATGCGCCATTCACCATTTTCTTGGGTGAGCCTAAATCGCAAGGTTGATGTGGTGGGGCTTATGTTTTCGAATGACCCATCAGCACTCACTCTGGCTCCAACTGTCAAGTTGACAATTTGAAGCTCATCGCTGGCGGATTGAAGATCGTAGGCACCGACTCGGATAATCGTTTGTTCACCAGGTCGCCATCGCGGGGCAAAGCCATCCGTTAGGTATTCCCTGGCAACCTGATAGTCATTTTGAGGACCAGTTCCTGCCGAAAGAAACCCTGAAACAATCTCGCTAGGTGTAGCGCCTGGTAACGGCGACGCTGGCGAATAAAAAGAGAGGTCCTGCTGATCCAGCGCTGATAGCTCAGGGCCAACTTCTATGTCAACTTGGCTCGGTAAACTCGCACAACCGCTGAGCACTAAAGCAGCGCAGATTCCAATCAATCTTTTGATCATGCCTCAAGCCCCCTTGGCGGCAAGGGAAGTGGAGAATTTGCAATGACTGCATCTTTGGTCTTAGGAAGAGTGAGTCTAAAACTTGTGCCAACTTTTGGTTTAGACCAAACCTGCAGCCAGCCTCTGTGAAGGGCAGAGTCTTCTTTCGAGATGGCCAGGCCAAGCCCAGTTCCACCCACTGACCGCTGACGAGCTGGGTCAGCGCGCCAGAACCGGTCGAACACACGCTCAAGTTCGTTTCGGGACATGCCAACACCACGATCAGTAACACAAATTGCTACCGCTTGCAGGTTTTCCCCAACTTCTACAGTGACGTCTTTACCACCACCGTGTTCAATTGCGTTGGAAAGAAGGTTTCTTAGCAATCTTTCTATTCTTCTAGCATCAATTTCTGCGCGAATACTCTCTTCTGGCGCAAGCAAATGCAGGCTGGTGTTTCTATCTTTTGCCAGAGGTTCGATTGACTTTATGGCCGCAGATGCCACTGCCTTGACATCGTGAACTTCAAATTCCGGGACAATCGCACCAGCGTCATATCTTGAGATTTCTAATAGATCACTCAAAAGGCGATCAAATCGCTCGATTTGATCTTGCAAAAGCTCTGCCGAACGAGAAAGCGCTGGCTCAAGTTTGGAGCGATTACTAAACAGCACCTCTCCCGCGAGCTTGATGGTAGTCATCGGAGTTCGAAGTTCGTGAGAAACATCAGACACAAATCTGCGCTGCATGCGAGAGAGGGCGTCTAATCTTTCGATTTGGGTTTGCAGGCTAGTGGCCATCTTGTTAAAGGAACTTGCCAAAGTAGCAATTATGTCCTGGCCTGCTTCAGGAAGGCGTTTATCCAATTTACCTTCGGATATTTCACGTGCAGCTTCGGCAGCTTCCTCAACTGGTGCGACGACTCTTCTGGTAACAAAGAAGCTGGCTGCAGCAATTAGGGCCAGCAAGAAGAATCCACCAATCGCGAGAGCGTTTTGGACTAGCTCCAAGGCTCTCTGCTCCGCTGAAAGGCTGTAAACCAAATAGAGCTCAAAGTCGCCGGCAATAGGGATGGCAATTGGAGTGCCCACCGTAATTCCAGGAACATCCGCTTGGCCTTCCGCAAGTGAAACAGGTGTGTATGTAAGCCTTCCGGGAGACTGCCTGACTTCCTGTCTCAATTGATCTGGGATCGAGCGAAGGTCAAGGTTTTGAGAAATCGGTGACTGGAACAGTTGCAGCTGTCCCTGTCCGGGTGAGCGCAATAAAGCGACCTGTCTTGGCGCTGATCCGCCTGCTATTTCCAAGGACGGTACTACCGAATTCAACAAAGTCTGCAGCGCGGTTTCATCGGTCAACGAACTCGCTGCAATTGTGGTTTGAACCGAATCAACGGCTCGCTCTGTTTCTGTTAGAACTTGACTCAGTCGATTTTGATAGAAACTATTGGCAAGTGAATAGGACAAAAAGCTTCCAATAATTGCAACTGATAATCCGCCGAGAAAAACAGTAGTTAGAACTGCCCTAGCGGTCAGAGAACGACGAAATAAGGAAATCACTGAGTTTCAGAGCCAGCTCGATATCCATGGCCGCGCACCGTCATGACAATTTTCGGATTCTCGGGATCTTCTTCAATTTTTGAACGTAATCGCTGAACATGGACATTCACCAATCGAGTGTCCGCCTTGTATTGATATCCCCAAACTTGTTCAAGCAACATCTCTCTGCTGAATACTTGCTGAGGTTTTGCGGCGAGCGTGTGAAGGAGCTTGAATTCCAAAGGAGTTAGTGAAAGGTGCTGCTGACCTCTGCGAACCTCGAATGTCTTAGGGTCTAAAGACAGAGAACCAATTTGAACAGTTATTGCCTCGTCTGAGATAGGTCGCAGCCTTGCACGAATTCTTGCCACTAGTTCAGCGCCGTTGTGTGGCTTCACAACGTAGTCATCTGCACCAGCTTCAAGGCCCGCGACAACATCGTCAGTGTCACCCTTAGCTGTCAACATGACAATTGGAACGCCTGAGAATGCTCGAATTGATTTACAAACTTCAATGCCACTTTGTCCAGGCAACATGATATCTAGAAGAACCAAATCTGGATTCTGGTCTCTGAAGACTTCAACAGCAGAGAGTCCGTCGCTTGCAAAAACCGGTGAGTAGCCGCTAGCTGATAAAACTAGGCCCACCATTTCCCGCAGCGCATCGTCGTCATCAACCACGAGAATTCTGTGTGTCATGACACTCTCCTATTGGAAGCTAATGCGACTAGGACCAATTTAGCTGTTCCGAATTGCCCTGACTGCCAGCTGAGTGATTTCCTCCATCAGCGACTGGTCATTTGATTCAACATTCAGTCTAAAGAGTGGTTCCGTGTTGGAAGGACGAATATTTGCCCACCACCAGCCTCTAGAAGTGGAGCCAGAGAAGGTAGTTCCATCAAACTGCTCTTCTAAGTCCGCCCCTATTACTTCCCGAACTCGTTGCAGCGCAGCTGGGCGATCTGTCACGGTTGAGTTGATTTCTCCGGACGCAAAGTACGGAGTGGTTTGGGCAGCAAGTGTGGACATAGGAAGAGCGCCTGAGCCTAATTCACTGATGACATGCATGGCAGCGAGCATCCCGTTGTCGGCGCCCCAGAAATCACGGAAGTAATAATGAGCTGAATGCTCTCCCCCGAAAACTGCTCCAGTCTCGGCCATTCTGTCTTTGATTAGAGAATGGCCGACTTTAGTTTTGATGGCCGTGGCGCCGTTTCTTTCGATTTCTTCGCTCACAAATTTTGAAGTCAAGAGGTTGTGTAGGACAACGATGTCTTTCTCGCCAAGCTTCCTAACTCTCTCAATTTCACGCCTGGAAACAATTGCGGCCACGGCTGATGGATTTACAGCTTGCCCCTTTTCATCCACCACAAAACATCTATCCGCATCACCATCGAAGGCCAGTCCCATGTCAGCACCCACTTCAAGAACTTTCTTCTGAAGATCAATCAAGTTCTTCGGTTCAAGTGGATTGGCCTCATGATTAGGAAAAGTTCCATCAAGTTCAAAATAAAGATCAACTAATTCAATGTTTGGGTTTCCACCTAAAACAGCTGGCACAGTAAGCCCCCCCATGCCATTGGCAGCGTCCACAACGACTCTAAGTTTTCGGATACTGCTCAAATCAACCAATTGATTTAGGTATTGAGCGTATTGCGACAGCACATCCATCTCGCGAACAGTGCCAACCGTCTCAGCTGGTTGAATTCCAGATTCCAAAAAGTTTTTTGCTCGATCTCTAATTTGAGCTAAACCAGTATCAAGGCTGATTCCCCTTGCGCCTGCTCTAGAAAACTTAATTCCGTTGTAACTAGCGGGATTGTGGGAAGCGGTAAACATGGCGGCTGGTAGATCTAGTTTCCCAGAGGCAAAGTAGCTCATATCTGTCGAACAGAGTCCAATTAGAACAACATTTGCTCCGCGTTGGTTCGCACCATTTGCAAAAGCCCTAGCGAATCCTGGCGAAGAGTCGCGCATGTCATGCCCAACAACCAACTCTTTACCGGTTAGTTCTAGTTCATCAACAAAGCCGGCCCCAAAGCACGTAACTACCTCTTCGGTTAATTCACTGCCTACTAGACCTCGAACGTCATAGCTCTTGACGAACTTATCGAAATCGACCAAAACACCCTCATCGCGATTGAAACCCAAGAATACAATGCCCTCATGGTCGGCAAAGTCAGTAGAGACCGCCACGGGCGGGGAATGCGTCGACCCCTCCCCTCCAAACTCTTCAAACCCGGCACCAGGACAGAGCTTTTCAGCCTGGTGGTTGAGCAAACTTGCGAGTACCTCAGGAATTCGTTTCCAGAACTCCGCGATCTGAAGTGGCAAGTCGAGGAGGTCCCCGAGCTAGCCAATGGTGAAGTGCTTACTCGTTACTCGGTCAATAAGGCGCGCATGAGCATCACGCTTTTCAGAATTCCAATTGAACGACTGACTTATCGAGGTGCCGACTTTAGAGCCCAAATTGAGCAAACAGTTGTTTCGGCTGCAGCGGAGCTCATTGGAAAAGATCCTTGGGAACTAATTCATCCCAACTAGCGAATCAATACACTGAGCGACTGCCCTGGATTTGAATTCTCGCTTGGATTTATCACTGCATAACCACTCGCAGTCTTCAACTGCAAAGCGGCCATGAAGTTGAGATCGGCGGAGAGTGCTAGACGGTTTCCAACAATCGGGAGCAGCTGTATTTGGTTTGGTGAGAGCTGCAATTGAATTTCTTCAACTCCAGCCTGAGAAAAAACCTGTCCCGTAACTCTGATTGTGTTACTGGTTGGATTTAATAAAGCAAGTTCTGTAGGTACTCCAGGAATTGGCAAGTACAGCTCTGATAAAGACTCAAGCGGAGAAAGCCACTGATAGTCCAGCGGGGCTAACGATGGATTCAAAACGCTGGCTGCCACCGGCACATCGCTCTCAACCTCAATTGCATAAGTGCCGCTTGCAAGTTCTAGTTCCAGCTCCAGCAATTCACCAGACTTCAGCGAAACCTGTTGACTCAGAGTTCGAGTCGAAGAGGAGTGATAAGTGACCAGTACCGTTGCCCCAGCAGTCGGAGCAAACAACCGCAACCTTGGTGACTCATAGCCCTCGGCCAAAATTTCCACCGGCGCGATCCAAAGATTGGTGTCTGCTTGCCTAACTGCGGTGTCTAAAGAAACTCCAAGAGAGTTCAAGCCATCGCTATAGCGGTGTTGAATGGCAACCACTAAGCCTGCTCCACCGGATTCAAAGTAGATGGCATAACTCGGTTCAACACCAACCAGAGCCGCCAAGCTAATCAGTTGCTCACGCTGCGGACCAATGACAAATCGCTCAGTGATGACCGTGTCGCCTAGATGAATCTCAACGAGCAGTTGAGTATCAACGGTATTGGGGTTAGCAGCTATAAGAACAGTCTCTTTTCCAGCACCACCATCGCCAGAAACAAACCAGCCGTTTGTCACGGGCTGTTCGCAGTAACCCGCGAGCAGTCCGCTGGCTCTAGGCCTATCGACATTCTGATACTGGATTGCGCTCAGTAGCTTGGTGGACTGCTCCTCGCCAGGAGCACTAATAGGAAGATAGCCGGTTGTAGATGAGGGAACTTCTAATTCTTCGGTGGATTGATAACGAACTCTCGCACTATCCACCTGTTCGATTTTTCCAACTTCAACTCCACTCCTGCCAGCAACCTCTACAAACGAACCGGAGCAGGCAATGCTCAAAGGAAGAGGATTCACATCAATTGAGTACTCGTCCGGACTAACTGAAATCTCAGACTGGTTTGACGGCACCAAATAAGCTGCGCCCACTAGCAAAAGTGCAACTGTGGCACTCAAGCCCTTAGCAAGTGCATTCATCGAACTCCCCTCCTGCGATAGCCACGAATTGTGGCAGGGGTAGGGATCACCAAGAGAGCAAAGAGTCCAAGAATTGCTAGCTGCGCATCTCTAAACATCGCCGACGCCGCAAACACGGGCTGACTGACGGGGGTAGTGACTCTGAACAGCGAGCCAAATTGACTGTCTCCAGAAATCTGGAAGAACTCCATGCCGCTGACCGAAGCCTTAGTGGAAAGCGCCTGAGCCGAATTTCCAGCCACCAGAACAAAATCAATGCCGAGATCATCCAACAGTGCACCCACCTCTGCTGGATTAGCTGCTACCAGCTGGGCGGTGAGGTTGGCCAACTGCAGCTTTAGTTCTGACTCGGCCCCTAGAGCGCTGTAAAGCACTGACTCCTCGTCGACGCTTCTGCCGTCGCCCCAAATCAGATCAGCTGTCAAACTGGGTTCAAAGCTAATCAACAACGTCCGCGTTGATGATTCCGCATCAGCCTGTGCAACAACCAGTGCTGGTGCCACCAGGTCTTCAGCCTGAATGGGGCGCTGAGCCAGGACACCAAACAGGATTGCGCTAGAGCCAACAAAAAGGGAAGTGGTGGTTGCGGCGATTGCCTTGGCCTGCTGACGTTTCAGTGAGTCAATTACTGCAACTAACAAAGCAGCGACGGCCAACATAATCAACGCTGAGACCTCGGCATACCCAAAGCCTAGAAGCCGATCAACGATCATCAAGATTGTCACTAGCGCAGCTACTCCCAGCGCAAGAGTAGCTGAGGAAACAAAGCAGGCAACCACCACAACAGCAGCTAAGCCAATCAAATACCAAAGTGACTGATCAACAGCAATCACTCTCGCTGAGCTGGTGAGTGCAAATAACTCCCACTGCAATCGGAGAGTTGTCTCGAGCCAAGGAAGCAACAGTGCAACGCCTGGGATAAAACTTGCCAGCAGTTGCGGAGCTCTTCGAATTGAGCTCAATGCGATGAAGCCAGCAAAAACAAAGATCAACCCAAAGACAACCGGATTGGCTATTGCAACAACTGTTCCAGCCAAACCTGCCAGTGCTGTCCAGCGCCAGCTGCGAGGAGCATTGAAAGCGCTTTTAGTTTTCAAGAGCAGGTAGAGCACCAAAGGTGTAAAGACAACGACAGCCAACTCCACGACCGCCGCGGTGCTCTGCAGCACTAGCGCCTGCGGGCTCAATGCAAAACCGAGTGCAGCTAGATTTCTCAGCCAGGTCTTTTTAGTTAGCTGTCCAAGCAGCAACCAAGCTGCAATAAAGGCTAAAGAGCCGCTTAGGAAAACAAACCAGTTCAGAGCCAATGACGGCGAAATTGGCAACAATGCCAAGAGCGCAAAGAACCAATTAAAGGGATCACTCGGGTAGGCAACGCCGGCTAGGTACTGAACTCCTGTTACGCCGGTATTTTCCCAAATGCTCTCAAAGCTGCGACCGATTACAGATGACTGGGTTCTCAGCGCCCCGAGCGGAAAACCACCGATTGATAAAACTGGAACAAGCAAAGACAAATAGAAGGCGCCCGATGCAAAGAAGCCCTTTTGCCTGTTCTTGGTATCTTCTGGCGGAAACTCCAACTCTTTTGATTGTTTTTGCCTAATCTGCTTTCTAGTAGCAACTAGGCTCCCGACAGCGGCAAGTGATCCAATTGATCGAAGTCTCTTTCTTGCGGCCAGACGGCTTGGCCAAGTGAACCAGCCCCAAAGCCAAGCAGAACCCTGACCAACACTCTTGCCTAATCTCTTACTAACGAGGTTGAAAGGAATTTGGGCTAGTACTCCAAGTGGTAGCAAGAGATAAATAAATGGAATCAGAATCGCAGGAGCCAAAAGCGTTGCTAAGTGCAGATGTGCTTTTGCAATTGCGGACCTATAACCACCACCTAGCCACTTGCGAGCTCGCTTGCCCTGCATTGACAACCCAGCATGCAGAACCTTGGCAGAAGGCTCGACAACTACTCGATAACCAGCAGCCCTAACCTTGAGGGAAAATTCGATGTCCTGAGCCAAAACCGGAGAACGATCGTCCAAGCCACCAAGAGTTTTCCAAACATCAAATCCGACCAACATGCCTGCCGTTGAAACTGCAAGGGTGTCGCTGCTGATGTCAAATTGTCCCTGGTCAAATTCACTTTCAACTAAAAGAAATGGTTTGCCTGTTGGGGTAACCGTTAAACCAAGCTGCTGAATTTCTACTGGCAATTCCCAGCGCAAGAGTTTTGGACCAACCACGGCAACCGATTCCGATAGTTCGGCAGCTCTAGCAAGTTGGGAGAGGGCATTTGGCTCAGGTGCTGAATCGTCATGAAGAATCCAGATCCACTGTGGTTGTTGAGCCAATCCAGCTATACCAGCACTAACCGCAGCTCCGAGAGGAAGATCTCCGGGTTGAATGAGAGAAAAACCGTAACTGGAAACAAGTTCGGCGGTCTCAACACTGCTCGCAGTGTCAACCACCATTACTTGTTGGATGGGGTGAAGTTGTTTGGAAAGTTGACTTAGGGTTTCGGCAAGGTAAAGGTCAGCTGAATTTGCTACGACAATTGCCGCTACCGTGACGGTCACGATTAACTATGCGCGACGGCGCAGTCGACGACGCTCACGTTCAGACAAACCACCCCAGATTCCAAACCGCTCATCATTCTTGAGCGCATACTCAAGACACTCGGCTCGAACCGTGCACTGAGCACAGATTCTCTTGGCATCTCTGGTGGAGCCGCCCTTTTCTGGGAAAAAAGCTTCAGGGTCTGTTTGTGCACAAAGTGCATCTTCTTGCCAAGCCAGTGGGTCACCATCTAGTTCCCCGCCGTAGGCTTTTGCTACCCCCAGCTTTAGGACATCTACGAACCAATTAGCAGGCACTTGGTTTTTCTCCACGCCGCTTCCCTCCAGTTGAATAACGCTTCTGTAATTACAGCGGTGTAAGTATGACCTTGTCAAGTTGAGTTTTAGTGGTCGGTTACCAAACTGTGAGGAAAGCCTCAAGGTAGCCTTTAGCCATGAAACTCTTGGTGACTGGCGGGGCTGGCTACATCGGCTCCCACATCGTCTGGCAAGCCCAGCAAGCAGGCCTCGAGTGCACAGTGATTGACAATCTATCGACCGGCCTTGGCGACCGAGTGTCTTGTGAAGTTGCCCAGATTGACCTGGCAGCAGAGAGTGCAATCGGCCAGTTAGAGAAGCTTTTGAGCAAGGGTTTTGATGCCGTTATTCACCTAGCAGCTCGAAAGCAAGTTGGAGAATCGGTAGAAAAACCAGAGCTTTATTTCAAGGACAACATCGGTGGGCTAGCAAACCTTCTATTGGCGATGCGCAGCACATCCCATCACAAATTAGTTTTTTCATCGTCCGCAGCAACCTATGGAATGCCAAATAAAGACAGTGTGTCCGAAGATGATCCAACAACCCCAATCAATCCATATGGACAAACCAAGCTAATTGGTGAGTGGATGAGTGCTAACGCCAAGCAATGGGGATTACGAGCGGTCAGCCTTAGATATTTCAACGTGGCAGGAACTGGCAAGGCCGGACTGGCTGATACGGCAGCCCTAAACCTGATTCCAATTGCAATTGGACAGTTGCGAGCAGGTAAGTCTCCTGTGGTGTTTGGCAACGACTACCCCACCCCCGATGGCAGCTGCATTCGCGATTACGTTCACGTGAATGACTTAGCACTCGCCCACATTGCAGCGGTTGACTATCTGGGACGTGAAAGTAGACCGTTCGATGTATTCAACATTGGCACTGGCAAGGGAGCCTCAGTAATTGAAGTTCTAGATGAGCTAAAAAAGGTCAGTGGACTTAACTTTCAATACGAGGTAAGCGAGCGCCGAGCTGGCGATCCTCCCAAGCTCGTGGCAAATGTTGATCGAATGGAAAAAGAACTGGGCCTGAAGGCACGCTACGGGCTAACTGAAATCATCGACTCAGCCTGGAATCTTTAGAACCTGACCGACCCGAATGTTGTTGGCATTCGTTATGTTGTTGAGCTCCTGAATGCTGCTAACGGTAACTCCAAACCTTCTGGCAATTGAGATCAAGGTATCCCCTGACCTAATTGCGTAGGTCCGCTGGGTAGGAGTTGGTGTCGGGGTTGGGCTGGCAGTCGGCGTGCTACCACCAGTTGGAATCCTGAGCACCTGGCCAACTCGAATGGTGGTTGAAGTGCCCAGATTGTTCAGTTGCTGAATGCTGCTGACACTTACCCCGAACGAAGCTGCAATCCTAGAAAGCGTATCCCCTGACTTCACAGTGTAAGTAGTTGCTGTGGGCGTAGGTGAGGGAGTCGGCGAAGGCGATGGTGAAGGGGTAGCCGTCTGAGTTGGTGTGGGAGAAGGTGTTGCTGTCGAGTTGCTTGGAATGCGCAAGACCTGTCCAACGCGAATCGTTGTTGAGCTACCCATGTTGTTGAGCTGCTGAATGCTGCTGACGCTAACACCAAATCTCCTGGCTATCCCGCCAAGAGTGTCACCAGCAACTACTCGGTAAGTAGCAGGATTTGCACTCTCCGTCTGGGTTGGTGAAGGGGTTGGAGTTTGGGTCTGGGTAGGCGTTGGGGTTGGTGAAGTAGTTGGTGTCGGAGTTGGGGTCGGCAGAGTGCCGCCAAACACTAAATCTCCAAACTCACCAGATGGAACAGTTCCACCGCTTGGCAGCGTCACTGATTGTGGAGCCGCGGCACCAGCGGGGATCTTGCTTGCAAAGTAAGCGGAGGCTTCTATGTGGCCAGGACCATCGCCGCGCAGCTTTGCCAGCTGATCCCAATTAGAAACTCTTCTCTTCTTGCCATCCTCTATATAGAAAAGAAGTCCACGGTTGTCTCTCATAAATGGGCCGACTACGCGATCTGAAAGCTTTAGAGCACTGCAGGTGCTGCTCGCAAGCGGATAGGCAGTTCCGGGGAATTCAGCAATGGCAACATCTGAAATCCGGTGCAGGGCTCCCTTATCCAGTAGATACTGCCCCGAGTTACATTGAACCTTGATTGAGTTAAATCTGCTTCGGATTTGGAAGCTGGCCAAGTCTGCAGATCGATAGGTGAACACCTTGGAACTTGAGACGCTCTGTGATTGGGCAAGCGACTCCAGGCGCACGAGATTGCTGATGCCATCGGCCAGGAAGTAACTGTTGCCCTGTCGAACAATCGAGCCTGGAGCGATTGCTAATCCAGCATTCAGCAGTGAATTAATCGCAGCCTGCGGTATTTGAACAACCTTGTCCTGTTTCAAAACAGACAAGAATCTAGAAGTCATGTCCGCTGAGGTTGAGCTTCTGCGAGTAGCTCCGGTGATTAGATAGCTCAACTGATTGCCTGGGGCGCCAACCATCACAGGTGTCGAGAGCTGTCCTTGCACAGTTGGGATAGCAGCTAGCAGGTTGTCGGGCACCACTACAAACTGGGAAGTCCAGTTGGCAGCATCGGTGATCGGCAACTTCCCATCCGGAGTTATGACGAAAGCACTACCGCTGGCGGATGACACGAATCCTCTGATTAGCTCTGGGTGAAGGCTCGGAGCTATGACTGAAGCTTCAACCGTCGCCCCGGTTGAAACAAACCAGCGCTGCAGGTTTGTGGCGCTCGCCAGAGACGCAACGAACCGATAGGTCTTGCCACCGCTAGCCACCAATACATCATTAGATCCCGCTAGAGCAAACCTTGCAAGCTCGGACGCGAGCGGAGCGCCGGGAGTAATTGTCGCCACCTGTTCAACATTCAAATCAATCTGGCGCTCAGCTTGTCCGCCAACTGTATTGAGAGCAAGCGGATCAACCACTAATCGATACTTGCCATCCTCCACCCAATACTGGGCTCCCCCAACGCTGGTTAGGCGAGTAAGTGCTCCACCAGAATCAAAGTTGGCCAGCTGAAGTGGAAGCAGTGGGATAGCTGCGTTGCAATCTAAGCCATACTCGCTAGCGATAGCGCAATCTGTGACTTCATACTTCTTAGAACCTGCCAGAACGAATCGCGTTGTTGAGGAGCTATCGACCACCATGTGTCCCATGGTGCCTGCGTCTGTAAAGCTGTCGAGATAGGCCTGGGAGATTTCACCCAACGGACCCAGTGGTTCCAAAGATGCAAATAGTTTCGGATCAGAAACCAAATAGCGCTGGTTATTCACAATTAGATAGTTACCTGAGGTCTCAGATTTGAGCAGGTAACCTCCGCCGATCGGAGAGCCAAACCAGTCGTGATAGAAGCGCCAGAAGTTTCTATTTCCATATGCCGAGCAGCTGTCGCCAGTGCCATAGAGATTGCGAAGCGCCGCATCATTTGGGGTGTATGGGGTGTAGTAGTAAAGATTGGCGGTTGCCTGGTTCTTCAGCAAAAAGCTCTTGCTGCCACAGGCGGCTCTAGGGTGAAAGCGCATGCTGATGACGCGGCCTGGTCTCCAATAGGTGAAAGACCCTGCTGGATTGCCATACCAGCGGAACTGCTTGGCCGCTCTATACATTTGGTTGAAAAGCCCGACGAAGACTTTTCCACAGATTGCCGGGTCAGAATCCGGACAACCAAAGCCCATTGCTGCCCTATACATATAGTCAGTGGGTCTGGTTGAAGTAACTAAGCCTTGCTCTTTTTGCAGCGTAACGATTAACACCCGAGGATTTATCCCACACGCTACGGAAATTGCATGAATTAGCTGTGCCGCAGATGCTTGGGGATTGCCAGGAATCGCTGCACAAGGACCAACTTCGTTAGGTCCGGTTGCCGGGGTATCGGGGATGACAAACTTTGCATCCTTTAGACAGTCGAGTGCTGGATCAGTGGCTCGACAGTTCGTGACTCTGGAATCCAAAAACCTTTGAATTTCGTCAACCGTCATTGCTCCAAAATCAAAAAAGACACTGTCGCTGATTATTAGCCCTGGATCAAAGGCACTACCTGGTGGAGCGGCTTGTGCAGGTTGCGGCATTGCCACTAAAACTGTTGCGATAAGCGCACTCGACACAAGAGTCGTAAGAGTCTTTTTCATTATGGAATGACCACCGAAGTCGCAGCGGATTCTCCGATGTGGCGTTCGGACTCGTAACTTACTGTCACCACCCCGTTACCACTTGGCAGATCCGCTAGTGGGAGTTCGATTGGGTAACACTGGGTATAGCCAGCAGATGGCTCGGCTGCTACTTCTAAAGTTTCTTCAACATTTCCACTTAGGAAACGAACCTTGCACTTTCCATCGCTTTCATTAATGGTTGGAATTCGTGCTACAACTGTCAGAACACCAATCTCTTCTTCGACGACTGCCATCAAGATCTCGACAGTGACTTTTTCCTTCGGAATCGCGGTTTGGGTCGGCTCCTGAGTTGGTTCGGGCGAATCAGATTCGGTTGGGGATTCCTCGGTGGCAGGAGAGCTAGTTAGCTCCTCTTCAGGCAAGCCTTCAGCTCCCCAATTTGGATAGAAGACGGAGCAGCCGGTGAGCAGGGTAAGTGAAGTCGCCGCAATCAAAAAAGTACGAAATTTAGGCATGACTCACCTCCAGCTACCTTCAACCCTAGGTTGAGATTCTGAAAAAACCCTGATGAGTCGGGTGGTTTTGAGGATTTAGCTGCCTAAAGGCTGGATTTTAGATTTTTGTTTTTTTCTTCAACTAGTTTCTGAAGGTCTTCTCTGTAAATGTCGAGTTTTTTCTGAATGGCTACATCTGAGATGCCCAAAATCTTGAGTGCAAGCAGTCCCGCATTTTTTGCTCCATCAATAGAGACGGTGGCAACCGGAACTCCAGCCGGCATCTGCACAATAGAAAGAAGAGAATCCATTCCATCCAAGTTATTTAGTGAAACCGGAACACCAATGACTGGAAGTGAACTAACGGATGCCAACATTCCAGGTAAGTGTGCCGCGCCGCCAGCGCCAGCAATGATTATTTTGATTCCTTTGGAAGCGGCTTCCTTGCCCCAGCTAATCATTTTTTCTGGTGTGCGGTGAGCGCTTAAAACTTCAACATCGGAATCAACTCCGAATTCATTCAAAACAAGTTGAGCCTGCTGCATGACTTTCCAGTCAGAGTCAGATCCCATAACAATTGCAACGCTAGCCATAACTAAAGCTTAGACACCGCCTCTATAGAGTGCATCTCTTGCCGCGAGAGTCATGTCCAAAATTTCTTTGGCATTAGAACCCAATGTAGTGAGGTGCCCCATTTTGCGTCCTGCTCGGGCAGATTTTTCATAAGAATGGAATTTCACCCTTGGAAACTTTTTCATAACCGCCGGGTAATGTTCGACGAAAGTGTTTTTGTCATCAACACCCAGCAGATTGACCATGACTGCCATATCGGACTTCATGTCTGTTGCGCCAAGCGGCAGATTAGCTACTGCTCGCAGATGCTGCTCAAATTGCGACGTAACTGATCCTTCAATTGAGAAGTGTCCGGAGTTGTGGGGTCTCATTGCTAATTCATTTATAAGAAGTCTTCCAGCCGAATCTTCAAACAGCTCAACTGCCATAACACCTGTAACATTCAGTCCCTCGGCAACTGTCTGAGCAATCTTTGAAGCTAGAGCTAGGTCACTAGTCCCAGGTGCTGGAGCAATAACCTCTGAGCAAACACCTTTGTGTTGATTGGTTTGAACTAAAGGCCACGCTGAGAACTCACCATTAGCGTTTCTCGCACTCAGTTGAGAGAGCTCGCGCTGGAAATCAATTTTCTGTTCTGCCAGCAAACTGCCACCGAACTGTTCTAAGTTTTCTAACCAATCCGCCACTTCGGAAGTCTTGGTCACGACTCTCACCCCCTTACCGTCATAACCTCCAATTGGGGTCTTCACAACGGCCTGAGCATGATCGTTGAGGAAGTTCTGCAGATCTCTTTCAGAACGGACTTCTTGCCAGATTGGCTGTGGGAGAGAAAGTTTTTCCATAGCTTGTCGCATGACCAGCTTGTTTTGTGCGTGAATAAGTGCTCCCGCACCTGGTCTCACCAGTACGCCGGTCTCTTCAAGTTTTGCGAGATGAGAAACAGGGACATGCTCATGGTCAAAGGTGATTACATCGACAGTTTTTGAAAAATTCTCTAGGACAGAAAATTCGTTGTAGTCCCCCACCATGCTGACGGCTTGATGAGCTGAAGAATTCTCGGACTCAGCTAGCACTCTCAACTCAACCCCGAGAGCGATAGCTGCGGGTTGCATCATTCGAGCTAATTGGCCACCACCGATAACGCCAATTCTGGTCATATGCCCTCTCTACTTGCGCAAGTGCCAAACATCTGCTGCCGCCAATAAGTGTTCTCTATCGGCCATTACCCTGAGCCTGCCGTCCGACTCAATATCAATAGCAGTCCCGACAATACTCTCACCCGTAACCAGCTCTGCTCGAATAGCGCTTCCAATTGTTGAACAGTGAGTTTTCAGGTAATCAATCAACCAACTGGTATTAGACGAGTTTTGCCAGAGATTCCAGTTTGACTTTAGCTGGGCCAAGACTGCCGACAGCGTGCTGTCAAAATCTGTGTCCACTAGTTCCGCCAGTGCAATTGCATTTTCAGGAGCTCGCTGGTCTGCAAGATTAATCCCGATGCCTGCAACAATGCTCTGATCTGGATTCAAACTCGCCAAGATACCTGCCAACTTACGCTCGCCAATAAGTAGGTCATTTGGCCACTTGATTGAAAGAGCTATTTCTGGAAACAACTTGTGTAGTGCCTGATGAGCACTTACCGCTATCAACAGAGTTACCAGCGATGAGTTTTGTTGATGAACTGGACGGAGCAAAACTGAGAGGGAAATTGAAGATCCTTTTTCTGAAACCCAGCTCCGACCCGCTCGACCCTGACCAGCGGTCTGTTCGGCTGAAACTAAAACGTGGAAGTCGGCTAATAGCTCGTACTCTCTAGCCAGGGCAAGGTTTGTGGAGTCGATCGAATCGACGAACTCAAGGTTTGGCACGACAGCCCTAGCCAAAGGAAGATCCATGGGAAAACCCTATTGCAGAGCCAAAACTTGTAGCTTTCCCCAATGAATTTCCAATCTCTTTGTCAGAAGTAGGCAAAACAAGCCTTCAGTTCAGCAATAAAGTAGGAGGGCTAGTGAGGAGACCTGTGAGCGAGAAACCAGATCTAGGAACAACAGCCGGCAAGCTCGAGGACCTAAAACACCGCTACCACGAAGCTGTTTATGCAGCTGGTGAGGCCGCCATTGAGAAACAGCACGCTAAGGGCAAGAAAACAGCTAGAGAGAGAATCGACCTCCTACTCGATGCAGGATCATTTGTTGAAGTAGACGAGTTTGTGCGGCATCGCTCCAATGCCTTTGGCATGGAAAATAAGAGGCCCTACGGAGACTCCGTAGTCACGGGCTTTGGAACTATCCACGGTCGCCAGGTTGCTGTTTATTCACAAGACTTCACGATATTCGGTGGATCTCTAGGAGAAGCCGCTGGAAACAAAATCATCAAGATTATGGAGCATGCCATTAAGAATGGTGTTCCGCTAATTGGAATTTTGGATTCTGGTGGAGCCCGAATCCAGGAGGGAGTGATAGCTCTCGGTAAGTATGGAGAAATATTTAGACTAAACACTCACGCATCTGGCGTGATTCCACAAATCTCAATCATCATGGGACCGGCTGCCGGTGGTGCCGTCTACTCTCCTGCACTAACTGACTTTGTAATCATGGTTGACAAAACTTCCAACATGTTTGTGACCGGACCTGACGTGATCAAAACGGTCACCGGTGAAGATGTTGGTATGGAGGAACTAGGTGGTGCACGAGCACACAATGAAACCTCCGGAGTAGCCCACTATCTTGCATCAGATGAAGATGATGCAATTGATTTTGTTCAAGCACTTGTCGGCTACCTGCCTGACAATAACCTGTCAGAGCCAATCAAGTTCCAGAGCGATGCTGAAATGGAGATCACGGAATCAGACCTAAAGCTAAACACTTTGATTCCGGACAGTCCGAACCAGCCATACGACATGCACACCGTCATTGAAGCCGTTGTAGATGATGGCGAATTTCTAGAAATACAGGCGCTGTTTGCTCCAAACATAATCATCGGCTTCGCACGAATTGATGGGCAATCGGTCGGGATTGTTGCCAGCCAACCACTTCAAATGGCAGGGACATTGAACATTGATGCCGGTGAGAAGGCTGCCAGATTTGTGAGATTTTGTGATGCTTTTTCAATTCCAATTCTTACCCTCGTAGATGTTCCGGGTTACCTTCCCGGAACCGACCAGGAATGGGCTGGAGTTATTCGGCGCGGAGCAAAACTGCTTTATGCATACGCCGAAGCGACTGTTCCACTCGTGACCGTTATCACCCGAAAGGCTTACGGTGGTGCATACATTGTGATGGGATCCAAGCAACTAGGCGCCGACATAAACCTCGCATGGCCAACTGCTGAAATTGCCGTGATGGGTGGCCAAGGTGCAGTGAACATCCTGTTCAGAGATCAAATCAAGCAAGCTGAAGAAAAAGGTGAGGACATAGCTAAGGTTCGAGACAAGCTAGCCCGGGAATACACCTATAACGTGGCCAGTCCTTTTCTCGCTGCTGAGCGAGGCGAGCTAGATGGCATTATTGAGCCCGCTGCCACCAGAACTGCAGTTGCCAAATCGCTCCGCGCTCTCAAATCCAAGCGTGCTTCGTTACCACCGAAAAAGCATGGGAACATCCCACTTTGATTAAGAAACTATCTGCCGAAGAACTGGCAAAAATTGTTGAAGTCAAAGGGGCAACTGACGAAGAGGCAGCAGTTGCAATCGCTGTAGTGCATTCCTTGCTCACAAACTCAGAGCAAGCAAAGAAACCCCGTCGATCGGCATGGCAGAGAAGTCGGGCCGGTCTTCGTAAACAGCTTGGAAGCAATTGGGATGGTGAGCTGCGCTCCTGATTGTCCCCTAAACAAGTGCCCCGAATCTGCAGAACTTCAGACCGAAAAGTGCTTGGCTATTGGGATGATTCGCTGACGCATCGAAGGGATTGCGGAATCTAGCTGGGGAAAAACAGGCGACTTCGGTCGCCTTTTTTTATAGCCGAATAAACAAATCAGGTTTGTCGGCATCTTTTTGAATTGCAGCCATTGTTAGTCGCCAACCATCTCCCATTGAAGCCCTGATTACGACTTTGCCAGCGTTTACTTCATTCAATCTCACACAGATTTCATCTAAAAATGTCTGTCGATCCTCTTCGGATAAATCATCTAAGCCACCGTCATCCAGCAATTGCACTTCAACCCCACGCAGCCTTGCATTGCGAGTTGCTTGGATTACATCCTGGTTCAAGAGTGCTCTTGCACGAATGCCATCTCGAAGCTGGGCTTCCATGAGAATTGCTTCTCTCTTGTCTGGATCGCTCAGTTCACCTGATTGATCCCGAATCTTTTCTAGAAGAGGTAGTGCGGTGCTGAGCGTATCTTGGAGTCTCTTTAGCTTCTCGGCCCGCGCTGCCGATGCCGCTGTCACAGCGGAGTCAATGTCAATCGAGCGGATTTGAAACTCAACTGCTCTTTTTGCACTTGAGATAATTGCTTGATAAGCGGCCTGCGCCACTGCCACAAGAATCAAACCTCCAATTAATCCACTATTGAATATCACTTGAGGGCCTCCCCAGGCGAATAGCTGAAGAGTCAAGAGGATGAAACCTATCCAAGCGATTGTCGGATGTTGTCTAATTGCCACCACGGCTAGCAAAGTACTTAGAGCCGCAATGTGCCAAGTCGCATAACTGCCCTCGCGAATCTCACTGAGAGATCCGTAGATCAACTGAGAAACTATGACTACCACTATCAAGACTCCTATCGCCGAAATAAGACGCATGCGGATTCCTGGCTTGTCAAACAAAACAAGCAGTAACGCCAAGCAATAAGTAGCAATTGCCAGCCAGGCGAATTGTTGGTTGGAGTATTCGGGAAGGCTTACAATTCCCAACAAGCCGTGATAAGAACCAAACAACAAAGCAACAACTACCAGAGAAGCTCCGCTGACTCTAATCATTTGGCCACCTCAGGGTGACAATTGTCCCGGCCCCTGGGGAACTGCGAACCTCTGCCGTTCCCCCAATGGACTTAAGCCTTTGGTGTATTGAGGTGCTAATCCCAATCCGATCTTTCGAAACTCGCTCCGGCCTAAATCCAATGCCATTGTCTGAAACTTTGAACTCAACTCCACTGGGATCGGAAGACAGAAGCACTCCTATGATTTCAGCGCCTGAGTGTTGAATCGAATTATCGAGTGCTTGGAGAGTGGCTTCAGTAATTGCTTGAGCCACTTCGGGAGGAATCGTATCGGCGCTACTCCCCCGCGTTTCTACCTGGATTCTCGGATCCAATTTCATTGCTGCGCTTTCAAGAGCTCGAAAGAGTCCTGCTGTAGTTACAGTCTCTGCCCTCTCCTGCTCGAGCTGAGCTCTCGTCAGAGCTGTTATTGCCACCTGTGCCGAATTGCTCGCAGCGAGGCGCTCCTCTTTCGTCTGAGCCCGAGCAGCCAGTAACAAGGTGTGTAAGACCTGATCATGAACTAAAGCGTCAACCCTTTGACGCTCTCGTTCAACCGCCTCGATTCGAGCCTGCTCTAGCGAACTCTGAATCGCTTCGCCATTTGCGAGATCAGTTTCTCGCGCACCTTGTCTGACTAAAGAAACCAGAGCCATGACGGCAAGGCAATAGACAACAAAAAATGCCGCGTCTAATCCAGCTTGAAGCAGTCTTGGTTCTCCAAAAATCTCGAATTCGACATAGAGCCAGGCGCCACTGATAACAAAAAGATAGCTGACCCACTGAGAAGCTCTTGTCAAGACTGCAAAGAGAATTGTGGAAAATCCAATTGCCCACCAAATCCAAGGTCTTGTGTTGCCAGGTAGACCGCTTTCTTGAATACCGGAAAACGGAATCAAAAAAACTATTAACAAGACCGTGGCACTGTAGCAAACTGGCCAGAACTTGCCCTTTCCGAACCACAATGAGACAAGTGCGCAAATGGCAACTACCAAATATAGAGACAATAAAGCCATTCCAAATGAATTTTTTTGATACACCTGAGCAAAGCCATTCGCAGTAACCTCAGCGGCAATTAGCAAATGGACAAATCCACTAATGCGGCGGATTAGCTCTTCCAGCCGATTCGAGGCAATAGATGCAAGTTGCACTACAACAAATCTCCAGAAATGATTCCATCTTCCAGAGCTCGCTTGAACAAATCTACTTTCGTCGCGGCCTGCCTACCGAGTTTGGCGTACTTGACGCGAACCCGATCAATGTGTTCTTTTGCGGAACTCTGCTTTATTTGAAGCTGGAATGCAACCTGCTTCAGGCTCATACCAGAAGCATAAAGAGACAGAACTTCGCGTTCTCTAGCGGATAGAGATGCTTCTTTGAACGAGGCGTCCGAATCAATTGTTGCTGTGGTCTCCGCATTGTTGATAATTGCGCCTTGGCTTGCCAGCTCTATCGCTTCAAAAAGAAATTCCATTGGCTGGCTCTTTGGAACAATGGCTGTTGCACCTGCCCGAACTGCAGCTCGCATAAGTTGAGGTTTATCTGCAATTGAAAAAATTAGTACAGCAGGCCCAGCGGCTACCAGTCTTGAAACATTTTCTGAGACCGTTGAGCCATCTGAAAGGCTTAGGTCTGTAACAACAACCGCACAGTCTTTTCCCTCTATTTGCGGAAGCAATTCATCAACGGTTGCAGCAGATCCCACTAAGTCGACTTTTTGCTTGAGGCAATAATTACTAAATCCGAGTCTGATGGCCTCATGATCGTCGACGATGGCAACTCGAATCCCCATGACTATAGGTTAGCCAGTTGAAAGGACAGCACTGTTTCAAAGTGGTGGGTATGAGGGAATATATCTAGAGCTGAAAGCTCCACAAGCCGATATCCAAGGGATGTTAGTTCATTCAGATCCCTCGCTGCTGCAACCGGGTCACAAGCTACGTAAACGATTTTCTTTGCACCCAGCCTTGCAATTTGAGTTAGCACTTTGCTGTTTGCGCCAGATCTCGGCGGATCTAATACGACGGTATCCAGATTTTGCTCACGCCGTCTGAGATACATAAGGACATCTGAGGTTTCAAAAGACAGGTTTTTCAAGTCACGACTACTTCGCTTGCCATCTTTCACAGCTTGCTTGTTCAGCTCCACCGACGTGACAGAAATCATCGGGCTGGCGCTAGCAATCGCAGCACCAAACAGCCCTACTCCTCCATAGAGATCAACCACAGAAATTGGATTGAGAGCCTCTAACTTATTTAATACGTCTGTCGTTAGGGCAGCTGGAGCATTCCGATGGGCTTGCCAAAAAGTTTCTGGCGAAAGCTCAAACAACCGCTCCCCTACTACCTGCGACAGAAAACGAGTTTCTTCAGCTGGTGCAACATTTCCAAATGTGTCAATAGCAAAGGAAACCCGTTGGTCTTTGTATCCGGCTGAATTTTTCAGAGCCAGAGTCTCCAGTTTTTCATCTGCGAGAGGGAGCGATTGCACGGGAATGAGGTCTTCACTTCGAACTTTCTTGACGCATGGTCTTCCCCTGTTGTCGTAGTGAACTTGAATTCGGGTGCGGTAGTGCAAACCGTCTGTCTGATCAATTTCCCTGACGACAGCGCTACTTTCCAGTTTTGCGAATCTCATCAAAGACTCTTGCAGGACTTGGGTCTTCAGCTCGCGTTGGTAGCTCAGCTCTATGTGCCCAAAGTCGATGCCGCCGGCGCCTTGAGCGCTCTCCGGCCAAATGTGAGATCGACGATGCTCACTGGCCTGGAGAACCTCTTTTACAACAGCACGCTGAAAGCTTGACTTCTCATCCACAATCTCAGCTAAAACTCTTTCGCCTGGCAGAGCGCCCTCGACAAACACAACCTTGCCCTCTGGTCTTGCCACAAAAACACCGCCGTGGGCGACTTTTTCGATATTTAGCTCGAGCTGCATCCGCCTAGTGTTTCACAGCTAACCTAGATTGGTGACTAAATTGCTACTTGCATCGACTTCTCCAGCGAGGAAAAAACTGCTGACCGAGGCCGGAATTGCGTTTGAAACCATGCCACCAGGGGTGGATGAAGAGGCGTTGGTTGAGAAGCTTGCTCCAGCCACTGCCGAGGAATTGACCCTACTTTTGGCCCGAGCTAAGGCCGAAGCAGTCGCGGATAAGACAAATCTCCCACTGATTTTAGGATGCGACAGTGCGCTGGAATTTGCAGGAACCATATACGGCAAACCCCTAATCGAAGACATAGCGATCGAGCGATGGAAGTTGATGCGTGGGAAGTCAGGCACCTTGTTCTCCGGACATTATTTATTAGATAGTCAGGGAAATGGTGTGAGTATGTGTACTAAAACCAAAGTCTTCTTTGCCGATTTGTCTGACCAAGAAATAGAGCGATACGTGTCGACCGGTGAGCCGCTGTCCGTGGCAGGAGCCTTCACAATTGATTCAATCGGTGGCAGTTACGTGGAAAGAATTGAAGGCGACTACCACACCGTGGTCGGTCTCTCATTGGTTGCCCTGCGAAGGCTGATGAGCGAGCTGGGCCATGACTATCAGGACTTCTGGCGATAAACGCAACAAAAACGACAGTTTTTTGTCGATAACTCATAAATTCTGTCTGAAATAGCCCAATAAGCTATCGGATTATGGCCGAGCGAAGAATTACCAAGCTGCTGATTGCTAACCGTGGCGAGATAGCGGTTCGTATCATACGAGCAGCTAAGGACAGCGGAATTCAAACCGTGGCCGTCTATGCCAACTCCGATCGCGATGCCCAGCATGTGAAGCTTGCGGATGAGGCTTATGCCCTCGCAGGAGAAACGGCCGCTGACACATATTTGGTAATCGACAAGCTAATCTCGGTGGCTCGAAGGTCAGGCGCCAACGCGATTCACCCTGGCTATGGATTCCTGTCTGAAAATGCTGACTTTGCTCGCGCCGTAAAGCAAGCAGGATTGATTTGGGTTGGGCCACCAGCTGAAGCTATTGAAAGACTGGGAGATAAAGTCTCCGCCAGAAAAGTTGCTGAAAAAGTTGGGGCCCCTTTGGCTCCCGGTACGGCGAATCCCGTGGGCAGCGTTGCAGAAGTAGAAGAGTTTGTTGAAATCCATGGCTTACCAATTGCCATCAAAGCTGCTTACGGTGGTGGCGGTAGGGGTATCAAGGTAGTTCGCGAAAAGTCTGAAATAAAGGAACTTTTCGAATCTGCCACACGAGAAGCAATTGCTGCTTTTGGAAGAGGCGAATGTTTTCTCGAGAAGTACCTGGAGAAACCTCGCCACGTTGAGACTCAATGCCTTGCCGATGAGCACGGCAATGTTGTTGTGATCTCTACTAGAGATTGTTCCCTGCAGCGTCGCCATCAGAAGCTTGTCGAGGAAGCACCCGCTCCTTTTCTTAGTAAAGAACAAGAGCAGGCTCTTTACGAATCTTCGAAAAGGATTTTGAAGGAAGTTGGCTATGTCGGTGCTGGAACTTGTGAGTTCTTAGTTGCTAGAGATGGGACTATTTCATTCCTTGAAGTAAACACCAGACTGCAAGTCGAGCATCCTGTCTCTGAGGAAGTAACAGGCATTGATTTAGTGCGAGAACAATTCAGAATTGCTGAGGGTGGAGTGCTGGACTACCCAGATCCTGTGGTTTCAGGCCACTCCATCGAGTTTCGAATAAACGGTGAGGATCCGGGCAGAAACTTTCTTCCTTCACCCGGACCTATCCACCTTTTCCAGGCTCCTTCCGGTCCTGGCGTCAGGGTCGACTCAGGTGTGGTCTCAGGCGATGTGATATCAGGCAACTTTGACTCAATGATGGCAAAACTAATTGTGACCGGAGATAGCCGCGAGCAAGCTCTTCAACGAGCACGTCGTGCTTTAGCGGAAATGCAGGTTCACGGACTCCCAACTGTGTTGTCGTTCCACAGATTAATCTGCGACGAAGCTGCGTTCGTTGCGGCTAATGGGAAGTTTGATGTCCACACACGTTGGATTGAAACAGAGTGGAGTAATCCACTCAAACCTTGGACTGGACAGCAAGAAGAGCTTCCGGCTTCGCCTGCAATGCGAGAAATTGTCTTAGAAGTGGAAGGAAAGCGAGTAACCGTTTCGGTTCCTCGCTATCTGCTTACGGGCGAGGCGGAGAAGCTTCCGAGCATGCATAGAAGAAAACGTGGCTCACAAACTTCCAGTCACACTGGTGCGAAGGGTAATTCCCTGCTAGCTCCGATGCAGGCGACGGTCGTAAAGCTGGCTGTTCAAGAGGGTGCATCGGTTCAAGAGGGAGACCTGCTCGTGGTATTAGAAGCCATGAAAATGGAGCAACCTCTAACTGCTCATCGAGCTGGAGTCGTTAGCAACGTTGGAGTTGAGGTTGGTGCCACAATTTCCGCCGGCACCAGGATCCTAGATATTCTCGACTAATCGATTATCGGATGAAGAGCGCTGGCTGCCTCGGCAATTGATGCAGATAACGATGGATAAACCGTGTAGGTTCTGGCGAGTTGATCCACCGTTAAACGGTTTTCAATTGCTACCGCAATTGGATAAATCAAATCTGAAGCTTTGGGAGCCACTACTACCCCACCGATGACTGTTCCAGATCCTCGAGACGCAAAAAGCTTTATGAAACCCTCGTTAATTCCCTGCATTTTTGCTCTTGGATTGCTCTCAAGCATCACCTGCTCAACCTCACCACGCACCAGACCGTCACGGATCTCCTGCTGTGACCAACCAACCTGAGCAATTTCTGGAGTGGTAAAAACGTTTGAAGCCACGTTTCTAAGTCTGGTGGGAGATGCCACATCGCCTAGCGTGTGATAGACCGCTGTTCTGCCCATCATGGTCGAAACGGACGCCAGTGGTATAGAAGTCGCACAATCTCCAATTGCATATACGTTTGCTCTGGAAGTTCTTGCCACCTTATTGGCAATTACTCGTCCGTCTTCAGCTAGAAGAACTCCGGCCTCTTCAAGTCCTAGGCCATGGGTGTTAGGAATAGCGCCAACCGCCATCAAGCAGTGTGAACCTGAAACTTTTTCGCCGTTGGACAACCAAACTTCAACACCGTTTCCAGTGTTGACTACCGAACTAGCCCGAACACCCTTCAGAAGATTCATGCCTGAATGAACAAAGACTTGTTCGATCAATGCAGCGGCATCTTCGTCGTTTCCGGGAAGCACTTTGTCTCGAGAGGAGACAAGAGTGACTTTGCAACCGAGCTGCAAGTAGGCGGAAGCAAACTCAGCACCAGTTACTCCTGAGCCAACCACCACTAGGTGTTCCGGGAGTTCTGTGAGTGAATAGAGCTGCTTCCAATTCAAAACTCTTTCACCATCGGTCTTAGCATCCGGGAGTTCCCGTGGTGATGCTCCTACTGCAATGATTATGGTTTTTGCTTCTATCTTGGTTTCTTTGCCATCTTGCAAAAACACAACGTGGTGATTTCCATCCAGGCGGGCAGTTGAGTTGATAACCTCAACCCCATCGCGCTTTAGATTTTCCAACATTTCCTGAGATTGGCTTTTCGCCAACTGCAAAAGTCTTTTGTTCATCGCGGCAAGATCAATGCTCACGACTGGGTTTACAGGCTTACCCTCTTGGGTGAAGCTAATTCCGAGTGATTTTGCCAATTCGATTTGCTGAGCCGCTTCAGCGGTGGCAATTAATGTCTTTGAGGGCACCACGTCAGTGAGAACAGCATTGCCGCCGATTCCGCTTTGTTCAATTAGGACAACCTCAGCGCCTAACTGTCTAGCGGTTCTAGCCGCCTCATACCCGCCGGGGCCGCCTCCGATAATGACGATTCGTCCTGTTTTTGAGTTAGTAAGCACAGGACAATCTTTCCCTAATTTGATCGGTTTGGTTTAGAACTACACTTGAAAACTATGGTCCACCCTCTATATGCCGAAGGCGTCAATCCCTTCGAATTCGCCGAAAAGGCCGCCCAAGCAATCGCCGATAAGTCGGGCATCCCAAAGCATGACATTGCTCTGACCCTTGGTTCAGGCTGGTCCAAGGCTGCCGACTTAATCGGAGAGACAATCAGTGAAATACCTGCCAATGAGATTCCTGGCTTCTCCAAGCCTGCCGTCGTTGGCCATGTTGGGACTATTCGCTCTATCAGGTTGCCCAATGGAAAACATGCGCTGGTGATCGGTGCTAGGACTCACTTTTATGAAAACCATGGGGTGAGAGCAGTTGTTCACTCAGTTAGAACCGCTGCTAAGACTGGAGCAAAGATTATGGTGCTCACAAATGGAGCGGGTGGCATAAAGCCTGAGTGGGCTGGTGGAGCTGCTGTTCTTATCTCTGACCACATCAACCTAACTGCATCGTCTCCTCTCGAAGGCGCAAACTTTGTTGATCTAACAGACCTTTACTCAAAAAGACTAAGAGCACTAGCCAAAGAAGTTGACTCGACTTTAGATGAGGGTGTTTATGTGCAGTTTCGTGGTCCTCATTACGAGACCCCAGCTGAAGTTCAAATGGCAAAAACTCTGGGCGGTCACATAGTAGGAATGTCAACTGCTTTAGAAGCCATCGCCGCACGTGAGAGTGGAATGGAAGTAATGGGTATGTCATTGATTACCAACTTGGCAGCGGGAATTCAAACTACTCCCCTAAGCCATGAAGAGGTTATTGCTGCTGGTAAATCGGCGGAAGCTAGGATTTCAAAACTGCTTGCGGAAATAGTCGCTAGGTTCTAAATGTCAGTAATTGAATTAGCCAGAGCTTGGTCAGACCAAGATCCGGATAGT
>CAEZST010000006.1_pt1 | contig 63879 bp, 73 predicted proteins | sample 7264041 | NCBI WGS metagenome assembly CAEZST01 (sample SAMEA6813785, study PRJEB35770) | uncultured Aquiluna sp. | biome: Freshwater; feature: Freshwater reservoir; material: water | place: Czech Republic | collected 2016-08-15 | depth 0.5m m | reverse complement strand
GCAAGTTCCCCAAGGCCGTGGTAACCATATGGTTGTTTTCCACCGGTGTAGAACCAAGCAGCCACTATTGCAGCTAAGCCGATTGCAATCAGCCACCACTGCTGGGTCAATAGAACAATGGTTAGACCGACAAGAGCCGCTAAGCCAAAGCTTATGAACGCTGCACGCTTGACGGCTGCAGGTCTGGCAAGACCTGCTCCAGTGATTCGAGTAGGGCCAACTCTTTCACTGTCCGTTCCTCTAATTCCATCGGAATAGTCGTTGGCGTAGTTCACGCCTATTTGCAGAAGAAGTGCGACCGCTAGAGCTAGCAAGCTAAGCACTAAATCAAATCGATCAATCGTGGATGCGACTGCGCTACCCAGGAGAATAGGTGCAATTGCTAAGGGCAAGGTTCTAACTCTTGCCCCAGTTATCCAAGTCTTGATGGCCATCAGCAAAGACTAATCTGCCAGCAGCTTCGAGCATTCCCGCAAATCAACCTTTCCCGTTGAGGTCAGCGGAAGGTGATTTAGACGCAGGACTTTGGCCGGCTTTGCGGCCACCGAAATTTGCTCGGCAAGTCCCTCGAAGCTAACTTCTGGGCTGCCAACGTAAACAATTCCAACAGACTGTCCCCACTTGGAATCAAGTGCGACAGCGGCTACTGCTTCAACACCAGGGAAACTTATAGCGGCCTGTTCAATTCTTTCTAAAGAAACTTTCAAGCCGCCCGAGATCACCACTCGATCTGCTCGACCGGTTACGTGCAGTTTTCCATCCACCACTTCACCCAAATCGCTTGTGACAAATTTCTCGCCAAGACCGAGCGCCAGAACAGGGCCTGCGATTGATATATGGCCATCCTGCAGGTCGAAGCTAACGTCTCGCAGTGGGACTCCGTCATAAATGCAGCCACCGCAAGTTTCCGTCATGCCATAGCTCACAATGACGTTGATGCCTTTTGCTTTGAGGTGTTCAACATCAGCCCAGTTTGGTGCTTGGCCGCCAACCAAAATCGCGTCAAATTTGCGAAGCATGGAAAACACAAAAGCATCGGTCTCTGCATCAGCGACAAGTTTTGCCAGCTGAGCCGGGACTAACGATGTGTAGCGCCTGGGTCCCTCCATGAGGGATGCTCCTCGAACAAAAGCCTCGGTAGTAAAAGGAACTCGAGTATTCATAATCACTGGTTGAGTATCTGAAAGAATAGATCTAACTAGAACGTTTGCACCGGCAATGAAGTTTGCTGGCAGCGCCAATAGCCACTGACCATGACCGCCGAGTCTTTCTATGCTGGCTTCCGCGGAGTGCTTGAGGGCTGGTAGGCCAATTTTGATTTGCTTGGGGGTTCCTGTTGAGCCGGAGCTTTCAACGATTAGCGCAATCTCATCTTCAACTGTGTTTGGCATTTCACTGGGTTGCTCATCGGTAGAAATGAATCCGGCGACGGTTCCGTCTAGAACTTCCACAATTAACTGCAAAGCAGCAAAGGTGTCGTTAGCGCTAACTACCCGAAGTGGTTTCATTTAGAAGTGCCAGGGGAAACTCGACCAGTCAGGATTTCTCTTTTGCAAAAACGCATCGCGTCCCTCTTTGGCTTCATCAGATCCGTAAGCGAGTCGAGTTGCTTCACCTGCAAAAAGCTGTTGGCCGACCATGCCATCGTCTGGCAAGTTGAAGGCGTATTTCAACATTCGAATTGCAGTGGGTGACTTAGCCAAAATTTTCTCTGCCATTTCGATTCCGGTTGTCTCTAGCTCTAGGTGTGGGACTACCCGATTGACAACGCCCATTTCATAAGCGCGCTTGGCGTCATACTCTTCACCCAAGAAGAAAATCTCACGAGCAAACTTTTGCCCTACTTGTCGAGCAAGAAGTGCTGACCCATAACCTGCGTCAAACGAGCCAACGTCCGCATCCGTTTGCTTGAAGCGTGCATGTTCGGCCGATGCCACCGATAAATCACAAACAACATTTAGAGAGTGGCCTCCGCCGGCTGCCCAGCCAGAAACCAATGCGATCACTACTTTTGGCATGAAGCGAATAAGTCTTTGAACTTCCAAAATGTGCAGTCGCCCGGCCGATCCCGGTTCATACTCATAACCACTGTCGCCTCGAACGCGCTGATCTCCGCCTGAACAAAAAGCCCAAACACCATCCTTTGGTGAAGGCCCGTTCCCAGTTAGAAGTACTACTCCAACATCGGCGCTCATTCGAGCGTGATCCAGTGCCCGATAAAGCTCATCAACAGTCTGAGGTCTAAAAGCATTTCTGACTTCTGGTCTAGAGAATCCAACCCGGACAATACCTAAAGACTTGTGGCGGTGGTAGGTAATGTCAGAAAGACCAGCAAAGCCCGGCACCGTCGACCACAGAGCAGAGTAAAATGGGGCAGCTGGCTGAAAAGTCATGCTCCTAGACTAATCAAATGGCGCAGTCGAAATTCACGGATTTAGCAATCTTGTCGCTGCCCCTGCGCAATAAGTTCAGACAAATCCAGACCCGTGAAATCGCCATTTTCAAAGGCGAGCGTTGGTCTGAGTTTTCGCCCTTTGTTGAATATGGCGATCAAGAATCAGCTCAGTGGTTAAAGGCTGCACTTGCCTGGGCGAATGACCCGCTTCCAGCTCTAAAGCGAACCAGCATCCCAGTCAATGCAACATTGCCCGCTGTCTCGCCTGAATCAGTGCAAGCTGTACTTTCAAGCTTTGGAGTGTTTTCAACAGTGAAGGTAAAGGTTGCTGAAAAGGGCAGCACAGTAGAGGAAGACATTCAGCGTCTCAGAAAAGTTAGAGAGCTCTATCCAGAAGCCAAAATCCGATTAGATGCCAATGGTGCTTTTGATGTTGAAACAGCTCTGGACCTTATTGGCAAGCTAAGCGACTTCAACCTCGAATACTTTGAGCAGCCCGTTGCAACAATCCCGGAACTTACACAACTTCGACAGAAGTTGGCCGATGCAGGTATTGCACTCAAGATTGCGGCAGATGAATCAATCCGGAAAGTATCTGACCCGCTTGTGGTTGCGCGAGAAGGGGCTGCCGACATTGCCGTCATCAAGGTTCAGCCACTTGGTGGAATCCGGAATGCACTGCACATCGCCCAAGCGTCTGGTCTTGAAATAGTTGTGAGCTCTGCCCTCGAGAGCTCAATTGGAGTAGCGCATGGTTTGCACCTTGCAGGTGCGCTAGACGAACTTCATTATGATTGCGGGCTGGCAACTGCAGCGCTGCTAGAAGCTGATGTTACAGATAACCCGCTTCTGCCAATTGATGGGCAGATTGAAATTAGAAGTGTGGAACCCAACGAAGAACTAATTGAAAAATACTCCGCTGCCCCAGATCGCAGAGATTGGTGGCTCCAGAGAATTGATCGGTGCTGGAGTCTTCTAGAGTCCTGAGTAAACGTGAAGACCTTTGAAGAAAAGGTTCACGATAACAAAGTTGAAGATAACCGCTCCAAAACCAATTAGACCCAACCAGGCTGCCCTTCTACCTGACCAACCTCTGGTTGCCATTGCGTGTAGATAACCGGCATAGACAACCCAGATGATGAAAGTCCAAACTTCTTTAGTGTCCCAGCCCCAATAGCGGTGCCAAGCACGCTCTGCCCAAATAGCGCCCGCTATCAGAGTGAAGCTCCAGGAGACAAAACCAACCATGTTGAATCGGTAAGCGATGCGCTCCAGCTGCTTTAGATCAGGCATGCGAGACATAATCACGCCACCCCAGCCCGCATCCTTAATTAGATAGAAGATGTGAAAGCCTGCTGCAATTGCAAAGAACCCAACAGCCATGATTGCTACCACAACGTGAATAACCAACCAGTAGCTCTGCAGTGCAGGCATGATGGTCTTTACTTCTACATAGAAGAGACTTACCGCAGCAAACAGGGTAACTAGTGTGAAGCCGGTTACGAACGTTGCAACTGAACCAATGCCCTTAACTTTCAAGCTCATCAGATAAATCGTCAAAATCATCAACGCGCTGCTGATGGCGAACTCATACATGTTTGCCCATGGAACGCGATTCGCAGCAATTCCACGGAGAAAGACGCCAACGGCAAGAACTAGGGTTGCAACTCCAAGAACCCAAAAGCCAACTTTTTCGAAACGTGTCTCAGTTGGGTCGTCTTTGAGCTTTGCTAGCTGAAACGCAAAGAGGAGCAAGGCAACAGATAGGAAACCCATGGCCGCAGAAACAAACAGCAATGAGATCTGAGACAGCTCTTCGTTTAGAACAATGTTCACGCGCTTCGACCCTCTATTTCTTCCTTGATTTCAGTAACAATCTGCTCCAGCTGTTCATCGTCGCCCCTGGCCAGACCTGCGTACTCAATTCTCTCATCCCCAATCCGCACCCAGACTCGCCTGCGAACAACGCTCAGGGAAATCACAACTGCAAACAAAGCAATGAACGAGAAGATCAAGACCCAAATACCACCAGGATTGAAGGCAACATCCAAAGAAGCAAACCTTAACAGCCCATCAAAGCTCACCGTTCCAAGGCCATTAGGCAATGCTGCACTTTCGCCAATCCGCAATTCCAGCGCGGGATTGGGAGCATCGCGGCCAGCCACCAACTCCATGTCACTGACATCTAGGGCATAGACATTTCGAGGAATCCCGGAATCTAGACCCAAGTCGCCGGTATAGACGTTGAAGGTTAGCAGCGGGTCAATCGGGTCCGGATAAATAGATGTGTAAGCGCCACTCTCCAGCTCAGTAACTGTTGGATAGAAGAAACTAATCATTCCGATTTGCTCGGGATTGGCATCTGGAACTTTAATAACGCCTATCGACGTCATGTTGCCATCTTGTGGAAGATAAACAACCGGACCGGTGTAGGCAACATTTCCCTCACCATCACGAACAGTGATCACCGGGGCAAAACCATTTCCTGTCAGATAGACATTCGCTCCGGGCACAGGTAATGGGTGGTTAACCCTGACGATTCCTTCAGAGGTTTCCTGAGTGGTGGAGACAGTTACCTCGGCAATGAAGTCAATTGGTTGACCTAGGTTGGCAGGGTTCTGCAGGTCATACAAAACATTGAATTTGTTCAGCGTCAAGCTGTAGGGCTGCAGTTCTTCTTCAAAGAACAACGGGCCAGGTGAAAAAGCATCATAACTTGCAAGGTTATTAACAAAGGTTTCACCCTCAACTAAAACTCTTTGTCCACTGTAACTGAACCCGCCACCAACTCCAACTGCAATCAGCACGGCAAGTAGCGAGTAGTGGAAAACTAGGTTTCCAGTTTCCTTCAAGTAGCCCTTTTCAGCTGAGACCGAGTTTCCCTGCACTGCAACTCGGAATCCGCGCTGCTTGAGAACTTCCCGCGCAGCCTCAAGGGATACGCGCTTGCTGCCGATTTGGTGAACTGGCATTCTCGTTAGAAGTTCCGGAGTCTTGACCGGTTTAGCTCGGAGCGCGTTGTAATGAACTTTTGTTCTTGGAATTACACAACCAACCAAAGAAACAAAAAGCAAGATGTAAATCGCTGAGAACCAAACGGAGGTGTAAACATCAAACAATTGCAGTGAATCAAGAACTGCAGCCAACTCGGGTTGTTGGCTGAAATATAGTCTCACTCCATTGGGATCGGCGCTTCGCTGAGGATAAACCGAGCCAGGGACCGCGGCTAGTGCCATCAGGAGGAGCAAAAATAGTGCTGTCCTCATCGAGGTGAGTTGACGCCAGAACCAACGCAACCAAAAGACAGGACTAAAGCGGGAGGGTGAATCCACTATTAATCACCCCCAGCCAATTCGTAAACTGCAACCACAAACCACTCGCGATAAGAAGTCCGAGCAAAATCAGCACCACGCCACCAAAAATGTTTATTGCTCGCAAGTGGCGTTTCACGAACTCTACTGACCTAGCGGCAAAACCAAACCCAGCTGCAATTAATAGGAAAGGAATGCCAATTCCCAAGGAGTAGAAGCTGGCAAGAATGGCGCCTCTGAGCGGATCTCCGGTATCGCTGGCCAGCACCAACACTGCTGACAGAGTTGGCCCAATGCAAGGAGTCCAACCCAGTGCAAATACGACACCAAGCAGTGGAGCACCGGCTAGACCAATTTTTGGAGTTGGAAGTTTGATTGTTCTTTGCATAAACCCAACCGAACCAAGCATTGCAAATCCAAACAGAACTACTAATAGGCCCAGTATCAGCTGAACCAATGGTTCACGAACCCAGAAGACTAAGCCTGCTGAGCCGGCCAAGACTCCTAAGGTCACAAAGACTGCGCTAAAGCCCAAGACAAAGAAGGCAGTTCCTAGAACCACTTTCGATTTCACATTTGCTGAAACAAAACCGAGGTAGCCGGGCACTAGCGGCAGTACACAGGGCGAAACAAAGGTAATGATTCCCGCTAGAAGCGCAATTGGGATAGCGACCAGTATCGAGCCAGACAGAACTATGTCGCCGGGGTTCATTCGTCAATCACAGTCTGAATTAGCTCGCGCAGAATCGACTTATCAATTCTGCCGAGGATGCGCGATGCAATCTTTCCCTCTGGTGTTATCACCAATGTTGTTGGCACAGCTTGAGGACTAACCACTCCAGTGAACGCAAGTGAAACAGAGCCCGTCTGGGCATCCATAATGGATGGGAAGGTGATTCCAAAGTTTCGATCAAACGCCAACGCTGTCTGCGCGGTATCGCGAACATTTACGCCAACGAATTGAACATTTTGATCTGCGAACTCTTCGCTCAGTGCCGCTAGATCAGGTGCCTCCGCGCGACACGGTGCGCACGCTGCGTACCACCAGTTCATCACAACTACAAAACCCTCAAGTGATTCCGAACTAAGCTGCACTCCACTTTCTGTGATTCCAGTCCAAGGTTGAATGTTGGCGCGTTGGTCAATTGCAAACTCAGTCACTGTTCCATCGCCGGCGATGTAGTTCTTGTTGTCGCCAGCTCGAAATTGTTCAGCTAGGGGATCACTGGTGCAGCCAGTCAAAAGCAAAGTAACAAGCGCTAGGCCAATTAGTTTTTTCACCGCTGACCCTGCGCAATCTTCATGCCTGGTTCTCGGTAATCAACTGGAACTAATCTGCCGTCCGCAACTTCAAACGAAGTAATCGAAGAAAGACTGCAGCGACGATTTCTCGGGTTATGTGGAAGACGAAGACCACTAGCTGACAAATATGTCATCCAGATTGGCAACTGGTGAGAAACAAAAACAACATCAGCTCCGCCGGCAACTTCCCAGGCTGAGATAGCCGCTTCATTCATTCGCTGTGCAATCTCCGTGTAAGGTTCACCCCAGCTAGGTTGAAGCGGATTAACTAAGTGAACTGCCAGTGCAGGGTTTGAGATAAGGCCTTTGGCCCCCATTGGATATCCGCGCCACTTGTTCCACGGTTCAATGATCCGCTCTTCGATTTGAGGATTTAGCTGGAATCGTTCTGCAATTGGAGCTGCTGATTGTCTGGTTCGCTCCAGTGGCGAGACAAATAGATTTCCAATTGGTCTATCTAAGCTTGCAAGCTCATCCGCGGCCGCTTGAGCCATGTTGTGACCGAGATCACTCAGCGGAAAGCCGTCTAGCCTCTCGTAAAGCAGGCCTTTGGGGTTAAATACCTCACCGTGACGAACGAAGTGAAGGCGGGCGGGCATAACCTAAGTTTACCTTCGCTAAACTTTCCTAATCACCGCTATCAGCTCACTCTCAGAGGATTCAGATGCTCAATCGCTCACCGATAGGCAAACTTGCCGCTTCCCAGGATGGGCCAGTAACAATCGCTGGCTGGGTGGAGACTCTAAGAGACCAAAAGCGCATTCAATTCATCATCATTAGAGATGAGTCTGGCTCGGTGCAAGTCACATACCCAAGACCGGCAGATGAGGACCAACTAGCTGATGAGGTCTCTTCTCTCAGCCACGGCAGCTTTGTAATAATCAAGGGCAACCTAAAGCACGACGAGCGTGTGAAGTTAGGTGGCATTGAAATTCTTCTTACCTCAATGGAGATTGTCTCCCGATCACTTCCTGATAGCCCAATTGCTGAAGACACATCAATTGACAAACGTCTGGACTGGCGCTTCCTAGACATTCGCCGACCAGAACTGAACTTGATGATGAGAGTTCAAACCACCATCGAGCAGGCTTGGCGCGAGCACTGGCTAGCCAATGACTTTGTTGAGATTCACTCCCCGAAATTGATGGCGTCTCCATCTGAATCACATGCAGAGCTTTTCAAATTGGAATACTTTGAAACGCACGCTTACCTAGCGCAATCACCACAGTTCTATAAGCAAATGGCCATGAGCGCAGGCCTTGGCAAGGTTTTTGAAATCGGCCCGGTTTTCCGTGCTGATCCATCCTTCACCTCTCGCCATGCCACTGAATTTATTTCGGTTGACATGGAGATGAGCTGGATTGAGTCACACGAAGATGTGATGAGTTTCCAAGAACAGTTGATGGTCAAAGCAATTACCGCTGTGAAGGAAAAGCATGGCGAGGAAATCAAAAACCTTTACGGAATTGACGTCCAGGTTCCAACGACTCCATTTCCTAGAATTCCACTTGCTCAAGCTCACGAAATTGTTGAGGCTCGCGGTTACAAAGTTCCAAGAACAGATGGAGACATGGACCCAGAGGGTGAGCGAAAAATTGCGCAGTATGCCAAGGAAGAACTTGGCCATGACTTTGTTTTTCTAACCGATTATCCAAAACACATTCGCCCGTTTTATCACATGCGCAAAGCTGACAATCCGAATCTAACCAACAGCTATGACTTGATTTGGAAAGGCACCGAGATCACTACCGGTGCTCAGCGCGAGCACAGAGTGGAAGTTCTAGAGGCGCAAGCTAAAGACAAAGGACTAGACCCCGAAGGGCTTTCTTTCTACATCGACTTCTTCCGTTATGGCGCTCCACCGCATGGTGGATTTGGAATGGGTCTGACGAGAGTGGTCATGCTCCTACTTGATCTGCCAAACATTCGGGAAGCGAGCTTCTTGTTCAGAGGACCAAATAGGCTCCAGCCTTAGTTAGAGTTTTGAATCTCTAGCCACTGATCAACTCCAATAGCCACCAGCACCCAGGCGATTAACACTGACCAAATCACCATTCCTGCCGTGACTAGCGACGCAGATTTGAAGGGCTTAACTCCGGCGGCAACGGAAATGGCTGCTGCGAACTGGGTCCCAATCAAAATGGGTCCAAGCAGAGCCATTCCATAGATTCCATACTTATCGAACGCGGCTTGAGCTTTTGCAAATCTCTTTGATTCGCCAACCTTGCCTTTTGCTTCACGACGACTAATCAACCACTGTCTGATTTGTGATCCTGCATAGGCAAAGACGAAGATCGTGATTGCGTTGCCCGACACTGCCGCTATGACAGTGAGAATTGGATCCAACCCAAAAATGATTCCGGATGGGATAACCGCAATAGCCTCAAACCATGGAATGGCCCCAGCAATGAAGATTCCCAGAAGTCCTAGCTGTTCGTAATTCATCGCTTCCTTTCAAAAAGTTTAGAGAATCCACTGAGCAAGGACTCCATGGGTCCTTTGTCCTTGAACTTGAGATACGCCACCGAGGCAGCTGCAAGCGCTAGCCAAGTGAACGCAGCGATCAGCGTAACTTCCAAGACCCCTAGTTTCGCGAACAAGCCAAAGCCCCAAGCCGAAAACAGAGTTGAGAACACAACTGACTGACTGAGATAAACAGTCAAAGACATCCGTCCTGCCGACGCCATCAAACCAAGTTTCAACTTCTTGCTCACTTTCCACAACAGAACTACATAAGCTGCTGAGAGTAGCGGGGCAGTCAGGAAGTTGAGTGAGAGTGAAACTAGGTAGAGACCCAGGCTGTCTGGTCCAGTTGAGTTACCAATGAATATGTAGGCAGCTAAAAATTGCAGCGGAAGTCCGATCGCTAGCCCCCAGACAAGGAGTTTCTTCATTAGAGCTGGGTTTGGTGTGACTAGCCCGTTCTTTCGTGCCACCAAGACACCGACCAAGAAAGCTGCAAAAACCAACGGACCTTGCAGCAAGAACCCGTTCGGCGCTGCCAACAGCCAAAGCTCCAGTCTTGGTCCAACAGTTTCTAGGAATGTGCCTGTTTCGAGAGCACCATCCAACCTCGATGTGAAGGTTTCATCTGGCAAAGATTTTCCTTGAGCACTTAGAGCCATTTCGCCCACATAAGTAAGGACAGAGAGAGCAGCAAACAAAACTGAGATTGCAATGTAAATCCCCTTAGTCCAACCTCTAATCACCTTCTCTGAGCGGAAATACAGCGCCGTCAAGATCAAGCCAAACAACCCATATAGAAACAGGATGTCGCCGTGGAATAGGAAAGTGAAGTGGATAACTCCCAAAATCACCAATCCAATTGATCTAGCTACCCACCGGCGCCTGTTCGACTTGTCGTCCTTCAGAACGTAGTGAGCCGAATAACCAAACAGGAATGAAAAGAGCAGATAAAACTTTGCCTGGAACAGCGCCATCACAATAAAGGCTGCCGCTGCGTTTGTAGGTTGAGTTAGGTCAGCTCCTTCGGCCGCATTGATGGTATCGAGCGACAAATAAGGAATGTTGACCAAAGCTATTCCAAGCAGAGCAAAGCCGCGCAAGATGTCCGGAAAGCTATCTCTTGATTTTGTCGTCATTTCTTCTCCATTTTCAGTTCCTGAGAAAGCATCGCCATTGATGGCAGCATGAAGCTGTAACCGAAAACTAACCAGAAGAGAGCCTGAACCTGCGGCCAGGTAAAAGACAACAGATAGTTGAACCCATCAGAGTCAGTTTGAAAGTCGACAACAATCGAGTAAACCATCAGTGCTGTCACAGCACCGAATGCAATTCCTGATAGCCAGCGGTAGGCCACCACATAACTTCGATTGCGCTTCTGTAGCAGCATCTCATCAAGTGCCTCGTCAGGTGCTTCCGAGACAAGTCGAACAGACTGTCTCAGTAAGAACCAAAAAACAAACACCAGCAGTATGTGAATCAGAGAATAAGCCGACCAAGCGTTATCCCCGACCTGCAACAAAAAGATAGTTCCACCAACTAAGGCGACATTCGAAGCAACTAAAAGGAACCGCTTTGCGCTTGAAGTCCTAAGTCCGTCCCACTTTGTGTCGTCTAACTGCTTTTCGACCGACTTGACAGACGCGGTAGTCCATGGAGTATCACCTGAGAAATCTCCTTTGAAAGCCTGCCAGTATGCCTTGCTGAGCCCTCGGGCTTTTAGGTAAAGAAGGAAGATGGGAAGTTCTATGGCCAGTAGCACAACAAGTGTGTAAACAAACCAATTCAGTTCAAAAGTGAAAAGCTGGAAGATTGGATCCGAAGACCAGAACAGGATTGCTGAAATAGCAATTGGAATGGACGTGACAACTACATCGACCCAAGCCATCAACTTGATGTTGTTACCTATGTACTTTGGATATATCCATAAATAGGCAACCGCCAAGGTAACCAAAATGTAGAAAACAACTAGTAGTTCATTCATTAGCTTTCCTCTTCAAGCCAGAAAATCTCCTCGACGCTGGCCCCTAAAACATCTGCAATTTGTAGCGCCAGCACCAATGAAGGCGAATACTCACCGCGTTCGATGTATCCGATTGTTTGATAGTGAACGCCGACCTGATCGGCTAATTCCTGCCGACTCAACCCAGCCTGGGTGCGGAAATCCTCGACCCGGTTGGCTACCCGGTCTTCGTCTGATTTCGGTTTACGACCCATGGATGTAGTATAAATACTATGTAGCAATAATGCAACATTTCGGAAAGACTTTTTAGAGTTTTTCCATCAAAGCTAAAACGCGATCAACATCGATTTTGAAGAAACTTACCTGTTTGCCATTTAGGAGCAGAACAGGAACCTCCTCAGAATATTTCCTTTGCAAAGCTGAATCAGAATCAACATCCAAGACCTCTACTGCATAAGGCTTATCTGGATAGAGTGCCGAAAAGCGAGCCACTAATCGCGCCAAGTCATTACTCGCCTCTTCGCAGAGGTGGCAACCTTGCCGCGTAATGAGAGTTAATTCTGCGTCATAATCCATGTAGCAAGATTAGGCGAAATACATTGGCAATAGACTTAGCCGGTGCCCGAGACCAGCCCTAGCCCGAAGATTGCTGCATTCTTCGATGTCGATAACACGCTAGTTCGTGGTTCAATTTCAATCCTGTTTGGGAAAGTTGCGTTCTCAGGTGGAAGCATCAAGCGACGAGACATCTGGCACTTTATGTGGGAACACCTGAGGTTCATTAGGCGCGGAGAGAAGAATTCCAAGATGGCCAACATCAAGGACAAGGCTTTGTCTCTTACCAAGGGGCACTCAGTAGAAGAATTACGCGGACTAATTGATGAGGTCTACCGAGACGAAATCAAACCGAGGCTCTGGCCAAGAAGCGTTGAGCTTGTGAAATACCACCTGCAAGAAGGACATGAGGTCTGGCTCGTGTCAGCTGCCCCAGTCGAACTAGTCGAAGCAATTGCTAATGACCTGGGCGCAAATGGTGCACTTGGAACTCTGGTTGGTCACAAAGATGGAGTTCTAACTGGTGAACTGGTTGGAGATCCTCTGCATGGAAAAGCGAAACTTCATGCAGTTGAGAAGCTCGCCAAAGAACGCGGAATCGACCTAGATCAGTCTTATGGATATTCAGATTCAACCAATGACCTGCCCCTACTAACGGCAGTCGGTCACCCGGTTGCCGTGAACCCAGACCCCCAGCTGAGAAAGTATGCGGCGGCGGCTGGTTGGGAAATCCTGAGACAACACCGCCGGGAGATACCGAATAAGTAAAAACCCGCCACTTGGACGGGTTCTGACTACTTCTTGTTTCGACGTTGGTGTCGAGTCTTGCGAAGAAGTTTGCGGTGCTTCTTCTTCGACATGCGCTTACGGCGCTTCTTAATAATTGAACCCACAAAAACCTCTCAAAGCTTTTCGCCCAACTGGGCAACTCGGGAAAGTCTAGCCTTTGCGCTTGAGTCGCTCAACCTCAGCATCAATATCGGCCTCTGTAATGGGCTTTTTCGCCAGTATTCCGTAGGCATCCATCCAGGTTGCAACAGCCGCAATCCCCATGCCAAACATTACCCAGAATGGCCAAAAGGGCCCTTCAGGTGTTGTAAAGAACCAAATGACTGTGACTAGAGCTGACACAAGGGCATAAACCCCCATGTACTGACGGAAATCTTGCTTCTTTTTCAGTTGCTTCTTCGCATACTGTCTAACGTCATCGCTCATTTCTTACCCCCAACTTTGCTCTTCACGTCCTTGGCAACTTTTTTGGCCTCAGTCTTTACTTCCTTCACAACTTTGTTGGTCTGGGTCTTGACTGTCTTGGCAACTTTGTTGGTCTCAGACTTAACTGTCTTGGCAACTTTATTTGCCTCAGCGGTGACATCTTTCACCACTTCATCCAGAGTTTGGCGAGCAAGCTTTTCAAACTCCCTGGCACTTTGCTCTGTTTGAACTTTGGCATCTGCCAGTCTTCGACCGAGCTGTCTGCCCAGATCCTTTGGATCAACATCTAAATCAAGTTCCTTGACCTTGGCCTGAACCTGAGCAGTCAACCAGCTAGCTCGCTCTGTTAACCAAGTGCCAAGTTTTGCTCCGGCGTCACCAAGAACTCCTGAAAGATCCTCTTCGCCTTCCGCATCAAAGCCAAGTGAGAGAAAGTCGATAACCCAATCCTCAATCTCCTCCAGTGGTTCCGGCGTTACGGTGTAGAAACGCTTTTGGCCATCTTCGCGAGCTGCCACCAAATTGGCATCACGCAGAATTTTCAGATGCTTGGAAACAGCTGGCTGTCCCAGTTTGGTCTTTTTGACTAAGTCATTGACCTGAAGTTCTCCTCCGCCAGCCTGAGCTGCTAGGAGTGCTTCAAGAATCTGACGACGGGTTGGGTCTGCAATTACTTCAAAGATATCGGCCATGCAAGAAGCCTAATCGTTACTGGCGGCAATTTCACGGGCTCTTTTCACAGCCGCCTCTAAGGATGATTCGAACAGCTTAGAAAGTTCGGCTTCCTCCAAGGTGGCGATGAGTTTTTCCGTGGTTCCACCCGGAGAGGTAACGTTTTTTCTCAAAACAGCTGGGTCTTCATCGCTGCTTGCCAGCAGTTCCGCTGAACCAACCAGGGTTGACCGGACAAGCGTCGCTGCTTGTTCAGCAGTGAATCCTTGATTGATAGCTACTTTCTCCCATTGCTCCACAATGTACATAATCCAGGCTGGTCCCGAACCGGAAATGGCACTGAGCGCGTTGATCTGAGACTCACTCACTTCAACCACTTCACCTACAGTTCTAAACAAATTGCTCGCTGCTTCTATGGCATCTTTCGAAGCGCTTGCAGCACCGACTAAACCGGTGACTCCTTTGCCAACTAAAGCCGGAGTATTGGGCATGGTTCTAACTAGATTCTTATGGTTGGGCAAGCTCTGGGAAATGGTAGCCAGTTCGATTCCAGCTGCCATTGAAATGACAACGGCTTCCCTGTTTACTTCTTCACTGATCTGGTTCAGAACCTGATTGATTTGATAGGGCTTCACGCCAAGAACAATTAGTTGAGCATCTGCCACGAGTAGTTGATTGGCATCTGGCGAAGTATCAGTTGCGAGTGCGCTAATGCCAAGCTCTCGAAGCTTGAAAGAGCTAGCTTCAGATTTGGTAGTTGCTGAAATCAGTTTCTTTTCATAGCCACTCGCTAGCAGGCCATGCAAAATAGCAGACCCCATTGAGCCTGTGCCAACAAAACAGATTCTTAGCTTTTCCACGTATGAATCCTAGATTGGAAGTAGTGGTGCGATAAGGGGATAGCCAAGAAAGACTGCTGTGTTCATGGTGGTATGAGCAATTATCAGTGGTGCGACCCGCTTCACTCGGAAGAACAAGTATGCGAACACTAGCCCCATGATGAAGTTGCCAATGAATGCTGAGAAGCCTTGGTAGAGATGGTAGCTAGCTCTAAAGAGGCTGGAGAGAAGCACCACTGCAACGATGGTGATTTCCGGTCGGATCAGCTGAAGCTTCTTGGCAAAGAAAGCAACTGCGATGATCTCCTCTTGCAAGCCAGCTCGAAGAGCGGATAAGAAAAGAATTAGTGGTGTCCACCAGTAATCACCAAGAGTGCTTGGGATGATCTTTGCTGTGATTCCAGCCTGCACTGCCCAAACATATAGAGCGATGCCTGGAATGCCAATCAAGACAGGAAGTCCCAAACCCCAGAGAAAGTCTTTGGCCTTTGGCAAAACCCCAATTGAGATTCGATCTAGCGATAAGAGATACAGTGCCAGTAGCACCGGCACCAAACTCAGAGTCAAACCAGCTAGTTGGGAAATGAAATCTAGCCATTCGACCTCAGCCATTGGCCGATTGATTGTCGCCGTCGAACCGGCAAGACCTTCTTCGCTAGTTAGTTTTCGTAACAGGCTCAGCATGGAGTAAATAGCGCTGGCGCCAAGAGACACCATGAGAACCAGCCAGAACTCTTGAGAATGCTTTCTCAGGTTTCCTCCTCGACTAGTTCGATGAGTTTATTTGCGACTTTAACTAATTCAAAACAAAGCGTTTTTCTTCAGAAAGAACGCCATTGACTTCAACTCGAATTTTGTAAGTCGCGCCAGCTGCCGGCACCACATCGTTACCTTCTAAACCACAGCCATTTGCAGACGAATAGGAACGCTCCCACTCACTGGCTATGGCTTCGACGGTTTGACCAGATTTCAGAACAATCATGCTGTCCTGCAGCCCTTCTCGGTTGCAATCCTTAGATGACCAATATGTTTGATCACCGGAAGATATGGTGAAGAAGGTGACTCTGGGTCCAACATTGAAAGAACAATCGATAGTTCCTCGGTTTGTGATTTGATACCAAAGGGCAGGGAAGGTACCGGAGTCAAAATTGTTCAAGGTTTCTCGGTTTTGTGTGCCATCGGCATTGACTTCATTGATTCTTCCAACCATTACTTCAACCGCAACTACCCCTGGCGCGCAATCCTCGACACTTGAAACATCCACTTGCGCATCGCCAGTGTCGATTATCTCGTTGGCGGACTGGCCGCTAAAGAGTTGTGGAATACCCCAGATGATGCTGACAAGTAGCGCTAGCGCTACGACTGCGAGGGCTCGTCTACGACGAAAGATCTGTTGCTGAGTTGGCACACAGTTAATCTAGCTAGAGCTTTTTCAACATCCTGGTGTTACCCAGCGTGTTCTGCTTAACTCTCGCCAAATCAAGGAATTCCGCTACACCTTCATCGTGAGATCGGACCAACTCGGCATAGGTAGCTGCATCTACCGGAACATCTGAAATCTCTTCAAATCCGTGCGAGGCAAAAAACTTGGTCTCGAAAGTGAGGCAGAACACCCGATGAATACCGAGTACCCTTGCTCGCTCCAGCAACTCGCGCAGAATTGCAGCCCCTACTCCCCTGCGCTGTGCAGAAGATGAAACAGCCAAGGTTCTTACCTCCGCAAGGTCTTCCCACATCACGTGTAGCGCCCCGAAGCCAACAACTTCACCATCAAGTTCGGCTACCACAAACTCTTGAATGGATTCATAGAGTTCTACCGGTTCTTTTCCAAGCAGAACGCGCTGCTCAACCAATGGGTTGGCCAGTTGTCTGATCTTTGCAACATCTGAAGTGTTGGCGGAACGAACCGAAAGCATCCGCTAATTATTGCCTCAGATGCGCTTGATTGCTACCAGTACTTCATTACGGCGCAGAACCGGTGGGGTCCAAGGACCGTTATATCTGGCGTATTGAACATCCCCGACGGCTTGAAAACCGGCTGCTTCGAGCTCTTTGATAAGAGCCTGAGCTTTGCTTTCAAACAGCCGGTCGGTCGCTGCACCACTGAAACGCTTGGCGGCCATTAGACCGCCTTCGACTCTCTCAACACTCATGCCAGAACGAATTGGCTTAGGGGCATTGACTAAATCGTGTGGCATTACAAAAGAAACATCAAAGCCACTAGCACTCTTTTTCTGAAGCACCGGCGCTGTCATCGCGATCTGCTGACGATTTTCATTCTCGCCACCGATGTAACCTGCGAGATAACCAAACGCGCTATAGCTAGCGGACCCCATGGTTCCTTGCATTGGTTTTGTAACCAGCGTGTGAGGCTCGTAATCTCTCACCTCGAATCCTTTGTGAGATTCGATTACCTTGTAGCGCTGGATCTCAGCCAAGAGTTACTTGACCACCTCAGGTTCGCGAGTCTTTGCCTCAAATACAAACTTGCCATCAACGAAGTCAACCTTGATGTCTTGAGCGCTCTGGATGGTGCCAGTCAAGATGCGCTCAGAAATCTCATCTTCGATTTCGCGTTGAACAGTTCGGCGAAGTGGTCTCGCACCAAGTGACGGCTCGTAACCAAGCTCAATCAGTCGATCCTTGGCGCTGGAGGTTAGTACTAGTTTCAGGTCACGCTCATCTAGACGAAGCTGCAGACGCTTGATGAATAGGTCAATAATCTGCATAAGCTCTTCGCGCGTTAGCTGCGGGAAGACGATGGTTTCATCAACACGGTTTAGGAACTCAGGTTTGAAGTTCTTCTTGAGCTCTTCGTTCACTCGGGACTTCATCTGGTCGTAGTCGTTTTGGCTGTCGCCTTCCAAGCTGAAACCGAGTGCACCGCGAGAAATCTCGCGAGTTCCCAGGTTGGTGGTCATGATGATGATTGTGTTCTTGAAGTCAACCACTCGACCCTGACCATCGGTTAGTCGCCCCTCTTCCAGAATCTGAAGCAGAGAGTTAAAGATGTCTGGGTGAGCTTTTTCAATCTCGTCAAACAACACAACCGAGAATGGCTTACGGCGAACCTTTTCAGTCAGCTGACCGCCCTCGTCGTAACCGACAAATCCTGGAGGAGCACCGAACAATCTTGAAACTGTGTGCTTCTCACTGTATTCGCTCATGTCTAATGCGATTAGAGCGTCTTCATCATCAAACAAGAACTCTGCCAGCGCCTTGGCTAGCTCGGTCTTTCCAACACCGGTTGGTCCAGCAAAAATGAATGAACCAGATGGACGCTTTGGATCCTTTAGACCAGCGCGCTGACGACGAATTGACTTCGACAGAGCAGCGATGGCAGCTTCCTGACCAATCACACGCTTGTGAAGCTCCTGCTCCATGAAGACCAGCTTCGCACCTTCTTCTTCGCTCAGCTTGAACACTGGAATACCAGTAGCCTGGGCAAGCACTTCGGCAATCAAACCTTCGTCAACAATTCCAGTTTCTTTGACGTTGCCTTCGCGGAATTGCTTCTCCAACTTGATTTTTTCTGCAGTTAGCTTCTTTTCCTCGTCGCGCTTCGACGCAGCTAGTTCAAAATCTTGATCAGCAATGGCTTGTTCCTTCGCCGCTTTTACTGCCGCAACCTTGTCTTCCATTTCCTTCAACTCAGGTGGTGAGGATAGGAAGCTCAAGCGCATTCTGGCGCCAGCTTCGTCAATCAGGTCAATCGCCTTGTCTGGCAGGAAGCGGTCTGTCACATAACGATCGCTCATTGAGACAGCGGCAACAATTGCGCCGTCCGTAATGGAAACCTTGTGGTGAGCCTCGTAGCGATCGCGCAGACCCTTCAAGATGTTTATTGCCATAGCAGGAGTTGGTTCTGCTACCTGAACTGATTGGAATCTGCGAACCAGTGCGGCATCTTTTTCAAAGTGTTTGCGGTATTCATCGAGAGTTGTAGCACCTATGGTCTGCAGTTCGCCTCTGGCCAACATTGGCTTCAAGATAGATGCTGCATCGATTGCGCCTTCAGCAGCACCGGCACCCACCAGCGTGTGAATCTCATCAATAAAAGTGATGATGTCGCCGCGCGTGCGAATTTCTTTGGTGACCTTCTTAAGTCTTTCTTCGAAATCACCACGGTAACGAGATCCTGCAATAAGAGATCCCATGTCTAGCGTGTAAAGCTGCTTGCCGCGAAGAGTTTCTGGAACGTTGCCAGAGACAATTGCCTGCGCAAGTCCTTCGACAACTGCAGTCTTTCCAACACCAGGCTCTCCAATCAAAATTGGATTGTTCTTGGTGCGGCGAGAAAGAATTTGCATGACTCTCTCGATTTCACGCTCTCGGCCAACCACTGGATCAAGTTTTCCTTCAGCGGCAGCTTGCGTTAGGTTACGACCGTACTGATCTAGAACCTGTGAGCCTTTTGGTTGTGGATTTACTTCTCCGCCAACCGAAACAGTTTCTTTGCCCTGGTAGCCAGACAAAAGTTGAATTACTTGCTGGCGAACTTTGTTGGTGTCAGCTCCAAGCTTGGTTAGAACCTGCGCAGCTACGCCTTCGCCTTCTCGAATAAGACCAAGAAGAAGGTGTTCAGTTCCGATGTAGCTGTGACCAAGCTGCAGCGCTTCGCGCAATGACAGCTCTAAAACTTTCTTAGCTCTTGGGGTAAATGGAATGTGCCCACTCGGTGCCTGTTGGCCTTGCCCAATGATGTCCTGAACCTGTTCGCGAACCTGCTCCAAGTTGATTCCAAGCGCTTCTAGCGCCTTGGCCGCAACACCTTCACCCTCGTGAATCAGACCAAGCAAAATGTGCTCGGTTCCGATGTAGTTGTGATTCAGTAGCTTCGCTTCTTCTTGAGCGAGCACGACTACTCTGCGGGCCTTGTCGGTAAATTTTTCGAACAAGTTGGCACCTCCCAAACTTCTTATGAAGATGCTAAATCCGAGAGGGGTAAGAAACTAGGGCTGTTCGCCCAAGGCGTTAGTGCGCTTAGCCCGCTCTTCCGCCTCAATCTGGGCGTAGGTGTCGCGTTCTTTCTGGTCTGCCCTCAAGATTGAGCGCAGCATGACCCAGAACAGGACCCCCACCAAAGCAGGTGGAATCAATGAGATCAGCGCATCTAGCAGCAGGTTGTTGGTCATATCACTACTTAACCAGCGGGAACAAAATTGTTTCCCTAATTCCAAGACCGGTTAGGGACATCAACAATCGATCAATGCCCATTCCCATGCCGCCGCTCGGTGGCATGCCGAATTCCAAAGCCTTGAGGAATTCCTCGTCTAGTCGCATTGCTTCTGGATCACCCTTTGCCGCAAGCTCAGCCTGCTTGGTAAATCTCTCACGCTGAACAACCGGATCAACTAGCTCTGAGTAACCGGTGGCCTGCTCAAAACCTCTGACATAAAGATCCCACTTCTCAACCACGCCTTTTTGGCTTCGGTGATCACGAGTTAGCGGAGAGGTGTCAACTGGGAAGTCCATTACAAAGGTTGGTTTGCTCAGAGTTGGCTTAACAAAGTGCTCCCAAAGCTCTTCGACATACTTACCGTGCAGCGGGTGATCGATTTCAATTTCAACTTTGTCAGCAATTTTCTTGAGGTTTGCAATTGGAGTTTCTGAAGTCACTTCTTCACCAACCGCGGCAGAGAGTGAGCCGAACAAAGAAATTCGATCCCATTGACCACCCAGGTCATTGATTTCTCCATCTTCCAAAACAACCTGGTGTGTTCCAAGAACGTCCATCGCAGCATTTTGAATTAGCTGCTGGGTCAGAACCATCATCGAGTTGTAATCGCCATAAGCCTCGTATGCTTCCAGCATCGCAAACTCAGGTGAGTGAGTTCTATCAGCACCCTCGTTGCGGAAGTTGCGATTGATTTCGAATACTCTTTCCAATCCACCAACCACTGCGCGCTTTAGGAAAAGCTCAGGTGCAATACGAAGATAAAGCTCTGTATCAAAAGCATTGGAGTGAGTCTTGAACGGTCTGGCAGATGCTCCACCGTGCATGACCTGCAGCATCGGGGTTTCAATCTCAGTGTAGGCCTGATTTGCAAATGTGCTTCTGAGCGACTGCATCACTTCAGAGCGAATCTTCACAACTTCTCTAGCGCGATCACGAACAATTAGATCTATATAGCGGTGACGAACTCGAAACTCTTCTTCAAGTTCGTTATGCAAGTTCGGCATCGGACGCAGAGTCTTCGCTGCCATTTTCCACTCGCTCGCGAGAACAGAAAGCTCTCCGCGTTTGCTGGTGATAATCTCACCGGCCACAAAAACGTGATCACCTAAATCAACGAGCTCTTTCCAGAGCTCCAATTGTTCTTCGCCGACCTTGTCTAAAGAAAGCATGGCTTGGATGCGCTCGCCGGTACCAGATTGCAAAGTCGCGAAGCAAAGCTTGCCAGTGTTGCGCAAAAACATAATTCGGCCAGCCAGTGCCACCTGGTCACCAGTAGTTATGTCTGCTTCCAGATTTGGATAGTGAGCCTTTACGGCTTCAATAGTGTGAGTGATTGGCAGCGCTACGGGATAGGCATCAGATAGTTCATTGAGCTTTTCGCGCTTTGCCATGCGGAAGGCAATTTGTTCCGGTAGCTCGGATTCGTAATCTTCGCTCACGCTATCCGCCAATCAATAAGTTATCGATCAGTCTCACATCTCCCACCCAAGCAGCGATTATCAATAAACCGCCGCCCGCAGGAAGTTGTTCAACTACCTCAAAGCTTTGTGGATCCACAAGCTCCAGGTACTCAAGTCTAGCCTCGGCAGACAGCTGTGCCTTGGCAGCTGAGAGGATCTGCTCTCGCTTCTTCCCTGCGCTGGCTCCCGCTAGAAGAGCCTGCTGCAGACTTCGTGAAATTAATATTTCAGCTTCCGAGAGTCTGGAGTTACGGCTCGATAAAGCAAGCCCGTGCTCATCGCGAATAGTTGGGCAACTCACCACCCGCATGGGCTCTCGTCTGCCAGCTGTGATTTGTTCGCTCACCATTTGTTTCACTAGTGCTAGCTGCTGAGCATCTTTTTCTCCGAAGTATGCATAGTCAGGCGCCACCAAATCAAACAGTCGACTTACGACCTTCAGCATCCCAGCAAAGTGTCCGGGTCGAAACTCGCCCTCGAACTTTTCCGCAATAGATCCCGGCACCGGCTCCGCCAAATCCAAATCTGCGGGAAAAACTTCTGCCAGGTTTGGTGCAAACAAAACATCAACTCCAGCATCAGTTAGCAGCCTGGCATCAACTCCAAGAGTTCTGGGATAGGAATTGAAATCATCTTTCTCACCAAACTGCAATGGATTGACAAATACCGAAACAATTGTGAAGTTTTGATTGGCCTGAGCCGCGCGAACTAATGAGAGATGACCTTCGTGCAATGCACCCATGGTTGGGATAAAGCCGATTGAGTTTCCCTCCGCCTTAGCTTGGCTAACCGCCTGAGCTAATTCTTTCACGGTGTGACAAAGAATCACTGAGCATCTCGCGGATCTATTGGTTGAATCGGTGTCGCGAGCGCATCGTCCACCGCACTGCGAACCACCGGTCCAATTAGTTGTGCTGGGTGTGAAACCTCTGACTCAGCAAGAATTCCCATCGCCTGCTGAACAACTAATGAGGAGAAATCTCTAGCAACCTCAAATGCTTCAGCATAGGCAGCTCTTTGAAACTCTGTGAGTTCAAACGGCTCTGCACCAATCTCAATCACGAGTGCCTGGGCTATCGCTCGATAGGTATCAGGAGTGGAAACGACAAAGGTTGCGCCCTTCATCACTGTGATGTCCATCGATGTGCCAGTGAAGTGCATCAGCGGATGCATCGCGATTGGAATCGCTCCCTGCTGCGCTGCGTCTGCTAGAACTCCGTAACCGCGATGCGGGGAAAGATGCAAAACAATTTTTCTCGGACCAAACAGTTGCATATCAGCAAGGCCCGCCACGGTTAGATCGATGTCGGCTGGTGGAATGGCAAGAATGATTAGTTCTGCAGCTTCAACAACTGCTGCCATTGGAGCAATTGGAACATCTGGCAACAGAGCTTCAACGCGATCGATTGCCGCTGGTGTCTCAACATAAACTCCGACTAAATCGTGACCTGCATTAGCCCAAGCCTTGGCCAGAACCGGACCGGCTGGCTCATTGCCAATAACGCCTATCTTCACTCTGCCCCCTCACCAGGATCTTTCGGAGCTCGGCAGTTGAATTCAGCCAGCAATCCGCCACCGAGCATACTCGCGCTGCCCAGCAGTCCCAGCAGTGTTGGAACTACTAGTCCAACTGGTGCAACGCTGAAACTAATCAACCACATCAGCTGCCCTAAATGCCAGCCCGCAAACAAAGAACCGGTCAAAGCCACCGCTCTAGCCACGACTAAAACGCGAAAAGCAAAGAAGGGGTTGGGTCTGGTTGGCCTCGGTCCAGGTTCAAACTTTTCAGCTTTTTTCCGGTAGCGGTATATCGGATAGCTCGCAATGTAAATAGCTATCGCAATCAGTGGCAAAACAAGTAGCAATGAGTTGGGGCTAACTAAGAAGCTGTAACCCAACCCGGTTGCTAGCTGCGATGAACTTAATCCCGCCACTAAACCGATTGCTAGAAAGAGTAGAAGTTGAGTTGGTGGCAGTGATCTCATTTTTCTAACCTCGAAACCAAATCTTGAATCGCTCCAAAGCCAACCAGCTGTGCCGAAGGTTCGACTTCAAGCCATGGTTTTAGTACAAATAATCTTTCGTGCGCTCTTGGATGCGGAATGGTTAACTGCTGAGTCACCAGCTCCAACTCACCAAAAGAAATTAAATCAACGTCAATGGTTCGGTCTTGCCACTTAGTTTCGCGGACTCGGCCCAACTGCTGTTCTAGATCTGAAGTCTTCAAGAAAAGTTTTTCAACCGTCAAACCAGTCTCAAGAATTGCGACGGCATTTAGATAGCTTGGCTTGGTCTCATCTTCACCAGCTTCAGTTAGCGCGACGGTCTCGTGAAATGATGAAACCGCTAGTAATTCACTATCCGAAAAGTTTTTTATTTGCTCGAGGGCTTGGTTGAGATTTTCTTCTCGATTGCCCAAGTTGCTGCCCAGTGCCAGGACGGCTCTAGCTTTCACCACGAGCTCCAGAAATCGTGACCGAAACATCTCTGATCTCATGTCCGATTGGTGCTGAAGGTTTATGAATCGTTATGGTCGCTCGCAAGACTCTTGGATCAAGCGCGAGCACTGCCTTGCTAACTTCATTAGCCAAGGTCTCGATTAGGTCAAATTTATTCTGTGTTGCAACTCTGACAATCTCATCGGCAACGCTGGCATAGGAAACGGTTGATGAAATGCTGTCTTCGTTACCGGCTTCAACATCGAGGTGCGCATCGATGAAGAAATCCTGGCCGTAGTCTTTTTCGTGTTGCAGCACTCCGTGATAGGCGAAGACTTTCAAGCCATCAATCCGCACCTTATAAATCACTTGTCTTCTGCTTCCTTTAGCGCCGCTACCACGCTAATCGCATCAACGGTGGTCTGCACGTTGTGCACCCTTACCCCCCAGAGCTTGCGCTGAAGCAGCAGTGCTGTCAGGACAGCGGTCGCGACATCTCTTCTGGCGTGGTCAACTGATTGTGGGTTCTCTTTATCGAGAGCATGGGCAATAAATCGTTTGCGGGATGCGCCAACCAGGATAGGCAGCTCTAGTTTCTTGAGCTCATCCAGCCTTGCCACTAGATCCCAGTTCTGTTGCATGTCTTTGGCAAAACCCAAACCAGGATCAACAATGATTCGATCGCGCGATATCCCACTGGCCACCGCCATTGAAACCTGCTCAGCCAGTTCAGCGACCACTTCTCTTGCAACATCGGAATACTGGGCTCGCTCATCCATGACATCGGAAAATCCGCGCCAGTGTCCAAGGACGTAAAGACAGTTGGTTGGTGCAATAGCTAAAGACATTGCAGGATCAGCTAGGCCACCAGAGACGTCATTCACTATGTCCGCTCCAGCTTCAATGGCTCTTCGAGCAGTCTCTGAATTCAAGGTGTCAATCGAGACCAACACCGAAAGTTCTTTCTTGATTGCGTTTATAACAGGCAAGACTCTCGCCTGCTCTTCCTGAATGGTTATTCGACCGGCTCCTGGTCTGGTTGATTCACCACCAACATCAAGAATTTCTGCGCCTTGCGAAACCAAAAGTTTTGCTTGCTCTAGAGCATTCTCAAGTGAGAGGAATTGACCGCCGTCGCTGAAAGAATCTGGAGTGACATTAATCACTCCCATCACTTTGGGTTTCTGCCAGCTCATGCTGAAACCGAAAGTAGCGCCATCGCCTCCTGGCGCTGCGCAACGTCGTTATAGGCTCCGCGACTAGCAAGAGTGATGGTGTTGACCTCCGGCTGACGAGCGCCACGCGATGCCACGCACTGGTGTTTCGCTTCGATGACAACCAGCACACCCTTGGGTGTGAGTGCTTTTTCAATCGCATCCGCAATTTGATTAGTGAGATTTTCCTGCAACTGCGGACGAGCGGAGAGAATCTCCACCAGGTTAGCCAGTCTGCCTAAACCAACAATGTTTTCGCTTGGCAAATAGGCGATGTGTGCAAAACCAGTAAAGGGAAGCAGGTGATGCTCACAAATCGAAACCAGTTCTATGTCTTTCAGCATCACCAGTTCGGTATTTTGCGCAGGCATGGTTTGTGAAAGAGCAGCGTGCGGATCTTGTCCAATGCCACGAAAGAAGCTGGCATATGCCTCAGCTACCTTCTGCGGAGTCTGACTTAGCTCTGGTCTATCTGGATTTTCACCAATTGCAATCAGAAGCTCGCGGACCGCATCACGAATTCGGTCGGTCTGCATCCTTGCTCTTTCGCTTTTCAGTTACCTCTTTGCGCTTTGGAACCGCAATCGGGCCGCGTGCTGAAACTGCACGCTTGGTGGATGAGCGCCAGGTAGCACGCTTTGGCAGCTTCTTTACCTTTTTGAAAATAACTGCAATCTGATCTTGGTTCAGAGTTTCTTTTTCAAGTAGTTCCTTGGCCAGCTGGTCAAGAACAGCACGGTTGGTGCTGAGGGCTTTGTAAGCCTCGTCCATTGCCTGATCCAAGATGGCACGAACCTCGTTGTCGACAATCTGTGCCATCTCGTTTGACCAATCACGCGTGGTAGCAAGTTCGCGACCGAGGAATGGTTCAGCGTTTCCACTACCGAGCGAAATTGATCCGACCTTCGCGCTCATTCCATATTTGGTGACCATGGTTCTTGCAATCGAAGTTGCCTTCTCAAAGTCGTTGGATGCACCAGTGGTGGGATCTTTAAAAACAATTTCTTCTGCGATGCGGCCACCCAGTGCATAGGCAATCTGATCCAGCAGCTGATTACGGCTAATCGAGTAGCGGTCCTCTAGCGGCATAACCATGGTGTAACCGAGTGCTCTTCCACGCGGCAAAATTGTGATCTTGGTAACTGGATCTGAGTAGTTGGCAGCTCCAGCAACCAGTGCGTGACCAGCTTCGTGATAGGCGGTAACTAGCCGCTCGTGGTCTTTCATGACTGCGCTCTTGCGCTGCGGACCACCGATTACTCGATCGATTGCCTCGTCAATGGTTTCGTCGTCAATCTTCTTTTTATCTAGTCGTGCAGCTAGCAGCGCTGCCTCGTTGAGAACATTCGCAAGATCGGCACCGGTAAAGCCGGGGGTGCGCCTAGCAACCAAAGCCAGGTCAACCTTTTCGGCCAGCGGCTTGTTCTTGGCATGCACTGCCAGAATCTGCTCGCGTCCTTTTAGATCTGGTGCGCTGACGCCAACCTGTCGGTCGAAGCGACCTGGACGAAGCAGCGCTGGATCTAGAACATCAGGACGGTTAGTAGCGGCAATCAAAATGACGTTGGTAGAGGTATCAAAGCCATCCATTTCAACTAGCAACTGATTTAGGGTTTGCTCCCGCTCATCATTACCGCCACCAATACCAGTTCCACGGTGACGACCAACTGCATCAATCTCATCAACAAAGATGATGGCTGGCGCTGATTGCTTAGCCTGTTCGAACAAATCTCTAACACGCGATGCACCAACACCGACAAACATTTCAACAAAATCAGAACCGGAGATCGAGAAGAAGGGAACTCCAGCTTCTCCAGCAACTGCCTTAGCAATCAGAGTCTTACCGGTTCCCGGAGGACCATAAAGCAAAACACCGTGCGGGATCTTTGCTCCCATGTCCTGGAACTTCTTAGGGCTCTTCAAAAACTCTTTAATTTCATTTAGTTCTTCGATTGCCTCGTCAATGCCAGCAACATCAGCAAATGTGATCTTGCTCATTTCTTTATTGACCAGTTTTGCTCTGGACTTACCAAATTGCATTACCCCGCGGCCACCACCGGCCATCGAGCTCATCAAGAACCAGAACAGAGCCAGAATGATGATGAATGGAAGAAGTGATCCAAGCAGCGCCAAAATCCAAGGCGTGTTTGGAACTTCATCGCTCCAGCCTTGAGAAATGTTTGATTCAGCAACGATTTCTGCAACCGCAGAAGCTCGACCAGAAACAAAGTAGAACTGAACCTGCTTGCCAAATTCAGCATCTGGATTGCGAAGAACAACATCTACTCTTTGATCACCATCAAAGATGGTCACCTTCTCGGCTTGACCAGAAGAGATCATCTCTAGACCAACCTGGGTGTCAACCTTGGTGAACTGCTCGGTGTTCATCAGCGATGAACCAACAAACACAACAATCAGAGCAGCGCCAATCCAAAGCCAAGGTCCGCGCAGGAACTTCTTGAGCTTGGTCTGGTTCTCTTGCTTCTTTTCAGTCATTCAAAACCTTTAGCTATATACGGATGGAGAAAGAATTCCAACTCCATCAAGTGATCGGTAGTTCTCATTGAAGTCAAGCCCGTAGCCGACCACAAATGCGTTTGGGATATCAAAGCCCACCCATCGGACAGCTATCTTTACCTTTGCAGCTTCCGGTTTCCTGAGAAGGGTCACAATCTCAACGCTGGCAGCACCGCGAGCTCTCAAGTTAGAAGTTAGCCAGGACAGGGTCAGCCCAGAGTCCAGGATGTCCTCAACTATCAAGACATCTCTGTCCTTTATATCAGCGTCCAAATCCTTCAAGATCCTCACCACTCCAGAAGAAACGGTGCCAGAGCCGTAGGAAGAAACTGCCATCCAGTCTTGCTGGATAGGAATGTCCATCGCTCTAGAAAGATCTGCCATGAATGGAACCGCTCCCTTGAGAACGCCTAACAGCAGCACATTCTTATCGCGGTAGTAATCAGAGATTTCACTAGCCAATTCAGCAACCCGAACCTGGATTTGTTCAGCGGTTACTAATACCTCTTGAATGTCAGGGTGATTCAACTGCACTAGCAGGCTCCTGGGGTTAGTGGTTTGGTGCTTTTGACAACCAGCTGGTTTGCCACTCGCTCTACTGTAATGCCAGAAAGGCTGCTCTTTTTCTGCCCGTGCCAATTGGTGAGTAGCTCATCCAGTGCCAAGATCTGGGTTCTAGAGATGTTTTTAGCCCCGGCAGACTGACAGATTATATGTAGTGCTTTTCTTCTAACCGCAGCCTTAGCCTTCGACAGCGTTGCCACCTGATAACTAACCTGGCGAGCGCCGGTTTTCACCAGTGCCTTCTTCACGCACTTGGTTGCCAAATCGGTAACAACTTCATCCGCCTCCGCAGCGCTTTCAGCGGTTCTACTCAGAGCCCCAGCAAAGCCTGGTCCAAGATTCTTTTCCAGCTCACCAGCTAACTTTCTAACTCGCACTCTGGCAAATTTGCTGTCTTCATTATGCGGATCATCCCAGAAGCTAATGCCGGCATCGGCGCAGGCCTGACGCAAAGTTTGCCTTGGCAGATCAAGTAGCGGTCTGAGCAGTCTTCGCTCAGCATCAATCGCGCTCATCCCAGCAATCGATCTAAGACCAGATCCACGCGCAAGCCCCAGCAGAACTGTCTCTGCTTGATCATCTAGGTTGTGACCGAGCACAATCCATTCTGCTTTTTGCTTAAGTCGAATTTTCTCTAATGCTTTATATCTGGCAGTTCTAGCTGCTGCTTCAAGGCCTTCACCGGTTTGCCTTACTACTACCCTCTCGACCACCACTTCTTGCACGCCAATCGCTCTCAGTCGCTCAGCAGCTTGGTTGGCAATCGCTTTACTATTTGGTTGCAGAGCGTGATCAATCACAGCCGCAGCAATCTCAACCTTGAGTTTTTTAGCCTCAAACACCACAGCCGCGCTCAGCGCTAGCGAATCAGCACCGCCAGAAACCGCCAGCAATACCTTCTTAGGTGCTAGCTCAGCCAATACCTCTCTAACCGCCCGTCTGGTCTGGGCGATGGCTGGGGTGAGTCTTGGTCTGACTGGCATGGCTTCTATTCGCTAATCTTGTTGAAAGCCTAATTAGGAGAAGCCTTGTCTTACGAAGTCGTTATTGAAATTCCTCGCGGAAGCCGCAATAAGTATGAAATTGACCATGAGACTGGCAAGGTTTGGCTCGACCGAGTGCTGTTCACCCCCTTTGTCTACCCGGTTGACTACGGAGCATTTGAGGGAACCCTGGGCGGCGACGGCGACCCACTGGATGCTCTGGTACTACTTGAGTACCCGGTTTACCCAGGCGTCCACATCAAGGTTCGACCAGTTGGCATGCTTTTGATGGAAGATGATGGCGGTCAAGACGAAAAGATTTTGTGTGTGCAGGTGAAAGACCCTCGCTACATGCACATCCAGGACATCCAAGATGTTCCGCAGCAGGTTAAGAATGAAATTGAGCACTTCTTCGAGCGCTACAAAGATCTTGAGCCGGGTAAGTGGGTAAAGCTTGGTGGCTGGCAGAACAAAGCAGCAGCTGAGAAGGTTCTGGCAGCCGGCTACGAAAGCTATAAGAAGTAATGCAAGCGCCAGAGACCTCTTCAATTGACACCGGTCTAATCAAACTGCTGGATGACTACTTCGAGGTTATTCACGCGCAAGATATGAACCTGTTTGACTCTGTCTTCCACAAAGATTGCTGTCTCTACTCCGCTCAGGGCGGAGAGCTGGTGCTAAGACCCTACGCCGTTTATCGCGACCAGGTTGCTAATCGTCAATCGCCAAAAGAATTAGGTAATCCAAGAAAAGATCAAATTCTTGAAATAGACCAGATATCAGACAGCATGGCCTGGGCCAAGGTTCAGCTGCAGATGTTTGGTGGCATCATGCAGGACTACCTGAACCTTGTGAAGATTGATGGCAAGTGGTGGATTATTGCCAAGCTCTACGAAAAAGTTGGCGAGTACTAACGAGAAGCAGTTGGACGGCCTGCATAAGGCCAAAGCTCACCAAAGCGAACTGGCACAATTCGAACCGTTCTGGCTGGGTTTGGCGCTTCCAGCATCATCCCGTCACCCAGGTAAATAGCGACGTGGTATTTGTCTCCAGAGAAAGCTTCTTCTTCAGACCACCAGATCAGATCACCACGTTGAGCATCCTGGAAAGGAACTAGCTTTCTTTGAGCTGCCATCACGTTGTATTGAGCTGTGGCTGAGTGCCAACCGATATAAACACCTGCAGCAGCGTAGCTCTTCATGGTGATACCACTGCAGTCCCAAACGTTTGGACCCGCACCACCTAGAACATATCTTTCGCCCAACTGCTCTCGAGCAAAGTTGATAGCAATTTCAACAAGCTCTTTGTTTGGTGGGCCGACTGTGTAAAGCTCTGGAGCGGTCGGAGCGGTTCTAACTGCATTCTGTCTGCGCTCGGCTGCTAGACCTTCTCTTCTTTGACGTTCTAAATCTTCAGCGTTGTCCTGCAAACTTGCCAGCTGACTCATCATGGTGGCGCGTTCGCGCTCAGTTGATCTGACCTTAGCAATTACTGCATCAGCTGCTGCTTGAGCTTCGTCAAAAAGTTGCTTGGCTTCTGCCTCTACCACTTCAAGTTGCTTTTTGGCTTCTTCGAGTTCCAGCTCTAAAGCTTGAGCCTGCGCCTGCTGATCAAGAGCTGCTTGATAAATCGATTCTGTTCTTTGAGCAATGATTTCTTGCATGCTCATTTCAAATAGCAAATCTTCGGCGCTCTCGGGATTAAAAAACAGTTCAAGTGTTATGTCGTTAGCAGAACGGTCTCTAAACATTTGAGCAACCAATTGCCCCAGTTGCACTCTTGCCGATTCAGCCTGGGTTGCTGAGCTTTTAGCTTGATCTTGCAAACTCTTTACTTTGGCTCGCATGTCATCAGCACGTCTGAGTGCACGAATGTATTGCTCGCTCTTTTCAAGAGCAACTTCTTCTAGTGCGCGAGCTTCTGATTCAAGAGTGTTGAGGATTCCCTCGATGCGGGTGATCATCTTGCGCTTTTCGGTGACGCTGCGCTTGGCTGCTGCCACCTCAGCCGCTGATGGGTAGTTAGGGACAGCCCAGGCTGGGGTTAATAGAAGGGATGTGACGAGGATGCTCAGGGCCGTAAAAATGGCTATTAGCCGTGCGCGCATGGTCAACCTCCCCTTCAAATATCGTAGAAACATTAAAGTATTGCCTGAGAGTTGGCTATGTGTTGCACAACTTGCCGAGCGACGGGTAGTCTTGACCCTCGGTGCCAGCCTTAGGCCCCATCGTCTAGTGGCCTAGGACGCCGCCCTTTCACGGCGGTAGCACGGGTTCGAATCCCGTTGGGGTCACGATAAGGCCAGCAGTATTGGCCCTGTAGCGCAGTTGGTTAGCGCGCCGCCCTGTCACGGCGGAGGTCGCGGGTTCAAGTCCCGTCAGGGTCGCGGTCGCTTTTAGCGACTTGGTTGGGGATAAAACCCCAAGGCTCTGTAGCTCAGTTGGTAGAGCGAACGACTGAAAATCGTTAGGTCACCGGATCGATGCCGGTCGGAGCCACCGGGAGGTGGATAGTGACCATACTGTTTGGATTGCTATCCGCTTTTTCTTATGGTTATGCGGACTTTGTTGGAGCACTTGCTTCAAAAAAAGTAAGACCGCTAACTGTCACCACAGTTGCATTTATATTTGGGCTTTTCCTGGCACTGCTTTTCAGCATTCCAATGGGTGCAAGTTTTGAACCTAACGTGATTCAAATTGGAATTTTTGCTGGAATCTGTTCGGCAGTGGCAATTACATTTTTATATGCGGCACTTGCTCTTGGACCAATTTCCATCACCTCACCATTGACGGCAGTGTTGTCTGCTTTGGTGCCAGTGGTGCTCGATATCTCCACGGGTCAACAGTTGAGTGAATTGGCTCTAGTTGCCCTTGGGTTGATTTTGGTGGCGGTAGTTTTGGTTGCATTTGTCCCTGGGTCAGATGTTAGGTTGCCAAGCCTTCGAGCAACTCTCTTTTCAATAGTTGCTGGCCTTGGCTTTGCAGGAATATTCATCTTCCTAGATCTTGCTCCTGCAGATTCTGGTCTTGGTGTGCTGGTTGTGATGAGAGTGGTTGGCATCAGCATTTTGCTAGCTGGACTACTAATGCTGTTTTTTGCTGGCAAGAGTAAAACTGTGATTGAAAAGACGGTTTTTAGTGCTGGGACTATCTGGCTGGTTTTGCTAGCTGGGTTGGGTGATGTGACAGGAAACGTCTTCTTCATCATCTCTACTCGTGAGGGAGCGCTAGCGGTGGCAGCAGTACTTACCTCTCTATATCCGGTTGGCACCATCCTGCTTGCAAGAATCTTCTTGAAAGAGAGAATTGCGCTAAGTCAGAACTTTGGAATTGCTCTGGCTATCGGAGCTTGTGCTCTACTGGCGCTTACTTAAGCTCGCGGTCAGCAAAGTCAACAACAGCGTTGTAGATGTATTGGCCAAGCCCTTCGCGATAACCTTCATAGGTTTCTTTGTATGGCGTTGGCAGGATGTAATTCATGGCCAGTGATTTATAACTCTCACGATCTGGTGTCCAGAATCTAAGTATGAATTCATAGTGCTGCTTCACAGCCTGTTGCATCTGCTCAGAATTGGCTGGCAGGTTCTGATCCAGACAAGCAATCATCTGTTGGGTGATTACATCAAACTGCGAAGTAAATTTCTGGTTTTCTTCCTGGCTGAAGTTGTTCTGATACAAGTTGCCGGCAATCAAGTTGTTCTGTGAATCAAACATTCTGAAAGGCTAGCAAACAGGAAAAGTAGCTGGAAATATCTTCCAAAACCGCTAGCCTGAGAGAGTGTTAGCCAACTGGAGAGTGGCTGGCCTGGTGTTTTTCGGTGGCGCGATTGGCTCCATGCTGCGTCATGTTGTTCATGATTGGGTTGCTTCTTTTTATGCATACCCAACTAGCGAGATAATTTCGCTCGGATTTATCAATCTGCTTGGCTCTTATTTCCTTGGACTCGTAATCCGTCACCCGCTATTCCAGTCTGAGTATCGCCAAGGTTTCTTTGGCACTGGCTTGGCTGGTGGCTTTACCACCATGAGTGCCATCACAATCTTTATCGTCGCCGAAGACCTCACCTCTGATATTGCAGTGATGCTGTTCGGTGCTGTGATCGCCTTTGCCGCTGGCTGGCATCAGGGCAGAAGAGCCGCGAAGAAAAAGGCGGCCAAATGAGCGATCTGATGATTACTCTCGCCATTGGTGGAGCCGGTGGTGTTGGAGCAGTATTGCGCTGGTTGATTATTCGCTGGCAGGGAGTTTTGCCCTTCGGTCTTTTTGCAGTGAACATCTTGGCCGGAGCAATAGCGGGATATATCTATACCCACAATTGGACCTTTGACATGATCCTGATCGCCTCGATTGGGTTGGCAGGTGGACTGTCTACCTTTGCCGGTGTTGCCAAGGATGCCTTCGAGTATTACCACCGAGGCAGGCTTGCCCAGATGTCTTTGACCCTTGCCATCAACATTCTCATGCCGATCCTGGCAATGAGGCTTGTGATGTGGGCTCTCTAGCGTTTGCTATTATCTAGGCAGGTTTCGATCCTGTAACCGGGGCATAGGCCCAAGATTGCAAGAGAATAAGGGGGCTCGCCATGGGGCGTGGCCGTCAAAAAGCAAAGAACACTAAAGTCGCGCGCGAACTTAAATACTTCAGCCCGAACACCGATTACTCTGCTCTGGAAGCTGAGCTCAGCGCAAAAGCCGGAAGCGAAAACGAAGAATACGTTGACCGCTGGGCAGATGACACCGAAGAAGACGACTACGCACCATCAGATGATGATCGAGTAGTTGAACTGGACGACGACAAGTAGTTACCAGGCGCTAGCGCCAACCACAATTCCGACCAAAACATCCAGGTTCACTCTGCTGTCGCTATAGTCCTCGGTTAGCGCGAACCCTTCGCCATCCTCTGATGCAATTCGGACTGTGATATCTGCGGCCTCCAGGTAATCGATAGCTGCCTGCTTGGTCATCCCAACCACCTGACAGGCCTTCAATTTAGTTTCGACGTGCAACTCACTGAACTGATCAGTAGCGGTGTCCTTGAAGCAAAGCTGGTTTGGAGTTTCTCTGACGACACTGACAGTTGCTGTATTAGCGCCAAGTGCGATGCCAAGCATCAGGGCTCCGGATGTTGTTAGTAATCCAATCGCACCAATGACGACGGCAGATTTATTGCGCATAGTTGCCTACCAACCTAACTGCTCCCCCGCGCACACCTTTTGCTTCTGTGACATATCCTTTGTCATCGCAAGCAGTCGATTCAATTACACCAACTTGCCAGGCTGGAATTCCCATCGCAGTTGATTTGGCAATTATTTTCTCAGCCGATGCTTTTCTCACAACAGCAGCGAAACCAATTCCTAGATTCCAGGTTCCCTCAAGATCAATCAGGTTGTGGCCGGCTAAATTTGCTAAAACTCTGAAGACAGGTTGTGGTGACCAGGTTGATCTGTCAATGTCCAATGAAACTGTCTCGGGAAGAATACGAGAAAGGTTTGCTGCAATGCCGCCACCGGTGATGTGGCTGAGCGAAGAAAACTCACCTGGAAATTCAGTTAGCAAATCTCCAACCACCTTGGAATAAAGCCTGGTTGGTTCGAGCAGTTCTTCACCCAAGGGGCGAGAAAAATCAGCCAGCTTAGATTTGTAGTCAAGTCCAGCATCGCTAACAATCTTGCGAACTAGCGAGTAGCCATTGGCATGCAGCCCTGAAGACTGCATGGCGATTACAACATCGCCCACCTCTACTCTTTCGCGGCTGAGCAGCTGGTCCTTTTCAACTACACCCACCGCTGCACCTGCCAGGTCATACTCGTGATCCTGCATGACTCCTGGGTGCTCAGCAGTTTCGCCGCCAACCAAAGCCACATCCACTTCTTGGCAGGCCTTGGCAATTCCTTCAACAATCTGAGCAATTCGAGTGGGCTCAACCTTGCCACACGCGATGTAATCGGTCATGAACAGGCTCTTGGCTCCACACACCACGATGTCATCAACCACCATGCCAACCAGGTCTTGACCAATGCTGTCGTGCTTATCGATTGCCTGAGCAATCAAAACTTTGGTGCCAACGCCATCTGTTGAAGTTGCTAAAACTGGGTGCCGATAGTTTTTTAGAAAAGCTGCATCAACTAATCCTGCGAAACCACCAACACCAGTGAGCACCAGACTGCCGTGCGTTGCACCAACAGCTTTCTTCATTAGCTCAACCGCTCTATCACCAGCGGCCGTGTCAACTCCAGAGGATGCGTAGGGATCAGTCATTGATGTGAACGTGGCCTTCTTCTTTGATGGAGGCAACTCCGCGCTCCAACAGGTTCTTACCTAAGCGATCAGCTGCAGGAAGTTCAATTGGATATTGCCCACTGAAGCAGGCGGTGCAGAGAGTTTCTTCTGATTGTTTAGTGGCAGCAATCATTCCTTCTTTTGAAAGATAACCAAGTGAATCAGCACCTATCGATTGTCGAACTTCTTCAACTCCTAGACCCGATGCAATGAGTTCTGCCCTGGATGCAAAATCAACACCATAGAAGCAGGGCCAAGTAATTGGTGGAGAAGAAATTCGAACGTGAACTTCAGCAGCTCCCGCTTCCTTCAACATCTTCACGAGTGCTCGCTGAGTATTACCGCGAACAATCGAATCGTCGACAACAATTAATCGCTTTCCAGCAATTGCTTCTCTGAGTGGGTTGAGCTTTAGTCGAATACCAAGTTGGCGAATAGTTTGGGAAGGTTGAATGAAGGTTCTGCCGACATAGGCGTTCTTCACAAGACCATGGCCAAACGGAATACCACTTTGTTCGCTAAAGCCAATAGCTGCCGGAGTTCCTGATTCAGGAGTTGGCATCACTAAATCTGCCTCTACGGGATACTCCTTCGCCAGGGTTCTTCCCATCTCTACCCTTGCTTCATAAACCACCTGGCCGTTAATTGCAGTGTCGGGTCTTGCTAGATAGACATATTCAAAGACACAACCAGCTCGCTTAGTTTGGGCAAACTTGGTTGAGCGAAGACCATTTTCATCAATTGCAATTAGCTCTCCCGGTTCAATTTCTCGAACAAAAGAAGCTCCGACGATGTCTAGTGCAGCCGACTCACTGGCCACCACCCAGCCGCGCTCCAGTCTTCCCAAAACCAAGGGTCTAACACCCTGCGGATCACGCGCTGCATAAAGCGTTGATTCATCCATGAACACCAGACAGTAGGCACCCTTGACCAGAGGCAGAAGTTCTAGTGCAGTTGCTTCCAGTGAGCTGTCAGCATTTCCTGCCAACAGCGCTGTCAGCACCGCGGTGTCAGTTGTGTTACCAGAACGAAGATCGCCCTCGTGATTTGGATATCTCTTTTCGAGCAGTTCCATTAGCTCAGAAGTATTAGTTAGGTTTCCGTTGTGACCAAGCGCGACAGTGCCATAGGCAGTTCTACCAAGAGTTGGTTGAGCATTGCGCCAGTGCGATGAGCCTGTGGTGGAGTAGCGAGTGTGACCAACTGCAATGTGACCTTGCAGCGACTCAAGCGCTGCTTCGTTGAAGACCTGGGAAACCAGTCCCATGTCTTTGAAAACTAAAATCTTTTCGCCATCAGCGGTTGCGATACCGGCAGACTCTTGTCCACGATGTTGCAGCGCATAAAGACCGAAGAAGGAAAGTTTTGCTACCTCTTCGCCTGGTGCCCAAACCCCGAACACACCACATTGATCTTGTGGTCCTTTTTCGCCTGGTAGCAGGTCGTGATTTAACTTGCCATCCCCGCGAATCACTCGGTCACCCGATTGGCTAGTGCGCGTTTAGCGCGGCGGGAAGAAATCAGATCATAGGTAATTGCAAACGCTGCACCCAGACCAAGCCCCAGCGAACCAAATGAAATGAGCGTTAGCCCAAAAAAGTTTTCTGGCAGCTCTGCATTAGGTGGGGTAATAAAAAGGAGTAGAACTGCAACCAGCATTCCTAGCGCGGCGAAAGTCAGCATGAAGGGCAGGATTTTTGGGGCTCTTCTAATCTCAATTTCTTCGCTGGCCATGCCCTAATTATCCAGTAGTTTCGGGGCTTGCGAGACCCTAGAAACTGTCCTAGTCTGAACAGGTAAGGCAGACCTTAGTAAGGATCCAAATGACCACCATCTCCCAGCTGATGCGAGAGTCCTCAATGTCAGACCACAAGAGTGCTGAGAATGCATCTTTTATCAAGGACCTAATGGCTGGCGAGCTATCTGCTGCTGACTACACCCGATACCTAAACCAGATGGTGTTCGTCTACCAGGCGATGGAAAGCAAACTGCCAGATGCAGCGCCACTGCCATTCGCACCAGAACTGAAAAGACTTGACTCAATGATTTCTGACCTAGCCAAGCTAGGGGTTGCAAACTGGAGTGAGACTCCACTGCTGCCTGCTACCGCTGAGTATGTTGCAAGAATTGAATCACTGGGCGGAGTCGAAGACGTTCGTCTACTTGCACACCACTACACCCGCTACCTCGGAGATCTTTCCGGTGGTCAAGCAATCGGTGCACTAGTTCGTCGCCACTACGGCCTAACCGAAGAGCAGACAAGTTTCTACCACTTCGCAAAGATTGAAGCAGTGGTGCCATTCAAGGAAGGCTACCGAGCAGCGGTTGACGACCTAGTAATGACAGATGATGAGCTTCTTCTACTAGTTGCTGAAGTTAGAACTGCCTTCAAGCTAAACCAGCGTCTATTTGTTGAGCTTGGCGATTCCGAACTAATCGCGGCGTAGCGGGAAAAGATCAGCTAACTCTTTAGCCTGTTCACCACTAGCCAGAACTTTTCCATTTGCAACTTCTTGTTGCCAAGTTGTCTTTCCTAGACAAATCGAAACAAATACCTGCGGGGATATCTCCACCACGTTTGGTGGCGTGCCCCTTCGATGGTTTAGCCCTTCAATGCACTGAATAGCCCCATAGGGCGGAACCCTGAGCTCAACTGAGCGACCAGGTGAGCGCTTTTCAATTAGCTGCAGAAGATACCTAACGGCTAAAGCCAAATTAGTTTCTGGACTAGCCAGAGCTGCTTCACCAATCTCAGCGGGGATCTTCTTCTTACTCACACGGCCATTATTGCCCCTCAGGGCTAAACGCTAAACTCGCCTCAATGAGAATCCTGGTAGTTGGTTCAGGCGCTCGAGAGCATGCGATAGTCAAAGCTCTCATCCGAACCGGCACGCCCGCAGCAGATCTGGTTTGTGCTCCAGGAAATGACTGGATTGCCAAAGAAGTCGAAGTTAGAGAAGTCGATATAAACGATCGGCTAGCTGTCACCAAGGTGGCTCTTGAAGAAAGAGTTGGTTTGGTTGTAATTGGACCAGAAGCACCACTGGTTAATGGTGTTTCGGATGCTCTTCGAGAACAGGGAATTGCAGTATTTGGACCTGATCAGAAAGCAGCTCAGTTAGAAGGATCCAAGGCTTTTGCTAAAGAGGTGATGGCGGCAGCCGATGTTCCGACTGGCATGGCTAGACAGTGCACAACCATCGAAGAAGTCGAATCAGCACTAGATCAGTTTGGTGCTCCCTATGTTGTCAAGGCAGATGGCCTAGCTGCGGGCAAGGGTGTGATTGTCACCAAAGATAAAGACGCTGCCATAGCCCACGCCAAGAACTACATCGCAGGTGGTGTGTTGATTGAAGAGTTCCTAGCGGGACAAGAAGTGAGTCTGTTTTTCTTGTCTGATGGAGAAACAGTTGTTCCTTTATCGCCTGCGCAGGATTACAAAAGAGCATTTGATAATGATGAAGGACCCAACACTGGTGGCATGGGAGCGTATTCACCAGTTCCTTGGTTGCCAGAAGGCTTTGTTGAAGACGTAACTGAGAAAGTTGCCCTTCCAACTATTCGTGAGCTCGCAAGAAGAAACGCAAAGTTTGTTGGTCTTCTCTACTGCGGACTTATTGTCACAGAGCGTGGAACCAGAGTGATTGAATTCAATGCAAGATTTGGTGATCCAGAAACACAGGTTGTTTTGCGAAGATTAACTTCAAACTTGGCTGACCTCTTATATAGAGCTGCGACAGGCAAGCTCTCAGTTGGACTATCCCCTGAATTTTCAAAAAAGAAAGCAGTGACGGTTGTCCTGGCGTCCGAGGGCTATCCAACATCAACCGCTGAAGTACGAGAAGTAACCGGCATTGAATCAGCCGAGAGCATCGATGACGTTGAGGTCTGTAAGGCAAGCCCAGTGGGCCGAGTGTTATCGGTAATCGGTTGCGGAGAAAGTTTTCAAGAGGCAAGAACTCTTGCCTACGAAGGAATTAGCAGGATTCAACTGCAGGGCGGACACTTCCGCAACGATATTGCTCTAAAGGTCAGCTAATGGAAATTCCTGGCTACCAACACATTTACTCAGGAAAAGTTCGTGAACTTTATCAACCCACTGATGCCAAGTTGTCTCATCTTGCACTGGTAGTTGCTACGGATCGAATTAGTGCGTTTGACCACATTCTCTCTCCGACAATTCCTGGCAAGGGAGTTGAGCTAACACAAATCACAAACTGGTGGCTAGACCAAATTGATTTTCCCAACCACCGCACCGATGAACTCTCTCCGCCAGCAGAGTTAGCAGATCGAGCGGTTGTGGTGAAGAAGCTTGAGATGTATCCAGTTGAGTGTGTGGTTCGAGGATATATTTCTGGTTCCGGCTGGAAGGAATACCAGCAAACAGGATCAATTTGTGGGATTGGACTCCCCGCTGGACTTAAGTTCGGCGATCGATTACCACAGCCAATTTTCACCCCTGCTTACAAAGCCCCGCAGGGGGAAAAGGATGAGAACATCAGTTTCGAAAAAGTAATCGACCTCGTCGGTTTAGAGATTGCCGAGCAGCTGAAAGCTGCCTCGCTGAAGATCTATGCCTATGCCGCCGGGGTGGCAGAGAAATCCGGATTGATTCTTGCTGACACTAAGTTTGAGTTTGGCAATGACCCCGCGACCAACCAACTAACCCTTGCCGACGAAGTGCTAACCCCAGATAGCTCTCGCTATTGGGACAAAGCGCAGTGGGAGGCCGGAGTTAGAGATCAGAGTTTTGACAAGCAGATGGTTAGAAACTGGTTGTCGGAGCAGTGGGATCAAAAAGGCGAACCGCCCACTCTGAGCCCTGAAATCGTTGAATTAACAGCCCAGCGCTATCAAGAGCTGCGGAAAAAACTCACCTCTCACTAGCAATAGAGTGGGGGAATGCTAAGAACCCCGCTCTATGACGAGCACCATGCCCTGGGCGCCACCTTCACTGACTTTGGTGGCTGGGACATGCCGGTCCGATACGGTTCAGATCTAGCCGAACACCACGCAGTCAGAAACTCTGCCGGTCTGTTCGATATCTCTCACATGTCAGAGTTCTCGGTGGTGGGTGACGATGCTGCCAAGTTTCTGGATTATGCCTTTGTGACAGAGGTTTCCAAGATTGCCCCTGGCAGAGCTAAGTATTCAATTCTCTGCAATGAAAATGGCAAGTCACTCGATGACGTCATTATCTATCGACTCGCCGATGTCGATTATCTAGTCATAGCTAATGCTGCTAACCGTGCAGTGGTTGCTAAAGAATTGTCAGAGCGAGCAAAAAACTTTGATGTTGAAGTCACCGACAACTCTGACGACACTGCCCTGGTTGCATTGCAAGGACCCAAGTCGGCTGCCATCTTGCAAAAGCTATCCAACATCGATGTTGCGCCTTTGAAGTATTACTCAATTGCGAGCGCCGAAGTTGCAGGAATGATTTCTTTGATCGCTAGAACCGGCTACACCGGTGAAGATGGTTTTGAAATCTTGGCTCAGTCAAAAGATGCAGTGAAACTCTGGCAAGAACTGATCAAGGCAGGCGGAGAGGATCTCACGCCCTGTGGGCTTGCAGCTCGAGACACTCTGCGATTAGAAGCAGGGATGCCTCTATATGGGCACGAACTAACACTTGAAACAACGCCGTTCTCAGCCAACCTTGGCCGCTCAGTGAATCTTGAACGAGGCGACTTTGTTGGTAAAGCAGCTCTCGAGCAGCCACACACAGGTCCAAAGCTCTATGGCCTGGTTGGCGAAGGCAAGAGAGCTGCCAGAGCTGGCTACCCAGTATTTTTGCCGGGCAGCGATAGCCCAATCGGGGAAATTACCTCGGGAGTGCTATCGCCCACCCTTGGCTACCCCATCGGATTTGCTTACCTCTCGGCAGAGCTAGAGACTGGTAGCAAGTTAGAGGCTGATGTCCGGGGCACCAGGGTCGGCTATGAAGTAGTAAACCTGCCGTTCTATAGGAGACAAAATGGCTAACCCAACCCACCTTCAATACACCAAGGAACACGAGTGGATCAAGCTAGAGGGCGACACTGCCACCGTTGGCATCACCAAGTATGCAGCTGATGCACTGGGTGAGATTGTCTATGTGGACCTGCCGAAGGTCGGTTCCTCCACCACTTATATGAAGATTTGTGGCGAGATCGAATCCACCAAGAGCGTGGGTGAGCTTTATGCCCCAATGGACGGTGAAGTGGTTGAAATCAACAATTCTCTAACTTCTGCCCCCGACGCGATTAATAGTGACCCGTTTGGGGAAGGTTGGCTGATTAAAATCCGTTATACCCAGTTACCAGAGCTTCTTTCATCTACCGAGTACGACGCCTTAGTTGGAGAGTAATTGCTAGCCGATCACCATCAGTTTCGCTTCCGCCACATTGGTCCTAATGCTGCCGAGCAGAAAGAAATGCTCTCCTATCTGGGCCTCAAAGACCTAACCGAGCTGATGGACAAGGCGCTGCCGGAATCCATCAAATTCAAAGGTGGCTCAACTCTGCCTGACCCAGTCAGTGAAGAAGAAGCGCTGGATCGACTAAGAGAGATCGGCTCTCAAAACAGAATCACTCAAAGCTTTATTGGACTTGGCTACTACGGCACCAGAACCCCAGGTGTTATCAAGCGCAACGTTTTGGAAAACCCAAGTTGGTATACCGCCTACACCCCATACCAGCCAGAAATCAGCCAGGGCCGACTCGAAGCAATCATCAACTTCCAGACCATGGTCACCGACCTAACTGGAATGAAGACTGCCAACGCATCCATGCTTGATGAGTCAACCGCGGTGGTTGAGGCCATGATGGTTGCGCTCAGAAGCGCAGAAACCGAAAGCAAAGTCTTCTTTGTCGATAACGACCTCTTCCCACAAACCAAACAACTGCTTGAGCACAGAGCAGAGCCAGTTGGCGTCACCATCAAATACTTCGACGCTGCAAAACCTGAACAACTAGCTGAGGAGTGCTTCGGTGCTGTGATTCAGTATCCGGGAGCCTCGGGAAGAATCATTGAGTTTGAAAACCTATTCGCCAAGGTTCACGAGTTTGGTGGTCTGGCAATCGCAGCTGCCGACCTAATGGCACTTGCCCTGATCACACCGCCAGGGGAAAAGGGTGCAGACATTGTCTGCGGAACCACCCAACGCTTTGGTGTTCCGATGGGCTTTGGTGGTCCGCACGCTGGCTACCTGGCAGTTAGAGACAAGCTTGAGCGCACCATGCCAGGAAGACTGGTTGGTGTTTCGGTTGACGCCGAAGGATCTCCTGCCTACCGCCTAACTCTGCAAACCAGAGAACAGCACATCAGACGCGAGAAGGCAACATCCAACATCTGTACCGCGCAGGTATTACTAGCAGTAATGGCGGGAATGTATGCCGTCTACCACGGCCCAAAAGGTCTGAAGGCAATCGCTTCTGAGATTCATCAGAAGACCACAGCTCTTGCCAAGGTTCTCTACGAAGTTGGCTACCACCTGCAAAACGACAAGTTCTTTGACACCATTCGCATCACCAACATCGATGCAGAGAAATACTTTGATGCTGCTAGAGACAAAGATCTAACACTATTGATGGTTGATTCCAAGACTCTTGGTATCTCAATTGACGAATCAACCACCTGGTATCACCTAGCAGAGCTAGCCGCTGCATTTGGCGCAAGAGCACCTAAAGCATCGGATGCAGAAGACCGCTTGCTCTCTCACCGCAAGAGTGAGTACCTAACTCACCCAGTTTTCAACACCTACCACTCAGAGACAGCAATGCTTCGCTACCTAAAGAAGCTCTCTGACTTTGACTACGCACTTGACCGCGGAATGATTCCACTGGGATCCTGCACCATGAAGCTGAACTCAGTGACAGAAATGGAAGCAGTTACCTGGCCAGAGTTTGCATCTTTGCACCCATTCGCACCAGCTGAAGACACCCAAGGATATCTAGAACTAATTGAAGAGCTCACTTCTTGGCTGAGCGACATCACCGGCTACGAAGCAGTTTCTCTGCAGCCAAACGCTGGTAGCCAAGGAGAACTCGCAGGACTGCTAGCAATTCGCGGTTATCACCACTCACGCGGCGAAAAGAATCGCAACATATGCCTAATTCCATCATCTGCTCATGGCACCAACGCTGCCTCAGCAGTTCTGGCAGGAATGGAAGTTGTGGTTGTCGCCTGTGACAGCGATGGCAACGTCGATGTTCTAGATCTAAAGCAGAAGATTGCAGAATACAAAGACTCGCTATCTGCACTGATGATTACCTACCCTTCCACGCATGGCGTATATGAAGAGGCAGTAGTTGAGATTTGCAAGATGGTTCACGATGCCGGTGGTCAGGTTTACATCGATGGTGCCAACACCAACGCAGTAGTTGGCTATGCAAAGTTCGGTGAATTCGGTGGCGATGTTTCGCACCTCAATCTGCACAAGACCTTCTGTATCCCGCACGGTGGTGGCGGACCAGGTGTTGGACCGGTGGTTGCCAAAGAGCACCTGCGCGAGTTCTTGCCAGGACACTCAATGGCTCAGACTGAACTGCCTAACTATGGACCGGTTTCTGCTGCACCATTTGGATCACCAAGCATCTTGCCGATTTCTTGGGCTTACATCCACCTAATGGGACCAGAAGGACTGAGAGCTGCTACCGCAGTTGCAGTTCTGAGCGCCAACTATGTTGCCAAGAAACTGTCGGATGCCTATCCACTTCTCTACACAGGAAATCACGGGCTGGTTGCTCACGAAGCAATCATCGACATTCGACCACTTCAAAAAGAAGCAGGCATTGGAAACGATGACATCGCTAAGCGACTAGTTGACTACGGCTTCCACGCACCAACCATGAGCTTCCCAGTTGCCGGAACACTGATGATTGAACCAACTGAAAGCGAACCCAAGCAGGAACTAGATCGTTTCATTGATGCGATGCTTGCTATTCGCGACGAAGCAAGAAGGGTTCAAGAAGGTGAGTGGCCAAAGGATGACAACCCACTGGTCAACGCTCCTCACACCGCAAGTCACCTAACCGATGAGTGGAATCACCCTTACTCGCGTGAAGTGGCTGTCTTCCCAACTGAGAGCCAGCGCCGAAGCAAGTACTGGCCACCAGTTAGAAGAATTGACGGAGTGTTTGGAGATCGCAATCTCACTTGCACCTGTCCACCAATTGAGAGTTTTGCAAAGAACTAAATTTGTTTTAGATGCTTAGCAATCCAGCTAGCAGATTGATTTAAATCAAGTTTTTTCGTTGCAACACCCAAAACAAAATCAAATGCTTCGTCTTGAGTTGCGTAGATTACAAAACCGTTCAGTAACACAAACGCGTTTAGTGCAAACCAGGATGACCTTTTGTTTTCATCAATCATGGGATGATTCAAAATGATTGATTCAAGCATTGCAGCGGCCTTAAGCTGCAGTGAAGGATACGCATCCTCACCGAACAATGAGGTGCGCGGCCTTGCCAATGCTGAATCAAGAAGACCCAGGTCTTTTACAACGAAGCCGATGCGAGCAGTTTCTCTTACAAAAGACCCCAGGGTCAGATAGCGAGTCACGCGTCTGAGAGACGACGAAGAAGCTCTGCGTCGCGCTCAAGAACGAGATCGAATGCCTTGCGAGTAACAGCGTCGGTGCTCTGCTGTTCAAGGTAGTTCTCGATGGCATTGACAGCTGCTTGCGCCTTCGAGATTCCTTGGGAATTAGCGAATTCAGTCAGTGCCTGATCAATTTCAGGCTTTAGTCGTAGTGTCATGGCCATGACCCTAATGGTATCAAAGTGATACCACTTGGCAAAGACCTAAATCTGTTGAAAACTCGGGGGTTTTAGGGTTTGGGGAGAAGTAGCTCGTAGGCAGCCTCTAGTTCAGGCGACAAATCCCTATCTGGTCCAACTCCAGGCACCCGCTCACGCAGAATTCCAATCAGCTCGCCAGTGACAGGTGATGGCTTGAGTGGTGCCCGCATCTCAACCGCCCTGGCAGCTGCAATCAATTCGATTGCAATTACTCGGCGCAGATTATCAAGTGCTCTTCTGAGCTTGCGACCTGCGTGCCAACCCATTGAGACATGATCTTCTTGCATGGCACTAGATGGAATTGAATCAACGCTGGCAGGTGATGCAAGTCTTTTGTTCTCTGAAACAAGTGCGGCCTGCGTGTATTGAGCAATCATCAAACCAGAATCAACACCGGGATCATTTGCCAAAAACGCTGGCAACTTTCTGTTCCGTGCAACATCCAAGAAGCGATCTGTTCTGCGCTCGGAGATTGATGCAACATCAGCTGCCGCAATAGCTAGAAAGTCCAAAACGTAAGCAACCGGTGCTCCGTGGAAGTTTCCGTTGGACGTAACCTCACCGGAATCTAAAACAACTGGATTATCAATAATTGCTTGCAGTTCGCGAGATGCAACAAGTTCTGCGTGAGTCACAGTGTCACGAGCTGCACCATTAACTTGCGGAGCGCAGCGCAAAGAATAAGCATCTTGCACAACCCCATCGCCATGCCGATGTGATTTAACAATCTCACTTCCCTGCAGCGCATAGAACATGTTCTTGGCGCTGGTTGCTTGGCCTGGGTGTGGTCGAAGATTTTCATGCAGTTCTGCGCGGAACACCTGATCTGTTCCCAGCTGACCCTCAACGCTCATTGCAGCGATGATGTCAGATTGATCTAGCAGATGCTCAAAATCACTGATTGCCATTAGCAGCATGCCAAGCATGCCGTCGGTGCCATTGATTAGCGCAAGACCTTCTTTTTCCTCCAGCTGCACAGGAGCAATGTTTGCTTCCTTCAAAAGTTCAATGACAGGTCGCTCATTTCCATCAGCACCAAACGCTCTTCCCTCGCCCATCAAAACCATGGCGCAGTGAGCAAGCGGTGCCAAATCACCCGAGCAACCAAGCGACCCGTATTCCAAAACTCTTGGAGTAATGCCAGCATTCAAAATCTCTGCATATGTTTCTGCCACTACCGGCCTAACACCGGTTTGTCCTGAACACATGGTGCGAAGGCGAAGCAGCATCATGGCCCTTACAACTTCTCGCTCAACCGGATCTCCCATGCCAGCGGCATGCGAGCGAATCAGAGATTTCTGCAGCTGAACCCTGTCTTCCTTAGGGATGTGCCTTTGAGCCAGTGCACCAAAGCCTGTGGAGATGCCATAAACAGGCTCTTCTGAGTTGGCAAGCTTCTCGATGTGAGCGCGGGTCTTGGCCATGGCTTCAAGTGCAGGGGGAGCAATCTCCACCATCGCATTACCTCTAGCAACCGCCAGAACTTCCGGAGCGGTTAGACCACTGGTTGATAGCACTACCTTTTTCATTTACTGCCTTTCAAATACTCGCCGACCGGCGATGTAAGTCTGTGAAACAAGTTGAACACCAGGTCTGTAAGACAAAAACACATGCGATGGCGCGTCCAAGACAACAAAGTCTGCACTCGCTCCAACTTCTAAACTTCCACCTTCAGTTCGAAGTGCTTTTGCTCCACCGCGCGTAGCTGCCCATAGTGCCTGCTCAGGTGTTAGCCCCATCTCGCGAACCGCAACCGCAATACAAAACGGCATCGAGGTTGTGTAGCTGGATCCTGGATTGCAATCAGTGGCAATTGCCAAAGTAATACCGGCACTGGCAAGTCTTCGAGCATCCGGGTATGGACTCTTAGTTGAGAACTCAGCTCCCGGCAAAAGTGTTACAACAGTATTGGAACCAGATAGCACAGCTATGTCTTCAGCAGTCAAATGAGTTGCGTGATCAACCGATGCGCAGTTCAGCTCAACTGCCAGAGGAATAACGCCAAGGTTGGCAATTTGATTGGCATGCAGTCGTGGCTTCAGCCCAGCTGCAATACCCGCTTCCAGAATCTGCTTTGTTTCCTCAACGCTAAAAGCACCCTGGTCACAGAAAACATCAATCCACTTCGCATAGGGGCGAACCGCCTGCAGCATTTCGCCTGTAACGGATTTGATGTAGTCGGCTCGCTGAACTCCCTCGGGAACAACGTGTGCGCCCAGGAAAGTGGTGTGCTGAGTATGTTCGGCAGCAATCTTTAGTGAGCGCAACTCTGTTTCAACATCCAGCCCATAACCGCTCTTGATTTCAAACTGCGTAATGCCGGATGCATAAAACTCAGCGATCAGTTTTTCTGCATTTGCCCTTAGCTCTTCATCACTGGCAGCTCTGGTTGCGCGAACGGTTGTCCTAATGCCACCTGCTGCATAAGGCTTGCCTGTGATGCGAGACGCAAACTCTTCGCTTCGCTCACCCGCAAAGATCAAATGGGCGTGCGAGTCAACAAAGCCAGGAATGACACTTCTACCGCCAAGATCAATCTCCTGATCACAAGCCGGTGCTTTGCTAGCAGGCCCGGCATATAAAACCTTGCCGTCAGCAACTGCGAGCGCCGCATTTTCAACAACCAAGACGTCGCCAAAGCTCTCACCAGTTAGAGCTAGTGAGCTAATGCCTTTATAGAGTGTGCTCACTCGGTGTCCAGCATTGGGACGTGCACGTGCTTGTGACGAGCCACTCCCTTAGCTTCTTCGTAACCGGCATCAACGTGGCGAATAACTCCCATGCCAGGGTCGTTAGTCAAAACTCTTCTGAGCTTTTGCTCGGCAAGATCTGTTCCATCTGCCACTGATACTTGGCCCGCGTGAATAGACCTACCAATGCCAACTCCACCACCGTGGTGGATGGAAACCCAGGAAGCACCGCTTGCGATATTCACCATGGCGTTAAGCAGCGGCCAGTCAGCAATTGCATCAGACCCATCGAGCATGGCTTCTGACTCTCTATATGGTGATGCCACCGAACCGCAGTCCAGGTGGTCTCTTCCAATCACGATTGGCGCTGAGACTTCTCCCTTGCGAACAAGTTCATTGAAGGCAACTCCTGCTTTGTCTCGCTCGCCATAACCCAACCAGCAAATGCGAGCAGGAAGACCCTGGAACTCAACTCTCTTCTGAGCCATGTTGATCCAGCGACGAAGGTGTTCGTTTTCTGGAAAGAGTTCCAGTACTGCCTGGTCTGTTCTGTAGATATCTTTTGGATCACCAGAGAGTGCAACCCATCTAAATGGACCCTTACCCTCACAAAACAGTGGACGAATGTAGGCAGGAATGAAACCAGGGAACTTGAACGCATCATTGAAGCCGCCCTTGCGTGCTTCATCGCGAATTGAGTTTCCGTAGTCGAAGACTTCAGCACCCTTGTTCATAAAGCCAACCATTGCAGCAACCTGCTTGGCCATGGCAGCTTCTGCGCGCTCAGTGAATTCCTTTGGATTCTTCTCTGCGTATTCGCGAGCATCCTCAAGATCAACACCTTCTGGGATGTAATACAGCGGATCATGAGCTGAGGTCTGGTCAGTCACGATATCGATTGGTACATCTGAGTGGAGAAGCTTGTCAAAGACAGTGGCGGCATTTCCTACAACACCAACCGAGATTGCCTTCTTCTCGCTGCGATAGCGAGTGACTCTCTCAATTGCATCATCTAGGTTGTCGGCTAGTTCATCGAGGTAACGAGTCTCTAGACGCTTGCGCAGTCTTGACTCATCGATGTCCACAATCAAACAGGTGCCCTCGTTCATAGTGACAGCCAGTGGCTGAGCACCACCCATGCCACCGCAACCACCAGTCAGAGTTAGTGTTCCGGCGAGCGTGCCACCAAACTTCTTGGCAGCAACCGCAGCAAAGGTTTCATAGGTTCCCTGCAGAATTCCCTGGGTGCCGATGTAGATCCAAGATCCGGCAGTCATCTGCCCATACATCGTCAGACCCAACTTTTCGAGTCTTCTAAACTCCGGCCAGTTAGCCCAATCACCAACCAGGTTGGAGTTGGCTAGAAGTACTCTTGGTGCCCACTCGTGAGTTTGGAAAACACCAACTGGTTTTCCGGATTGAACCAGCATGGTCTCATCGTTTTTTAGATTGGTAAGAGTTTTGACCAGGGCATCAAAGCTGGTCCAGTTACGAGCTGCCTTGCCATTACCGCCATAAACAATTAGTTCTTCTGGGTGCTCGGCAACCGAAGGATCAAGGTTGTTGTGCAGCATTCTGATGGCTGCTTCTTGCTGCCAGCCCTGGGCGGTTAGTTGGTTGCCGGTGGCTGCTTTGAGGGTTCGCGTCGTTGCGGTCATAGCTAAAGAGTAGCAATTTCCAAAGACTTCTTTTCAGCCCGCTAAGCCCTAGAACTAGGGGCAGCTGGCCTAGTTAGAGCTTTCTTCGCTAGCGTTAGCTAGACCAAACGAAAGACTTATTGCCATGGCTGATGATCCAAAGTGGCCAAGAGCCGCATCCCTAATCAGTCATGAAATATCAGATATCGCAATCATCGATATTCCTGCCTTCAAAACAGCAATCTCAAAAACCGGCGCTGATAAAACCCCAAAAGCAATCAGAGAAGCGCTCAAGGGCTACTCAACCTTCAGCTACACCACCAAGTCAGATCTTGGAAAGCTTTCTATTGAAGACCTGGGAGAAATAGAAAACCCAGATGACAATGAAGAAAAGACCATTGAAAAACTCAAAGCTCTTCACAAGAAACTAGTAATCGCTCTCGGCGGCGACAACTCAATCACCTATGCCGCAACTCTTGGCTTAGTAGGCAAAGACCTAGCAACTGCCAGACTGATAACTCTTGATGCCCACCACGACCTAAGAGACGGTGTATCGAACGGATCGCCAATTAGAAGACTGATTGATGCAGGATTTAACCCAGCAAATATTTATCAGCTTGGCATCAATGACTTCTCAAATTCCCCCGAATACGCAATCTATGCAAAGTCAATTGGTGTGAACGTGATTTCCAGATCCGAGATTGCCGAGATTGGAATTGAGAAAGCCTGCAAGAAAGCCCTCAAAGGGGCAGAGGGCAAAATCTTCGTTGACATTGATGTTGATGTTTGCGATCGCTCAGTTGTCCCAGGCTGCCCAGCTTCAGCACCCGGTGGCCTCAGCGCATTTGAGCTGAGGCAAGCAGTTCGCATTCTCGCCAGCCACAAATCCGTGCGGGGCATTGACATTACTGAGATTGATGCAACCTCTGATTCCGCGGATCAAAGAACCATCAAGCTCGGAGCACTGCTGATTCTGGAAATCCTGGCCGGCTACCAGATGCGCTAACAAGCTTTCTGAGAGCTGGTAGTGGCAACTTTTGGCTGTGTTTGAAGCCGCTAAACTGATGCCAAACCGCCTCACCGCCGCGGCTTTATCCAACCCGAAACTGGCAAAAGCCAGCCAACCGAAGGGGAAAAGTGCCAAAGATCATTGTTGAGATCATGCCTAAGCAGGACCTGCTCGATCCCCAAGGAAAAGCCGTAGCAAACGCCCTTCACCGCTCTGGCCACAAAGACATCAGCGCCGTGAGAATCGGAAAAAGAATTGAACTTCACTTCAACAGAGAAGTAACCGAAAAAGACATTGCAGAAGCCAAAGAGCTAGCCAAGAGCTTTCTGTCTAACGATGTAATCGAAGACGTTGTAGCGGTAGTAGTCGAATGAGAATCGGCGTCATCACCTACCCAGGTTCCTTGGATGACCGGGATGCTCAAAGAGCAATCAAGCTAGCTGGCGGAACACCGGTGCCGCTTTGGCATGCCGATAACTCTCTAAAGAAAGTTGATGCCGTAGTTCTGCCAGGTGGCTTTTCCTACGGCGACTACCTCAGATGCGGAGCAATCGCAGCGCAAGCTCCCGCCACCAAAGAAGTTATCAAGCTGGCAGAAAAAGGCTTACCTGTTCTTGGTATCTGCAATGGCTTCCAGGTTTTAGTTGAAGCACATCTACTGCCAGGCGGCCTAATCAGAAACGAACACCAGCACTTCATTTGCCGCGATCAAAAGCTCAGAGTTGAAAATAACCAAACAGCCTGGACCTCGCTATTTGAAAAAGACCAAGAGATCACCATTCCCCTCAAGAACGGTGAAGGTGGCTATATCGCAACCCCCGACACCATCAAGATGCTGGAAGAAGAAAACAGAGTTGTCTTTAGATACCTAGAAGTAAACCCAAACGGTTCCATGAACGACATTGCAGGACTCACCAATGAACGCGGCAACGTAGTTGGCCTTATGCCTCACCCAGAACACGCAGTTGAACCAGGCTTTGGCCCTGACAGACCAGAAGCCATGCGAAGCGGGACCGATGGTCTCAAATTCTTCCAAAGCGTCATCACGCAGCTAGTGAGAAGCTGATGTTTTGGAAAAAGAAGAAACCATCGGGTGTTGACACTGTTCTAAACGCATCCCAAACCCCAGAAAAAGAACAACCTTGGAAAGAGCTGGGTCTCAAAGAGGACGAATACCAAAAAATCAGAGAGATCCTGGGCAGAAGGCCAACCTCCTCTGAGCTAGCTATGTATTCGGTGATGTGGAGCGAGCACTGCAGCTACAAGTCCTCCAAGATCTACCTGCGCCAGTTTGGTGAAAGAGTAACGCCTGAAATGAAGAAGCACCTGATGGTTGGCATAGGTGAAAACGCAGGTGTTGTTGATATCGGTGAAGGACTAGCTGTCACCTTCAAAGTTGAAAGCCACAACCACCCTTCCTACATTGAACCCTTCCAAGGCGCTGCCACCGGAGTGGGAGGAATTGTCAGAGACATCTTGGCAATGGGGGCAAGACCAGTAGCAGTTATGGACCAACTCAGATTTGGTTCTGCCAATCACCCCGACACCGCCAGAGTTCTCAACGGCGTAACCTCCGGAATCTCCTTCTATGGCAACTGCCTGGGACTGCCAAACATTGGCGGAGAAACAGTATTCGATTCGGTTTATCAGGGAAACCCGCTTGTCAATGCCCTTGGCATTGGAGCTCTCAAGCACGAAGATCTCAAACTCGCTAAAGCCTCCAACAAGGGAGATCTAGTAATTCTGTTTGGTGCAAGAACCGGAGCAGATGGCATTGGTGGCGTGAGCGTCCTCGCCTCTGAAAGCTTTGATTCAACCGGACCAACTAAGCGACCTGCTGTGCAGGTGGGAGATCCATTTGCCGAAAAAGTTTTGATTGAGTGCTGCCTAGAGCTTTTCCAATCCGGCTCAGTTGCCGGTATTCAAGACCTTGGTGGTGCTGGCATATCCTGCGCCACATCAGAGCTTGCCTCAAACGGTGGCATGGGCATGAGAATACAACTCAAGAACGTACTTCTTAGAGATGAGAACCTAACACCAGAAGAAATCCTGATGAGCGAATCACAGGAGAGAATGTGCGCGATTGTTCCAAAGAAGAAACTAAAGGATTTCAAAAAGATCGTTGAGAAGTGGGAAGTTGAGTACTCGGTTCTTGGCGAAGTAATTGGTGAAGACAGGCTCTATATCAACTGGGGCAAAGAAGAAATCGTCAACGTGCCACCTAGGACCGTTGCCCACGATGGCCCTGTCTATAACAGACCCGTCGAATACCCCAAATACCAAGACAGCCTAAACAGTGACAGCTCCAAGAAACTAAAGCGAGCAGAAAACGAAACAGAGCTGGCGACTCAAATCATGCAGCTGATTGCCTCCCCTAACCAGGCAGATAAGTCTTGGGTGACATCGCAGTATGACAAATACGTCATGGGCAACACAGCCCTTGCCATGCCAGATGATGCCGGCATGATCCGAATCAATGAAGAAACAGGACTTGGTGTAGCGCTCGCAACCGATGCCAATGGCAAGTACTGCTACCTAGACCCGTATGAGGGAGCAAGGCTTGCTCTTGCCGAAAGCTACCGAAATGTTTCAGTGACTGGAGCAGTGCCAAGAGCAGTAACCAACTGTTTAAACTTTGGCTCTCCTGAAAACCCAGAAGTGATGTGGCAGTTCAAGCAGGCAACAGCAGGGCTTGCTGATGCCTGCCAGGAACTGGGAATCCCAGTCACCGGTGGAAACGTTTCCTTCTATAACCAAACCGGTGACCAAGCCATCTACCCAACCCCAGTGGTTGGAGTGCTGGGTGTGATTGACAACGTGGCAAGAAGAATTCCTTCTGGCTGGCAAGACGATGGCAACAACATTTATTTGCTTGGCACAACCTATGACGAACTAGACGGCTCTGCCTGGGCTAAGGACATCCATGATCACCTGGGTGGAAAACCACCAAGGCTGGATCTCAAAAAAGAAAGAGACCTAGCCGAGCTGATTCATGGAGCATCCATCCAGGGACTTATCGAAGCAGCTCATGATCTCTCTGAAGGAGGTCTCGCTGTTGCTGTTATTGAAGCAAGTCTGAGATTCAACATTGGCTGCCGAATCTGGATCACAGAACTCATGGAGCGAGACGGATTAGACCAAACAGCAGCGCTGTTCTCTGAATCTCAGTCAAGAGCAATCGTGACAGTGGGTCGAGAGGACGATGTGAAGTTCCAAGCGCTCTGCGAAGCAAGGGGAGTGCCGGTTCTGAGAATTGGCGTCACCGATAAGGAATCTCAAGCAATTGACATTCAAGGCATTGCCAAGCTTCCGCTAAGCGATGTAAGAAGAGCTTGGCAGCAACCGCTTGTGGCCGTTTAGGAAACTCGACAGGTCATTGCTAATTATCGCCCGTAGAGCAATTTATTTCTCTGCCTCGAGACTTGCACCTCAAGGAGAGACTCAGCTTTCTTCTTGAGCAAGTAGCTCTGCATGGAGATCTTCATATAGTTGATCGAATTTTTGTCCGTGCTCTTCCACCCAAGCTTTTGAATAGTTGAGTCCGGATTCGATCATTGTGTGGTGCTTTTTCAAAGCAGTAATGGATTTTGCTTCAGTCTGCAAACTCGTGAGCAGGCTTTCAACTTTCCCCAAATTTAGAGAGTTTTCAGACGTTCGTTTTCTAGCTGCAACTGATTTGCTCCATAGATATGCCAATCTCACCAATCTTTGGTCTGGCTCATCTCGATCAAGAACAAGCATCAGCTTGTTCCCGTGAAACTCCTGCCATTCCGGTTGGTTGTCTAATCCATCTGAATCTGCGACAAAAATGGCGCAATCTGCTTGGCGGTGCTCCATCGCAGCATTTAACTCTTGGGAGACAGCTGACACAGACAGAAAACCCTTTTCGGATTTGAAAGGTTTCTTTTGAGTCTTCGCCTCCCAGATAACTTTGAACTCAGAGCCGGAGGAGTTGTAAGCCTCGGCGAAAGTGACCATGGTGTCGCCAACTTGCGTGGAGCCGCCGCCGTCGGCGCCGACGAACTCTGCTAAGTCACCATGGCGCATGCTTTCACTTTTAACAAGCGCATCCACGTCCAACTCAAAAGCTGTTCCCTTGGCGGCTGTTCTGGACTCGACAGACTTGGCTCCCTTTTTCGCCTGTAGTTGTTCAATGACCTTCTCGAGGTCCTTCTTGATTGACGCAAAGGGGCTACCTTCTGAATCTGGACTCAGTTCATCAACAATTTCCCTGAGTATCTTCTCTTTGAACACTGATATCAAAGACAGTTTGTTTCCTTCGTCAAGCTGATTATTGAAAGTCTTTTGCATCTCCTGAACAACGGAACCCTGGGTTTTCTCTAGTTCTTCCCGAACTTTCTTGAGTGCTGACTCAATTTCCCTAACTTCTGCCTGGCTAGACACGGTAGCCAAAGTGTTCAGTCCAAACTCAAGAGCCTCATTTAGAAAACTAGCCTGATCTTCCCCGGGGATTGAGCTTAGGTACTTGACCAGGACCGGATTGGTGAATTCAAAGTCTGTGATTCGAATTGTCGAACCATCTATTTTGTAACTTAGCATTTTTCTACTTTCTTAGTTGGGGTAAAACTTTTGGTTGCTTGTGTCCAGGTCACGTGCGTTTGCAGCGGACGTAACTCCACTTTGAAAATTGCTTACGGCACTAGGCCATTTCCCGCATTGAGGTAAAGCACTTTTGCACCAGTGAAGCGCATTTGCATGCTTAGAGCTTGTGGCAACGAAATGACTGCAACGGTGCCACCGCGACTGACAACATGCTTGGCAAAAGGAGCCAAGCCTCCGTCACCGCTTGCAAGGTAAATCGTTTTGAAGGTCTGTTCAAACTTGTTGTCAAGGAGATCCCTCGCAATGAGAATGTCAGCCCCGTCATGCCCTTCTTTGCATTGAACTCTGGCATTGGGCCAGCCAAAGGATGCAGCGGCCAAGTTTGAACGTGAACTCACTCGGATGAAAAACTGGTCGAGAGAGCCTGGCTTCACGAGTGAGAGATATGACTCGCGAGCCTGCACAACCTGTTCCGTTGTGGGGTTCGAGGCCCCACATATGTTTTCAATATCAATTAGATGCACGCTTCTGCTGGGCTTGAGTGCGGCCTTACTTTTTTGATTCATGTTGACACCTCCTATTGGTCAAACAAGGTAGTTTTGGGACGGATCTCTATTCAGGGATAACGCCGGCCCTCTTGAGTCGGGCAACTAACACTGTGAACTCTGACGTGGGATCTATCTTTTGCTGAAATCCAACTTCTCGAACATCGTCCGAAAGAATTCGCGGAGCAATTTCCTTGACTCCAATCGCTCTTGCCAGAGAATAAAGATTTGCGAAGCGAAGTTCTTCGATTGTGATACTTGCCTGTCGACCGACCTTAAGTGAGGTGCCCGCGACGAGCTGTTCCTGGACAGCTTGGTGAGCCTGCAAATGAGCTCGTGCAATTTCAAATCTTCGATCCTGACGCAGTCCTCTGATGTCTGACTCCCTGGGGCCTTTGCGATCGTTTCCAAGTTCAGAAGTCCCAATTCGGACAGCGCGCAGACCGCCGGCTCTTTGAGATGCCATGGCAAGTTCATAAAGGGGACGGAAAAGTTGTTCCAACTCTTTCTCAGCCATGAAAGCTGATTCATTCAACTTGCTCGCGTAGTCGGTGAATCTTTCAGAGGAACCTTCGCGGGGCCAAACAGGCAGCTCAAAGCTCAGCAATGGTAGTAAGTAAGTTTGAAACTCAGACTGGTTCTCAGGATCACGAACGAATCCTGTGACAAGAATTTCAGCCTCAATCGCTTTCTTGCTCGCCTTGAACTCCGCACTGATCACAAATTGTCCCCGGCCAACAGCAGGATTGTCAGGGCCCAAGTAGCCAAGAAAATCAAGGCGAAACTGGCCAGCGAGGGTTTCTAGTCTTCGTTCTGACATTTGTGCTCCTTCTTTTCGTAAAAGAAATCATACTTCTTGACTCGAGGGTCTTGACAAGACGTCTACCCAAGAAGTAATCTAGCACAAGTTATTCGGAAATGGAGCAAAATGCAAAAGAAATCAGTAAGTGTTTACCCTCTACTTCAGCCTGGGCTGGCTTCTGGATTGGAGGCTGTGGCGGAGCTTCTCCACAAACACCTACTTTCCCACCAGACGGTGACTTTGCTGTTCGAGGACCCTTCAGCCAAGGCAGACCCCAAAGATATGCCTGCGCTGCTGGTATCTCGGTTGCCTGGTGAGGACTGGGTCCTAGAGATTCCCCTACCGCCGATCACATCCAAACAGAGCCTGGGCTCCAAGGTGAATTTCTTCATTTTCAACGACTGGTATGGGCCAGCAGAAGAGATCGCTGGTTCATTTAGCTCCGGGCCAAAAAAGTTGGTACATGAGCCAGATGCTCGAAGCCTCGCAATTGCGATGCTTTCTGCGGTAGAGGACCTGCTATTAGTTGCCGATCAAATGGAGGTCAGCCAGATTCTGATTGCGGATAAGAACGGTGAAGTCTCCGAATCTCTTGCGAAAACTTGGACTCGCTTTCTAGCAGCAAACTCAAACAGAATCAATTTGCTGCCGGCTAGTAGCAAGTTCTTCAAGCACTCTTCTTTTGACGATGAATTCTCAAAAAAAGAATCTAGAGAAGCGGTCAAGCAACTATTTAGGTTGGCTGCCATTCTTGATCGCAAGAAAATCATGTTTTTTGCAACGACCTGTTACATGGGGCTGCCAAGAAATCTATTCGTTCTGGATAACAGCGGTAATGAACCGCTTGTGCTGGTTTGGAATGGGCAAAACTTTGTTGCCTGTAACGAGCTCCACATTACTGATTCGATCAAGAACAAATGTAAGCCTCTGCAACCTGGTGGACCACAGGAATTACCGCCGGTATTTGTTTCCGACCTATGGCCTGACGCTCTGGTGAAACTCGGTCTACCCACGGTCGAGGTTGAGGGGGAAGAGTAATGGAGAACTTAAGTCTTGGTCTTAGATTTAGTGGCTTTGATACCTCTGAGCTCGCTGAAGTAATGGCACAAAGTGCCATGTCCTCTAGCCTGTTAAGTCCTGTAACTTGCCTGGTTGGAATTCCAAGCAACATAAAGCAGTGGCCAGAGAACCGATCCTTTTTATCCGTCACCCGTGTGGCTACCGAGACATTCCTAATCCAACTTTCGCACTTCAACGAAGTGTTGGTAATTGAAGTAAGTGATCGACACCACATTCCCAAATCTTTAGGGTGGTTCGAGCCTAAGCTATACGGTGGCATAAACGTCCCCAGCTGGCACAAGCTCGTTAACCGACCCAGTCAGATGAGCCTGAAGCAGGCGCTGGTATATGCGTTCGATGACCTAATGGTTACCTACAGCCATCACGATGCTAATTCCGAGAATTTTTATTTGCTTTCTGGCCAAGCTAAATTTACTCAGCAAGAAGTGCTTTTACTTGAAACGCAGTCAGGTTTTGTTCACAAACTGGATCTTCAAGCGCAAAAGCGACTGTGGAGTGCAAAGCAAATCTTCACAGAATCTAAGCGCAAGGATTATCTGGGTATCAATGCCGATGACTGGGATGACGAAATTGGTTACTTGCCAAGATTTGCAGCTCTGACGAATCATCGCGGGTATCCGATGGTGCTCTTCCAGGTAGACGTGCCCCTGTTTGGTTCGGCAGAAAACCTAAGAATTTGGAACGGCAAGCAATTTACAACAGCTGGTGAGCTAGCAAAGACCCTCTGCTCACCAGAAATTGTCAATCGAGCAGAATTCCAATTAATCAGCTCTCACCTGGTTGAGAAGCTGTGGCCCAGCGCACTTAGCAGCGAACACAGATAGGAGAAAGAAATATGTCAGTAATCAAACACCGCCAGGTGTTACCCAGTTGGTTAGCAGCGCAGCTGCTGGGCAGCTCAAAGTTTGACCGGGATTTGCTTATCTTCCAGCTAGTGGAACTTGGCTGGACCCAAACAGCAGTTGGCGACGCAATTTCCATGAGCCGGGAGGGGGTGAGGCAGGTTCACAAAAAGATGTCGGGTGTTTTGGGAGGATCCCCTGCGCCATCGCACGCACCTCTGCCCCTGCCCCCAGAGCGTCCAGTCAAGCCGAAGAAAACATACACAGTTCCATCAGATTCCACCCTAGACCGACTGCGTCTGCTGATGCCGATTGCCCAGAAGGTAAGAGGTAAGGGAAAGAGCTACCGCAAAGAGGCCGAAGAGTTCACTGCCTTGCTAAACCACGCCCACAAAATTGAGGGCGTAAGCATTGCACGCCTTTCGAAGCTACTTGGTGTCACTCACGGCGCGATTCGCTTCCGACTTTGCCGCTACGGCTACCTAAAGCCTGTGTCTGGCAAGTCAATGGTCTTCAACCCAATCAGTTTAGAAAACCGTTTCAGTTAGGAAGCTGCGGATGCCATCAATAGCGCCTCGATTGTCCGGGGCAATTCAAACTGTCAATAAGCTGAGCAGGTGATTGATAACTCCATGAATGACTATGTTTATTTAGCCGACAACTTAGAAGTGCTGAAAAATATCCCTTCCGGCTCTGTTCAGCTGGTCTACATTGATCCACCCTTTAATACAGGGAAGACTCAGAAGCGTGAGTCCATGCGCACCGTCCGCTCTGACAGCGGAGATCGCAAGGGATTCAAGGGGCAAAGTTATGAATCAATCCGTGAATCAGTAACTTCCTACAATGACTCATTCACCAATTACTGGGAGTTTTTGGCACCCAGGCTCGAAGAGGCACACCGGATTCTGCATGAAACCGGAACCTTGTATCTTCACCTTGATTTCAGGGAAGTTCACTATGCCAAGGTGATGCTCGATGGCCTGTTTGGCAGAGACAACTTCGTCAACGAAATAATTTGGGCCTACGACTACGGAGCACGCTCAACCAAGAAGTGGCCAGCTAAGCACGACAACATTTTGGTTTACTCCAAATCCCCCAACTACTTCTTTAATTCTGAAGAGGTAGACCGTGAACCCTACATGGCGCCAGGCCTAGTGACACAAGAGAAGGCAGAGCGCGGAAAGCTCCCGACAGACGTTTGGTGGCACACCATTGTTTCCCCAACCGGTAAAGAAAAAACCGGTTATGCCACTCAAAAACCAGAGGGCATCCTCAGAAGGATCATCACAGCAAGTAGCCGACCCGGCGACCTGGTGGTTGATTTCTTTGCTGGGTCTGGAACCACTGGAGCGGTAGCCAAAAAGCTAGGTCGACACTTTCTTCTAGTGGACCAAAACCCGGACGCATTTGAAGTGATTAAAAAACGTCTGGAAGCTATTTCCTCCGAACACAAAACTATTTTTGAAAAGATTTTGAAAGGCTGATTTTGAATCAATTTGAACTACTCGGAAAGATTTCCGAGTCTTTTAGAGAGGTAGCACCAAAGCCTCTGACTTTTGGTGAGAACAACCCGTTTAACTGGCTGCTCACAATGCCAAGTGCAACCATCGGCGCCTATGGCGCCAAGTTCGTCAGCGAACTATTTCGAGCCAACGACTTTAATGTCCTTCGGCCACTGGGCGGATCTGACCATGACCGGGTAATCAACGGACATCGAATCGAAGTTAAGTTCTGCACCAGACGCAAGGAAGACGCCAGCTTTTGGTTTGAGCAGATTAGAGACCAAGAGTATGACTACGTACTTTGTTTGGGCCTTTCCGCAGATGCTGCTAACTGCTGGGTAATCCCCAAGAGTGAACTAACGCTTCCAAAGGAAGGGCTCTCCCCGCAACACGGCGGCAAAGAAGGAAAAGATACTTTGCAGCTTCAATTTCAACCTGACGCTGTTCCCGCTTGGCTACATGAATTTGGTGGCAGTCTCGAAAAGGGAATGCAAGTCCTCAATGCTGCAGGCATTGGTTCCTACAAAGGCAAGCAGCTGCGGAAGGATGATCTGATCTCTTTGCCCATTCTCAAAGCAAGTTAGCTGGCGATGTTGCATCTCAGATTGAGGCTCAATACGCCTCCAACTCTAAGTAACCAAGGGACTTTTCTTAGCCTGGTTCAAATTAAGCTTTGTTGAGACCTAGGTGGGGGATATGACAAAGCTAAGTAGCAAAGACTATGTGAAGGTTTATGGCGAGGTTCAGAAGCTGGCTGATTACCGCATTAAGCCAATAGCCAGGGTTATCCATAGCGACACCTTTGAGATGCTGATTGCTCTGGTGATCGTGGTGAACGCGGTCTGCTTAGCCATATTGACTTTCCCCAACATTGATCCAGAAACCCGACAGCTCGTTCTGACACTCGACTATGTCTGTCTTGGAATATTTGTGGTTGAGCTGATTGTTCGAATGATTTCCTATGGCAAGAAGCCATGGATGTTCTTCAGAAGCGGCTGGAACATCTTTGACTTTTTGATTATTGCCGCCACTCCAATCTTTGCCGGTCAGACCACCATCTTGCGTCTACTGCGTATTTTTAGATTGATCAGAATCTTTAGGTTCTTGCCTGAGGTGAGAATCTTGAGTGCATCGATTGTGAAGTCGATGCGGCCACTTCTGAGCATGTTTGCCCTTATCTGCTTGCTTTTGTTCCTCTACGGAATGGTTGGCACTTACTTGTTTGGTGCTGAGTTGCCAGTTGCCTGGGGAACCATTGGGGCATCGGTGATGAGCTTGGTGATTCTCTTAACACTTGAAAACTTCCCCATTTACTTGGAAGAAGCAATTGCTGTTAATGGGTTAGCTATCCCATTCCTGCTCTCCTATGTCTTCATCATCGTCTTCACTGTCTTGAACCTGCTAATTGGAATTGTTCTAAATGCCATGGACGAGGCAAGAGAAGAAGCTAAGGCTAAGGAGAAAGCTCCAGAGGGATTAGATCTAGTCAGTCAAAACGTTGATGAGATCAGTGCCGATGGTGTTGTTACCCTAGAAGAAATCAAAGCTCTGCAGCAGGAGATTTCTAGACTAAAGAAGCTACTAGAGCAGAAGTAATAGAACTAGTTCAAGTTAGCCGCGGGCGAGCTTAGGGAGTTCTTCTTGCAGATAGGGAAGAAGGGTGTTGTCGACCCACTCCACATAATCTTTCTTGAGAACAAGCTCGAAGGTTTCTGGCAGTGATCTGCCGGCACGAGCAACTGAGATATCAACAAATGCCTGGAATTCAAAGTCTGCGATTAGCCGCTCTGCCACGAATAATCCGAGGTTGTAACCCAGCTGGGGCCCAGAGTGTTGGCACCTGTCGTCATTGCGAGGGAAATTTAGGATGTCTTGCCTGAGGGTTCCATCAGTTAGGCCTTCTCCGTTGTTGTAGTAGCTCACCAGTCCAGCAGCTCTGGTGGTTCTCTCGAAGGTGAGCTGTGAAACGCTTCGTCCCTGATCATCGGGATAAGCCATGGCAAAACCAATAAAGGTTGCAGGTCCCTCAATCATCCAACACGGAGCATCCGGGGTGCTAACACCTTGCACCGTGAGTGACTCAAAGAAGTGGGCCACTTCGTGCACGTAGTAATCAACAGATTCGGTTGGTGGTGGGTAGCTAGCCGATGCCATGAAATACATGTTGGGGATGCCGGTAGCTGTTACACCAACTGCTCCACCGCCACCTGATACTGCTAGATTCCACCAGAACTCTCCAGTGTTGTCTCTGCCTAATTTGGCCCAGCGTTCTAAGAACCATTTCTTGTCGTTTGGGTGAACCACTGTCATGGCAAGCGGCCTATCAGAGTCAATGAATGGTGCCCACACCTTGAGAGCGTATTCAACGCCGTTACGAATCACTTCGGCATGATTGGGATCGGTGCTGGGAGACGCTGCAAAATCCAATGGGTGAGGCTCACCAATGTTTGAAATCAAACCTTCTCTGACGGACTCAAAAGCTGTGAACCAAACTCCCTCAATCGCATTCGGATTAACGGGGCTGGCCTGCTCCTCATAGAAGCAAATCACTCCGTCTAGATTTGAATCTAGATGTTGATTCTTGGTGTAGATCTGAGTTGAAACAGCAATTTCAATTTCTTGATAAACAGCTGCCGCTGCGAATCCAACCGCTGGACCTTCTAGAAACCAAAAGTCTTCCCACTGCTCACAAGTTTCAAGTCTAGGAATTCTGTTATCTTCCAAAAAATATCCGTGATCCGAATTCTCAGCATAAATTGGAGCTGGGACGCTGTTTTCCAAAAGCTTGGTAGCAACTTCATCCATCTCTGTTGTTGCGCTTTCACTGTTTGTCATTGTGAGAATGGCCGTTGCTGAAACAGCAACAACTGCGAGCGCCGCAATAGGAACTAGTAGTTTTGGAGGCTTACGCTTCGGAAGCCTTTCGCTGACTTCTGGCTTAGCAAACTGGGGGTCATCTTGTCGTGTATTGCAAAAGCGACACAGGACAGCATCTTTCTTGATTTCCTCAGCGCAAGCTACGCAGGGCTTCTCCGATTGATCCAAAATTCCCCCGGCTGGCGTTTGTGAAGTTCAGTCCCAATATCATCCAGATATTTCTCTTGAATTTACAACGCTTTGGCCGGTCGGAATGACATTTGAGCAACCCCCGGAATTTCACAGCCCAGGATTGGTTGAGTTTTCAACAAGTTGCGTATTTGGGGTTGGGGCTAGGGACTAGCCCGGCTCTAGACTTCAAAAAAGCAGACAGGGGTTTCCCGATGTCCCTATCCCAGCTCAAAGAATGGGTGGCTGATATAGCCGCGCTAACTAAGCCTGATCGAATCCAGTGGTGTGATGGCTCTGGCAATGAACAAGAAGCAATCAAGAACCTACTTGTTCGCAAAGGCACACTGATCCCCCTCAATCCTGAACTTAGACCAAATAGCTTTCTAGCAAGAACCAACCCGAAGGATGTAGCTCGCGTAGAAGAGCGCACCTTTATATGTTCTGAATCTGAAGCAGATGCTGGCCCCACCAACAACTGGATGGAGCCTTCTGTCATGCGAGTGATGCTGAGAGAACACTTCCATGGCTCCATGCGCGGAAGAACTATGTATGTGATTCCCTTCTCAATGGGTGTGGTTGGTTCTCCACTGGCCAGATACGGCGTTGAAATAACAGATTCCCCTTATGTGGTTGCCTCAATGCACATCATGACCAGGGTTTCCTCCAAAGTCTTAGTTGAAATAGAAAAAGGAGCGGACTGGGTGCCAGCTGTTCACTCGGTCGGCATGCCACTAATTAGTCGCCAGGGAAACATCGTTCAAGATGTTGCTTGGCCATGTAATCCAGAGAATGTTTACGTTGTTCACTACCCAGAGACCAAAGAGATCTGGTCTTACGGATCTGGTTACGGTGGTAACTCACTACTTGGCAAAAAAGCCATGTCACTTCGAATTGGATCTGTGCTTGGAAAAGAGGAGGGCTGGCTTGCTGAGCACATGCTGCTGGTCAGACTGACATCACCTGAGAAAAAGCAGTATCACCTAGCTGCCGCTTTCCCATCGGCTTGCGGTAAGACCAACCTGGCAATGCTG
>CAEZST010000004.1_pt1 | contig 77163 bp, 62 predicted proteins | sample 7264041 | NCBI WGS metagenome assembly CAEZST01 (sample SAMEA6813785, study PRJEB35770) | uncultured Aquiluna sp. | biome: Freshwater; feature: Freshwater reservoir; material: water | place: Czech Republic | collected 2016-08-15 | depth 0.5m m | reverse complement strand
TGTAGATTTCGCCACAGAAAAAGCTCACGTAACTCTCAATCAATCAGTTGAGCTAGGCGAGCTGAGCGCAGCAGTTGATTCAGCCGGCTACAAAGTTGGAAGCGGAAAACGTGAGGTGAGCAAACTGATGCCACGAATTATCACTGGCTCGGTTCTCTCGGTCCTTGCAATTCTTTTCTCTATGGTTCCTGGCTTTCAGTTCACTGGCAGTCAGTACTTAGTTTGGGCTCTGGCCACTCCGGTAATTACTTATGTCACCTGGCCGTTTCACTCAGCAGCAATCAAGAATCTGCGCAAGGGCGACACCACGATGGACACCCTGGTGTCACTTGGTTCATCGGTTGCTTATCTATTCAGCATTTATCTTGTTTTGCAGGGACACCCGCATCACTACTTTGAGGTGGCGGCAGTGGTTCCATCAGTAGTACTCATCGGTCGCTATCTCGAGGTGCGAACAAGAAGAAGCGCCACCGATGCAGTGAGATCACTGCTCAACGCGATTCCAGAAAAGGCCACCAAGGTGGAAGGCTCTGCGCGTAGGCAAGTGCTAAGTGCTGAGCTTGTGAGGGGCGATCTGGTGGCGGTAGCAGCCGGCGATCGCATCCCAGCAGATGCAATCCTGAAATCAGATTTTGCCTCCATCGATAACTCCTCTCTAACGGGAGAATCACTGCCTGCTGAAATAAAGCAAGGTCAAACCATCACAGCTGGGTCAACTGTGTTGTCCGGGGAGATTTTGATAGAAATCCAACAGCCTGCGAAGTCATCTCGACTGGCTCAGATTGCTGATCTTGTTAGAGAGGCAACTGCCACCAAGACTAAGCTCGCTTCCCTGGCCGACCGCATTTCGTCTGTCTTTGTTCCCGCTGTAATTGTGATTTCAATCATTACTTTTGTTTCTTGGCTGCTACTAACCGGCGACCAATTGAGAGCCTTTGAAGCAGCAGTTGCTGTTTTGGTCATCGCCTGCCCCTGTGCACTGGGAATTGCTGTTCCAATGAGTTTGGTGGTTGCAACATCCATCGGTGCCAGAAAGTCAGTTGTCATTAGAAACCCCGATTCACTCCGGGTCATGGCCAAGATCAAGCAGGTTGTTTTTGACAAGACCGGCACACTGACCGATGGTCAATTGGCAGTTGTGAAGGTTACTGCGCTAAACGATACAAGCGAGCAAGAAATTCTTAGCAGTGCAGCAGCTGTTGAAAAAGGCTCAAAGCACCCAATCGCGCAAGCACTTTCGAAAATAGAAACAGCATCAGCAGATCAAATCATCGAGACTGCAGGCGTTGGTCTCACTGGCACCGTGAATGGCAAAAAGATTTTTGTTGGCAAACCAACTCCGGTCGAAAACCAACAGGAGCTAGATAGTGCAGTTGCTTTAGCTGGCCCAAACTCCCTTGTCATGGTTGCCTGGGATAACAAAGCTCAAGGCCTGATTGAACTAAGTGACAATCTCAGAGAAGGCTCCGAGCAAGCAATGTCTGATCTGAATCAATACAAGATTTCAACGGTTCTTCTCTCCGGTGATAACCAAGCAAGAGCGGACTTAGTAGCAAGAGAGCTAGGAATCACCAAAGCAATCGCTGGCTACTCCCCCGAACAAAAACTTGCATTCCTTGGTGAGCAAACTCAACCAACAGCAATGGTTGGTGATGGCATCAACGATGTTGCAGCTTTATCGAAAGCAGATATTGGAATTGCCATGGGGAGCGGCTCTCAGGCTGCTCAAGCAGCAAGTGATGTGACAATCTTGGATGATGATCCTCGACGAGTTCCGTTTGCTCTAAACCTTGGCAAAAAGACCTATCGAAACATTCTTCAAAACCTGGGCTGGGCTTTTGGCTATAACGTCCTGCTTATTCCAGTAGCTGCCCTGGGACTGCTAAACCCAATGCTGGCTGGGCTGGCCATGGCCTTTTCCAGCGTCTCAGTAGTAGCAAACTCACTAAGACTTAAGTGGCAAGATAAGTAAGGAAAATAAGGAGTTTCAAGTGGCTTCAGCTGCCGATGAAAAAAGAGTTCTAGATCTAGTTCCTTCTCAATTGCTAATTAATGGCAAGTGGCAGGATGCGAGCGACAAGAAAACCTTTGATGTAACTGACCCGGCAACCGGGAAGGTTCTAAAGACCATTGCTGATGCTTCCTATGAAGACGGTCAAGCAGCAATGAAGGCCGCTCACGAAGCTCAAGAGAGCTGGGGCAGAACCGCTCCGAGAGTCAGAGCAGAAATCCTTCGAGCAGCCTTTGAAAAGGTAACTGCCATGTCAGATGACTTTGCAACTTTGATGTCGATGGAGATGGGTAAACCATTTGCCGAGGCAAAGGGTGAGGTTGCCTATGGTGCTGAGTTCCTTAGATGGTTTTCAGAAGAAGCTCCAAGAATTGATGGCCGCTACACCACAGCACCCGATGGAAAAAACCGCCTAATGGTTCTAAAGCGTCCAATTGGACCAGCGCTTCTGATTACTCCCTGGAACTTCCCGCTTGCAATGGCAACTAGAAAGATTGGTCCTGCTATCGCTGCTGGCTGCACATCCATCCTAAAACCAGCTGCCCTAACACCACTGACTTCACTTCTCTTCGCAAAAGTTCTAATCGAAGCTGGAGTTCCAGCCGGCGTGATCAATGTCATCCAAACCACCAGAGTTCAGGATGTGACTGGGCCCCTGATCAAGGATGATCGCCTAAGGAAACTTTCCTTCACCGGCTCCACTCCAGTTGGAAGAAAGCTAATTGCAGACTCAGCCGAAAAGGTTCTAAAGGTTTCAATGGAACTAGGTGGCAATGCCCCATTCCTAGTCTTCGAAGATGCGGATATGGACAAGGCCGTTGAAGGGGCAATGCTCGCAAAGCTTCGCAACATGGGCGAAGCCTGCACCGCAGCTAACCGCTTCCTAGTTCACGAATCTGTTGCTGACGAGTTTGCCAAGAAACTAACCGAGCGAATGTCAAAACTAAAGGTTGCAAGAGGACTAGAAGAGGGCGCCAACATCGGCCCGCTTATCGACGAAAAGAGCCGCCAGGCTGTTCACGCCCTAGTTGAAGACGCTAAGAGCAAGGGTGCCAAGCTTGTGCTTGGTGGTGAGATCCCATCTGGCGAGGGCTTCTTCTATCCCCCAACCATTTTGCAGAGCGTGCCAGAGAGCTGCGACATTCTCTCGAACGAAATCTTCGGGCCAGTTGCTCCCATTTGCACCTTCACGAATGAAGAAGAGGCAATCAAGATGGCCAACAACACTGAGTACGGACTTGTCGCCTATGCATTCACCAAGGACCTCAACCGAGGACTAAGACTTGCAGAGCGACTCGAGGTTGGAATGTTTGGACTAAACACCGGACTTGTTTCAAACCCAGCTGGTCCATTTGGCGGAGTGAAGCAATCAGGACTTGGTCGAGAGGGAAGCCACGAAGGCATCGAGGAATATCTCGAAACTGTCTATGTCGGAATCGCAGACCCAACCGCCTAGTTCATGAAAAAAGTTCTGCTCCTGCATGGCTGGACGAATAGACGCCCCGAAGGCCACTGGCTCCGCCTTACCGCAGCAGAACTCAGAGCAAGAGGCCACCAGGTTTGGTATCCACAGTTTCCAAATCCAGATAGACCTAATCCAACCGACTGGCAAGAACTGCTTCACCAGGAAAGCAACATGATGGATGAAACTCCAGGTGTGGAGAAGATCGCAATTGCTCACTCCCTTGGCACAACCAACTGGCTCTACGGAGCGCTCAATAACATCTTCACAAACCCCTTTGACCGAGTTCTACTCGTGGCACCACCAGACCCCACGCTTACATCAGAAGCCGACGGCATCGAAGGTGAGCCACTGGATCTAAGCAATCCTTTACTCGCCCCACAAGCAAAGAAATGGGCAAGAGAGCTAACAGTGATTGCCTCTAATAATGACAGGTGGCTGCCAAGAGGAGTTGGGATCTACGAAGAGCCTCTCCAACTAAAGCCACTGATTTTGGAAAACGCAGGACACTTCTCAAAAGATGATGGTTGGGGACCGTGGCCAGGGCTGATCAACTGGATTGAAACAGCTAACAACCAAGACCTACTTAGTCGCTAGCTAATCTCGCGAAACTCCCCGGTTTCCGGGTGTCTAGGGTTCCTAGCCTTATAAATCAACCAGACCCAGATCAACAACAGTGCTGAGACAAACCCCATCAAGAAGGTGGCGAGGATTGCTATCTGCGGATTGAACAAAAGCATCAGAGTCAAAAGGGTTGGAGAAAGAGCAGCCAAGATCTTCGATGGCATCATGATGTAACCCTGCCGCTGACCAAACCGATCAGAACCAAAGAACAAAAGTGGCAGCGACCCTCTGATGAACGGATTCAACCCAACCCCAATGCCATGCAGCATTACAAACGGCAAGATTCCGGCAGGCCCCAATATCCAAATACAAATAACCCCCAGTGGATGAGCAGCAATTGAAATGGCAGCAACAGTTATGGGCGTTGCCTTATCTGTCAGTGCAACTAACAAAACACGAGCTAACACCTGGAATGGACCCAGCAACACAGACGCCAATAGCGCCAGCTGAACATCAGCACCAAGCTCCGAAAGCATAAATGGAAGAGTTGTGTTAACCGAGGAAACAATGAATCCCTGCAAAGCAAACATCAAACCAAAGACCACAAACAGCGGATCAAATCGGAACTTGTTTCTAACCAACTTCCTAATAGGCCCAGTCATATCTGGAATGTCTTTTTTCTCAGACCTAGGAATTGTTAGGTGCAATGGAAGAGCAACCACGATGTGCATAGCGGCCCAAAACCAAATAGCAGCTCGCCAGTCGTAGGTCTGCTCGAGAAAAGTAGTAACCGGCCAGGAGATGGTTGAAGAGAAACCAGCAAAGACCGTAATTCCTGCAATCACCTGGTTGGATTTATTGCCAAAGAAGTTAACGGCGGTTGCGAAAGCGGCATCGTAGTTACCCATCGAGCCGCCGATGCCAATTAGAAACCAAGCAACAAACAACTGATTGGTTTCTTGAGCGGTAGCAAGCAGAATCAATCCAAGAAAGAAAGCAACCGAACCAAATGGCAGAACAACCCTGCCCCCTAGCTTGTCAATCGCCTTACCAATCCTGGGACCTATCAACCCAGAGACCAACAAAGACATCGTGAAGGCCCAGAAGAACGTCTCGGTGGAAATCCCCAAAGAGGCAGTGATTGGAAGAGCTAGAACAGCCGGGATATAGAAACCCGATCCCCAGCTAATGATTTGGGTGACACCCAGTCTGATTGTGAGCCTGGTTTTAGCGTCCAACTATCACCTCGGCTCCTAGTGGCTTAAGTCTAGTAACTCGCTTACCCTCTACTTATGCGCTCACCAGCCAGCTACCTAAGGGGTATCCAGCATCCCGAAGCCTTTCATGGCAATGGCAAGACCAGAAACTTCTTTGAAGGCTGGTATTTCAAAATCGTCTCTGAAGACCAGTCCCAGAAGTGGGCAGTGATCCCGGGAATCTTTCGAGGCCTTGGTGGATCCAGCAGAGACGAAGCCTTCGTGCAGGTGCTTGATGGCTCAACCGGCCGAAGCTGGTATCACGTCTACCCAGTAGAGCAGTTCAAAGCATCAGAAACCAGTTTTGATGTAAGAGTTGGCGACAATCACTTCTCATCCAAGCAAGTAACACTCAATCTCCCCCAGCTAAAGGGAGAACTGAAAATCACAACAGAACTCAAACCTTGGCCAGTGACTCTTGCCTCCCCCGGCATCATGGGTTGGTATGGACTAGTTCCATTCATGGAGTGCTTCCACGGCATTGTCTCCTTCTCTCACCAATTAGAAGGACAATTAGAAGTTGAAGGAAAACAGCAAAGCTTTTCAAACGGTAAGGGCTACATCGAAAAAGACTGGGGCAGAAACTTCCCCAGTGGTTACATCTGGCTTCACTCCAACCACCTCAAGAACTATGAAGATGCATCACTGATTGGATCAGCTGCCATCATTCCGTGGCTTGGAAAACCATTTAGAGGATTTATCCTCGGTCTTCACCACGGCGGACAGCTCTATTCCTGGACCACCTATAACGGAGCCAAAGAAGAAAACCTAAAGATTGACGACAGCCACATCTCCTGGAGAGTCTCTGGGCCATCTGGAGAGCTTGAACTAAAAGCAGAACGTAAACGCGGTGGCCTATTGCACGCTCCCCTTCGAGAAGCTATGCACCAAAGAGTGGAAGAAACATTAGATGGCGTGGTTGAAGTTAAACACACCAAAGATGGACAGTTGCTACTTCAGTCAACAGCAACTACTTCTGGCATGGAGGTTTTTGGAGATATCGAGAGGCTGCTAAAGATCTAATGAGAATCATCATCACCGGAGCCAGCTCCGGACTAGGGCTGGCGAGCGCCGAAAGCTTTGCCAAAGAAGGCCACAACATCCTGATGCTGGCCAGAGGCGAACAGCGACTCAACCAAGCGGCCGAAGAACTAAAGAACAAATACCCAGCGGCTTCTATTGAAGCCCAAGTGCTGGATGTTTCTGATTTTGATCAAGTAAATGACTTGGCCAAGCAGCAAACTCAAACCATTGATGTCCTGATGAATAACGCAGGCCTAATGGGTCCTGACTTCAAGCTCTCTCCGCAGGGCATTGAATCGCAGATGGCAACTAACCACCTGGGCCACTTCCTACTCACCAACCTGCTCTGGCAGAAGCTGGCGAAGGATAGCGGGAGAGTAATTTCGTTGTCGTCAGTTGTCCACAGGCGCTCCAAGCTGGAAGCAAACAGCAAAGAGGAGATGGCAGGAGCAACAGGTAAGTATGACCGCTGGGGCAGATATGCCGACAGCAAGCTTGCCTGCCTGTTCTTTGCCAGAGAGCTTGATATAAGAAGTAAGCAAGCTGGCAGCAAGATTCTCTCTATTGCTGCCCACCCCGGCTGGGCACTCACCGGCCTGCAAGCCAACTACCCCAACACCTTTGACTTCCTGGCTCAAAAGGCAGAGGTGGGGGCCAGAAGCCAGATCAGAGCTGCGCTCGATCCAGGCTTCAGAGGCGGCGAGTTCATTGGACCAAGATTTGAAGCCTGGGGCGAGCCCAAGCTAATTGCGGGCAGCAAGCACTCTCAGAGGCTTGATGTGATGAAGAGATTATGGGAAATAAGTGAAGAGCTAACAGGTGAGGGTTTCTCGGTATAAAGGTAGGCTTTTTAGGTCCTAGGAGAAAACCTTTGCAGCCTGAAAAACTAGTTGGTGGAACTATTACCAACAAATCCCTAAGAGCCTGGCTCTACTCCCTTTCTGGAGTAGACAAGGTTGGGCTAGAGCAAAGAGCTGCCTCTTTATCTACAAGATCAATCAAAACTGAATCCAAAGCCTGGGGCTTAGACATGGCCATCAAGATGATGGACCTAACCACCCTGGAGGGCATGGACACTCCCCAAAGAGTCAGATCGCTTTGTCTGAAAGCACTAACCCCAGACGAGGATGACCCAAGCTGCCCAAGACCGGCAGCCATCTGTGTCTATGGCGACATGGTTCCCTATGCCAAAGAAACCTTAGGTAAGAGCGGCATCTACGTGGCAGCGGTAGCGACCGCCTTCCCTTCTGGCAGAGCATCACTCAAGGTAAAGCTGCAGGACACCAAAGAAGCAGTCGCCAACGGCGCTGACGAGATTGACATGGTGATCGATAGAGGAGCCTTCCTCTCAGGCGACTACCTAGAGGTTTTCAAACAAATCAAGGCAGTGAAAGAAGCCTGCAAACAGAAAAATGGCAAGTATGCCCATCTGAAAGTGATCTTGGAAACAGGAGAACTGCAGACCTATGACAACATCAGACGAGCCAGCTACCTGGCCATGCTGGCGGGAGCAGATTTCATTAAGACCTCAACCGGCAAAGTAACAGTCAACGCAACTCTTCCAATAACTCTTCTAATGCTGGAAGCGGTCAGAGACTGGTATGACCTCACCAAGCAGAGGATTGGTGTGAAGCCAGCTGGTGGAATCAGGACAGCCAAAGACGCCCTGAAATACCTGGTGGTAGTGAAAGAAACAGCAGGAGATGAGTGGCTAAACCCAGATCTATTCAGATTTGGAGCATCAAGTTTGCTAAACGATGTACTAATGCAGCGCAAGAAGCTTGTATCAGGTAACTACTCCGGTAGTGACTATGTGAGTGTGGACTAGGAGAGAAATGTTCGAATACTCAAAAGCCCCGGAAGCAAAGCTGGTTAGCTTTGCTTCCTCCTATGGCCACTTCATAAACGGCAAATTCACAAAGCCCTCTAACACCTACCAAACCATCAACCCTGCCACCGAAGAAGTCCTGAGTGAGATCTCTCACGGAAGCGCCAAAGACGTAGACCTGGCAGTCAAAGCAGCAAGAACTGCCTATGAGAAAACCTGGAGCAAGCTATCGGGTTCAGAGCGAGGCAAATACCTCTACCGCATCGCAAGAATCATGCAAGAGCGAGCAAGAGAGCTTGCAGTTGCCGAGACTTTAAACAATGGCAAACCAATCAAAGAAACCAGAGACTTCGATGTGCCAACAGCTATCTCCTGGTTCTTCTACTACGCCGGTTGGGCAGACAAGCTTGAATACGCAGGACTTGGCTCAAACCCCAAGTCACTGGGAGTTGCGGGCCAAATCATTCCCTGGAACTTCCCCCTGATGATGCTGGCCTGGAAGATAGCTCCTGCCCTAGCTGCAGGAAACACCGTAGTCCTAAAACCTTCTGAAACCACTCCCCTAACAGCCCTGCTGTTTGCCGAGATCTGCCAGCAGGCAGAACTACCAGCGGGAGTAGTAAACATAGTCACCGGTCACGGCGACACCGGAGCAGAACTTGTAAAACACCCAGACATCAACAAAGTTGCCTTCACCGGCTCCACCCAAGTCGGAAAGATCATTGCCAAGGCAGTAGCTGGAACCAAGAAGAAGCTCACCCTGGAACTCGGCGGCAAAGCCGCCAACATCGTGTTTGACGATGCTCCGATTGACCAAGCCATTGAGGGCGTAGTCAACGGAATCTTCTTCAACCAAGGCCATGTCTGCTGCGCAGGCAGCAGACTGCTGGTTCAGGAAAACATCCATGATGACTTCATCAAGAAGCTGAAGAGAAGAATGAATTCACTCAGACTTGGTGACCCCATGGACAAAAACACCGATGTTGGAGCCATTAACTCAAAGGCTCAACTTGAAAAGATCAAGGGTCTTGTGAAGAAGGGTGTCAATGAGGGTGGAGAACTCTGGCAACCAGAGTGCAAGATTCCAAAGAATGGCTTCTGGTTTGCCCCAGCCATCATTGATGGCGTAAGCCCCGCCAACACAGTTGCCAGAGAAGAAATCTTTGGACCAGTCTTGAGCGTCATTACATTCAGAACACCAGCTGAAGCAGTAACGAAGGCAAACAACACCGAATACGGATTATCAGCAGGAATCTGGACCGAGAAGGGCTCGAAGATGCTCAAGGTGGCCGATCAACTAAATGCCGGTGTGATCTGGAGCAATACCTTCAACCAGTTTGACCCAACCTCACCATTTGGTGGATTCAAAGAATCCGGTTATGGCCGTGAGGGCGGAAGACAGGGACTAACCGCCTACCTCAAGGGAGGTCACTAATCATGAGACTAGAAGTTAAAAAGACCTACAAGCTCTTCATTGGTGGAAAGTTCCCCAGAAGTGAATCTGGCAGAAGCTACAAAGTAGAAGACCACAAAGGCAACCACCTAGCCAATGTTTCACTAGCTTCCAGAAAAGACGTCAGAGACGCAGTTGTTGCAGCAAGAGCTGCTCAACCTGGGTGGGCCTCAGCCAGTGCCTATAACAGAGGACAGGTTCTTTACCGCATCGCTGAAATGCTCGAAGGCAGAAGAGATCAGTTCATTGAAGAAATCAGAGAGCTAACTGGCAAATCAGAGCGACAAGCCAGCCAAGAAGTCGATGCAGCAATCGACTCATGGGTTTGGCATGCCGGTTGGACAGACAAGATTGACTCAGTTGCAGGATCCATGAACCCAGTAGCGGGACCCTTCTTCAACATTTCAACCAACCAACCAACCGGAGTAGTTGGAGCATTTGCACCGCAAGACTCAGCCCTGGTTGGCTTTGTGAACACCATTGCCCCAGCAATTGTCTCTGGCAATGCAGTAGTCGTTGTCACAAGCGAAAAACTTTCACTTCCAGCCCTAACCTTCGGAGAAGTCCTCGCAACCTCCGACCTGCCAGGTGGAGTGGTAAACATCCTAAGTGGCAAAGAAACAGAATTGTCCTCATGGCTAGTTAGCCACATGGACGTCAACGCAGTTGACCTTGAAGGCTCCTCTAACCCAGCAGAACTAGAAGTTCTGGCAGCGGGAACAGTCAAGAGGGTTATCAGGCCAGACACCTACGAGCGCACCAGTTCAAAGGGAACCCTGCAACACATTCTTGATTTGATGGAGCTAAAGACTGTCTGGCACCCCAAGGGTCATTAACCAGAGATGATTTGGAGAGTCACGCCTCTAAAGCGCGGGCCTATTCCGGCGGCTGGATTTGCTCGTAACTCAATTTCAGCGGTGGGAGCAAATTGTCTTGCATGATTACAGGCTTCTTGAGCCCGCCTAAAAGCAAGTCTTTGGTCAGAGGCTGTGACCCGGTTCCCTGAGGTTGAACCTATGCAGGTAATCTTCTTGATCCCTGAATAACCGCTAAGCACATCGGAAATTACTGCACGGGCCGCCGGAGTTAACCGGAAACTGTCTCCAGCAAAACTTGTGAAGCGCAGAGGGCGAGCTTCCCCAGCATTAGGCCTTGAGACTCTGAAGGCATCTTGGTGAATTAGGACTGCACCGCCAGAGTAGATAATCCGCAAGTTATGTGTTCCAGCAACCAATGCTGGTAGTTGAAGGGTGACACGTCCGGATGGGTCAGTCGTGTGAGAGAGTTTTTGATTGCCGATCCAGAATTCTGTGATTTGACCCAGTCGAAGACCTTCCAAATTGACACTAGTTCCGGAACCAGCCGGAATCTCATTTGAAGAGAACTTGGTGATGATGGGGCCAGTGAATGGCGGGGGTGGTGTGTGAGTTTGAACGGCAAAACTGCCAGTTCCAACCGTGTTCGTTGCTGCCACGCGGAACGACCATCCTTGATTCGGCCAAACTCCAGAAACCGTGGCTACACGCCCACTTGGTGTCAAGGTCTGCCAAGTGCCGCCTACTTCATACTCCACAACGTAACCGGTAACGGCGCTACCTCCATCGCTGGTGGGAGGATCCCAACTGACGGTTGCAGAACCAAAACCGTTGTGAGAAATGCCCAAATTGGTCGGCAGCCCTGGAGCACTGGCGGTAACTGACACAGCAGTCGAGGCAGTTGATGCTAGAGAGCTTCCGTTTGTGTTGAGGGCACTGACTCGATAACGGTAGTTCCCAGTCGAAAGCTGACTAATGGTGGCACTGGTCGAAGTGTTTCCAGTATTGGCCGTGACTGTGGTCCAGGTAGAGCCATTGTCAGTAGATACTTCAATCTTGTAGCCAGTTATTGCACTTCCTCCATTACTGGCTGGTGCAGTCCAGCTAAGTGCAATGCTTGATCCTGTGGCCGTGCCTGAAACGCTGGTTGGTGCACCTGGAACCCCAACAGGTGTTACAGATGAGGCCGAAGTTGCAGAACTTCGCAGTGTTCTGAATGAAGATCTAAATGTGAAGCTGTAGGACTGTCCGTTGGTAAGCCCAGTAATCACCCAAGGAGTAGTGACTGCCGATGGGGATCTGGCAACCCAGTTTGAACCGCCATCAATGCTGTATTCGAAGTTAGTCTCTGTCCCAAATGGGGCAATCGCGACAGACACTTCAGTATTACCAGCGCTTACGGAACTTACCGTGGGGGTGCCAGGTGCAGTCGAAAACTCTAGAGTCTCTACAGCTGAGAGCTCTGCTGGACTGTTCCATTCAGTCACCATATAGGCCGTGTAATCGGTTGCCGGTGTTAGACCAGTAATAGAGAAGTTGATCTCCGTGTTGGCATTCTGAGGAGAATTGCCCGCTCGAGTCACAGTGACTGCGCCGTAATCAACTCCAGCCTTAACTTGAGCAGCAGTGGGTGCGGTTGCGGCGCGAGGCACAATAACGTAGTAGCTGGTTCCATTGTTAGCAAATGAATAATTCAGTGTTCCACCAGTACTGGTTGGATTGGTAAGTCCGGAAGCGGAAAGCTGTGCAGCGTATTCAAGAGCCGCGGGAACAATCTTTTGGACCCAGTTGTCACTATTTGCAGGACAAGGCGCATTTGTTCCCTCATTGAGACCGGAGTTAAAGAAATCCCATCCAAGGTAGATGATTGTGCCTCGGCCGTAGGTCATCGTTGCGACTGCCGCCTGGTTATCAACACCCCACATCGCCTTGAAGTTAGCACTTCCTGGTGCAGTGTTTTTGTTGACAGACTCCGTTGCACTGGGCACTCCCAGAGTAGTGCTCGCTAGCGAAGCATCGCCAAACGGAGTTCCAGAAGCATTGGCATCATTTCTCGTTGCCCCGTTCCGGCCTGTCGCTGATGCAAGGCCCCAACTTGTGATCTTGTTTAGAAAATCAATGTCCTTGGTGCCATGTGTACCAGTCATGACCAGCACTCCACCATCGTTCAACCATGTTTGAAAAGCAGTGACAGCCGTTGAAGGGAAGTCAGATGTGCTATTCACGTTGAATGCACTTTCCATGTCAGGTACGAAAAAGAACCTGCTGGCATTGAGTCTTTGAAGAAGTGTGGTGCCACCCGTATCAGCCAAAGTTGTGATGGTGCGATCAACCGTGTAGCCAGGAATCCCTAAAATGATTTCCTCTAGATTGTCTACTTCATCAGAGCAAGACATGTTGCCTTCAGTCAGCCCCGGATAACTAAAGACAGAAACCTGAATTGTGGAACTCGCAATAGCGATAGGCACCAGCCCAACACCAACCAAAGAGAGTGCAGCAAATGGTGCAGCTAGCCTGAAGGACAGCCGTTTTCTACCTACTGAGGAATGTTTGGGCATTGTACGGTCAATCGTACAACAAGAGCCCTTTGTCCCCTGCTCAAAGACATAGACCCGAAACTAACCTTCGGGAAACCGAAAGTCAGTTAGAAGCACTATAGGAATTCGAAAGAGTATCCACTCAAATGACTAAGCCCCCAGGTTTCCCTGGGGGCTTAGTAGTTTGATCTTTAGTTATCGAGTAACTACAGACTTGGTTAGTGTCGAAACACCGTTGACGTAGATGTCAACCGATACAGTCACACCAGCTCGTGGGGTTGGACGGTTGAAGATGCTGTAGTTGCTTGAAGCAACTGCAGATCCCCAGTTTCCGCCGACCTTCCAAGAGATACGTGCGCCGTTCAAACCAGCTGCGTAAACAACTAGCTTGCCGTTGAAGGAGCCAACGTTAACCTTGCCAGCACCTGCTGCAGCACCAGTACCAACAGTGATGGTCTTGGTGGTGTTTAGGTCCTTAGCGTCAACGTAGTCAGCGTCACCGTTCTGGTCATAAGACACAGTGACAACTACGTTGCCAGTGTCGTTTGAACCTAGAAGCACGGAGAACATTAGTTCACCGTTCTTGTCGGTCTTGTCTGGCAAGGTGCCAAAGACAATTCCAGGACCGGTGTAGGTGACCTTTACGCGACCAGCAGTTGCCTCAACACCATTGCCGAATGCGTCAGACAGCTTGGCCTTCACCTGGAAGGTTGAAGCTGGGCGAACATTAGCAGGTGCAGTGACATCCAGCTTGGTACCTTCACCAACACCGATACCAGTGAAGGTTACCTTGGTGGTTGAAGATGCACCGTTGGAGGTAACAGTAATCACTGTGTCAGTCTGAGCGGCAGTTGAGTACAGCTTTACTTCGAAGTTACCGTTAGAACCTGACAAGAATGTCAAGGATCCGCGAGCAGCCTTCTCACCGTTCGAGAACAGGATGTTTGATGGACCAGTAATGGTTACCAATGCACCCTGACGACCTGCAGATGTTGCGTTGTTAGCAACCTGTCCGTTGATTAGAACATCGTTTGCATAAGCAGGAGTCTCTCCAGCCTGTACGCGCTTGTCCAGCTCAAGTAGTGCCTTCTTTGCAACTGCATCAGAAAGATCTGCCTCAGTTCCATACAGAGTCGTACCGTTAGCACCCAAAACGACCCTGTAGGTCTTAGCTAGGTCTGCAGTGATTGTGTAAGTGGTAGTTCCAGTAACTGTGGTGCCGCTCATCTTCTCTAGGTCGATTACGGTCGCAACTTGAGTACCAAACACGCCAGTGTCAGTAACGGTTACGTTTGCACGTCCATTGTTTAGAGCAACGAACTGTGCAGCTACACCTTCACCGGTTAGCTTCAGGCGGTAGGCGCCCGCAGCTGGTGCGTTGTACCACTGGTCCATAACAGCCAAGTTCATGGTGTACGAACCAAGCTCTACCATTGCACGGGTCTCTGATGTGTTTAGAGATGCTGCGGTGGTCGCTAGGTCAACTAGACCGAACGACGCATCGCGCCACTGTAGATCAATGTAAACAGTTGCACGGTTCTCAACAACACCCTGAACACGTAGATCCATGTCCTTGGCACCATTCACAGCTGTGATGGTTACGGTTGCGGTTCCATTTGCACCAGTTAGAACAGTGTCAGCGGTCTTGCCGTTGACACGGGCTGTGTCCACAGTTCCTGATCTGGTCAGGGTTACAGCGATTGGACGGCCTGCGCCTAGAGCATCACCATCGGCATCAAGAGCTGTGAAGGTAACTTCAACAGTCTTAGTACCAGTGAGTACCTGAGCTGCATTTGTTCCAGATTGGTCATCGTAGACCTTGCCCTGTACAGCTGTCGAAGCCTTGGTCGAAACCTCGGCGCTTGAAGTTGCAGCAGAAGTTACGCCAGTCTCAACTTTGGTTGAAATAGCGGTCCAGGTTGAAGCACCAGTCTGGATGACAGCCTGAGCTGAGTAGGTCTCAGCACCAACGCGGTCAGCTAGACCCTGTGGGCCTGTGTAAGTCGCAAGAGTCCAGGCGGTGCTGCCACCAACTGAAGAATCTGTTGCCGTAGACGTTGGGAAGCCAGTTGTTTCTGACACCTGGTACGTGAACGTGTCTGGTCCAGTTGCAGTAACCGTCCTTGCAACTGATTCACCTGCGATAGCAACAGATGTATCGGCTGCGTCGATTACAACAGTAACTCTGTCGCCAGTTCTCAAGCCGTGTGCAGCATCAGTCACAGTTACGAGACCTGTGGTTGAAACTGAAACAGCAGTTATGCCTGACGCAGTAGGGGCAGCAATACCAGCCCATGAGTCGGTAACAACGCTTCCATCAGCAGTGTTTCTCTCACCAGCTGCATCAGCGTCCAAGCTAGCAGTCACAGTCCAGGTCTTGGTTGTGTCGTTCCAAGCTGAGCTCTGAGTGGTTGATGCCAGGTCAACAGCTGAGTAAACAGTTGAGGTCGAAAGGGAACGAGTAAAGGCAGCGTTCAGGAAGTCGCCATCCTGAGCCAATACCTGGTTTCCGTTCAATACTGGAGTGGTTGTGATGTTTGCAACGAGGTTTTCGTCACCAACAATTGGGGAAAGAGTGGTAACAGCGGTTACATCTCCAGCCTTCACGAACGTAACAGTTCGTGCAGGTGAGGTGTATTCGGTGTCATTGATCAGACCGTCGTTGTTTGAGTCAACCCATGCAGTGACTGTCACTGAGTAGGTTGACGTGGTGTTTGCAACTAGACGCAATAGGCGGTTGTTGGCATTAGCGTTTGTGTTGGTGTCAACAACAAATGTGCCATCCGACGCACGGCCAGCAGTCATAGTCTTGCCTGCCTGGTCCTGAATTGTTGCAGACTCAAACAAGTCAGCATCACCTAGAGACCCATTTGCAAGAATTGCAGCTCGAGTGTTCAGGCCGTTGGTCTTTTCTGCAACCGCACCGGTAACAGTCGCATTTGCAGTGCCAGCAGTGACGGTCAATGTGGCAGTGGTGTCAGCGGTGCGTGTGAATACCTTGCCGTTGAAGTCGGTTCCGGACTGGCCAGTCATTCCGTATACAAACAGCTTTTCTCCCGCCGCGACAGCAGTTCCACTGACCGTCAAAGTAGCGGTGGTAGATGACACACCAATTGAAGCTAGAGTGCTGCCGGCTGCAGAGTAACTAGTCACGCTGTCAGTCTGCGACTGGTCAACAAACACTCTGCTCTGTGGGTCAGAGACTAGGAACTTAAGGTCGCGACCGCTGGTACCGGCTAGGGTATCGGCAACATTCGCGCTTAGGTCAAAGTACTGATCCATTAGAACTGTGTACTCGGTTCCTACACGTGGTGTAAGGGAAACAAATGACTTGTCAGCTAGACCGTTAGCGTTAGCAGGCGCTACGCCAAAGGTTGATGCGACAAGAACTGCTCCAACACCCAATGCAAGACCCTTACGAGTCATGTTTTTGGACATGTATTTTGTCTTTCTTTCTTGGTTTACCCACCCTCTTTGAGGGCAGGCTGCAAGAGCGAGGTACCACCAACCAAGCAGGAGATAGCGCACTCTTACAGGGTTAGGTAACCAGAGGGGGTGGTAGTTAGTTATCAAGGATTGACTAGGTCTAAACGGTCAATCCAAATGTTCTACAAAATGTACTCAATAAAGGACCCCCCCCCTCGATACTTTGGTTGTACGAACAATGTGGACAACTGAAAACCAAACACTGTCCGTAGCAATAAACTCACCGGCTCAACGGAGAGAAGGAGAGTAAATGAAATGCAAGGGGGGAATTGCATGGATGATCTAGCAAGAATTGCCAGAATCAATCAAATTTATGCGCAAGCAACTAATCCAAATGATTACTGCCGCAGACTAACTCATGACCCAGAACTGGGAAGAGGAATGCTCGGCACACAGCTCTATGCACTATCTAACCGAGGAACCCTGCAACTGGTTGGTTCCTATGGTCTTGAAGCATTTGATCCAAATGCTTCGCTATCTCTATTTGAAGACCACCCACTCTCCCAAGCCATCAACAGCAGAACTGTCTGGCACGGCAAAAGAGAAGTCCAGGGCAGAGAACTGGTCAACTGGGTATTACCTCTTATTAAAGGTGATGTGCCAGTTGGAGCATCAACCTCTCTCACTGATCCTAAAGAAAAGATCGTTCCCTTCTCGGAACAAGCAACCATCGCTGCCGCTAACGCCGGTGCCATATATCTTGAATCACTGGGACTGAAGAACCTCTTTAGAGAAACTGCTCAGCCAGAGGAAGGCCAGCTAACCGATCGTCAATACGAGATCCTGGTTGGCATGGCAAGGGGTGAAACTAATGCCCAAATCGCTCAGCAGCTAATCCTCTCTGAGAGCTCAATCAAGCAAGAGAGCGTAAAGATATTCAGAATCCTAGGAGTTGGCTCCAGACAGCAAGCTGTAGCAAAGGCCAAAGCAACCGGCCTACTCCCTCAATCCGTCTTCACAGAAGAAGTCGCCTAAATCATTAAATGACTAAACCCCCAGGTTTCCCTGGGGGTTTAGTGGTTTTAGCTTGTTAGTTATCGAGTAACTACAGACTTGGTTAGTGTCTTCACACCATTGACGTAGATGTCAACAGATACTGTTGCACCAGCTCGTGGGGTTGGACGGTTGAAGATGCTGTAGTTGCTTGAAGCAACTCCAGTTCCCCAGTTTCCGCCGACCTTCCAAGAGATACGTGCGCCATTCAAGTTAGCTGCGTAAACAACTAGCTTGCCGTTGAAGGATCCAACGTTGACCTTGCCAGTGGTGGAAACAGGAGCTGAACCAACAGCTACGGACGCGCTGGCGGCCACTGCTGCTGAGGCAGTGCCAGTTCCATCAGCGTCATAGCTTGCTGTGACAGAGATTGAGCCGGTGTCGTTTGCTCCCAATAGAACGCTGAACTCAGCTAGACCATTTACAGTCGCGGTTGGAAGAGCGCCAACAATCAGACCAGGACCGGTGTAGGTCATGTTGAAGGTCGGTGCAGTTGTTCCATCGTTGAAGTTGGTTGCAGTTGAGCTTGTGGTTACTAGGTTTCCAAACTCATCTCTCAAAGTTGCAGTCACCTTGAAGGTGCTTCCCTTTGGAGCGTTGGTAGGGGCTGACAGGGTTAGTGTGAAACCAGTGTCGTCCTTAGCCTGCTGGAATACCAGCTCTTGAGTTCTGGATACTCCACCAGCAGTTGCAGTAACGGTCTGTGAACCAGCAAGGTTGCTGTAGACCTTTACAACGAACTGTCCGCTTGCGTTCGTAGTTCCAGCGATGGAACCTACTCCGAACCAGGTGTCAGACTCTGCAGCGAACTGTAGGCCTGCAGCTGAGACAGTAATTGGCTCACCAACAAGGGCTTCTCCAGTGCTGCTTCTTACTGTGTAGGTAAGAGTTGACACATCAACCAGGGTTGGGAAAGCAACTGAGTTACGCAGTAGATCTCTGTCACCTGAGTAGGTGGAGTCGAGTTCTAGTGCCAAGTCAGCAGCTGCACCAATACCAGTAGCCGAAGCCGAAACAGTGACGGTTGTTACTGTTGGGTCAGCTGTGTAGGCCTGAACTGTGACGTTGGCTGCAACGGCTGCATCTCCAGCACTTGGCGTAGCATCCCAGCTTCCATCTGCATTCTGCTGCTCAACAGCCGCACTTAGTGTGTAGGTGTTTGCAGCAGTGCTGTTCTCAGTCTGAGTCAGCGTTGCAGCACCATTCACGAAGTTGATTGTTTGTGCATAGTTTGCGGAAGAGGAGTTCTCGCCCAATACCAGTCTGTATGTTCCGACCGGTACTTGACCAAAGGTGTCCACAATGTTCCAAGTCACAGAGAAGGACTGGCCTACTACGGTCTGTAGTGATCCGGCCTTTACGTTTGACTGTGCAAAAGCAACGTCAGACAGAACTGCTGTGTAAGTTACTGCCGAAGTAGTAACTGCAGCATTTGTGTTCAAGGCAGATGCGGTAACGGTGAAGGTGTTGCCAGCAGCGATACCTGTGTAAGAGATATCAACGCTTGCACGGCCTAGAGCGTTAGTAACCACGTCTACTGTGATTCTCTGAGTGCTTGCAATGTTTGAGTTGGTTAGAGTCTTTCCACCAGCGGTAATAGAAGCTGCAGTTGCGATTGAGTTCGCGCTCGCTTCAGAGATGGTGAAAGTAACTGCCTGACCGGCTAGAGCGAATCCAGCGTTAACAGTTGCGGTAGTTCTGGAAGTAAATGTTCCAGCTCCAACGCGAATGTTGTCAGATCCATCAGTAGATACGCTTGCAGTCTCAGTGATTGCAGCTAGAGCCGAAATCTGACCAGAGGTTGGTGTTACTCCATTGGTCGAGTTTGCCACTACCTGCCAAGCAGTTCCATCGTAAAGACGAACTCTTGCTGAGTAAACAGAGGTCGATACGTTAGCAACAGTTGCCATAACGGCGTCTACAACAGTGTTCGAATCTGGTGTAAGAGTAGCTCGAAGTTCACCATCTGCACTTGACCAAACCGCAATATTCGGGTTGGTTCTCTGTGCAACGGTAGCCGTGCCACCTGTCACTGCAGGGCTAGTTTCACCGGCAGGAGGAGAAGCAATGGCGACATTGTCCCTAAAGAATTCAACCTGTACGTCGTTTGAGTCCAGCTGGTGGTAGTTGATTCCGTCAAGCAGAACGTAGGCCGACAAGGTGGTTCCACCAACGACAGCGGTGTCAAGCACGGCGCGACCAGTCCAAATCGCGTGATCGATGAATTCAATCGTGCGAGCCGGTGAACGAGCTTCGTTATCATCCATGCTGTCATTGCCATTAATGTCCAAGAAAGCCCGAACAGTGATGTTGGCGCTTGTTGCTTCGACAGGAGTAATGGAGACATTGATTCCGCTTCGAGCTCCGATTACGTCTGCGGTGCCGTCTCCAACAACAACAGAAGTAGCGGTAGCCGCAGCGTCAGTGGTTGAGCCAGGCACGCGGTCAAAGACGGTGCCAGCAGCAGAACCATTCGCAATCACATCGAATGCCATTGTGGCACCTGATGGATTGGAGATTAGGTACTTGACTGTGTCAACAGCCTGTGAGCTCTCGTTACCAGCAAATCCGACAGTTAAGTCGAAGTCGGTAGTAGTGAGAACCTTGTAAGAAGTACCTGAAGTTGGGGACAGAGCTAGGGTCTCGTTTGCGAAAGCAGGTGCAGTACCTACCAGCAATGATGAGACAAGTCCTAGACCTGCACCAACAGCAAGACCCTTACGAGTCATGTTTTTGGACATGTAATTTGTCTTTCTTTCTTGGTTTACCCGCCCCCTTAAGAGGGCAGGCTGAAAGAGCGAGATACCACCAACCAAGCAGGAGATAGCGCACTCTTACAGAGATAGGTAACCAGCGGGGGTGAAAATAGTTATCAGTTTCGTACTAGGACAGACAGGACATAGCTAACTGTTGTACGGACAATGAGAGGCGTCCCTCTAAGAAAGGACTGCCCCCCCCTGATAATTCACTTACTGTTCTAATGAACGGACATTGGGGATTGTACGAACGGGGATTTATGCCAAATCTAGGTTGGCTACAGAAATGGACTGAACTGGTCTCGTCAAGTACCACAGTTTCAGAGCTGTGTAAGAAGCTGGTGCACTCAGGGGTAAACACTGGTCAAGGAATAGGTAGCTATCTCTACCTGCTAGACAACAAAGGCCAGATAGTTCAGTTAGGCGGTTATGGGGTAAACCCACTACCTGCCGATCAAGTCTTCTCCACCTGGGAAGACAACCTGTTAGCTAAAGCAATCAACAACAATGGGCTTTCTCACCAAGAAGCACAACACCAGGGCAGCAAGCTGCATCTATATGCCATTCCAATGCTCAAGGGCGACACTCCCCTAGGTAGTGCGATGTTCTGCCAGAGAGAGAAGATGGCGGAGTTTCCCAAAGAAGCCAACCTGGCCATGGGCCAGGTATTAGGTCTTTGGCTCAGCTCCACCGGATTAGTCAATGGCTTTAGCTCTAATGGCAAAAACGGCGATGCATCACCTGATGCCCTTACCGATCGCCAACTAAAGATTCTGGAAGCAATGAGCTTTGGTAAAACCAATGCGGAGATTGCTCAAGACATGATTCTCTCTGAAAGCTCCATAAGACAAGAGACCGTGAAAATCTACAGAGCTCTTGGTGTGGGCTCTAGAAATGAAGCAGTGAAGCGAGCTCTCCACCTAGGAATCCTCAGAGCACAAGTTAGTTAAATGACTAACCCCCCGAGGGGGACCCGGGGGGTTAGTGGTTTAGCGAGTAGTTACTTGGTAACTACAGACTTAGTTAGTGTTAGAACACCGTCAACGTAGATCTGTACGGATACGGTTACACCCTTGCGAGGTGTTACGCGGGCGAAGCGTGCAGTGTCGCTAGCAGCAACTGCTGAGCCCCACTTTCCGCCTACCTTCCATGAGATCTTCTTGCCGTTGTATCCGTTTGCGTATACAACTAGCTTGCCGTTGAAGGAACCAACGTTAACCTTGGCAGCTGCTGGTGCAGTGCCAATGGTGATGGTCTTGGTGACAGTTAGGTCAGTGTCGCTGGTGAAGACATCGTCTGTACCGTCAGAGTTGTAGCTGAAGGTTACGGAGATGGTTCCCGTGTCATTTGAACCTAGGAAGTAGCCCAACTGAGCAACGCCTTCGGTGTAGGCAGTTGGAGTGGATCCAACCTGTAGCCCAGGACCGGTGTAGCTGACCTTGATGCGGTCAGCCGCGGTGGTGTCAATGTTGTTTCCGTACTTGTCCTTTAGAAGACCCTTGATGGTCAAGGTGCTGCCTGGACGAACGTAGTCTGGTGCGTCAATTACCAAAGAAGTTCCAGTGGTAGCAGCTGCTGCAGCAAACACAACGGTAGTTGTGGCTGAAGCGGCTCCAGAGGAAATTGCAAAGGTCTGCTTTCCAGACTTGTTGGAGTAAACGTTAACGCTGTAAACACCAGAGGTGTTAGCGCTGACGGTGATTGATCCAACGGTGTAGCGACCGGTTGAACCATCCTGGAACAGCATGCCAGGCGAGCTTACGGTTACTAGCGCACCAGGTACTACAACAGCTGCAGTCGTTGCGTTAGCAACGGTTGAAACTGTTCCAGTGATGTTCTGAGCGGTTAGTGCACCGGTGAAGCTGGTTGGAGCGGCTCCTAGGACAGTCACGCTGTCGTAGGCAGTTGGGGTAACTAGGGATAGTGCCACTGGGCCTGCGATTGCATAGACCTTGGTGGTGCTGTCCTGAGTTCCGTTTGAGGTTACTGTCGCTGCAACCAAGGTTGCGGCGGCAACAATGTGTACGTTGACCTCAACGGCTGTAGTGATAGTTGATCCGTAGTTGTTACCAGCCAGACGCTCCTGGACAGTTACGTCGTAGGAGTTGACACCCAGACCGGTTCCGTTGTCGGTAATCGACAGGGTTCCACGGCCACCAACTAGAGCAGTCACTGCGTTTGAACCAGAGGTTGCTGCAGTGGTTGCCTGTGCGGAGTATCCGTTGTTGTTTGCGTCAAAGGTTGCGCGAACGTCGTACTTGTCCGCTGGTACGCCACCAAACTGGTCGTAAACCACAACTGGTACGGATACAGCAGTACCGTCAGTGGTTACGAAGAATGATGGACGAACAGTTGCGGTGTAGGACGCAGCAACCTGGGTGATTGTCAAAGTCGAAGCGGTTAGGTTCTCGGTGTAGAAGACAACAGTGATGGTGTCGTTAGCCGAGTAGCCAGCGGAAGTGAAGTTAATCACTGCCTCGCCTGACGCATTGGTGGTTAGAGCCAACTTGGCAACTGATCCCTGTCCTGGCAGAGCTGAAGAGCTGCTGTAGGTGGTTCCGTTGACGGTTAGGGTCTTTGCAGGTGCAGTTGACTGCAGGCCTGTTGAAGTGATTGTCGCGGTAACCGCTGCGCCGCCCACACCAGCTGGAGTGGTTGCGCCATCCTTCACTACAACCTTCGCCTGGAAGGAAGAGTTAAGCAAGGTCTGACCAGCAGTACCTGCGTTGGTTACGCGTCCTGTGGTGTTTGCCACAACATCACCAACGATGGTTGCAGCCTTGCGAGCTACAACAACTGCGGTTGCTGCGGTTGCCACTGTGTCAGTGCTTGCTGGTGAACCAGAAACCTTGTACAGAGGCTGAACCTTAACACCGGTTGCCTTCACCAAAGCGCTAACGGTTGAGCTGGTGAACTTGAACTTGTCAGTTGCTGACCAAGTTGAGTTGCTCTTTACCGAGTTAGCCGCAGCACTGGTAGCAGTGATTCCGGTTAGACCAGAAGCTGCAGCAATGTTTGCGTTAGTGATTGCAACGGTGAACTGAGTCGCCGAAGCGCTTGCAATGGTTAGGGTGCCGTTGTAAGTTGCGGTCGAGTGACCTGCAACGACTACAGTCTGACCAGCCAAGAAGTTGTTGCTGGCCGTGTAGGTTGCAACGTTCGAGGCCAACACGGTTGCGGTTACGCTTGCGGTTGGGTACAGCGTGCTTCCATCACCCTTAGTAAAGAAGGCTCCAACGTTTGCCGCTGGTACCTGCTCGTTGTTGATGTTGTTGAAAGAAACGCTTGCCACGATTGATGTGTCACCCTCAGTTGGAGAAGTGATGGTCGTGGTGGCCGTTAGATCAGCTGGCTTTGTGAAAGTGACTGTCGCGACATTTGCGCTTAGGTCAGAAGCTGAGTCGAAAGAACCATTTCCGTTGAGGTCGATGAACGCACGAACCTCAATGGTGGCTGCAGTAGCTGCAGGCACAGATACACCCAGCAGGTTTGAACCCGCTGCGGTACCAATGTTTGCTGGAGTAACCACAAAGCTGGTTGCAGACGATGCGCTGGAGCTACCAGCTGGGCTGAAACTTCCGTCTGCAACGTTAGTTGCCGGAGTCTCAGATGCGGCAGGAGAACCATCTGGCTGCTTCACGGTAACTGTTGCGGCGCCGGCGTTAGTGACGGCCCACTTCAGGTTTGAGAAGGTACCTGCGTAGTTGGACTGGCCAAATACGCGAAGGTTGAACTGCTCGCCCGAGATCATGTTGTAAGAAGTACCTGCTGAGGGCTCAACTGTGATGCCTGTGGTTGCATGAGCTGGTGCGGCAACGCCTACCAAACCTGCAAGAGTTAGGGCAAAAGTTGTACCAACAGCAAGACCCTTACGAGTCATGTTTTTGGACATGTAATTTGTCTTTCTTTCTTGGTTTCCCCACAGGCATAGGACCTGCAGGACGCAAGAGCGAGTTACCACCAACCAAGCAGGAGATAGCCCAGCCCTTACAGGTAAAGGGTAACGGACATATTGTCCGGACATTACGGTTTGTCCGTGTATTAAGGAAAATTGCTTGAAATATGGGCTTTTTGCCTAAAAATCAGGGATTTCCGTAACAAAAGGGGTCATCCCCCAGTTACCTCTTATCGTCAGGCATTAGAAACCAAGCCTTTTGCCTCAGACCAGGAAAAGACGTCGAGACCTAACGAATTCGAGGCCTCGGGGTCTTTTTCCTTTTAACTGGGCTGTCCGCCAGGCCTGGTAACAGCGAGCGCCGCAAAATCATTGGCATACTCCAGGGCCTCTAAGGGCGACGATCCAGAGAGCCTTTCGGCTATGTATTTGGCAGCAAAGGCATCCCCGGCCCCGGTTGGGTCAATGGCTTCAACGCTCTTGGCGTCTACATGGGCTATCCCAACCAGCTCTGCTCCCTGTTCTCCCTTTGTCACAACGATTTCAGGGAACAGGGAGGTGAGCTGGTGGTCTTTGCTTAGAAGTTCGTATTCCTCTTTGTTAGGAAAAACAATGTCTGCTCCCTGGATGGCTTCTAGGAAGTTAGTTACCCCAAAGCCCTCAATGAAAGAGGTACTGCCGGGATCAACGGCTATCAAGGCACCTGCCTGCTTTGCCTCACTGATAAGAGCATGGGTTTGTTCTCTACCCAGGGAGAGAACGGAGTAGCCGGAAATATATAAAAGATCAGTAACTGGAAGGGTTGGTTGTTCTAGATTTTGGTTGGCTGCTCGGTCTGTGAAGAAGGTTCTTTGGTTGCCTTCTACCAAAACCACTATCTTGCCGGTTTCTAGGTTTTGGTCTGTTTGAAGATTTGGCGTTACTTTGACTGACTTGAAATAGTTTTCAAGGCTTTCTCTGTCTTTGCTGGAGACTCTGGCAATCAGTTCTGTCTCCACACTCAGCGATGCCAGCCAGACTGCAAAGTTGGCTCCTGAGCCCCCTGGGGTTGATTCAATACTTGATGGGTTATCGGTGTTGGTTTTGCGCTCAGAGTTTGAAATAACAATGATGTCTTCGATGACATCGCCAATGACGACTACCTTTTTCAAGCTAGGGCCTTGGCGATGTCAGCGGCTAGGGAAACATTGTTTCTAGCAAGATCTAGGTTTACTTCTAGTGATCTGCCACCTGATGCTTCAACGATGTATTGCAGGAGAAATGGCGTTACTGCCTTGCCTCTCACCCCTGCCTCATCGGCTGCCTTGAAGGCTTGAGCTAGCACTCTGTCGTGTTCCTGCTTGTCCCAGGCTTTGTCCTTGGGGATGGGGTTGGCAACAACTAGAGCTGAATTTGATTTTTGTTTTCTTTGAGACTTGATGACTTCGGCGATTTCTTCCGCTGAGTCTGCTTGCCAGTCGATTGTGAAATCAGATTCTGGAAGCCAGAAGCTTGGAAAGATTTTGGTTTTGTAGCCAACTACTGAAATAGAAAGTGTTTCGAGTCTTTCCAGGGTTGCTCCGATATCCAGCACGCTCTTCACGCCTGCTGCCACAACAGCAATTGGTGTTGAGGCAAGGGTTGTGATGTCGGCTGATTCATCAAAGGTTTCTATGGCTCCTCGGTGAACACCACCCAGGCCACCGGTTGCAAAGACTTGGACGCCTGCGCGGGCAGCGATGTCAGCTGTAGCGGCAACTGTTGTGGCTCCTGAGATCTTTTTGGCAGAAAGAATTGCTAGGTCTCTGACTGATGCTTTGGGGATGTCTTGGTTGGCAATCAGGGAAAGCTCTTCTTCATTGAGACCCACTGTTGGGACTCCGTTGATGACTGCAATGGTGGCGGGAGTAACACCTTTATCTATTAGGATCTGTTCGAAGTCTTTGGCTGCTTGGAAGTTTCTGGGTCTAGGAAGACCATGAGAAATAATGGTTGATTCCAGAGCAACAACTGGCTTTCCCTTCTTCAGGGCTTTTTCAACGCTTGGGTGAATCTTGAGATCTTTGGGCACCAGATAAGGCTATTGCCTTGACTAGCGTTTTTTGAAACCAGATGGGCACTTAGGGCTGATGCCTGTCACCTTGCGGGATTTGATTGGTTTGGTGTTCGAGACGCAGGCGATAGTGGTTCGCCTAGGTTGAGTCAGCTGAACCCGGACAGTTTTCTCGCTGTAAGTGAAGCCGTTGGCTGAGAGCTTGATCCAGCCATTTCTCTCGCCAAATGTGGTGGTTGCAACTTCCGTGTTTCCGTCTTTGTCCAGGACGGTAATGGTGGCAGCGACAGGTGCATTTCTAAATCCATAAATGCATCTGGCAATTTCAGAACGCATCACCAGGTCATACCTACCAACTGATTCAGTTTTACCGTCTGGCAGGTAATGCATGCCTGCCACCCTAAAGTTCAAAAATCCATTGGTGTATTGGGGTGGCTGGGACTGATAGGCGGTGGCATTGGTTGCAACAATACCCAACAGCCTGTTTCTAGGTGGCGCGCATCTTTCGAGACTCAAATCTCGAATGCTTCGAATAGACCACATGTCTCGAACGAAAGTCGCTTTATCGCCAAATGTTTCACGAAAAGCATTGACAAACTTTATGCCCCCATCGTTGTAGGCAAAAATTCCAGCCCAGCAAACAGCATCACAACCAATGAGCTTGTAAAGATCGCGAATCTCCTGATTAGCATTTTGAATAGAAACGCCGCCTCTTGAGACCGGAACTTTGGATGGCTGGCCTGTTATTTGAACGGACTGCTGAGTTGCGTTGGCTGCCCTTACGCTGATGGTCGGGTCTTGCAGTCGACCAGCGAACCAACCGCTGGCTGATTGTTCAATTCTGAACGATGCTGTGACAGTTGAGCCTTCTGGAAATGTGCTGTGGCTACCGCAGATGCCGGTCTCCGTCCAGGCACACTCTTCGGGTAGTCCTCCACAACCAACTCTGGTTTTACCATTCTGTTGATATTCGGAGCAAAAGTGTGGGGTGAAATTCCCTGTTATCTCGCTGTAAGGCAGTACCTGCAAGCTATAGCCGGTGATGTTGAAGTTGGCGCCGCGACTGGTAGCACTGTGTTGCAGTTCCATGCGGAGGGTCACAGCATATGTGTCTTTGCCTGCCCCATTCAACATTCCTGGCTGCTTCCAAAGCGATGTTGTGCCTCCGGCAGGAAGGTTGTAACGAGGAAGCTTTGGCATGGTGCCACCGTTGATGCTTCTTATAAGTTCTCCGCGAGTTGGTTCCTCGCCGATTTTGTGGATAGAAATCCATTCAATGCAGTTTTCGTCAGAGGCTGTCTTGCAGACAGGTGCAACATAAGTACCCTCAAAGCTGTCTCGGCTACCAGCCAATTGAACTGCACATTCCCCCTCGGTAATTGAAACGCAAGTTCTGCTCTCATGAAACTCCCCTGGTGCGAGACGTGAGTTGAAGTCCACGATTCTGTTTAAATGCGAAGCTTGGGATCTTGGGTCTTCCCAGATCTCAAAAACGTATTTGTCTCTCGCCTGCATCTCTCCAGACCATGGCCACTCTTGGGCCTGGACAGGGGGCGTAATGGCAAGAAGTGCCGCAACAATGGCAATAGCTATTGGCTTTTTCACTTCTTCGAGCCCCAATCAAGATGTTCGGAAAAGTCTAGCTTCCAATTTGAGATCAAATGGTCTTAGCAACTTTGCCGCCACAAAGGAAACTACCCCCGCTTGAAACCAGCCGGGCATCTGGTGCCCTTCACGTAGCGGGTTGTCTTGCCCTTGGTGCAGGTGATGTGCCATTGTGCACCTAGCTTGATCTTGATGGTCTTTTCGCTGAAGGTGAAGTTGTAGGCGGCTAGGCGTAACTTGCCATTTGAAGAGTTAACCAAAGACGTGGCAACCACGTTCTCGCCATTCTCACCGGTGACTGTCACGGTCGCGCTGATTGGCGCTTTTGGGAACCTGAACATGCAGCGAGCCAGCTGTTCGTCCATCACCATTTCATAGCGGCCCAGGAACTCTGTTTTGCCATCGGCTTTGTAGTGCATACCTGCTACTCGGTAGTTGAAGAACCCATTCTGGAATTGAGGAACCATTCCGTCGTAAATCAAGGCGTTAGTCGAAACGATACCTGCAGGTTTATTTGGCTCAGCGCATCTTGAAAAGCCCAAATCACCACCGCTACCTCTTCCAAAAAACACCGTTACCGTCCTTATTGTCCAAGTCGTCGACTGGCCGGTAGCGGAATCATTGGCGAGCGGACGCCAAGCTCTTAAGTACTTAGAACTCTGGTCGTTTCCATAGCTATAGCCATTCGTGTGCCAACCTGGACAGTAATGCCAATCTGTAGGGCACCAGTCATAGAGACTTAGTAACTCTGGAGAAGCTTGGCTCTTGGAAATCCGTCCTTGAAACGTGGGAATGGTCATTGGCTTTCCAGTGATTGTGATTCGATTGAACCCACTGCTAGCTGGTTCATAGATCACATCTGGTTCAATAATTCTGCCCGAATACCATGACTTGATGCTCTTTGGTAGAACAGCGGTTACACCAAAAATCAACTCTGCTGGCAAAGCCGAGCAATCACCGCAAACGGCTTTTTTGTAAACTCCGTCTTCAATAGCAACGGAGATGGGACGAATAGCGGAATTAAAGCTTCGGTCTTCCTGCTTAAATTTTCCTAATTGACGACCATTTCTAAACTCAACAAATCCGCCTTCCATAGTGAGATGCACTTCATAAAAATCACTGCCCCCGGAGTGTATGGCACCGGCGATTTTCCATATGCCTGATGCAGCCCCGAGATGATTGCCAAGCTGCTTATTCTCAGGAACCCAACCGCTGAGAGTGGTGTAACCGAGGAATTGGCCCTCGAGTTTTTTCCCGGATGGGTCAACGGCAAAAAACTCTTCGATGCAGTTTTTGCCAGCGCCTTCACAAACAGGCACCTGAAGACTTGGGAAGCCAACAAAAACTCGGCCTGAGTACGCGGAGGGATCGCAACTTGCGCCCACTGGATAAGTGGCTAGTTTTCGTTTGCCAAACTCGTCGCAAATGATTTCTGTTACCTTGCCGCCAATTTTGGCCTCGATGTTGGCACCGGATTGTGAATCAGAGAATGATTCCCTAACGTCCCAGTGCAAAGGTTGGTTGTCCAACCCAACATTTCCATAGGCAGCCAGTGAAGGAAGCCACAATGAGGTAACAACGATCCCAACCAATAGAGGTAACTTCTTCATGGTTTTCATGCCTGAAATCTAATTGATTGTGAGCCTAAGCGCTGCGGCGGAAGCCATTAGGGCAACGGGGCTTGGTGCCCGAAATCTTCTTGATTTTGCCCGGGTTTGTCCTAGAAACGCAGGTAATCTCACTACGCCTACTCTGAGTCAGCTTCACCCGGACTGTCTTTTCACTGAAAGTAAAGTTCTTGGCCGAGAGCCTTAGCCAACCCCTGCTCTCCCCCAAAGTAGTTGTAGCAACTTGCGGTTGTCCATTGGAGTCAACCACGGTGATTGTTCCTGAAACAGGAGCGGAGGAGAATCTGTAAAGGCAACGGGCCGCGTCAGATCGCATGATGAGGTCATACTGGCCCCGCTGCACCTCACCGTTGAGGTCTTTGTGAACTCCCATCACTTCGTAGTTCAAGAAGCCATTTTTGTATTCTGGAACAAGGCTTTGGTAGACCATGGCATTGGTGTTGATTAGACCTTGAATCCGGTCGGTTCGATTTAGGCAAGGATTGTTGCCTAGTCTCTGAATTGGCATTCGCGCTACCGACCAAGTAGAGATTCTTCCCTTTGCTTGCTCGTCTATCTTGGAAAACCAGAACTTGAAGCTGTCTAAGCCGTTATTCGGATCCCAGAAACCACCTGCCATTCCGCCGCCTCCGTTTTGGCGACGGTATTCCATGTCCTCGTTGTTTTTGCCGAAGGTGTAATCAAGATACTTTTCGTTGGCTGGATCAAATGCCTCAACCGCAGTGTTAGTAATTGGCACCTCTGCACTTGCGCCTGATATCACTAACCGGCTTACCCCCGGCGAGATGTTTGACAGCTGAAGATTTGGGTCTGTCAATCTGGAATGGAACCATCCACCGATCTCCGAGGGGATTTGCATGGTGATCTGTAATTCGAGAGAGGAGTCGAAACCAGCAGCATAGGCGTAGCGACCATCGACAGAGTAGTAATTTCTATTGTGCGCACCAACGCCAAATCCCATATGCATTGGTTTTCCTGAAGCAGATAAAACCACGGCTTCCACGCTGGCCATTGCTGCAGGACTTGTTACTTCAGCAATCGGTCTTACGTTGACATAAAAGGTGTCGTAAGTAATGCTGGTGAATCGACCTTGACGGTAATTATTTAGGAATTGGATAAAAGTTGGTTCAACTAAGTACTTAGTGGTGCCGCCCTTGGACGGAAATTCTGGAGCTGAGAACATAAGTGGGCCTGGTCCGGATCCCATTAGTTTCAGAGCAGTATTGCTTGCCCAGCCCTTGTTTGTAGATATTTGACGTATTCCTGAAAAGTTCTTTTGGCTTTCAACTATCTTTCTAAATTCAGTTAAAGTGGCCTCTGAGGGAGTTGCATCCCAGTAGTTTTCGAACTTGGCAGTTTGCCACTGTGTTTGACCTGTTTTTCTTATTTCTAGTTTTTCAACACAAGGCACCTGTTGTGTTTCTGCGCAGAACGTTGCTTGGCCCGATGCCATGACAGTTTGAGATTGCTCAACGCAATTAGTGAGAGAAGTTTCACAGAAATCCTCTTTAGTCATGTTTTTCAGAAAAACCGGACGAGGCATAATCGACAGGCCGCCCAATGCGCCATAGGTAATCCAAAACTTACGAGGATCTAAATGAGAATCCCATGGCTTGGTTAGAACTCGTTCTCTGTCATCGCTCGGAATTGGATTAAGGTCAGCTGCCGCTGGATTGGCAAAGCCCACTATCAATGAGAGGGTCAGCAGCACCGCTAGAGAACGTCTAGGCATTTAATTTCCTTACAGCCAAAGGCTAGCCATTTATTGGTCTTTATCTTTTCACAAATCCCACTGGACACCTCGGTGAAAGACCAGTTACTTTCCGAGTTCTCACAGGTGTAGTAGTGGATACGCAAGTGATGGTGCTTCTCTTTTGAGTGATTCTGACCCTTATAGTTTTTTCGCTAAAGGTAAATCCGTTTGCTGCCAGCTTTAGCCAGCCATTTTTTTCACCGACAGTTGTAGTAGCTATGGTTCTATCTCCATCGCCAGCAACGGTGATTGTTGCAGATACGGGTGCATTGGTGAAGCCATAGAGGCAACGTGCTGTTTCACTTCGAATGATGAGATTGTAGGAACCAAGAGCGACTTGCCCATCTGGCAGTTTGTGGAGTCCGGCAGTGGCGTAGTTCAAAAAACCATTCGAGAATCTCGGTGGTCCTGCCGAGTAAGTCAGCGCGTTAGTTGTGACCAACCCGATGAGTTTTCCTCGCGCATCTAGGCAACGATTGCCCGTGTTTGCCCAAATGGTTTTGAATCTCCAGGTTGTTTGGGTGGCAACTGCTTTATCCCCTACCTGATCTGCGAAGTGCTTAACCAAAGTTCTGGTTGGATCCCAATCTGGGCCATAAAGTTTCCACTCTAAACCGCCAATTCCACCATTGAATCCTCCACCTGAAGTCTTCATATCAAGCACTTCCTGAACAATGGGATTCTTGTGTTTTTGGTCCACAACTGCATACATGATGGGAACGACCACAGGATCTGCGGCGACCACTACTCGATTTGCGGTATTTGATATTGGTGTAATTGAAAGTTCCGTGTTATCCAACCGGCCGTGCAACCAGCCACTCAAGGAGCGAGGGAGTCGCATTTCAAGTTCGACGCGAGTTCCATCCGAAAAGTTTGCCCGCATCCAGCACTTACCAAAATCGGTTGCAAAACAGTCATAACCAGGAATGCTGCCATTGTCGTGGTACCACCAAGTGACACCATTCCTATCGTTGGAACCGATGTCACCTGGTCTGTAGCGAGGGTCAAGAATTTCACTAACTGGGCTAACTGTTGATGATAAATCTCCGTACACCACTCTCTCGCCGTCAATAATTGAGAAGAAGAGGCTCACGTTGACAGCATAAATATCAACGCCTGCTTGAGAAGTAATACCAGGTGCCCTCCAAATGGTTGTGCCGCCTCCAATAGGAGCGCCCAGGTTGTTTGCTGGCAATTCTTTGCCTGAAGTCTCAAGTAAAAACTCAGCATTGGCTTTAGCTTCACCAGATCTGAAGATCTTTACATTTTCTACACAGGCAGTTTCGTCTGCCTTGCACTTTCCAAGACTGGCTATGACGTTTAACTTGACGCCCTTTTCAAGACGACAGGTTTCAGTTGTGTAACTGCGGCACCACTGATTACCCAGCTTTGCTTCGTCTTGGCCATTCAAATCCCTAGCGATGTATTTCATCGGGAGGCTTCGATCATCTTGAATAAGAAAGGCAACCTTTCCCGTTCCGTTTAAGCTTGGCCCTTCAGGCACAAAGTCCTTGGCACCTGCGGGTACTCCTGTGGCTACCACAAGTAGAACTGAGAGGAGTGACACCAGAATTTTTCTTTGTGTCAGCATGTTTATCGCCTCCTGAAGTTGTTTGGACACTTCGGGCTAATCGCAGTCACCCGCTTTAATTTAGCCGGATTGGTCAGGCTCACGCAGATGAGGGTTGTTCTTTTCTGTGTCAGTCTGACTTGAACAGTCTTTTGGCTAAAGGTAAAGCCATAAGCGGCAAGTTTGAGCCAACCGTTTCTTTCACCAACGACTGTGGTAGCAACGCTGGAATCTCCGGATCCAGTAACTGTGACCGTCGCTGAGATTGGTGCTCGGGAAAACCCATAAATACAGCGAGCAACATCTGAGCGCATAGTCAAGTCATAAGTACCAAGCGCTTTTTCACCATTTGGCAGGTAATGCATTCCTGCCACTTCATAATTCAAGAATCCATTTCTAAATGTTGGGACACCGCCTTGGTAGGCCATTGAATTCGTGGTTACCAGCCCAACTAATCCTTGGTTTTTGGAAAAACATCTTTGACCGACTTGACTTGCCCATTTGGAGCTTTGAATTCCCCAATACTGTCTCTGTCCACTTGCTGTGTCCTTGGCAACAGTTCTTAGAGCACTGATAAACCTGAATGCGTCTCGAGTGTTAGCTAAGGTCATGTAGGAACCCCCGCCAAAGTTCCCGTGCCAGACGGGATCGACTAACCCTGGAATTTCATTTTGATTCCATGTCGTCTGTAGCTTTGGAACGCTCACCGGCTCTGCTTCAATCACTACCAAGTCAGAATCAGAATTGAATTTGGAAACAGAAACAACTGGATCCTTGAGCCTGCCGTAGAGCCAACCACTGAGTTCATTGGTTAGACGTATCGACGCCCTGATTCGAGTGTTTGGTGAAAAAACTTGGTGATAGGCGCAAGTCTGATCTGAAGTATAGAAGCATTCTGCTGACCCTCCGTTGGCTCCTCTTTCGGCACCATTAGCCATTGGAGTTGATGTTCCAACCATCGGATTGGAACGCTCAACTGTGGCAGCAATATTTAGGTGAAAGTCGTTTATCTGAGATTTGCCGTTAAGGGAGCTCCAGTCGAGTGAAGAAAAGACTGAATACTCATCGCCTCCTGAGTGGGGAAACTCTGAGCTTTTCCAAATAGAGACGGTTGACCCTTGAGGCACGCCTTTGGCTGGATCTCCCGCAAATGTAAAGCCGGGGATCTGTCGGTTCAGTGTTGTCTCAAACATCTGCTCTTTAGTTCCAACGCTTACTGATTCAATGCAGTTGGTTTGGGTTTCAGTCTGGCAGGGGGGAAGTATGGAAGCGCCTGTCGTCAGATATCCAGATCCTTCAGCACAGAATCCGGTGTTGTGGGTTTCACAGAGCTGCCAGTTGGGCTGGTTTCCAACTTGCCTGAGCGCCCAAATCCCGGAGGTTGAAGCAGTGGCGCGGCTGTATTCGTAGATTCCAATCTTGCGCCAGCCACTTGCGAAGTCTGTATCAACACTGCCGGTCACGGTTTGACCTGATGGGAAACGATATTGATCTTCAGCGACAGCGATGGTTGGTACAAGAAGGGAGAGAAGCGTTAGACAGACGATTGTCCTTTGCACTTCGCTCATTACTACCACTTATCTTTTCTTGAACCCAGTTGGACACTTCGGAGACATGCCAGTTACTTTTCTTGTCTTCACAGGTGAGCTGTTAGATACGCAGGTGATGGTTGTTCTTTTCTGGGTGAGCTTCACCTTGATTATCTTCTGACTAAAAGTAAAGCCATATGCTGCCAGCTTGAGCCAGCCATTTTTTTCTCCCACCACTGTGGTGGCAATGTTCTTGTCGCCTTCACCGGTTATGGATATAGTCGCACTCACTGGAGCATTGGTGAATCGGTAAAGACACCTTGCAACATCAGATCTCATGACGAGGTCATAGCTACCAATTACTTCTGTAACGCCGTCTGCCTCAAAATGAAGTCCTGCGACCCGGTAATCCAAAAACCCCCGGGAAAATCGGGGGGCAAAGCCGTCATAAACCATCGAGTTAGTTGAGACAATTCCCAAGACTCTGCCACGATCGGAAAGACAGGAATTTCCGCTATCTCGACTGGTGGTCCTCATCTGGAAAATAGTTGAGGTCCCTACTGCCGTGTCTTTCACTCTGTCACGAAAATGGCTAAGCATTCTGAAGTTAGAAGTGTCGTACCCGCCATTGATTATTCGAACAGGTCCCTGGGAATCGAACTCCCCTATGGATCCTGTGTTTCCAGCGGCTATTCGATCGTTCAGTGTTACGTCTTTCTTTTTAGCTTTGTAAGCCATGCGTGCGACTTGGACTGGAAAGGCGCTTACGGTAATTGTGTTGTTTCTATTGGAAAACTTCTCTACGCTGAGAGTAGGGTCTTTCATTCTTCCCAAGAACCAACCACCGACCTCGTTGGTTACTCGCATTTCAACTGTCACCTTTGCTTCAGGATTGAAGTTTGCTCTTGTCGCGCATTCCGTCGTGTTCCGCCAAATACAAGGGATGGTGTCCCTAACTGTCTCTTGGTAGCTCGCGGGTCGAATGACTACAGGAATTACGTTCAAATAAAAATCGTTGGTCTGGAACTTACCGTTTCTTTCATGGTTTGCTGTCCCATTAGGGCTGACAAGATAGAGGTCACCCTGATCGTGAGGGGCTCCAGGGACCTTGTAAATAGAGCTTTGACCGCCTCTTGGTAAATTAAACTTCGGTGAGGCGGGGAATGTACCGCCACTGTTCACAGCTGAGACAAACTCTCCCGGGAAGAGCTCCCCGTTGAGCTCAATCCCGAAACGTGCAACGCAATCCTCTGCCGTTTCACTTTCGCAAGCAGGCAACGCAATCCAGGCAAATCCCCCATAGCCAGGCTTCTTGAGATCACAAATCGGATCATCAATTGTGGGGCAATCAATCCAAGGTGCTCTATTGAGGTTCTCATCTGGCGCATCAGGCTGGAGTTGGATCCTGGATCCCCATTCGCCACGAGCCTCGTCTTCGGAAAACATAAAGAGCGCCTCGTCATCCGCAACCGGGATTAGCAATGGTTCAACACCGTTGGCATAGGCGGGAGAGACTGCCGAAATAGCCAGTATTAGGGATAGCAATAGTCCAAGTGTCTTCTTCACATTCATCGTTTCCTGAATCCAGTTGGACACTTCGGATTGGTCCCGCTCACCTTGGTGGTCCGAGTTGGTGCAGAAGTGCTGACGCAGTTAATTGTGGTGCGTCTGGGCTGTGTTAGTCGCACACGAATAGTTTTCTCACTGAAAGTGAAGCCATATGCTGCAAGCCTCAGCCAGCCATTGCTCTCACCTACGACTGTTGTGGCAATGTTCTTGTCACCCTCGCCAGAAATTGTGATGGATGCACTGACAGGTGCCTTGCTGAATCCGTACAAACACCTTGCTACCTCAGATCTCATTACCAGGTCGTAGGTTCCTAGAACCTCAGTTCTCCCGTCTGATTCGAAATGCAAGCCAGCCACTTTGTAGTTGAGGAAGCCTCTAGAGAACTTCGGAACACCGCCGTCATAAACCATGGCATTAGTTGTCACAATTCCTAGGACTTTGGATGTATCAGACAGGCACGGTGACATAGACCAAGTTGGGGTTGATGATGAAAAACTCCAGTAAGTGTTAGCGCCTACAGAAGTGTCCTTTGTCTTGTTCCTGAAATAGTTCAGGTAGCCAAAAGAGAAGCTGTCCTGAGCATTTGACTTACTTACGAAATCATCCGGCAGACCACCGTAGCCAGTGTATTCAAAGAATTTTCTTTCCTGAGAAGTAAGTTTTTTTGCGTCAGGATTTGAATACGACATTCTCTGAACTACAGCGGGTTGCCCCTCAACAACAAGTACGTTGTTGTCCCTACTAAATGCATTCACGCTCATAACTGGTGACTTGAGTCGCGCTTGAAACCACCCGCTAATTGACTTTTCAACTCTAAGAGTCAAGCGAGCACGAATGTCTTCATCAAAATCTTGTGTTACTCCACAAGCGCCGTTTTCCATCCAGGCACATTTGTTTGATCCACCGCCACCGGCATGACTACGCTTGCCAGTTTCTTCATTGGTAATGGTGTAGCCATATCTTTCACGAAATTCTGGACCCTTTACCTCGCGATAGGGAGTTATGGTCACAAACAAGTTTTGTGATTCATATTTTCCACTGCCCTTAAAAAATTTAGTTTGGTGAACAGTGGCAGAAACTACATAACCACTTGCGCCTTGCTTGCTCGGGGCGTTTGGAGCATCCCAGAGAGATGGGGTCGATTGCTCAAAGAAGCTTTGACTTGGGTCTGCGGCGTAGGTCTTGCCGCCAATGTTTCTAATGTATGTGGCCGGCTGAAAATCTTGATCTTTGGCAGCAAATTCAACAGAGACAATGCAATTTTCATCAGTAACAGACTCGCAAAGGGGCAAAACAGCGGCACCTGAAATCGAATGCAGGTTTCCTTGACACTCTGGATCCTTGGTGGAAGTGCAGACCCACTGATCCCATACGCCTTTGTTGTCGATGTGCAAAGCCACTAAATCTGAATAAGTACTGCCTTCGACTGGTTCGGCGATTTGGAAGGTTCCAGATTTATCAGGCAGAGGTAGGTCATTGATGTTGAAGGCGTCGTCGGCGCGGACAGGCAGGGACATGGTCAGTGTCAGGATAATTGATGTGACTGCGGCCCCGATGCGCCTCATTGAACCCCCAGTTACTTGCTAGAAAGAGCCTAACTGAGCGACTACCCAAGTGACCATAAACAGCTGAATCAATTAGCTAGTAAATATCGGTCAGGTGTGCCACCCTAGTCTAAAGAAAACCTACTCAACTCGGGGGAAATATATGAAGTTCTCACTAGGCAACGCCCTTAAGGCAAGCGTGGCTACCGCCAGCTTGGTTGCCATCATGCTGGTCCCAGCTCCTGCCAGCGCAGCACTGAAGCTGCCAAGCGGATCCTGGCCGGTCTGTAACGAATCAAGAATCACTTACTGTGTTGAATCGGTAAGCATCGAAGCACTTGGAAGTGCTGGCCCCGAGGAACTTCAGTGGTTCCCATCTGGAACCGTCAGCGAAGCCGCTGCTCCAGCTGGTCCAGTTGAGCCAGCTCCTTCAATCCCACTAGACCCAACCATGCAGGCGGATCCAAATGCCCCAGTTGAGCAGCCACTAGTTGTTGAAACAGCTGCCGGTCCTGCCACCTTTGGTCGTTGGACCTCTCCAAACTGGAGTGCTAATGGTCTAGGCAACCTGGGTTACCAGGGACTAAACATTTCTATTGCCACTGCTAACGCCTTCACCAACCACCTGTTCTTCACAGTGCAGCCGGTGAAGGTTGATGGATCTGGAGTTTCTACTCAAGCTCGTCAGCTAAACAACACTGGCTTCCTAGCCAACCTAGATCCAGATGTTGAGATCAGCTTTAAGGTTCGTACCGGTGAAGCAATCACTGGTGTGATTGTCGGTTTTGGTATCAACATCACCAACTCCAACCGATCAGGTTCATTCACATTCTCTGGCTACCCAGTAGTAACACCGAAAGTCAACGATGCTCGTAAGTGCACCGGCGAAGATGGTGCTGCTGACGCTCTAGTTGTTGGACTACAGGGCTTCGTAGTTGTAGAAAACGATGACATGGGCTTTGGTGTTGAGGGCCTCAGCGGAAACATGGTGGTTTACACCAACGGCCAGTGCCAGACCTCAACCCCAAGCTGGGATGAGCGGACAGAAACCATGAACTGGACTGTCGGTGCTCCTCACTTTGCTCCAGACGGAGTGACTGTGAACAAGGGTGTTTACCGCGCAATCATTCCAGCCAACGATGCACTACTACTTTGGGGATTGACTGACATTAGACGTGCTGTAAGCGCTCTAACCATTCAGGTAATTGAAGAAGAGGGTGGACCTTCCGTTGCTGCTAGAAAAGTGGCAGTTAGAAACGGAAACATCATTATTGATGTCACCGGCTTCAGCTACTCCAAGCAGAAGATCGTAATCAAGAAGAACAACAAGGCAAGCAAGCGCTTCTTTGCAAACAAGAGAACTGTTCGCTGCTTTGATGCCGCTACCAAGAAGACAACCACCTACAGAAATGTTTATGGTTGCCCAGCTGGTACCAAGCGTCGCTAATTCTGATTAGCTAAAGAAGCCCCCTGGATTCCAGGGGGCTTCTTGTTTAACTTCGTCTCCGCACTCAGGGAATTCTAGGTTTAGGGGTTATAGGCTTTTGGCAATTAGGTCAGGGGTGCTAGTTGGTTAGAAAAATGCTGCTCAGTCAGCTTGGGATGCGATCAATAGTTTTCATTAGCCTGGTTCTAGCCATTGCCATGATTGCGCCGGGGGCAGTTCAGGTTACTGAGGACAACACCCGAACCATTCCAGCCCTTGATTCCACCAACATCACCTACTGCGAGGTCTCTGCCTGCGGCTATATAGAAGGTCTGGGGTTAGAGGTAGTAGGTGAGCCGATTGTCACCGAAGACGAGTTTGGAACCAGGGTTTCGGTGCAGGTGGTGAATAGGGATAGAAGTGTTGGCCAAAGAGAGTTCTGGGCTGAGCTTCGAACCCAAGAGGGCGCTTTTGTCGAAGCTATGCGGGGTCAGCTGGTGCTGACCGACCAGGGCCCGCAGTTCATTGAATTCTTCTTTACCGGCTCAGCCCCTGAATTTACAGGGCTTTTGATGGACCTTGGTTACTAGTCCGTTATCAAAACGTTATCTTTATCAGGATGTTCTCAGTTTCAGACCTAGTTGTTAACTCCTGTAGGTCGAGCAATGGGGCTAAGAAGACCTCTTAGTAATCCAATCGGCTTGGCCCACGCCTAATTAGGCCGAAAGGAAATAGCAATACATGTATACAGGCATTAGCGATGGAGGCTACAACATAGTCTTCAACATGCTCTCACTAGGAATCGCGAGCATGCTTTTCACCACCACCTTCCTACTAGTAGCACGCGAGCGAGTACTACCTCGTTACCGCATGGCAGTAATGGTTTCTGCAACCGTTACCGCGATCGCTGCTTACCACTACTTCAGAATGTTTGACAGCTTTGTTCACGCATTCGGACCAGAGGGACTAGGCCCAGCTGCTTACAACGTTGGCTACCGCTACGTTGACTGGTTCCTAACCGTTCCACTACTACTGGTTGAGACCGTTGCAGTTCTAGCGCTTGCTCGTGAAGCACAGCGCTCGATGCTAATGCGTCTAGTGCCAGCAGCTGCCCTGATGATCGCTCTTGGTTACCCAGGAGACGCACAGATCGACCTATGGGGTATCACTCCACCGGTCTGGGGTCTGCTATCAACCATCCCATTCCTATACATCCTTTACGTTCTATTCATCGAGCTTGGCAAGTCCCTCGAGCGTCAGAGCGCACAGGTTGTAAGAAGAATCAAGGAACTACGCCTGTTGCTCCTAGCAACCTGGGGTGTTTACCCGATCGCCTTCATTGCGAACATGAACGCCACTGGTTTCGACGAGATGGGCTTCGTGCTACGCGAGACCGGTTACACCATCGCCGACATCTTGGCGAAGTGTCTATTCGGTCTAGTTATCTTCTCGATCGCTCGCCTAAAGAGCGCGGAAGACGACAAGGAGTTTGCGAACACCGAGTTCAAGAACTAATTAGTTCAATAAAAGAACCCCAGGGAAACCTGGGGTTCTTTTTTTATCCCGGTTTGCTAGTAACCTGTGGGAGTGAGTATTTCCCCGCAGCAGTGGCAAGACTTCGTGGCATCCAGAAGGACTACGCGAGATTTTCTTTCAACCCCGGTTTCTGATGAGCTGATTGATCAGCTACTAACTGATGCCATGACTGCTCCTTCCTGGTCTAACACCAGGCCCTATTTGGTTGGCATTGCCAAAGGTGAGCAAAGAGACCGAATTGCAGGTGAGCTGCTCAAAAGGTGGGAAGCCGCAGCAAGAGCACTAAGAGATGGCCTCTGGGGCAAGATCAGACTTTTGATTACTAGAACTGGACTGCCAACCTCGGACTACAAAGTCTTTCGTCCCTACCCCAAAGAGCTAGTGCCAAGACAGCAAAGAGTTGGAGCTGAGCTTTATGGACTGCTCGGTATCAAGCGAGATGACCAGGCTGCTAGGCAGGCGCAGTGGGCGAGGAACTATGAGTTCTTTGGCGCACCAGTTGAACTTTTTATCTTCACGCACTCAGGTCTTGGCGAGTATTCAGTTTCGGATGCTGGTCTGTTTATGCAGAACCTGATGCTTTCTGCACATGCCAGAGGATTGGGCAGTTGTGCACAGGGAGCAGTAGCACTGTGGGCAGACCCGATTAGAAAAGAATTTAATATCCCTCGTGGATACAAACTGCTTTGTGGAATTGCCATCGGTTACCCGTCTGATCACAAGGTCAATTCCTTCAAAGCAGAGAGACTCGATATTTCGGAGATCAAACTAAAGAATGCTTAGCCTGACCAATCCTGACTTTGTCACTAATCCCTATCCAGCACTGAAAGAGCTAAGGGGACTGGGAAAACCGGTTTGGCACGAAGAATCAGGATTGTTTCTAGCTGCACGCTACAAAGATGCCAATCAGGTGCTTAGAACCAGAACTCTGGGAAGAATCTTTCAAGAGAGAAAGCCAGTAGAAGACTGGGAGACATTCAACTATTTACACTCCGATTCAATTCTTGATTCAGAGCCCCCTAAGCACACCAGACTTCGCTCACTTGTGATGAAGGCCTTCAACCCCAAAACCATTGAAGAGCTAAGGCCAACCGTTGAAAGGCTCACCAAAGAACTGCTTGCAAACGTAGAGAAGAAGCTGGCTGAAAAAGGTGAGTTTGATCTAATCGCTGATTTTGCAGAACCACTACCAGTGATGGTTATTTCAGAGCTGCTTGGTTTTCCAAAAGAAGACGAATACCTGCTGAGACCTTGGTCCCAGGCGATTGTGAAGATGTATGAGCCTGCCCCAACCGAAGAAGAAAAAGCAGAGGCTAGAAAAGCCAGTAACGAGTTTGCTTCCTATGTTTACAAGCTCATGATTGATCGCCAGCAAAACCCTGGCACTGACTTGATCACTGAACTTGCACTGGTTGAAGAGCAAGGCGAGAAGCTAACTGCAAGAGAACTAATTGCAACCTGTGTCCTACTGCTCAATGCCGGACACGAGGCAAGCGTGAATGGCTTTGGCAATGGCATGGTTGCTGCACTAAAAAATGAAGAGCAGTGGAACCTGCTTAGAAACTCTCCTGATGAATTGTCAGGCTCAGCGGTAGATGAGTTTTTGAGATTTGACGCTCCCCTGCACCTGTTTGAAAGAACAGCAACCGAAGACACCGAGATCGGTGGAGTGCTAGTCAATGAGGGTCAAAAGATTGCAGCACTCTTAGGAAGTGCTAACCGTGACGAAGAGATCTTTCAAAATGCTGACCAGTTAGATCTGACCCGCTCCCCCAATCCTCACATTGGTTTTGGGGCGGGCATCCACTTCTGCATTGGAGCTCCACTAGCCCGCATGGAGATGACGACCGCTCTGCCGCAGCTAGTAAAGAAGTATCCGAATCTAAAGCTGGAAGGTGAGCCAGTTAGAAGGCCAACTTTTGTGCTGAGAGGGTATGAGAGCGTTCGGGTAAGCGCTTAGCCCTTGGTTGAACCAAGGGTCAAACCAGAAACAAACTGTTTTCGCATCACGAAGAACACAATCAATGTCGGTATTACCGCAATCATTGCCCCTGCCGCCAACAGGTTGTAGTCGGTTGTGAACTCACCTTGCAACCTACCCAGCGCCGATGTGATTGGTCGTTTTTTATCCGTTGACATCAGAACCAGTGCCCAGAAGAAATCGTTATAGATCCAGGTGGTCATTAGCACCGCAAGTGATGCTAGCGGTGGTCTGAGTAGTGGCAGCATCACCCTAAAGAAGTGAGTGAAGACGTTTGCTCCATCCACCATCGCTGATTCAGAAATCTCTTTCGGAATGGTCTTCATATAAGAAGAGAGCACGAAGGTGGCGAATCCCATCTGGAAGGCGACGTGGATTAGCACCACTCCCCAGTGGTTGTCATAGAGGAATCTTCTGTCTCCTACCAAATCTCCCAATGCCAAATACATCTTGAACACTGGAATGAAGACCAGCTGCGCTGGTAGCAGGTTACCTGCTGTGAAGAGCAGTAGCAGTGCCACGTTGAACTTGAAGGAATACCTGGTCACCACAAATGCCATGAGTGAACCGAACAGCAGTGTCAGGAACACCGCTGGAATGGTAATCAAGGCTGAGTTGAGGAAGTAGGTCGGCAGCTCCATGCGGCTGATCGCCTCTTCGTAGTTGAACAGACCAAGCTCTTGCGGAGGCGATAGAACACCGTTTTTCATGATCTCGGTGTAGGGGCGGAAGGAAGACCACAGAGTCCAAGCAATTGGGAAAATCCAAAGCAGGGCAAAGATGCCAATAAAAATTGAAATTAGACGGTCTTTGATGTCCTGGGCGTAAAGCTTCTTCTTTTTCTTGTCTTGGGATTTTTCAATCGTCACTTTACGTCCTCCCTAAACTGCTGGCGGAGATAGGCGATGATCGGAACGATCGTCAAGAGGAACAAAATCACGGCATAGGCAGCACCCTTCATGGATGCTCCCTCACCTGCGATGTTGTTGAAAACCAAAACACCTAATATCGGCAGACCACCGGACGAGCCATAGATGATGTAGACCATATCGAAAGCTCTGAGCGACTCAATGATGGTGATCACCAAAACAATGATGTTAACCGGGCGCATGGCTGGGAAAACCACCTTGCGGAAGGTTTGCCATTCAGTGGCGCCATCGATTGTGGCAGCCTCTCGAAGTGCTGCATCAACCGCCTTTAGCCCAGCTAAATACAAAAGCATGATGTAGCCGATGTGGCGCCAAGAGGCCATGATCATGATGACCCAGATGTTGTAGCGGTCATCACCAAAGAATGAAATGGCCTGGGAGGTTGGCAATCCCAATAGACCATTAACAAAACCATCTGGGCGAAGTAGGAAGTTCCAGATAATTCCTGTGACAGCCAGCGATAGCACTACCGGCAGGTAGTAGGCCGACTGATAAAACTTGTGACCACGAATCTCTCTATCAATCTGATAGGCCAGCAGGATTCCAAGTGGTGTGGCAATAAAGAAAAACCAAAGTAGCCAAACAGTGTTGACTCGCATTGCATCCCAGAAAATTGGGGTGTTAAAGAAGATGTTCTCGTAGTTGGCTAGACCAGCCCATTGGATCTTGGAAATGTCAATGCCGGTCCAGTAGGTGAAAGACAAATACATCGTGGCGAGCGCCGGGAACCAAACCAGTGCCACGTGAAGAAAAGTTGGAACTCCAATAAAGAAGCCCAGGGTGATTTTGTCTGATTTTGAAAAGAAACGACGGCGCCGAGGAGTACTCGGCGCCGTCGTCTCTGTAGTCATGCGTCTTAGCTTAAGCCAGTGGAGGCAGTGCGTCCCACTGAGACTGTAGTGACTCCAACATTGCATTGGTGCTGCTTGGGTCCTTGAACCAGCCCTGTAGAGCTGGGCCGACAACTGGGCCAGCGAAGTCAGGACGAGTGTCGCGGTCGAGGAACTGAGTGATGTACTTAGCCTCGTTCATAACAGCTAGCTGCTGAGTCTGGAATGCATCGTAGGTTGAAGTGTCCTGACCGTTGTTAGCAGAGGTCATTGGAACACCGGTGTCTAGCATTGCCTGAACACCTTCCATGTCACCTGCGAACTTGATTAGGTCCTTACCACCTGCGTTGTTTGCACCATTAGCTGCAACACAGAAACCATCGATAGGAGCATCGATTGTGTCGCGAGCGTGGTCTGGGTTGATTTCTGGGAATGGAATTACCCATAGGTCTTCGTAGTCTGCGTCGCTAACTGACTTGAAGTCAGCTCCGAACCATGAACCCATCATGAAGAATCCACCCTGACGTGCTAGAAGCATGTCACGGCCGCCATCCCACTCAAGGTCAAGCACGTTGGTGTTCATGTAAGGAAGTAGCATCTCCCAGTGACGGAAGACTTCCTTGACTCGGTCATCAGTCCACTTCTCGCGACCTGCAAGTAGGTCAACGTGGAACTGGTAGCCGTTGATACGAGCGTTCAGGATGTCAAAGGTTCCCATTGCTTCCCAGCCGCCCTTGTCGACGCCGATGAAACCAATTAGGCCCTTTGCCTTGAGCTCTTCAAGAGCTCCCATGAAGTCATCCCAGTTGTAGATGTCATCTGGGTTTAGTCCAACCTCAGCCATCATTGACTTACGGAAGTGAAGACCCCATGGGTACCAGCTCTGAGGAACGAAGTACTGCTTGCCGTCTAGACCGGTTGAAGCAATCTTGTAGCTCTCGTTGTACTGGCTTCCGATCTCGCTCCATACGTCAGATACGTCTACTAGTAGACCCTGAGCTGCAAAGAACTGCATACGGAATCCTGCCATCCACTGGAAGCAGTCATCCGGAGTTCCCTGTAGGTACTGAGACAGGTTGTTCTGGAAAGCATTTGATTCGGTTGCGTTGTAGGTAACTTCGTTACCAGTCTTCGCGGTGTAAGCAGCAACAAGTGCCTGTAGCTGCTTGGTTGGGTTTTCGTCTACGGTACGTGCACCGAAGGCGACGGGACCTGCGCTTGCTGCATCACCAGGGGCACATCCGGCCAGCATGGTTGCTCCAGCAATTCCTAGACCACCAGCGGCCGCACCCTTAAGAATTAGGCGACGGTCCATCTCGCGGTTCGAGATATTGTTCAGCATTGAACCTCCTATTTTGGACTCTTGGGGTTTAGCGTAAGCCCCCAGATAAGCCAATCTTGGCTGATTTCATAACAAAATAATCACAAACGAACAATAAAGAACAAACTCGGACAAACCTCACCACTGAGATGGCCCTAGACTCCCCTCATGCCCAGTAAACACGCGGATGTGGTGGTGGTTGGTGGTGGCCACAACGGCCTAGTAGCCGCTGCCTATCTAGCCAAGGCCGGCAAGAAGATCCTGCTACTGGAAAGGCTGGACTACTTCGGCGGAGCTGCCACCTCGATTGAGGCTTTCCCTGGCATCAAAGCAAGGCTCTCCCGCTATTCATATCTAGTGAGCCTGCTGCCAAAGCAGGTAATTGGTGATCTTGGCTTAGAGATAGAGCTAGCCCCCAGACGATACTCCTCTTATACGCCTAATCCGCTTGGCACCGGTGGCCTGCTAATCGACAGAAATGACCAGGCACGAACCAAGCAGAGCTTTGAATCTGTAGGTAGCCAAGATTGTGAGAATTGGAACAGCTTCTACTCAAGGACAACTGAGCTTGCACAAAAACTCTTTCCCTCCGTAACCGCTCCGCTCAAAAAGAGATCAGAAGTCATCCAGGAGCTTGGTGAGCTGGCCGAGTTCATTGAAAGACCAATTGGTGAATTGGTTGAAGAGAATTTCCAATCTGATCTGGTTCGAGGAGTTGTTCTAACCGATGCTCTCATCGGAACCTTCGCTCCTAATGTTGATGACTCAATGCAGGCGAGTAAATGTTTTCTTTACCACGTGATCGGCGGAGAAACCGGAGATTGGAATATTCCAGTTGGCGGCATGGGAGCAGTAACAGCCTCAATGAGAAAAGCAGCAGAAAGATTCGGCGCAGAACTAATTTCAAATGCAGAGGTCACTTCACTAACTGAAGATGGCAAAGTCACCTACCAACTAAATGGTGAGACTCACGAAGTTGAAGCAAAGTACATTCTTGCCAACCTTGCAAGACCAGAGCTCGCAAGACTGCTAGGAAAAACTTCGCCAAGAGCAGAAGGTGCTCAAGTGAAAGTGAACATGCTACTGAAGCGACTACCTAAACTAAAAGAACAGATTGATCCGGTTGCAGCGTTTGGTGGAACTTTCCACATCAATGAAAACTACTCGCAACTGCAAACAGCATTCGAACAGGCTTCCCGTGGAGAAATTCCAAATCCGCTGCCTTGCGAGATTTACTGCCATTCACTAACAGACTCCAGCATTCTTTCGCCCGAGCTCAAAGCAGCCGGCGTGCAAACACTGACGGTCTTTGCCCTGCACACTCCCCATCCACTAGTGAATGAATCCAACAATGATGAAATGCGTCAGAAGTTTGAAAACGCCATCATTGATTCTTTGAATTCTGTGCTCGACGAAGACATCAGGACACTGCTGCTTGAAGATGCCAACGGCAATCCCTGCATAGAGACCAAGACCACCAAAGACTTAGAGGACGCCCTGCGCCTGCCGGGTGGCAACATCTTCCATGAGCCACTGAGCTGGCCATTCGCGGAAGACAGTGAAAGCCTCGCTACACCGGCTGAGCGCTGGGGCGTTAGCAGTGGTTATAGCAACATCTTCTTCTGCGGATCCAGTGCCAAACGCGGTGGAGCAGTTAGCGGCATCGCCGGTCATAACGCCGCAATGGCAGTGCTGGAGAGTTAGACCCTAGCTTCAGTCAAAAGCTCATTCACCATCGGAACAACCTTGGTGGCATAAAGCTCAATTGACTTCATGGTCTTGCTGTGTGGCATTGGACCATTGGCATACTTCAAATCAAACCTAGAAGCACCTAGCGAAGTGATCGCGTAAGCAATCTTTCTGGCAACTGTTTCTGGAGAACCCACATACAACGATCCGCCATTCACCTCAGAGATGAAATGCATCTTGGTGGTTGGTCCCCATCCGCGCTCTCTACCAATTCGGCCAAACGCTGTTTGGTAGTGCGGCCACTGCTCTCCAATTGCCTGCTCATCACTGTCTGAAATGTGGCCAGGAGAGTGAATAGAAATTGGAAGTTGCGGTTGACCTGTTTTTTCTAATGTCTCACGATAAAGATTTGCGTAGGGGGCAAAGCGTGCGGGATCTCCACCAATAATGGCAAGCGCCATTGGAATTCCTAGTCTTGCTGCACGCAGCACTGATTCCGGAGAACCACCAACACCAACGCGAAGAGGAATTCTGCCGCGCTCGGTCTTTGGATAAACCTGCTGATTGGTTAGTGATGCTCTGGTAGTTCCGCTCCAAGTGACTGCGTTTTCTTTTAGCAGTTGAACAAGCAGTTCAAGTTTCTCTTCAAACAAAACGTGATAGTCATCTAGGTCGTAACCAAATAGTGGAAAAGATTCAATGAATGATCCACGTCCCGCAGTTATCTCTGCCCTGCCGTTAGAGAGAGCATCGATTGTTGCAAAGCGCTGGTAGACGCGAACTGGATCTTCAGATGACAGAACTGTTACGCCCGTCCCCAGTCGAATGTTTTTGGTGACAGTTGCAATTCCAGCCAGGATTGTGTCAGGAGCCGACACCGCATAATCATCTCGGTGGTGCTCACCGATGTTAAAACCAGCAAGACCAAGTTCGTCAGCGAGCTTTGCTTCTTCAACAACATCTCTGATTACTTGGCCAGCACTCTTGAGGTTGCCAGCGTCATCCAAAGAGACATCGCCGAAGGTGTCTAGGCCAAACTCAATTGCAGTCATGAAAACAGTCTAGGGGGTCTTGACTATTCATCCAAACTTGCAGCCAACTGGCCACAAGCCCCATCGATTTCCTTGCCCCTGGTGTCGCGGAGGGTGGTTGGAATGCCATTGTTCTCAAGGATCTTGAGGAAGGACTTGGTCTGCTCAGGAGTAGAGGCCGTCCAAACTGAACCCGGGGTGGGGTTGAGTGGAATTGGGTTTACGTGCACCCAGCCCTTCCCTCTGGCATTTAGTTTCTTGGCCATTAGTTCAGCTCGCCAGTTGTGATCATTCATGTCTTTGATCAGGGCGTATTCAATTGAAACTCTTCTGCCGGTTTTATCGAAGTAAGCCTTGGCGGCATCCAATGCCTCATCAACTTTCCACTTGGTGTTCACTGGCACCAGTTCATCTCGTAGTTGATCATCTGGTGCATGGAGTGAGAGTGCAAAGGTAATTGGGATATCTTCATCGGCAAGTCTCTGAATTGCAGGAACTAGACCCACGGTCGAAACAGTTATATTTCTGGCAGACATGCCAAGACCGTTTGGTTGTTCTGCGAGCATCGTTTTGATTGCCTGCATTACTGGGTTGTAGTTGGCAAGAGGTTCACCCATTCCCATAAACACAATGTTGTTGACTCGTTCATCAGAATGTTTCTTTGCCCCAAGTTCACCAGCTTGAATGGCAGCGTTTGCTCTGACAATCTGATCAATGATTTCTGCAGCCGAAAGATTTCTGGTTAGTCCTGCTTGGCCCGTGGCACAAAACGGACAGTTCATTCCGCAACCTGCTTGCGAGGAAATGCAGAGAGTAATGCGGTTGGTGTAGCGCATTAGAACTGATTCAACTAATGCTCCATCAAATAGTTTCCAGAGAAACTTGATGGTCTTGCCATCATCAGTTCTGAGTCTTCTGACTTCGGTTAGAAGATTAGGTAGAACTTTTGAAACTAATTCTTCTTTTCCGCTTTTTGGAAGATCTGTCATTGCCTCAGGGTCTGAGGTGTAGTGAGAGAAATAGTGGGTGGAAATCTGACTTGCTCGATAGCCGGGAACTCCCAGTTCTTCGAATTGTTTCTTTCGTTCTGCTGGTGTTAGGTCAGCTAAGTGAACGGGTGGTTTCCCTCTTCTTTTGTCAGTGAACTGTAGAAGGGGTTTGCCAGTTTCGTCTTTGGCCTGTGTCCAGCCCTCGGTCTTTGGCCTTACTTGCTTTTCCACAAAGAAAGCTTAGTTATCGGTCTTTGGCGGCTCTTGTTTGCGGCCGGTGAAGAACTTGTAGGGGTCTTTCAGCATCTTGCTGACTATGCCAACCGGGGTTGAATCAAATCCACCGGGGGTAACCTCTTTGGCAGCAAGCCTGAGGTCCCTTGCAGATCTTGTGGTGGTGGCGCCGCAGGTTGCACACTTAGAGCCGTATTCAATTGGCCCAACATAGATGATTTCCCGGGGCTTATCAGAGTGGCAGAACCCGCAGATCTCTGGTTTATCCGCCATAACTTCCTAGAGTCCTAGCTCGTCCTGGATCTTACGAAGCTTATAAATAGTTGCGTTCTCATCCAGTTCAACATCGTCATAGGTGACAAGGTGATCAATTGGAAGATCGCGCTTAGCAACTGCGTTTTGCAGTAGGCCAATTGGAACTAGATTGTCGCGCTTAGCATCCTGAACGATGTCGGCAACGCCTCTTGCTGAGTAGCCGCCAATGCCATCAAACTTTTCACCTTGCTTGTGTTCCTTCTTAGTAGAAGCAATCACTTCAGTCATTCTGGAGTCAGTTGCCAGTGACTCATAACCGTCCACCAACATCTTGGCAACAGTTAGTGGAGCTTCGACAGACGCTAGGTGGTAGGGACGGTAGAGAGCAAAGTAAGGACCAGGTCCCATCGACAGATAGCTCATCTCTTCTGCTACGTATGGAGCTTCGGTCTTGATTACAACAAATACACCTGGAGCGACATCGCCGGTGCAGTAGTCAACTACACCAACCTCGTCCAGCACTCCGCCTTCACTCTTTGGCTTGAAGACATCATGCAAAGTCATTCTGGTGGCAGCTGGGCCAATCATTCCGCGCTTGGTGAGCTTTAGTCCGGTTGCGTTAGCAAGCGCTGCCATTTCAATCATGGTCTTTGAGCCATCAGTGAAAGAAGCGAGCATCTTTGGATTCATGTGTTTCTTGGCTGCGCGCTCTGCCACGGTGTCAGGGTTAGAGTGCGGCTCAAACGGATTGTTCTTACCCTTACCAGCCATGATGATTTCAAAAGAAAGATCTCTCGCGAAATCAACCAGTTCTTTCGCTTCGGTTGGCTCATCTCCATTACAGACCGAGTAGAGCACTCCGTGCTCTTTAGCGGTCTTATGCAGGATTGGACCAACCGTGACATCGGCTTCAACGTTCAAGGTTGCTACGTGCTTGGAAGCCGAGAGCGACTTATAAATAATGTCTGCACCAATTGCGGCAACACCGGTTGCCTCAACTACGACATCAACGTCGAGCTGCGGAACTATGTCGGCGTTGGTGGTTCCCGCAGGCTGGCCAGCTTTGATTAGCTTGTTTAGCTCTGCTGGGTCGGAAGAGATAAGAGGTGATGGGTGACCAAGATCATGGAAAGCCTGGTTGATGCGATCTGGTGCGATGTCAGCAACCGCTGCCACCTCTAGCCCCAAGCGGTGTGCTTGAGCTGCAAAACCGCGACCCATTTGCCCAGCACCAACCAGTGCGATGCGGAATGGTCGTCCGTTCTTTTTTGCTAGCTCTTGCAGCTTGAGGCGGTATTGCATTTAGTCTCTCCTGGTTATCTCGATCTGGGTTCCGATTTTTACCTCTGGCAAATCAACCTTGGCGATTGAAACATCGCCTGGCAGATCAGCAACTGTGTTGCCGTTGGCTTTTAGGTTGAGGTGGCCGAGGTTGTAAAGGTTGTCGTTAGCAACTGATCCGACCGAGAGCACTTCGAACTCGTGTCCGTCAATTGAAACAAAGTCACCTGTCTTTACTTGCCCCTCTGCATGCTCCAACTTATGGATGATGCAGAAGGTGCGAAGCTCCTCCGGCGCACTCTCACCAAAAAAAACCAGCATTCCCTCAGCAATGAAGCTTGGAACCAGCTCGCCAATTTCAGTGACGGTGCTTTTGTAAAGCACTGTCATTTTTCTCCCTAGGCCAGGTTGATGTTGTCTAGCTTCACACCGGTGACCAGCAGGTCTTCGGTGATGAACATTGCAAGAGGACCGGCAGGGCTAGTTGCGTGAATGTCAACGGTTGGAACCTTCTTCATCGGGTAAACACCGATACGTGCTGTTCCACCGCAGTCAATCACTGCCACTGCGATCTCTTCAAACTTCTTGGATGAGGCAAAGCCATCGAATGCGATTCCCCCAGTTAGGTCAGCGATCTTTTGAGCCAGGGGGTGAATACCGCCACCGGTCACTGAATAGATGTAAGGACGTGCATCGGTTGGCTTGATGGTTAGTGGTCCACCCCAGCCGCCTGGGCCCTTGTCGATCTTTACTGCCTTGTACTCTGCCATTTGGATCTCCTTTTTAACTAATTAATACCCTGATTAGTAATCAGAGGATGGGCCGAAGAACGACCCATCCTCTGATAACCCCCGAAAGGATGTTTTTGTTTCTTAGCTGTATAGGCCGAAGCTAGCGACGTAAGCGATTACGACAGATAGCGGTCCGGTGATAAGGCGGGAGAACAGCACAGCTGGTACTCCAACCTCTACAGTCTCAGGCTCTGCTTCTCCAAGGGCTAGACCCACTGGAATGAAGTCACAACCAACCTGTGGGTTGATTGCGAATAGAGCTGGTAGTGCCATCTGTGGAGGGATAGTTCCCTTACCAATCTCAACACCGAGCAGGGTTCCAACGACCTGTGCAATAACAGCACCTGGACCTAGCAGCGGGGAGAGAACAGGAATAGCACAAACAACAGAAACGATCAGAAGACCGACAATGTTGCCAGCGAGACCCTTGATGCCCTGGGCAATCACGTCACCAATACCGGTTACTAGAACTAGACCGATGATGAATGAAATGAACGCCATGAAAGGCAGGATGTTGCGAATGATTGTGTCGATAGTGTCGCGACCTGCTTGGTACAAGGTACCAACCACGCCACCTACACCGCGACCAATGGTTACTAATACTTTGTTTAGTCCGTCCATTGTTACGCCGCCTTCCTAGCTAGCATCCTGGCTGTGATCCACTCGGTCACAATTCCACGGATGAAGATAACTACTAGACCAACTAGCAGGTAACGAAGAGCTAGGTCACCAAGACCTAGTCCTAGCGTCGTGATACCAGCAGCGATACCTAGGTAAACGAAAAGCTCACCTGGGTTTGCGTGTGGGAACAGACCTGTAATTGGGTGAACGTAAGACACTGCGGAGTCATAGAACGCAGGCTTGTAACGCTCAGGTAGGAAACGACCCATGGTGTAAGCCATTGGGTTCGTTAGGAAGAATACTGCCAAGAATGGCAATACCATGTAGCGCACTGGGTACCACTGAAGACCAGGCTGAGCTGCTTTGCGGCCCAGGTTCTCGATCTTGTCAGTACCAATGATTCGGACGAGAGCGTTAACTGCAGTTAACAAAACAACCAGAGTCGGAAGAATTCCGCCCATGAGGCTAAAGAAAACTTCACCGCCTCGGTTGAAGATACTGATGAAGTATTCGGCTCCACCAGCAATCGCTCCCCATACGCCTGTCGGTTCGGCAACCGTCTCAGCGTTGGTGAATATATTCATCAACCCTCCTTTGGATCGAACACAGTCGACGTCGACCGTGCTGTTCGTTACGCTAGCCCAGAAACTCCCAGCCAATTAGAGGCTAGATAGTCACGTTTGTGCATTCTGGTCTAGTAGTGTTTTGGCCGCCATTTGGGTAGCCTCCACCACCTTTTTCTTTGATTTCTCAAGGCCTTTGCCCTCAGCCAGGTCTGTCAGCTTGTGGCCGACCAGCTCGTTGAGCGGTTTTGCGTTTGCGAAGACGGTCAAACCGGTCAGAATCCTGGCCCCGGTGACCACTCCGTCCTTTTGGGCCAGGGCTACGAAAGCCCTGCCACCGCGATAGCGGTAACCACCCATTCCCACCGTCGTGGTGGTGCCGGGGGTTCTGATCTCCTTGAGAGCATCAGCAAATCTCTGGGATTGCTTCACAGCTAAATAGAGCTGGAACACCCACATCACTGCGATTACCAGCAGAATCCAAATTAGTACTTCCATATCAGACCAACTCTCCTAGCTTCTTACTCTCGGCTGCTTCCAGCAGTTTCATTGCACAGTTAGATGATGTCACTAGCTCCGAAATCAAACCACCTCTGAGTGCCGCCAGAATACCCTCTGTCTTCTCGTCGCCTGCTGCGACACCAACCACTCTTCTAATTCTGGCTAGCTCATTTAGTTCAAGTCCAACGGTTCTGGAGTCAAGACGAGAGTTAATGCTCTTGCCATCTCTGTCAAAGAATCTGCCGGCTAGATCGCCTGCCCACTTTGCAAAGAACTCTGGGTTTTCCTTTTCATTGATGCCGGCTGACTCGAGGATGTGAAGAGAGCTATTAGCTCCCTTGGAACCAATTCCAACAAATGCCACATCGGCAGTTCTAGCAGCGTCAATCACGGTTGCAACACTGGGTTCTTTCATCAAAGCAACTTTGATATCGGGTGATTGAACGATGGTTGGTGCATGAAGAATTTGAAAGTCTGCGTTGTATTTTTCTGCCAGTGATCTAATGAGTGTTTCGCCAGAGTAAGAGGCTGGTATTTCTGTCATGCCGCCCATTAGCGGAATGAAAGTTACATCGGGACGATTTTCAGGTTCCAGTGCTTCCACCATTGACTGAATTGATCTTCCCCAGGAAACTGCAACACGAACTCTTGGCTTTAGGTGATTCAGAAAGCTCTGCACTGCCAGTTGGCCAACCGCCTGGTAATCAGAGGTGGTTCTTGGCACCTTTGCTACCAGTGCTGCACGTAGACCAAACTTTGAAATCAACATCTCTTCAATTTGAGTTTCGCGCTTAGTGGCCTCGTTGATTTTGATTTCAACAACGCCTCTTTTTTTAGCAACCGAGAGAATGCGAGAGATGTTGGACCGGGAGGTCATTAGAGCACGAGCAATCTGGTCTTGTGACATGTTCTGCTCGTAATACATACGAGCCACCTTCACAATCAGACCCCTGTCTCTAGCTGTTGCCACCCAGAACCTCCCCTAGTTCTTTCTCAAATGTCTTCACTACCAGCGCCGCGTCGCCCGGATCGGCCACTCGGTGATCAACCACTAACGTGAAGCTGATTCTCACCTTGCCCTTTTTCTCCTTGATTGCCCCGATGTTGAAGCCAGAGGTTTGCGGGGCAAACAGCAACGTGTTGGCCTGCTCAATTCCGAACTCGCTCAAATCTGTGATGGAGGTGGTTGAGCCAGAAAGGTTTTCCAGTGGAATCTTCTTCTGTCTTGCCAGCGAAAGAACTTGCCTGACCTTTTCTGGCCATTCATTGGAACCAATGGATTCAGTTGAAAAGACCGGTGAGACAAAGCCCAAATCTGTTTTCACTAGCGCTGCAATCTTTGGTGTGACACTCACAAAACTGCCAGCCTCGTATCGCTGATTAAGTTGTGGGTGTTTGGCAAGTGTTCTGACCCAAGCTCTTGCTAGCACAATGAATCTTTCATCAAAGTTCTTCGGCAAGCTCTTCTTCAACTTGATGGAACCACTAACAGAAAATTGTGGGATCTGCAGAGAGCTTTCCACAACCGAGGCAATCAGAGCACGGGCTTTATCGACCTTGGCCGGGCTAACACCAAGATCCGATTGCTTGATGATTCCCGCTGGTGAAGCAGGCTTCACCTTAGATAAATCAATACCTTGCTCTTTAGCAAGCTTACGAGCGCCGGGCATCGCCAAAATCTCAGAAGCAGGAACAGGAGCTACCTCGACTATGGCACTAGCAATTGGTGCTGCAGCGACAGGTTCAGCAATTGGAGCCGGTTCTGCGATTGGTGCAACGGGTTCTGCTACCGGTGCCGGTTCGGCGGAGCCAAACATTCCGGCCAGGAGATCTTCGCCTTCGGTTTCTAAAACCAATAGTGGTGATCCAACTTCTAGAACTTGACCGGGAGCTGCTACTACTTCCATCACGGTGCCGGTGTGGTCTGACTCAACTTCCATGTCTGTCTTGTCGGTGCCAACAACTGCAACCACATCTCCCGCGCTCACCTGCTGACCAACGGCAACAGTGATTTCAACCACTTCACCCTCAGTCATCGTCATGCTCATCTTTGGCATGACCACCGGTGTCTTTGGCATTAGACGCCCCTCATTAGATCTTGCGCACCACTAACAATGTCTGGCAGTTGCGGAACAACTGCCTTCTCTAGTTGTGGGGCATAAGGAATTGGAACGTCCATACCGCAAAGTCTCTTCACCGGTTCGGTTAGTGAATAAATGGCTGGGCCTTCGGAAATTCTTGCTGCGATTTCAGCAATAAAACCAACGTGCTTCGGAGCCTCCTGCACCAGCATTACTCGACCAGTTTGAGATATGGAATCGTTGATTGGACCCATGTCTAGTGGAGAGAGAGTTCTTGGGTCAATCACGGTTGCTTCGATTCCCATTTGAGAAAGCTGAGCTGCTGCTTCCAGTGATCGAGAAACCATCACACCGGTTGCCACAATGGTTAGGTCTTTTCCTTCGCGCAGAACCCTGGCAACTCCAATCGGAGTTTTATACATCTCTTCTGGCACATGACCTGAGGTTTTGTAAAGCAGCTTGTGCTCTAGAACAATCACCGGGTTTGGATCATCGATTGCTGATAGCAGTAGTCCCTTGGCTTCCATTGGGGAGCTAGGAAGAACAACCTTGAGTCCTGGCACGTGGGCAAACCAGGTTTCTAGGCTCTGTGAGTGCTGGGCGGCAGCACCGGTGCCTGAACCGGATGGAGCTCTGAGCACCATCGGCACAGACAACTCGCCACCGAGCATGAAATGAATCTTGGCTGCCTGGTTCACAATCTGATCCATGGCGTGAGCGGTGAAGTCAGAAAACTGGATTTCAACGATTGGCTTCATGCCTACTAGCGCTGCACCAACCGCTGCACCAACGATTCCCATCTCAGAGATGGGCGTATCGCGAACCCTTTCTTCACCAAAGCGGTGATAGAGGTCGCCTGATACTCCAAAGGCGCCGCCGTAAACACCGATGTCTTCTCCGAGCATGAACACGCTGGGGTCTGACTCCATAGCTTGACCAATGGCTTCGCGGATGGCTTCTGCGTAAGTGATTACTCTTTCGCTCATTAGTTCACCGCCCTGAATACTGAGCTGAGGAGCTCTGCTGGATCGGAGTCCGGAGCAGCTTGCGCTTCGGTAATGGCGTTTCTGATTTCGTTTCGAACGTTCTCAGTGATCTGCTCTGCCTGCTCTTTGGTGAGGATTCCTTTTTCAATTAGCAAGGTTTCAAACTTGCCCACTGGGTCTTTGGTTTTCCAAAAATCAATTTCTTCTTTGGTGCGGTAGAGGTTCTTGTCGCTCTTGGAGTGGCCTTTGTGGCGGTAGGTGACGCACTCGATCAGAGTTGGTCCCTGTCCTGCTCTTGCTCTGTCGACCGCCTGCTTGGTTGCTTCATAAACAGCGTCAACATCGTTGCCGTCTACTGTTACTCCCGGCATTGCATAAGCAGCAGCACGTTCTGAAATTCTCTCAACCTTCATGCTCTTAGCAGTTGAGAAGCTCATTCCATATTTATTGTTTTCACAAACAAAAATCACCGGCAGATCCCAAACTGAGGCAAGGTTGAGAGCTTCGTGGAATGCGCCTTCGTTAGTTGCACCATCGCCAAAGAAGCTGACCACGACGTTGTCGGTCTTTTTTAGTTTTTGGGCAAGTGCAGCACCTGCAGCGATTGGAATACCACCGGCAACAATTCCATTGGCACCGAGGTTGCCAGTTTTGGCATCGGCGATGTGCATAGATCCCCCGCGGCCTCGGCAGTAGCCGGTCTGCTTGGCAAGCAGCTCTGCCATCATGCGAGTGAGGTCTGCTCCCTTAGCGATGCAGTGAGAGTGGCCGCGGTGTGTGGAGGTAATGAAGTCGGTTTGTCTGAGCGCTGCACAAACACCGGTTGCCACGGCCTCTTGGCCAATAGAGAGGTGCATGGTGCCGTGCATTAGGCCCCTGGCAAACATGCCATCGACCGCCTCTTCAAAGAAACGGATAGCCAGCAGGGATTCCAGGGCTGCCATGGCAGATGCTTTGTCATCGCTGACTTTGCCTGCGGCAGGTGGGAGAAGTGGTGTAATAGTCGCCATTTATACCTTCACATTGGTGCTCAGAGCTGAGCGGATGTGCCAATTATTACTTCTCACAATGGTGAATGCTACCGCTTCAACCTGCACATAAGTGAATTTCCTTATAACGCATAGGCTGTGAGGGTGCTGAAGCGGCTTATCGAAATCTCGAGACCTGTCCTCTGGGTCAACACCATTGGAACCACCGTCATGGGGATGTGGCTAACCGGCCAGCTTTGGACCTGGGAAATCCTGCCCATTCTGATCTGGGTTACCTTTCCCTTTAACCTTCTTATCTATGGCATCAACGACATCTTTGATCAGGAAACTGACAACATCAATGCTCGCAAGGGTTCCTATGAAGGGGCCCACATATTTCCAAATGAAGTAAAGCCCATTTGGATTGGTGTCATTGCCACCAACGTTCCATTCCTTATTTACTTTGCTCTCACCCTGCCTGCGGCTGCAGTGTGGTGGATGATTGCCTACGCCCTGTTCTTCACTTTTTATTCAGCGCCGCCGCTTCGATTTAAGGCAAGACCATATCTCGACAGCCTTTCTAACACCGACTACGCATTCCCACTTGCCTTCGTGCCATTGGCTCTTGGTTATGAGCCGCTCTGGGCCGCAGTTGTTGCACTGATGGTTTGGTCTATTGCCAAGCATGCTTATGACGCAATTCAAGATATTCCGCAGGATAGTGAAACTGGAATTAGAACTACCGCTGTTCACCTGGGAGTCAAGGGCACCCTGATTTGGTCGGGTCTTTGGTGGATGCTCTCAACCATAATTTTCTTCATGGTGAACTTGCCGGTAGCGCTAGTGAATCTTGCAATCTCGAGCTACTTAATCATCTCGGTTTGGCGTGAGCCAACTCCGCAGAAAGCACACGATGTATATAAGTATTCAATTGCGTTTCCGTATGTAGCGGGAACGGTAGCTGGTGTGCAGCTGGTAACGCTCTATGTTCTTTTCAATGTCGTATGAGTAAATCAATAGTCATAGTTGGTGCCGGCTTTGGTGGCCTAACAGCAGCTGCGCTGCTGGCCCAAAAGGGACACAAGGTAACGGTGCTAGAGCAGGGAGCCTGGGTTGGTGGCAAAAGCAGAAGATTCCAGATGGCAGGACAAACTATTGATAGCGGTCCATCCCTGGTTACCTTTCCGCAGGTTTGGCAGCAACTGCTTAGCAAATATGAATCACTCGGCGGACGCGTTGAAAACCCACCAAAGTTTCTAAGGCTTCCAGAGGTTGGTCGCTACTTCTTCCGCGGTGAAGAAATTGATATTCCAATTCCAACTAATCACCCCTGGTATCGAGCCTGGGAAAGATTTGTTGCAGAGCATGCGCCTCTGGAAGGTGCAATTGCTGAGCTTCTTACTTCACACCCGCTAGACACCAAGACTCTTGGCGCACTCGGGAAACTTCTCTCTGTTTATGGCGGAAGACTCAACACCGAGAAGTATTTGAAATCCCTTAGTTGGATGCCAGGGGGACTGAGGGAACTTATCGCTATCCATACTCTCAATGCTGGGGTGGCTCCTGATCAAACTCTGCCGATTTTTGCATCGGTGACAGCAATCATGAGCGAGCAAGGAATATCTGTTCCAGCTGGCGGAGTAAATCAACTGCCCCAGTTCTTAGCCGAGCTGGCAATCAAGTCTGGTGCAGACATCCAGCTTGGTGTCAAAGCTGTCGCGATAAGAAAAGGTGAAGTTGTAACAGAAAACAAAACTTACAGCTGCGATTTAGTTATCTCAGCACTCGATAATGAGCTAACTCAAAAACTTTTGACTGGCAAAACACAGGCTCCTGCTAAGTCTCGCTCCTGCTCGGGTGTTGCTATCTATGCAGTTCTCAAACAGCCCCTGCCTGCCAATACCGTTACTCACTCGGTAGTCATGCCAGACAGTCCGGCTGATTTGTATTCAAGATTAAAAAAGAATCAGCAACCAGATCAAACAATGGCATTTGTGAATTACTACACACCCGGCAACATCTACCAAAACACCAAACCCACCGTGGCAGTTCTACTAACAGCTGCTGCAGATGGTGAGAAAGCAGATCTGACTACACCGTGGGTAAGAAAAGAGCTGGAGAGAATATCCCGAGTCATCGGTTTGGACGTTGCAATTGATTCACTATTTGAAACTTATGAGATCCTGCATCCGCAATACTTTGCCGGAATTGGTGGTCCGCTGGGTGCTATCTATGGCAAGAAAAATCCACTCTGGCAGTCTGGACCGTTCCACTCTCCCAGCTATCACTCGATAACCAAGCCATGGCTTTTCAGAGTTGGAGCATCGGTTCACCCAGGCGGCGGAATGCCAGCTGTAATGGGCGGTGCGATGAATTCAATTAGAGCGTTGCTCTAATTACTTGTTGTCGTCAGCTTCTTCAATTAATTCAGCTTCGAGTGGCTGAGCGATTGCCTGATCCAAGCTCTTTCTTCTAGAGATAAGCACTTCCTGCTCTGGCGTGAGCATAGAGCGAGTCTCTGCCAGGAAGTCCTGAATTGAATTCTGTTGCGAAGGAAGCTTGGCAAGTCTGTATTCAGCTTCGGCAATTGCTTCGCGAGTAATGTCTAGTGATCGAACAGCAAGCTTCTCTGCTCGTGCTCTAGCATCAGCGAGCAATGCTGCTGCCATTGACTGCGATTCTTGAGCAATTCGATCTGCTTCTTTGCGAGCATTTTCCAAGGTCATTTCTGCATTTTCAATTAGAGATGCGGCTTCAGCAGTGGCGGCCCTAAGCTCGCGCTCTGCTTGATCGTGCATTTCTTGAGATTCGCGCTGGATCTTACGGAATAGCTCTAGCGCTTGCTTCTCACCGTCGTCAATCTTGCTTCTGATCTCGGATTCAATGTCAGCGTTGCGCTTGAGAAGTCTGGCGTTCTCAGTCTGAATTCTCTCGACTTCAGTTTGAAGATCAGCCTTGACCTTGGCAACGTGATTGTCAGCTTCAGACTTGATTACATTTGCTTCTTTTTGCAGCTGGGCTCGCTCAGCCTGAACTTGACGAAGCTCATCTTGAGCCTGCTCCAGGATTTCCTCTGACTGCTTGCGAGCCTGCATGACCATTCGTCTTGCTTCGCGGTTCGCGCCATCAACGACTGGTTTGGCAAATTCTTCAGCCTCAAACTTGATTCTTTCCGCTTCAGCCTTAGCGGTTTCTCTGATTCGAACCGCGTCCTTACCTGCGTCATTGACTAACTTGGCGGCTTCTGACTCGGCCAACCTAAGAGTTTGCTCGAACTGTGCTCCGAGTTGAGCGTAACCAGGGGACTTAGCAAGCTTGAGTGACTCTTCTAGTTGAACAACCCGCTCACGAAGAGAGTTCTGTTCACGAACAGCCAGGGCGTTGTAGGACTCAAGCTCCTGCATGGTCTTTCGCAGCCATGCAATGTATTCATCTACTTCATTGCGGCTATAGCCACCGACAGCGGTGGAGAAGACCTTCTTGGTTGGCTCAGTCATGTTCTAAAGGGTAGCCCAAAGGGGTTAGTTTTGGGAACCTACCTTCCCTTCTTCTTAGGAGCAGCCTTCTTTTTTGGCTTGACGGCAGGTTTCTTAGGGGCAGCTTTCTTGGCGGCAGGCCTTTTCGTGGTTTTTGCCTTTGGAGCGGCTTTTGGCTTTCGTCTTGGTTTGCTCGGGTCCTCAACTAGTGAGGGGGGCATGGAGTTATATGCCTTGGCCAATTCATTAGCCTCTTTGCGAATGTCTTTGATCGACTGCTGGAGTTGTTCGGCCCAGTCTCTGAGCTGCTGCTCATTGAAATTGATTGGTTCCCGAGAAATTGTGCCGAGCTTAGGTTTCTTAGGTCTTGGCAGGTCGATCTTGGATCTGTCAAAAATAGGGACGGGGAATCTTTCCTTTTTCTTATTACTTCCAATACTTTTTAGGTCTTCCCAAATCCCTTTATATCCTTCGCCAGTGAAGAAGACCAGCCAGACCAGGAATGCCACTACCCCTAGCAGAGCCACTACTACGAAGGCTGTTTCAGCTGAGTTTTGCATTTTGGCTCCTTGGATTGGCCCTGAAAACTTCTATTAGGTTAGCTGAGTTGACGAGGGGTTGAATAAAAATGTTCTGCCAGGAAACCATTGGCCTAGCGGCTTTTCCTGGTTTTCTTCGGCTGTGCTGCGCGGCGCAGCGGGACTGACTGGTACTTCTCTTTCAGATCAGCCATATCGTCTTTGGCGATGCTGGATTTGAGCCGACTAGACCAAGATTGGATGTGCTTTGGGTATTGCTCGCCAAATCGGCTTCCACCTGGCATCAGGGGAGGAAAGCTAAAGGGCACCATTGGACTCCGGCTCAATTGGGGTAATTCTGAATTATAGAAAGACTCGATTTCCAGCAATGTTCCTTCATGGGAACCAAGGCAAAATGTTCGTCTTTCCGTATCTGGCATTCTATAGCCATGGAATTCAAGCTGAGGGTGCTAATCGTTGATGATGAGCCCTTGGTTCGTTCCCTACTGACCGAAGTGGTCAGGTCACTTGGTTACGAAACAAAAAGTGCTGACTCAGCCTCCGATGCTAGAAAAGTCTGTCAAACCTTTGACGCAGACGTTGCCATTATTGATGTTGATCTCGGCCCCGGTCCCAATGGATTTGATCTAGCCACCAACCTGCGAGCTGTTAACTCAGCAATTGCCATCATCTTTCTCACGAATCTGGTCGAGCCAAAACTTGCAGGCAGATCAGGAAAAGAGTTGCCCTCAGGTTTTGCGTACTTAGTAAAAAGCAGAATGGGTGAGACCGGCGTCCTAAATGAAGTCATAAGACAGGTTTCAAGAGGAAAAGGTTCGGATTACCGAGATGACCTCAATGCAAAGAACCCGCTTTCAGAATTGTCTAGATCACAACTGGATGTTGTGAGGCTAGTTGCCCAGGGTAAATCCAACGAAGAGATTGCTGAAATTAGAGGAACCACCATTCGTGCGGTACGCATGATCCTGGTTCGAGCATTCCAAGCGCTGGACATCGATGAAGAAGCTGGGCCAGAAAAGCGAGTGCAGGCGGCAATCAAATATCTGAAAACTGCAGGTCCCACTAAGTGAAGGTTCGCCTAGTGCCTCGATCTAGTGCCTGGCTAGCATCCTTGGTTAACACTGGGCTAAGCAGATTAGAACTAAGAAATCCAAGACTGCTGGGCTTTCTCTCAATAACCCTCTTTCTCACAGACATTGGATACGAGGGGCAAAGAGATTTTGGTGTTTTTCCATTGCTCTTTTTGTTTTCACCACTCTCTATTGCAGCATTTCTAGTCGTATTTCTTGTGCTGTTTAGCCTTGCAAAGAGAATGCAAAGCAATGGTGCCAAGGCTCTGGCAATAGTTGTCATTACAACGATTGCGGCTGGAACCAAGAGCTTGGTGCTTATGCTGCTGGTGCATCAGGAAGATTTTCAAACTAACCTGCAGCAAAGAATTTCCGGTGATCTGACAATTGCGATTCTCTACATCCTGATTGCCGCTGCCATGTTTAGCGCTTACAACAATCATGTCCTTGTAACAGTTGAGCTAAATCGCGTCACTGCTCGATTGCTGGAACAAAAGAACACAACCATCGCTGTTGCAGATGAAGTTGAGGCTGAACTCCAGGAGAGAGCAAACAATTCTCTAGGAGGCGAATTAGACAGGATTGCCAGTTCCAATGAAAAAGTAATGGATGCTGCCGAATCAGCTGCCCTCAAGATTCAGATCCAAGCGTTGGTTAGAAACCAAGTGCGGCCACTCAGTCGAGAGCTGCAAGCACGTGTTCAAATACTTCGCTCCATGGAGCCTCCACAGTTAGAGCCACGCGAGTCAAAAAACATTTGGAAACTTAAAGTGGTTCCTAATATAGATTCGAGCTTTATAGCTTCTTACGTAATTGCGATGCCAAATATATTTTTGACCATTGTGTCTAAAGCTGATTTTTGGAGCTCCATGCTGGTGTTGGGTATCTCACTGAGCTATCCAATCATTGGAAGATTCATCCAGTTCGCTCTGCCCGGAAAAAGGATTCCTATTTCATATGCGCTGAACATCCCAGCGGCAGCAAGTGTTATTGCTTACCTGCCAACTGGGATTGCTATCTACAGCTTGGGCTTGCAGTACCCGCTGGTTGGCCTGACCACATTCACAGCAGGCGGCGTTCTTTTGTTCACAGCCATCTGCTCAACTGCCTGGTTTGCCTTGCAGAGAACTAGAGATGAAAACGCGGCCGAAATCCAAAGAGTCAACTCTGAAATCAGGCATGAGCTAGATCTGCTGGATCAGGCCGTATGGGTGGCACAACGAAAGTGGTCCTACATTATTCATGGCACAGTCCAAGGAGCACTAACCGTGGCCTCTTCAAGGCTCGAAATGTCAGCAAGGCCTGATGAGAGCCTAAAGCTGGCAGTTCGAGCTGACATCGAAAGAGCAAAAACGGTGCTTAGTAGCCCACCTGATTTTGATAGACCCCTCCAAGAACTTCTAGGTGAAATAGTCGACACCTGGCAAGGAGTCTGCGGTGTTGAGTATCAGATCGCACCGAGCGCCTCTCTAGCGCTTGAAAAGAGCAAGACTTCTACAACTTGCCTGGTAGAAATCGTGAAAGAACTTGTCAGCAATGCCAGTAGGCACGGCGGTGCCAATAAGTTCTGGCTTAATGCCTACCTCAATTCAGAAGGTGATCTGGCAATCGTTGCAGGTAACAATGGACGAGCATTATCTGGAGAGTTGTCTGCAGGGCTGGGCTTTGAAATGATTACAAAACTAACCAAAAACTGGTCGCTGAGCGGAACGGCATCTGGCAGCTTCTCTGCAATTCTTCCCATGCCTAGGAGCTAGGTTATTTGGGATTATCGATATCTATAACTTCGCCATAGGTCGCTGCGCGGGCTGTCCAACCTAATTCGTCGGTAATTCTAAATCGCATGCGATCAGCTGAATCTGGTTCACCATGAGTTACATAAGTCATCGTCGGTTTCGTTTTGCAAGCTCCCAGCCACTCAATTAGCTCATTGCTGTCCATGTGGGCAGACATTGTGTCCATAAAAAAGATTTCCGCTCGGATCGACACGTCAGCGTGAAAAATTCGAACTGACTTGTCTCCATCCAGGAGCTTTCTCCCCCGGGTGCCGCCGGCTTGGTAACCAGAAAACAGGATGGCATTTCTTGAATCCGGTCCAAACTTAGCAACGTGGTGAAGAACTCTGCCGCCCTCCATCATTCCACTGGCAGCGATGATGATCTTTGCTTCCTCTGATTCATTCAAGGCCTTAGATTCGCTAACATCACGAATGATTCGAGCTGCTGAATACATCTCATCGAACTCTTCGAGATCAATTCTGTGCTCTTCTTTGTGCTGATGGTAGAGCGAGCTGACACTGGTCGCCATCGGGCTGTTCAAATACATTGTTACCTTGGGAAGCTTGCCCTTCTTGATCAGTCGCCAAATGTGAAGCATGAGCGACTGAGTTCTACCAACAGCAAAGGCAGGAATCACCACAGTGCCTCCCCGCTTCAAAACTTTGTTGAGGATCTCTTCTAGTTCTTGTTCCGGGTCACTCGCGGCGTGGTTAGAGCCCCCATAGGTTGATTCCGTTACCAAAATGTCGGCGCCTTCAAATGCAGCAGGCCCGAGCATAAGTGGATCCTTTGCTCTTCCCAAATCTCCTGTGAAGTGAATCTTCTTTTTGTTTACGCTCAAAACTACCTGTGCTGCGCCAAGGATGTGTCCTGCGTGCCGAAAGGTGACCGTGATTTCTTTTGCCAGAGTCAGCTCTTGATTAAACTCAACGACTTGCGCCAAAGACAAAGCACTCTCCACATCTGCTAACTCGAAGAGCGGCTTGGCAGGCTCGTGCTTGGTATAGCGCTTGCGATTAGCTCTCTCGGCATCTTCTGCATAGATTTTTGCGCTGTCGGCCCAGAGAATTTTGCACAGTTCAAGTGTGCCAGCTGTCATGTAAATCTTGCCCCGGAATCCTTGCCTAACAATGGCTGGGATTAGCCCCGAGTGATCCAGATGAGCGTGTGTAAGAACAATTGCATCTAGCTCAGCAGGATCGAAAGGAAACTCCTCCCAGTTTCTGAGCCGAAGGCTCTTATAGCCTTGAAACAAGCCGCAATCCACCAACAATTTATAGTCAGGTGTTTCGACTAAATACTTACTGCCGGTGACGGTCTCGGTGGCTCCGAGAAATCTAATCTTGTTTTTCATCCAGCCTTCTAAACACTTCCCACTACCGAAACAGTCTAAAGCTGTCTTGGGGCAACGAAATAATGAACATCAATATCGCGCCTTGCGATGCTTGATCGCTAGAAAGTGAAAACCTGCAGCTCTTTCAATTGCCGAGAGAGAAACAAGGTTGGCAACAAAAGCACTGCAGGCTCACAATCGCTTTATGGACGAGGAACTATGCACTGCAATTGAGTATTCGCTCCATTTTCCTGCCATTGAACTGTTCCGCGGTGTAACTCGCCATTGGCAACGAAGGTACACGCATCGCCGACGTTTATTCCCGAGCCCGATGTGCCAGCGGGTCCTTGTGGGCCAGCGGGTCCTGTTGCACCGGTTGCACCATCAGCACCTGCTGCTCCTTGAGGGCCAGCAGGACCTGTAGCTCCAGTTGCACCTGTGGCACCATCCGCTCCTTGTGCGCCAGCAGGTCCTGCAGCGCCAGCAGGGCCGGTTGCTCCTTGCGGGCCAGCAGGGCCTGTAGCTCCAGTTGCGCCAGTGGCACCATCCGAACCATTTGCACCAGCAGGTCCAGTTGCCCCTGTAGCACCTGTTTCACCTTGAGGGCCCTGGGCTCCAGCGGGTCCAGTTGCGCCAGTTGCGCCTGCGGAACCTGGGGCACCTGGGGCTCCATCAGCTCCGTTGATTCCATTTTTGCCGGCAGCGCCTTGTGGACCAGCTTGAATGATTGTGGTCGTTTCCCCATTGCCGGCATCGGCATTACGCCCTGCCACGACGGTAGTAAACGCCCAAAGGGCAATGATTATGGCGATTATGGCCAGAATTGTGGACAGCAGATTAAGTCTCGCGCTCGATCTGTTGTTTTTGCTAGTGCTATTTTCTGCATCTAGGGATTGCTGGGACGCTTTCTGTCCCGTAGGACTACTGTTATCAAGTGTGAGTAGCTCTTCAATTGCAGTCACACCTGTCTTATCTGAAAGGTCAGTCATACAGGAAAGCTACTCCTGGATATTTGCAAAAACCTCAAGAGTTTTTCACGAATCCATCAATTTTTTGTCAAAAGGAAAAATCAAATGATGACCGACGACAGACCCAACGCACTCCTAATTGAGGATGACTCAGAGGATCGACTCAGCATCCGCATGCAATTAGAGCTGATGGGTCTTGTGGTTTATGACGCTGCTACCCAACAAGAGGCCCAAGAGCTGTTTCCGTTGCGCGACTACAGCATTGTTCTGATCCACCTTGGCCACTCACAGCTCGAAAGCATGCAGCTGTGTCGGTCAATTCGAGCTCAATCAACCGTCCCAATCATCATGCTCACTCACCGCGATGAGGTGATTGATGAGGAGATGGTGCTAAACGCTGGTGCTGACGACTACGTAACTAAGCCAATTGTCGAGAGAATTTTGACCTCTCGTGTCACCCAGCAGATGAAACGCGGGGAAACCCAGCGGTCTCCTAGAGCAAACATCCTAACCTGGGGGCCGCTAGAAATGGACCTGAGCCAACACAGCTTCAAAGTTGGCGGGAAGCACGTGATGCTGACCAATGCTGAGTATCAATTTCTTCAACTACTACTTGCCAACCCGGATCGAATCTTTTCAAGAGAGCAGATTTTGCAAACCATTGGTTCATTCCGAGGTTACAAATCAGATCATCTGGTTGATTCGCATGCTTCGAGACTGAGAAAAAAGATTAGAGAAGCTGGTGGACCGAATGTGATTTCGGTGGTCAGAAGTGTTGGTTTCCGATTAGCAGCACCGACAGACGAAGAATAATTTGCTAATTGCCGACTCGAAGTGCTAGAGCCTTCGCAAAGAGCGATAGGCAATAGCGACACTAACTGCCTGAAGTAAAGAGAGCAAAAGAAAAACATTACTCAGTGCAAATCCTGCCAAGACTCCAGCCGTGGCCGGCACAACGACTTGTCCCAATCGATTCGAAGTTAGTCTGATTGAAATTGCTAAGCCTTTATATCCGGGTTGAGTAATTCTCGAAACCCAAGCCATGGTGGCAGGTTGTCCGATACCCATTGCAAAACCGGTAATTACTATCACCACCGCTAGCCACCAAAAGTCAGTCACGAATGCCAAAGCAAAAGTACCAAGCATTGTTAGTAGTGAGCCTGAATTGATCACCCAAAGCATCCCGAATCGATTTGTTATTCCTCCTAAAACTGCGCGAACAGCCATGGAGGAAAAAGCACGAATTGCTAGGAGTGTTCCGATTTGGGTGGCACTTAGTCCCAACTCACGTCCAAGTAGAGGCAGGAAGATCAGCACCACATCAACTACTGCAGTCGCCGCACCTGCAACAAAGATTGCTGATTTGTAGGTCGGGGTTGCTAAGACACTCTTAATGTCGCTCAATCTTTCAGTGGGTTCAGAAGGACTTGTCTTTCTGACATGGCGGAGGTTCACCACTAACAAAGCACCGATGATAAACAAAACTGACGAGAATGCGATGGCAGGGGTCGTGTCTACTTCAATTCCTCCCCTGTCGGCGAGCAAGCCTCCGATGAAAGGTCCGACCGCGTGACCTAAAGACGCATAGAAGGTAAGAAGGCCAAAGTTTTTTTCCAAGCTAGAGTCTGGAGATCGGTTGGCAATCATGCTTTGTCCACCCACCATCACCAGCAGATGACCGATGCCAAGAATAGGCATCGCGATCATCAATAGAGAAATGTTTTGAATGAAAATGATTGCCACGCTAGTGAATATCAAGACGGTTGAGCCCATCACCATCGCTAAACCATCTCGGCCTCGGTCTACCCATCTGCCAATCAAGATTGCGAACAGCAATGGCGCCAGAGCGAACGTAGCGCCAACTAATCCAACCAGCCACGGGTCAGCACCCAAATCAACGCTGCGATAAGTGACCATCGGGCGAACAACATAAACGCCCGCCTGAATAAAGCCCGAGTTAAGTAAAACGAGTAGCAACCATCGGCTGCTACTCGTTTGACTTTGCTTCACTACTTGATTTTCCCGGTTTTCTTTAGCCAGGAATAGAGCCTTGGCACTGTGATAACCAAGAACAACAGGACGTAGACAATGATCGTGAAGGGAGTGCTGATCAACACAGCGGGATCTCCAGCGGCTCCTTGCAGCGCCCTTCGGAATTCTTGCTCCGCCATGGGGCCAAGAATGACTCCAAGAATCAAAGGAGTAATTGGATAACCAAATCTTCTGAACAGAAGACCTATTGTTCCAATAATGATTGCTATCCAGATGTCGAAGTTTGCACTATTAATCACATAGGCACCCACAAGAGCAAAAGTGATGATGCCCGCGTAAAGATATGGTGCCGGAATTCTGAGCAGCTGAGCCCAGACGCCCGCTAGCGGCCAATTAATCACTAGTAGCAAGAGGTTTCCGATGAACAGCGATGCAATCAATGTCCAAACCAGCAGCGGTTGGTCAGTAAACAGAAGTGGTCCTGCGGAAATGTTGAATTGTTGAAAGGCAACCAATAGCACTGCGGCTGTCGCAGAAGTTGGGATACCGAGAGCAAGAAGTGGCACCATTGCACCAGCAGCGTTTGCGTTGTTTGCGGCCTCTGGTCCAGCAACTCCCTCAATCGCTCCCTTACCAAACTCATCGTGCTTCTTTTTTGCTAGCTTCTTTTCCAAGCTATAGCTAAGGAAGGTTGGTAACTCAGAGCCTCCAGCAGGAAGAACACCTGTCGGGAACCCGATGGCGGTGCCTCGCAGCCAGGGCTTCCAGGATCGTTTCCAGTCGCTCTTCGTCATGGTCGCAAAACCAGTAAATGAATTTCGTTGAACTCCACCGAGTCGTCCATAGAGTGCAACGTATAGAACCTCGCCGAGTGCAAACAGTGACACAATTAACACCACGGTTTCAATTCCGTCAGTAAGCCTTGGAATCTCAAAAGTCAAACGTTGAGAACCTGACTGTAGATCTAAGCCGATCAAGCCAATAGCGAGACCTATGAAAAGAGCAATCAGACCACGTTTCAGAGATTGACCCATGATTGAGCCAACGGCACCGAATGCCAAGACCATTAGCGCAAAGAAATCGGCCGGGGTCATTCGAATACCAATCCATGCAATGGTTGGGGCTGCAACTGCAACGATTCCTGTTGCAATGGCACCTGCGACGAATGAGCCAAGTGCTGCTGTTGCAAGTGCAGCACCAGCTCGACCATTGCGCGCCATTTTGTTCCCCTCGAGCGTGGTCATAACAGAACCAGACTCACCAGGCGCATTTAGCAAGATAGACGTGGTTGAACCACCGAACATAGTTCCGTAGTAGATAGCTGCAAACATAATGAGAGCAGCAGTTGGCTCAACAACCAACGTCACCGGAAGTAGCAGAGAAATTGCCAGTGCCGGACCAATTCCTGGCAGAACTCCAACCAGTGTCCCAAGTAGTGTTCCTAGAAGGCCAAATCCAAGATTTGTCCAAGTTAGAGAGGCTGAAAAGCCGGCGAGAAAGTTAGCGAAATCCATTACCAGGTTTCCTCTCCCGAGTCTTCCTCAACCGATGGGTCGATCTGGTTTATGAAATCAAATCCCAATGGAAGATAAAGTCTGAGGCCTTGGGTAAAGCCAAGAAAAACAACCACTGCCAAGATAACTGCAATGAATGCAAGCTTTAGTTTCTTTGTAGCGCCTAGGGCATGTGCGACTGCGAAAAATAAAACGGGGCCCATGATTAGGAATCCCAAAAAGTCAATTAGAGCGGCATAGGCAATTACCGCAACCAAAACTTGAATGAAAGGTCTCCAGACAGGCTTGTCTACCTGCTGCCCACCCTCAACGCCCTCAGGTGTGCCACGCTCACCTCGGAGAACAGAAATGATTTGCAACCCCGTCAAAACAAACAACGCTATGCCAATTGCAAACGGAAAAACCTTGGGTCCAACAAACCCAACGACGTTTGACTCTGTCAGATTGATTGTGTCGACTAGTACAACAATGGATAAGGCAAAGAGGAAGCTGGTAAATACCAGCTCCCCCTTTGCTTCCTTAACGGAATTCAGGATCAAAGACCTGCATCCTTGTATAGCTTCGCGAGCTTAGCTTCCTCTTGCTTTAGCCAAGTTAGGAATCTGTCGCCGGCCATCCAGTTGTTCATCCAGCTGTTTGTAGCAGCAGCTGTTCTCCATGAAGTTCCACTGCGGGCAACGTCCATGGCGCGAATGAATAGATCACGGTTTGCTTTGCTGGTTCCCTTTGGAAGCATGATGCCTCGCCAGTTCTGGGAAACCAAGCTAACGCCCTGTGAGCGGAAGGTGTCTGCAGGAATTGCACTCACCTTTGAAGGTGCAGTTACGCCCAGTAGGCGTAGGGTTCCCGCTGCGACCTGTGACTTGAACTCACCATAACCAGCAATACCGGCCTTCGATGAACCATTAAGCAGAGCAGCAGTGATCTGTGCACCACCTGAGTACACAACGTAGTTCAGGTCGCTGATCGAAAGACCGATTGCCTCGTAGAAGGAAACCGCGGTGTAGTGGTCAATTCCACCCAAGTTTCCACCAGCAATTGGTAGATCCTTCTTCTTAGCCTTGATGTCCTTCACTAGATCGGCAAGAGTCCTGTATGGGGAGTCAGCTGGAACAGCCACAACCTCATACTCACCCATTAGACGCGCACCTGGAACTAGTTCAGAGTTCTTAGCTGCGTTCTTGGTGCTGATAACACCACCCACTAGAGCGAATCCCATAACCATAACCTTGTTACGTGCACCTTGCTCGTAGTTCAAGAAGTGGTTTAGACCGATGGTTCCACCTGCACCTGGACGGTTAACAAATAGAGCCTCTTGCTTCAAGATTCCCTCAGCAACCATTGCAGTTGCCATTGCACGGCCAACCTGCTCGTATCCTCCAGGAGCTGCTGGAATGGTTACTTCTAGGGCAGAGATGGTTGGGAACTTAGCGTAAGCCCAAACTCTCTTGTCCTTGAATGTTCCGCTTGTTTCTACCTTGCAAACCAAGTTGCTGCCGTCGGCACCTTTGCCTCGAGCTACCTGGTTTAGCTGAGCACAATTAGTTCCATAGCGAGCGTTGTTAGCCGAAACGTTTGACGCGTTTGCTGGAACTGCTGTGATTGATGTAGCGACCAGCGCTAGCGCTGATGCTGCGATTGCGAATTTCTTCACTACTGTCCTCCATTAATTAATAAGGTTTGAAATTCCTCTTAGGAACTTCGCATTGGACAGCAGTGGGGATCTGTGTGAGCCAACCCCATTGTTGACCAATCACTAAGTCTCTCCCGTTGCTTGTTAGCAACCAATGGTGCCGGGCGTTAGCCGTGATGACGACCCCATTGCGAAGGAATACTCCCCTAGTAATGCTCGACACTAGTGGAAGATCCCAGGCTACGCAAACGCTTACAAATTCCAATCCCCGCCCTCTATTGGGGCTTCAGCGGTGGCCCCGGCTACTCGTAAAAAAGTAAAAACCCGCTAAGTCGTGAAATTCTTAGCGGGTTCGCGCGCTCGGAGGGACTCGAACCCCCAACCTTCTGATCCGTAGTCAGATGCTCTATCCGTTGAGCCACGAGCGCAGAAGTAAAAGCTTAGCCGATTCGATACTGGCGGAGACGAGAGGATTTGAACCTCCGAGGGGATTTTGGTCCCCTACCCACTTAGCAGGCGGGCGCACTCGACCGGACTATGCGACGTCTCCAATAAACCCAAAGCTTAGCCGAAAACTAGCCTTGGCAACCTGGCTATTTTTCCTACTTCACAGCTCCCGCGGAGACGCCAGCAATGATCTGCTTCTGCATCAAGAAATAGAAGGCGATGATCGGAATGATTGAAATTACAAGACCGGCCATGGCAAGACCATAGTCAGATGTGTAAGTGCCATAGAACACATAGGTTCTTAGTGGCAAAGTTCTTTGCTCCTGGGTCAGAACTAGCGATGGCAGTAGATAGTCATTCCATATCCAGAGCGCATTGATAATCGCAACGGTTGCAGTAACTGGATTTAGCATCGGGAAGATGATTCTTCTAAACGTTGCAAAAGCCGATGCGCCATCAATAGAAGCAGCCTCATCAAGTTCAGTTGGAATGTTCTTGATGAACCCGTGATACAAGAACGTTGACATCGAAACCCCAAAACCAACATAAAAGAAAACCAGTGCCGGTTGCGATGCCAGCATGCCAAGAGATCCAAATAAACCAACGAATGGGATCATCAAAGCCTGAAAGGGCACAATCATCGAAGAGACCAAGATAATGAATGTGACAGCCGAGAACTTGGTCTTAGTTCTAGCCAGATAGTAAGCCAGCATCGAGGAAACAATGATGATTGCCCCAACTGACAAAATTGTTATCAGAATTGAATTACCCAAAGAGATCCAGTAATCCATCTTCTCGGCGGCTTCGAGATAGTTCGCAAATAGCCACTCTTCAGGAAGAGCCAAAGGATCATTTCTAATAGCTCTTTTTTCCTTGAATGAATTCAGTAAAACCATAAAGAAAGGGAACGCATACAAAATTGCAAGCACCGCACCCATTGCAAATAGGACTCGATTGATAACTCTTTGGCGCTTCATCGCTGCACCTCAGTCCGCTTAGAGATAATCACCTGAGTAATGGCAGCAACAGCAATGATCAAGAACATCAGAACCGCTTGGGCCTGACCTGTTCCAAAGAATCCAAACCCGAACGCTTCCTTAAACACGTGAAGAGAGATTAACTCTGTGGAACGGTATGGTCCGCCACCTGTCAATGCCAAGTTCACGTCGTATGCCATGAAGGTGTTGCGAAGCGTGAGGAACAAAGAAATGGTGAAAGCAGAAGCCATCAATGGAATCTTGATTTGGGTAAGAGTTCTCCAACCCGTGGAGCCATCAATTAAGGCTGCTTCTAGAACATCCTTCTCTATGCTCATCAGTCCTGTCACATAAATAATCATCATGTAGCCAGACATCTGCCAAACAGTGACAATGACCAAGGACCAAAATGCGGTATCTGGCTTGAGCAACCAGTTCTCTTGAAAAATTGGAAGATTGAAGTTCTCTGAAATTGTGGGGAGGGCTTGATCAAACAAGAACTGCCAGATCAGTCCAAGAATCACACCACCAATTAGGTTTGGAACAAAGAATGCCGTGCGGAGAATGTTTGCTCCACGCATTGGAATTGTTACCAACAGAGCAAGACCAAAGCCGACTAGGTTTACTAAAACTAAAGATGCGCCAACATAACCAAATGTCATCCAGATGGCTTTCCAGAAAGTCTCGTCTGCCAGGGATGCTTCGTAGTTAGCAAAACCGACGAACTCTTCGTATTCGAAGCCGTTCCAGTCGGTGAAGGTGTAGAAAATGCCTCGGATAAAAGGTGTCACCAGAACAAGCGCAAAAATCATCAATGGAATTAGTCCAAAGATCGCGAAGTTTTTAATATTCGCAATTCGCTTTGCAGTAGTTCGTGCCATGAAACCTCCTTCGAAGCAAGTCGCCTGGGAGCTATGCCCCCAGGCGACTCGATGCTTCTAGTTGATTGGATTTACGAAGTAAATCCGCTCAATTACTCAGCCCAGGCGGCGGCTAGCTCCTTAGCAAAAGTAGCACGGTTAGATACACCGTCGTAGTACTTCTGCGCAGCAGCACCGTATACGTCCTGTAGACCAGTTGGGTAGTAGCTGTTGATCCAAGCAAGGGACTTACCAGCTGCAATGTACTTAGCAATGTCTTGTGACATGTAAGTGGTTGGCTCTACTGTGAAGCCATCGTAAACAGGAATGAAGTTCATGCCATCGTTTTCGATTGGGCCAGACCAGCGTGCCTGTCCTTCTGGAGTAGTTAGCAACCAGGAGATGAAGGCCATTGCGCCTGCACGCTCTTCTGGAGTGGACTGCTCTTCATCAATGATGATGTAGAAAGGAACACCAACGCTGATGCCGTCGTTTCCGTAGGCAGAAGCGTCATTGCTGATTGGAACTGGCATCACACCAAATGAACCTGCTGGGTCAGTCTGTAGCAGGTTTGGCTCAGCCCAGTTACCCATGAACCAGAATCCAACTTCACCGGTACCTAGGTTCTCAACACCCTGGTCGTAGTCAGTGTCAGCGATAGATGCGCTGTCAATTGAGTACTCCTTGAGTAGGTCGAAAGTGTCTAGCCAGTTAGTGAACACTGGGTCTGCCATTAGGTCCTTGCTGCCAGCCTTTAGACCGTCAAGAATTGCTAGACGGTCAGCTTGCTCTGCAGCTGCAGTGGCGTGGTAAACGTTTGTGAAGTGAGCACCTAGTGACCACCATAGACCTGAGAAGTGAACTGCACTGCGGCCAGTTGCTTCAACAGCCTGGAATGCAGCCTCTAGGTCATCACGAGTCTTGATTGCGGTTGGGTCAACGCCAGCCTCATCCAAAACTGCTTTGTTGTATAGAAGACCGAATGCTTCAGCGGTAACAGGAATACCAACCTGCTTGCCGTTAATGTTGGCCTTGTCTAGGGTGCCGTCTGCAGCAAGAGCTGCTAGATCAGTTCCGGTCCAGTCCATTACGCGGTCTGCCATGTCAGGTAGCTCCTGCAGAACGGTCATAACTACTGGTGCGTTACCTGCCTCATATAGAGGAGTCGCTACCGAGAAGAATGGCTCACCCTGTGGGTACTCGATGATGGAGATCTTCACGCAGTCGGTGTTTGTTGCGTTGTACTCATCAACTGCTGCTACGAACTGCTCCTGGATTTCAATCTTGATTGTGTTTAGCCAGGTAACTTCGGTAACAACATCACAACTAGCAGATCCGCTGTCTGTCTCTGATGCAGCACAGCCGCTCAGAACCAGTGCAGAAGCGAGTGCGACTCCGGTAAAACCAAGAGCGCGACGACGCATTACTGACATAGAGTTATTTCCTTTCGATTTATCAGTTGCCATAGCAACTTCCCGCCAAGTGCTTTGGCGCACTAAAAGGATAAGTTTCCCCCCACTAAGCCCGATACTGTAAGCGGTTACATCTTGATAACAATGAGAAAACGATTGAATTTGAGCGTATCGATGAGTTGAAACTGTAAGTGTTTACAATTTTTCCAAAACTGCAACTTTTACAACTGGCGTATTTACTACTTACTGCAGCTCTTGGTGGCGGCGGTGGTTCCCTGAGCCCAGTCAGGCAGAGCGTTTTCCGGGGCTGGTTCGGCTGTGGCAGTTGGATCCTCTTCCACCACTGCCCCGCTTCCCGGGTTGGCCTTAGCGAGCACTAGCTCCTCATCGGCCGCAATTTTTTCAAACAGCAGGTTGGCTCGCTCTGTGGCTAGACCTACTCGCCCGGCATATTCGCCAGTGAGTCCATAAATCGGAAGTTTTAGAAAAACAATTTTGTCTAGATCTACATCGTTTACTTCGCGCGCGATTCCAAACATCACTCCCAGGTTGGTAAGCGACTTAGAAAGTGTCATGTTTTCAAGCGCAGCTGTTCCGAGCCTAAACATCGTGAAGGGATTCGTGAGTGCGCCTTCATCTTTGAGTTTTCTAACCATCGAAGTGAGATAAACCTGTTGATTAGAAATTCTTGAGAGGTCTGAGCCATCACCAACACCGTGTCGAGTTCTGAGGAAAGCCAGAGCTTGCTTTCCCATCAGAGTGTGCTCGCCTGCTTCCAAATACAACTTGGTGTAATCGTCATTGATGTCTTGCGCAACACAAACTGTCACTCCGCCAATCTCACTGGTCATTTCAATAACACCCTTGAAATCAACCATTGCAAGATAGGGAATTCGGATGCCTGTTAGTTTCTGAACAGTTAGCAGTGTGCAGGCAGGTCCTCCGTATTTGATGGTGGAGTTGATCTGAACATATTCCTTAGCAGGATATGGATCTCCGCCTTCTGGATTTGGACACTCTGGCATCGCAACCATGAGGTCTCTGGGGAAGCTGAGTGCAACGGCATTGGTTCTGGCCTGGTTTATGTGAAGAAGAATCATCACATCGGCAAGTTCTGCTCCAGCCGGACCATATTCGGTGGAACCCTGGCCCTCGCGAGTGTCCGAACCAATCAGGAGCATGTTGATTGGACCATTGATTTCTTCAGCGGTTGGGATATCAAAAGTCTCACCATCGGTTGAGTAGATATCAATTCCGGCTGCTGCTAGTCGGGATAGAACCCAAACCACACCGCCACCGGCAACTGCCAAGCCAGCAACCAGAGCAACCACCACAGAGATTACGACTGGCTTCAGCCAGCGCCGCTTGGGCTTCTCGGGCTTTAAAAATTGATACTCAGAATTGGTCAATGGGGATCTTCTTTGAAGGGAAATATAAGGATACCGCTAGGGCTAAAGCAGCCTCTAGCGGCTCTCAGCAAACTCAGAGCGGAGGCCGTGGGATTCGAACCCACGAGACATTGCTGTCCACTGGTTTTCAAGACCAGCTCCATCGGCCACTCGGACAGACCTCCGTAGGGAAGTTTAGTCGTTAGCTCAGAAACTCAAGACCCTCTAATGAGGCTAGAACCTGGGCTACCCCGTCCTCGGAAACAGCTGCGATCACGGCCGTGGCAGCCAGCTTCACTTCGTCTGGGGCCTGTCCCATAGCAAAGGCGTAACCGCCGTGAGCCTTAGCCCACTGAAACATCTCTATATCGTTCCTACCATCACCAATCACTAAAACCTTCTTACCCAGCTCATAGTGATTACGAAGAAGTTCGAGTCCGTGCCCCTTGTCAAT
>CAEZST010000003.1_pt1 | contig 86150 bp, 85 predicted proteins | sample 7264041 | NCBI WGS metagenome assembly CAEZST01 (sample SAMEA6813785, study PRJEB35770) | uncultured Aquiluna sp. | biome: Freshwater; feature: Freshwater reservoir; material: water | place: Czech Republic | collected 2016-08-15 | depth 0.5m m | reverse complement strand
TTGTTGATCTAACAGACCTTTACTCAAAAAGACTAAGAGCACTAGCCAAAGAAGTTGACTCGACTTTAGATGAGGGTGTTTATGTGCAGTTTCGTGGTCCTCATTACGAGACCCCAGCTGAAGTTCAAATGGCAAAAACCCTGGGCGGTCACATAGTAGGAATGTCAACAGCCTTAGAAGCCATCGCCGCACGTGAGAGTGGAATGGAAGTAATGGGTATGTCATTGATTACCAACTTGGCAGCTGGAATTCAAACTACTCCCCTAAGCCATGAAGAGGTTATTGCTGCTGGTAAATCCGCGGAGGCTAGGATTTCAAAACTGCTTGCGGAAATAGTCGCTAGGTTCTAAATGTCAGTAATTGAATTAGCCAGAGCTTGGTCAGACCAAGATCCGGATAGTAAGACTAAGGCTGAGCTAGAAAACCTCATTAACGAGAATGATTTAGCGGGTCTAGAGGATCGTTTTTCACAATTGCTGCAGTTCGGCACAGCTGGTCTGCGGGGTGAATTGGGAGCTGGCCCGAATCGGATGAATCGGATTGTCGTCTCTTACGCTGCATTAGCAATAGCTAGGTTCCTAAACAGCCACAAGTCTCTTTACCAAGATTCAAATGGTCAGCTATCAGTAGTGGTTGGCTATGACGGACGCGAAAACTCGGACATCTTCGCTCAAGACACAGCCGAGATTCTGGCTGCCGCCGGTTGCAAAGCGATGCTATTTCAAACGACAGTTCCGACTCCAGTTGCCGCCTTCACAGGCAAAAGATTGGGGGCCTCAGCAACCATCGTGGTGACAGCTAGCCACAATCCCCCCAGGGACAATGGATACAAGGTTTATCTCGGTGGAGCCAATGGAGGATCCCAACTGATATCTCCGCAAGACAAAGATATTGCCGCGCTGATAGCCGACATCTCAAAATCTGAAACGTTTGCCACGATTGAGCACAGTTCCGATATTCAGTCACTAACAGAGTTAGACATCTCTCACTACGTAGACAGAGCTCTGTCACTCATTTCAAAAGAAAATTCAAATAGGCCCAACCTAAAAATCACCCATACGGCCTTGCACGGAGTGGGTTGGTCTGTTGTCGGCGACATATTTTCGAATGCTGGATTCAAAGTTCAACCAGTCTCTGCTCAGCAAAAAGCCGATGCAACCTTTCCTACGGTTGTCTTTCCAAATCCTGAAGAGCCAGGAGCCATGGACTTAGCAATAGAGACTGCAGAGAACAATGGAAGCGATCTGATACTGGCAAATGATCCCGACGCCGACCGGTTAGCAGTAGCCGTGCCAACGCATAAAGGATGGCAGATGCTGACAGGTGACCAGGTCGGATTGATACTTGCCGACTATGTGGCGCAAAAGAATTCAAAGGGAACCATTGCCAATTCAATCGTGTCAGCAAATCTGAGCAAAATTGCAGAGCATTACAACCTTGATTACAAGCAGACACTCACGGGCTTTAAGTGGATTTCTAAAGTTCCCAATCTGGTGTTTGGGTATGAAGAGGCCCTTGGCTACTGCGTAGACCCATCCCACACCCCGGATAAAGATGGAATCACGGCAGCTCTTTTTGTCGCTGAGTTAGCGGCTGACTTGAAAGCTCAAGGAAAATCTTTACTGGACCTTCTTGGGCAGCTGAAAGAAAAATTCGGAGAAAGTTCCACAGGCCAAGTGTCTATTCGAGTTCAAGAACTCTCGGTAATTGGAAAGATCATGCAGCACGTTAGAAGTAAGCCTCCGACTGAATTTGATGGAAGTCTAAAAATGATTGACCTGGCCGCCAGCGATACCCTCCGCACTGATGCTGTGATCTTAGAAAATGAAAAAGTGCGAATGATATTCAGGCCCAGCGGAACAGAACCGAAGCTGAAGTGTTACCTGCAATACAGCGGATCAGAATCAGACTTAGCCCGTCTGAAGGACTTTGCTGCTAGCTACCTCGCCGCTGCTCAATAAATCTCATAACACTTGGCGGCACAGGCAAACCAGCCGACTCGTCGTCCGCCGGAATCGCTTCGCTCGCCACTGTCTTTAGAGGAATAATGCCGGCCCAATAGCCCAAGTTCATGTCCTCTTCAGGGTCGTCAACTTCATTCTTCGAAATTTTCACAGATGTTTCGTCCAGCTCAACAGAAATGATGATGGTCGCAGCCAGTTCTTTCTTGGTGGTTGGTCTTGCTTCTGGATTGCGGCCAGGAATCAATCCATCACTCAAGGCGTCGAGGGCCTGAAGCTTATCTTGATCAGAGACCAAGCGTGCCGTACCGAAAATTACCGCGGCTCTGTAATGCATGCCGGAATTGAAAGTGCTTCGTGCAATCTTTAGCGCATTCAATTCTGTAATGCTGATGCACACACTTGGATTGTCGGCTAACAATCTCATTAGTCGAGATCCGGATGAACCATGCAGGTAAAGCGTGTTACCGCTGCGACCATAGGTCATTGGGATGACAAGGGGCTGACCACTCTCAACCACGCCAACGTGGGCTACAAGGTTGTCATCCAAGATTGAATAAAGGTCTGCTTGATCATGCGAAGCCTTATGTGAAATCCTTCGCAGAGTGGTGCGGTCTGTGCTTCCTGGTTGCATCTTTAGATGCTAGCTCAGAGCGGCAGTAAGTGCATTCTTCAGCTCTGGAAGGTCCAGTGCACTCTTTAGGACCACAATTTCACTGTTAGTCAGGATGAGGTCCTCGGCTACATCCTTAGTGGCGAGAATCAGTTGTGCCGCGGGCAGCTGTCCTAGGTTTGCCATCGCTACCGCAGTTACATCCGCTGCTATGCCCAGCTCACTCAATACTTTCTGGGCATTGCGCGCAAGAATGACGCTGGTTCCAATTCCAGCACCACAGACGCAATAGATTCGCATAACTCAGTGAAGCATAAATGGTGAAATTAGAGAAGAAGGGGCTTACTGAGCTGCCCGGGCAAAACCAATTTCTATCATGTCCATCAACTCTTCTCGCTCTGGCATCCCTTGAAATGCACTTGAAGCTGCGTTGAGCTGGAACTGCTCCAGATCCGCCAGGGTATAACCAAAAGTTTCCGAAAGAATCTCAAGTTCTTTGGTGAGTGAAGTGCCGCTCATAAGTCGATTATCCGTGTTCACCGTTACCTTGAATCCCAAGTCGTACATGATGTCAATTGGATGATCTGACATGCTCTCACCCATCATTGCAAACGCACCGGTTTGTAAATTGGATGATGGTGACAGTTCAAGCGCAATCTCACGATCATGCACCCATTGGGCCACTGGACCTAGAACTACTAGGTCAGTGTCTCCCTCAGTTCTTGAAAACATTATGTCCTCAATTAGTCGAACACCATGGCCAAGTCGAATTGCTCTTCCACTGATGATCGCATCCTTGATTGAATCAATTCCATCGGCCTCACCGGCGTGAACAGTCACCGGGAACAGCTCCGATGCGAGGTAATCAAAAGCGACCTTGTGCCTGGAAGGCAGAAAACCTTTTTCTGGTCCCGCAATATCAAATGCGACTACGCCGTTGTTGCGGTGACGAACCGCCAACTCCGCTATCTCGAGACTTCGATCGGTATGGCGCATTGCTGTGATTATTTGACCGGTCCGGATGAAGCCGCCTCGATTGGCAACCTCTTCCATTCCACGTTCTAAGCCATCTTGAACAGCTTCAACTGTTTGATCTAAGCTCAGGCCTGAATTGAGGTGCTGTTCAGGAGCCCAGCGCAGTTCTCCATAAATGACCCCTTCCATCGCCAGATCCAAAACAGATTCGTAGGCAACTCTTTCAAGTCCCTCGTAGTTCTGCATAACAGCGACCGTGTGCTCAAAGGTTTCCAGATACTTGACCAATGATCCGGAGTTGCATTGCTCAGAGAACCAGATTGCAAGTTCTGTTGCGTTTGATTTTGGAAGTTTGTGGCCAATTGATTCCGACAACTCAACAATGGTCTGTGGCCTTAGTCCGCCATCTAGATGATCATGGAGAGAGATTTTGGGAAGAGATTGGATATCCAAGGCATTCCTAACTGACTTTGCCCAGGACGAACTTTCTCTCCATAGGCGCTTTCTCAGAGTACTCCACCGCGCCAGCTAGCGCTTCCTCGGCCCTGGCAAATTTCTCAGGGGCGTCAGAGAAAAGCGTAAGTAGGGGCTGGCCTTTTTCAATCCGATCACCCAGTTGGGCATGGAGTTCCACGCCTGCGCCAAACTGAACCGCATCTTCTTTTCTCTCGCGCCCAGCTCCTAAACGCCAGGAGGCAATTCCGATGGAAAGAGCGTCAAGCTTGCTGATGAAACCTGACCCCTCGGCAGAAATAACTGTGGAGTGTTTAGCCTTGGGCAGCTCGGCTGTCGGATCTCCACCTTGGGCAGAAATCATTTGATTCCACTTGTCCATGGCCTTGCCATTTCGCAAGTTCTCGGCTGGATCAACATCTGTAATTCCACTGTGAGCAAGCATTTCTCGAGCCAGCTCAACAGTTATTGCAATCACATCTGCTGGTCCTCCGCCAGAGAGAACCTCAATTGATTCCTCGACCTCGAGGGCATTGCCAATCTTTTTGCCAAGAGGTGTTGACATGTCAGTTAGTAAAGCGGATGTCTTGACTCCTGCGTCATTACCAATCTGAACCAAGACATTCGCCAGCTCCGTGGCCCGCTCTAGTGTCTTCATAAATGCGCCGCTGCCAACTTTGACGTCTAGCACTAGAGCGGATGTTCCCTCAGCAATTTTCTTACTCATGATGGATGAAGCAATTAGTGGAATTGCCTCAACGGTTCCAGTCACATCGCGAAGTGAATAAAGCTTGCGATCGGCCGGCGCCAAACCACTGCCAGCCGCACAAATCACAGCTCCGACTTCTTTGAGTTGCTGATACATCTCCTCGTTGGAGAGGGCTGCTCGCCAACCTGGAACAGCTTCTAGCTTGTCCAGTGTTCCGCCAGTGTGACCCAAACCGCGACCACTTAGCTGAGGAACTGCAACTCCATAGGAAGCAACCAGTGGGGCGAGTGGGAGAGTTATCTTGTCTCCCACGCCTCCGGTTGAATGCTTATCCGCGGTCTTGGCATCCAAAGACGAAAAATCAAGTCTTTCCCCTGATGCAATCATTGCCATGGTTAGGTCAAGGATTTCTCTGCGATCCATGCCGTTGAGCAAAATTGCCATTGCCATTGCCGACATTTGTTCATCAGCGACGTGGCCTGAGGTATAGGAGGAAATTAGCCAGTCGATTTCTTCGGTAGAAAGCTGGCCCTTTTCTCTCTTTTTGATAATCAGCTCTACTGCTGAGTAGCTCATTTCTGCAGATCCTTAGGACCAAAGGCATCTGGCAACACTTCATTGATGGTTTTGATTCCACTAATTGTTTGGAGCAGCATGCCATCCGCTGAGTGCTCGAACAAAAGCTGACGGCATCTACCACACGGCATTAGAGGCTGACCCTTCCCATCGACACACGCAAAAGCAACCAGCTTTCCACCGCCAGTTCTGAACAGTTCACTAACTAGCGAACACTCTGCGCAGAGCCCGATTCCGTAAGAAGCGTTTTCAACGTTGCAGCCAGAGATTATTCGACCATCTTCAGTAAGTGCCGCTGCACCAACCGGAAAATTCGAATAAGGCGCATAGGCCTTCTCCATGGCAGTGGTAGCAACCGCAGTTAGTTGTTTCCAATCAATTTCCATAACTATCCCTTTGTATATGGAACAGCCAAAGCCTTGGGCGGCCTGGATTGTCCCACGAAACCAACCACCGCGATGATTGTGACGATGTAGGGAACCATGGTGATGAAGTCCGTTGGAATGCCCGGGCTAACCTGATTTGCCCAGACTCTCAAAATAATTGAGAAACCGAAAAGCAGAGCTGCTAGCGCAGCTGAGATTGGGTGCCAGCGGCCAAGGATCACCACAGCAAGTGCGATAAATCCAAATCCACCAGACATCTCTCGACCAAATGCTCCTGCGTTGCCAATCGTTAGAGCAGCACCGCCAAGACCAGCCGACATTCCACCAATCGTCACCCACCAAAAACGAGTGCGACCGACATTGATTCCAACTGTGTCAGCTGCTAGCGGGTGTTCTCCGACAGCCCTTGCTCGAAGGCCCAGTTTTGACTTGAACAAAACAAAGTAAAGAGTAGGAACGATGATCAATGCCAAGAAGACAGTGATTCTGTTCTCAAACAGAACTGGCCCGATAATCGGGATGTCTGAGAGGAACGGAATGCGGATGATATCCATGGTGCCAGGGAAGTTCACGTTCTCGCCATCCTCTGTCAGCCACTGCTGGTAAAGGAAGTTTGTGATTCCAATCATTAGAACGTTTAGCACCACTCCAACAATGATCTGCTGCGCCAAATACTTGATTGCGAAAACAGCTAGCACCATCGACACCAAAGCCGCGCCAATCATTGCTGAGAACAAACCGAATAGGAAGTTGTCCGTTATAGATGAGACAACAGCCGCCATAAAGGCACCGGTTAGTAGCTGAGCCTCAATGGCAATGTTGGTAACACCGACACGCTCACACATGATGCCGCCCATTGCACCGAGCATGATTGGCACCGCCAAAACCAGCGCTGTGCCAGCAATAAATGCAATCGGCACCGCAGCACCAGCAGCCAACCAACCAAGCAGAGCTATAACACCAATGAGGCCATAAATTGAAGACAACCAAATGGGAGTTCTTAGGTTCTTGAGTGAGCGGGACAGTGAATAGCCAGCAATTGCCAGCATTAGAACTCCAGAGAAGATACCGAGAGTTGAGGAGTCAACCGGTATCGCAGGAACCTGAATAACATCATTTCGGCGTGAGATTTCGAAAGCTACTTCACCTTCTCGACCTAAGATTCCAAAAAACAGCATCACTACTGCACCAACGAATCCCATTACCGCAGGGGACTTAAATCCAACCCGCTCTTCTTTTGCTAATTCGGTGATTGTCATTTGGCACCTCCTCTTCTAAGCAGTCGATCTCGAATTGCTCCCAATGCGTTAGTGGTTTGCCCGGGCGGCAATCTGAACAGCGCCCTGATCAGCGGCGGCGCCGCGATGAACAGAACGATTGCTCCCTGCACAATTCCCAGAACTTCGGGCGAGACACCAAGCACCTGCATCGATGGTGCTCCCGCCTTGAAGGCACCAAAGAGTAACCCTGCTAGCAAAATACCGGGAGCATTTGAGCCTCCAAGCAGAGCAACCGTAATTGCATCAAAACCAATGTTGGCGTGAGCGGAAGGAGTGACACCAATTGAAACACCTAGTGCTTGATTGGCGGCAGCTAGACCAACAAACGCCGCGGAAAGCCCCATCGCCAAAATGTAGGTTCTCTCAACGCTCACTCCAGCGGTTCTAGCAGCATCTGGGTTGTAGCCAACCATTCGCAATCTAAAGCCAATGGTGGATCGCTCCATCAACCACCAGTAAACAACCACCGCAATCAGTGCGATAAGAATTCCATAGTGCAACGCATACTCATCGCCTAGCAATCTAGGCAGCAGCGCTGTCTCTGCAGCTGGATCAGCCTTTGGATTACCAGTGGCTCTCTCTTCACCCAACAGCATTGGATCGCGAAGCAAGAAAGTAAAGAAGTAAAGCATTATGTAGTTGAACATGATGGTCAGAATTACTTCATGTGCACCTGTTCTGGCTTTTAGGTATCCAACCAGTGCTCCGAGCATTGTCGAACCAATTACTGCAGCAATGATTGCAACAAGAACGTGCAGAACAAAAGGAAGCTCAAGGCGCGTAGCAACAAATGTCGCAAAAATCATTCCCGTAATCAGCTGACCAGTACCACCAATGTTGAACATTCCAACTCGGAAAGTTAGACCAAGTCCAAGTCCTGCCAAGATTAGAGGAGCACCTAGACGCAGAGTTTCTGTCATCGGACGAATTGCTCGCTCAAATGTTTCTGCTTCGGCATTGAAAATCGCTCCGCGGAACAAAGCACCATAACCCTCGCTCACTACCGAAACTGCCGCTCCGAGAGCATCGCCAGGTCTTGAAAGAATGTAGCCCAAGGATTCGATGAACTCCTTATTGGACGCAATCATGAACGCAGCGCCGACCAAGAAGCCAAGAATGATTGAAAGGACTGTTCTGGTAAAGCTGCCTGAAAGAATTTCCTTCAGGGCTTGAGACCAACGGTTTTCTTCGCTCATGCGCTTACTCCAGCCATCATCTTTCCTAATTGTTCACGAGAGGTGGTCGGACCAACAATTCCGACAATCTTTCCGCGATACATAACTGCAATTCGGTCAGCTAACGAAAGAACTTCGTCTAACTCAGTGGATATCAAAATCACAGCCTTGCCAGCATCGCGCTCAGCAACAATGCGCTCGTGAATAAACTCAATTGATCCCACGTCAACACCGCGAGTTGGTTGCGATGCAATCAAAAGATCCACGTTGCGAGACAGCTCTCTGGCTACAACCACCTTCTGCTGATTTCCGCCCGAAAGCTTGCCAGCAGGGGTATCGGCAGAAGGCGTTCTAACGTCGAATTCCTTCACCAATTGATTCGCGATGTCGCGTCTGGAGGAAAAATTGATGTTCGGTCCTGATGTGAATCTGGATTTGTAAGAAGCATTGATCATTAGGTTTTCAGCAATTGAAAACTCCGAGACAAGGCCGTCGGTCTTGCGATCTTCCGGAATGTAGGCAATTCCGGCATCCAATCTTCTTCGGACACTTCGATCAGTTATGTCTTGGCCCTTCAGGGTGATTTTCCCAAAGCCAGTCAAGGTGGAACGCAGACCAACGAGTGCTTCTGCAAGCTCAGTTTGACCGTTGCCCTGAACTCCGGCGAAGGCGAGAATCTCACCAGCATGAACCTCAAAAGAGATTCCATCGACTGCGCGCTGGAAGCGATCGTCAAGAACAGAAATGTTCTCGACCTTCAAAACCACATCACCCGCGGCAACAGCTTTTTTATCAACGGTCAACTCGACTTCACGGCCAACCATCATCGAAGCAAGCTCGGAGGTTGAGGCATCCGGCTTGGCGTCACCCACGACCTTGCCCAAACGAATCACCGTGATGATGTCGGCAACTTCCTTCACTTCACGAAGTTTGTGGGTGATGAAGACGATTGAAGTACCGCTCTTTGCTAGCTGCTTCATGATGAGCATCAGCTCATCAGTTTCTTGTGGGGTGAGCACAGCAGTTGGCTCATCTAAAACCAGAACCCTGGCATCGCGCGATAGCGCCTTGATAATTTCGACTCGCTGCTGAACACCAACTGGCAGATCTTCCACCAAAGCATCTGGGTCAACGTTGAAACCGAACTTTTCGGAAATCTCAATTACCCGCTTGCGGGCCGCTTCAAGATCTAATGATCCAAGAATGCCGGTTGGTTCGTGACCGAGTGCAACATTTTCTGCAACGGTGAAAACGGGTATAAGCATGAAGTGCTGGTGGACCATGCCGATACCGGCTGCCATTGCGTCGCCAGGGCCTGAGAAGGATTGCTTTACGCCATCTAATAAAACTTCACCAGCATCTGCTTGATAAAGTCCGTAAAGAACATTCATCAACGTTGATTTGCCGGCGCCATTTTCTCCCAGCAGCGCATGAATCTGTCCTGGCTCTACAACCAGATTGATCGAATCATTAGCTACTAGTGTTCCAAAGCGCTTAGTAATTCCGCGCAGTTCAAGTTTCAACTGGCACCCCTTCGTGCGAATACTCTATCTTCGCAAAAAGAAGGGCCGCGGAGAAATCCGCGGCCCTCCCCTTTACTGCTATTTGGCTAGATTAGGCCTTTGGGTTAATCTCGCCAGCAATGATTCCAGCCTCTAGCTCTGCTAGACGGGTTAGAACCGCTGCGTCAACCTTCGACTCGAAGTCGTAAAGTGGGCTCAGACCGGTACCACCATTTGCCAAAGTTCCGACATATGGGTCTCCGTTGAATGCGCCACCAGCTGATAGCTCAGCAATGATGTCGTAAACAGCGTTGGTCATTCTCTTCTCAGCTGAGGTCAGAACCATGTCTGCGTACTCTGGGCTGGTTAGAGCAATGTCCTTGTCAACACCGATCATTACACCGGCAACGCCAGCTTCCTTGATCGCTTCAGAAACAGCACCGAACTGGTCTCCACCTACTGGGAAGATTACGTCGGCACCTTCGTTAACAAGTGCAGCTGCGATGGACTTTGAAGTTCCAGAGTTTGGAACGAAGTCACCGATGAACTGACCAGTCTGTGCTACTGCATCCCAACCAACAACCTTGATTGGAGTACCAGTCTCCTTTGACCATGCCTGTGCTCCGAAGTAGAAGCCGTCCATGAAGTCAGTAACTGCAGGGATCTGTAGACCACCGTAGGTACCAATTACCTTGGTGGTTGAGTAAGCAGCAGCTAGGTAACCAGCTAGGTAGCTTGACTCTGCCATGTTGTAAACAACTGGCTTTAGGTTTGCGTTTCCTTCTGACCAGCCGTCAATGGTGACGAACTGAACATCTGGGTTAGCAGCAGCAGCTGCGTTTACGTCAGCTACAAGATTGAAGCCAACTGCGAAAGTAATGTCGCAGCCCTGGTCAACCATGGCCTGTAGGTTTGGTGCGAAGTCTTCAGCGGAGTTTGACTCTGCGTCAGCAATCTGAACACCGAGTTGGCTCTGTGCCTGTAGTAGTCCGTCGTATACAGACTCGTTGAACGACTTGTCATTCCAGCTTCCCTCGTCAGAGACGGCGCAAGCTGTGTAGTCGATTGTTGGGGCTGCAGTTTCCTCTTCTGCTGGTGCAGTCGCACAGCCAGATAGAACTAGGGCTGAAGCACCCAGTAGAGCGAATGCCGCTGATGCATTCTTTAGCTTCAAGGTTTCCTCCTGAATAGATGAAATGGCACTTTTGATGCCGGATTGCCTCAACTCTACTCGCTGGACTTGCCTCGACTCGCGCGGACGCTCAGCTTTACCAATCCGAGATAATCACAAAAGTTCGGAGTGACCAGACTGCCGAAGTGACTCAACCAGGCTCTTAACCTTCTGGGCGTGCTGCTTACTTGTCACTAAAAGAGCGTCTGCGGTGTCCACAACAATCACGTCTTCTAGGCCAATCAAGGCAACTAGCCTTCCGGTGTCGCTGACGATGATCCCACTTGATGAATCAGTGAGAACACGAGCAGAACCCAAAACAGAAAGTTGCCCACGTTGACCTTGAGCTTGAAGTTCAGAGATTGCAGCAAAGTCTCCAACGTCGTGCCACTCAAACTGGGCCGGCACCACTGCAACTTTTCCTTGCTGAGCGGCAGGTTCTGCAACCGAATAATCGATTGCAATTTTGGTAAGAGTTGGCCAAATACGATCCATTACGTTTTTTCTAGAATCACTATCCCAGCTCTCGGCAATTTCAATTACACCTTTATAAAGAGTTGGTTGAGTGGCTTTGAGAATCTCCAGGATTAGTTCAGCCTTGGCAATGAACATTCCGGCATTCCAGAAGTACTCTTCACTTTCAACATACTTGCGAGCGGTCTGAATATCCGGCTTCTCAATAAACTCCAGCACGGTGCAGGCGGAGGTAGAGATACGCTCGCCCTTCCTTATATATCCAAACGCCACCGAAGGTTCGGTTGGTTTGATCCCGATGGTGACAATTCGGTCACCCTGGGCAACTTCAATCGCCTCAGCCACAGCTTCTTCAAACTTCTTTTGGTCCAAAACAACGTGGTCTGCAGCAAAAGATCCGATGATTACCCCGGGTTGACGCTTATTCAAGATGGCTGCTGCCAGGGCGATGGCCGCAGTGGAATCACGGGGTGAGGGCTCTAGGACCAGATTGCTGTTTTGAAGATGTGGCAGTTGGTCTCTAACAGCCTCGGCATGAATGTCGCCGGTGACCACCATGATCTTCTCGCCAGCTATTGGCAAAAGTCGATCCCAGGTGTCCTGCAGGAGGGTTTGACCACTTCCGGTCAGGTCGTGCAAGAACTTAGGTGCGGCAGCGCGCGAGAGTGGCCAGAGCCTGGAACCAATTCCGCCAGCTGGGATCACTGCATAAAAATTCGCTGAATTTGAAGACATCGCTAACTAACCCTAGATGTTATGCCTCGATAACAAAAGGCTAGCTTGCCCTCAGTTACACTAGTGAGGACTTTCCCCACCAAATGGAGGCCAGATTGGCAACTATCCCTGCCGGAACCTTGTATAGAGGTCGGGTTGGCATGTGGTCTTGGGTCCTGCACCGAATTACCGGTGTTGGGATCTTTTTCTTCCTGCTAGTTCACATTCTCGATACAGCTCTCGTGCGCGTAAGCCCAGAGGCATACAACGTTGTTATCGAGTCATATAAAACTCCAATCGTTGGCGTTGCCGAGCTCGGATTAGTGGGAGCAATTTTGTTTCATGGCCTAAACGGCTTGCGAGTGATTGCGGTTGATTTCTGGTCTAAGGGAACCAAGTTCCAGGCCCTGATGTTTTGGGCAGTGATGGCTATCACGATTGTTCTGGTAGCCGCCTTCACGCCGGTTCATCTAGCGAGAGTATTCGGGGAGTAATGATGGCCGTAATTATCGAAACTCCAAACTCACCAAGAACCAAGAAGCAAGCCAACTGGGAAAAGTATGGCTGGCTATTCATGCGAGTGTCCGGTCCGCTACTTATTGTTTTGGTTTTCACACACTTAATCTCCAACCTGGTAGTTGGCGAAGGCATCAAGGCAATTGACTTTGCATTCGTCGCAGGTAAATGGGCAGATCCGTTTTGGCAGGTTTGGGATCTTGCGATGCTTTGGCTTGCAATGATTCACGGCACTAACGGAATGCGAACAATTGTTAACGACTACGCCGAGCATGAAACAGTTCGCAAGTCACTAATCACAATTCTGTGGGCGGTGTGTGGACTTTTGGTTCTGCTTGGAACTTTAGTGATTTTCACATTTGACCCATGCCCTGCTGGCGCCGCCGTAGAGCTTTTGCCTTCGTTCTGTCCTGTCAACTAAGAAAGAGAAAATTGACTAATTCTGAGAATGTCATTTATCACTCGCACGATGTTGTAATCGTTGGAGCTGGTGGTGCAGGAATGCGCGCTGCCATTGAAGCAGGTCCAAACGCCAACGTCGCTGTGATTTCTAAGTTGTTCCCTACCCGTAGTCATACCGGTGCTGCGCAGGGAGGAATGGCAGCAGCACTTGCCAACGTGGAAGAGGACAGCTGGGAGTGGCACACTTTCGACACGGTCAAGGGTGGTGACTACCTGGTTGACCAGGACGCTGCTGAGATTTTGGCAAAAGAGTCAGTTGATGCAGTGATTGACCTGGAGAACATGGGCCTTCCCTTCAACAGAACTCCAGACGGAAAGATTGACCAAAGAAGATTTGGTGGCCACACCCGTGATCATGGAAAAGCACCAGTAAGAAGAAGCTGTTATGCAGCAGACCGCACCGGCCACATGATTTTGCAAACCCTTTACCAAACTTGCGTGAAGATGGGAATTGAGTTCTTCAACGAGTATTACGTGCTGGATCTTGTCATGAATGAAGGCAAGCCAGCTGGTGTAGTTGCTTACGAACTTGCTACCGGTGACATTCACGTCTTTGCTGGAAAGTCGATTGTTTTTGCAACAGGTGGCTTTGGAAAGATCTACAAGACCACTTCAAATGCACACACCCTAACCGGTGATGGTGTTGCGATTGCATACCGCCGTGGCATTCCGCTAGAGGACATGGAGTTTTACCAATTCCACCCAACCGGCCTGGCCGGTTTGGGAATTCTTCTCAGTGAAGCAGCCCGTGGTGAAGGTGGCATTCTTCGTAACGCATCGGGTGAGCGCTTTATGGAGCGCTACGCACCAACCATCAAAGACCTAGCGCCTCGCGACATGGTAGCTAGAGCGATGGCGAATGAGGTTAGAGAAGGAAGAGGAGCAGGTCCGAATAAGGACTACGTGCTGTTAGATCTAACTCACCTAGAGCCAGCAGTAATTGATGCGAAGCTGCCAGACATCACAGAGTTTGCAAGAACCTACCTCGGTGTTGAGCCTTACACGGAGCCAGTACCTGTGTTCCCAACCGCTCACTATGCCATGGGTGGAATTCCAACCAACATCAAGGCCGAAGTGCTCAGCGATAACGACACTGTTGTTCCAGGTCTGTATGCAGCAGGTGAGTGTGCCTGTGTCTCAGTCCACGGAGCAAACCGCCTCGGAACCAACTCCCTGCTGGACATCAACGTGTTTGGTAAGCGTGCTGGTCGCTACGCAGTTGAGTATGCCAAGAAGGCCAAGCAGGTTCCGATGCCAGAGAACGCAGCTCAAGATGTGATCTCGATGTTAAACAAGGTTCGCGCTGCCAACGGAAAAGAAAAAGTGGCTCAACTTCGCAAGGAACTGCAGGACACCATGGACAAAAATGCCCAGGTTTTCCGAACAGAAGAAACCTTGAATGAAGCGCTAGCAAAGATTGCAGAGCTTAGAAAGCGCTACGAAAACATTTCAATCCAGGATCAAGGAAAGCGCTTCAACACAGATCTACTAGAAGCGGTTGAACTTGGTTTCTTGCTAGATCTTGCTGAGGTGACAGTAGTAGCTTGCCGCGAGCGCCGAGAGAGCCGTGGCGCTCACCTGCGTGAGGATTACCCAGACCGTAACGACAAGAAGTTCATGGTTCACTCCATGGCCTACCTGCAGGACAAGGTTGATAAGAAAACTGGAACACCAATCAAGATTGATTGGAAACCGGTTGTGATTACCAACTACCAGCCGATGGAGCGTAAGTACTAATGGCAGACAAGGCAATTGCTGAGGTTATAAGCCTCAAAGTCACTTTGATGATTCGTCGATTCGACCCAGAGGTTGACAGCGAAGCAAAGTGGGTTGACTACGACATTGAGATGTATGGCACTGATCGAGTCCTGGATGCCCTGCACAAGGTGAAGTGGGAAATTGATGGATCTCTAACTTTCCGTCGCTCCTGCGCTCACGGTGTTTGTGGTTCTGACGCGATGCGCATCAACGGTCGTAACCGTCTTGCCTGTAAGACCCTTATCAAGGACCTAGATCTTTCTCAGCCGATCTACATCGAACCAATCAAGGGTTTACCAGTCGAAAAAGACTTGATTGTCGACATGAACCCGTTCTACCAGGCTTACCGCGACATCAACCCGTTCTTGATGGCAAACGATAAGCCAAAGCGGGAGCGTCTGCAGTCTCCAGAGGACCGTGCTCGCTATGACGACACAACTAAGTGCATTTTGTGTGCAGCCTGCACCACCTCCTGCCCAGTGTTCTGGACTGATGGTCAATACTTCGGCCCAGCTGCAATTGTTAATGCCCACCGCTTCATCTTTGACTCCCGTGATGAGGGTGCTGAGGTGAGACTGGACATACTGAACGATAAAGAAGGTGTCTGGCGTTGCCGCACCACCTTCAACTGCACCGAGGCCTGCCCTCGTGGAATTGAAGTCACTAAGGCAATTGCTGAGGTTAAGCAGGCCATTCTGAAGGGAAGGGCATAGCAAGGAATTCGGTTTAGATTCTCATGACTCTAAATCGCAGAACCGTCCTCGCAGGCTCCCTAGCTGCCACATCCACCATCGCGCTTGCTGCGTGTGCGGCAGATACCCCAGTTACCGAAACCTCTCCCCCAGCAGCCAGCGTTGATCAGGCACCCTCAGAACTATCAGGTGAGATTCTGATTGGCACCACCGATGAGATTCCAGTGGGCACCGGCAAAAAGATCATGCTGGATGAAGAACTAACGATTTTGGTAACTCACCCTAAACAAGATCAGTATCGAGCATTCAACGCCTCCTGTACTCACCAAGGGTGCATCGTTAGCGGTGTGCAAGATGGCCAAATTGCCTGCACCTGCCACGGCGCAAGATTTAACACCGACTCAGGGGAACCTGAGCGTGGGCCTGCAGAAACTGCACTTAGAAAAATAACCATTGAGGTTCGTGGCAACGAGCTATACGCCTTGCTATAGCTAAGTTTGTTACGTGCTAAAAATCGCAACTGTCAACGTCAATGGAATCCGTGCTGCCAGTAGAAACGGAATGGCCGATTGGCTGAAGAAAGCCAAACCTGACATCGTCTGCTTGCAGGAAGTAAGAGCACCAACCGGAGAGCTAGCCAAGCTAGCTAGCAAAGACGGTCCATTGGGTGATGGCTGGTTCATTGCAGAACACGAAGCATCTGCCAAAGGCAGAGCTGGCGTTGCGGTGATGAGCAGAATTCCGATCAAGAAATTTAGAACTGACATTGGTCCAGACGAGTTTGATTCAGCAGGCCGCTGGATAGAAGTTGACATTGAGACAGCAGCTGGGTTACTAACTGTGGTCTCCTGCTATGTCCACTCCGGAGAAGCCGACACTCCAAAGCAGGTTGAAAAATACAAATTTCTAGCCGCCATGAAACAGAGAATGGGTCAGCTGATCAAGAAGCAAGAACTGGCTCTGGTGGTGGGCGATCTAAACGTGGGCCACACCGAACTTGACATCAAAAACTGGAAAGGCAACCTAAAGTCAGCGGGTTTTCTGCCAGAGGAGCGCGTGTACTTTGATGACTTTGCCAAGCAGGGCTGGGTCGATATTGGAAGAAAAGCACACCCGGGCAAGCCTGGTCCCTACACCTGGTGGTCATTTCGAGGCAAAGCCTTTGATAACGACGCTGGTTGGCGAATTGATTATCAGCTTGCCACCCCAAAGCTGGCAGCACTGGGGCAGAATTATCGAGTTGATAGAGCAAAGAGCTATGACGACAGGTGGACCGACCACTCACCAGTCATAGTCGATTACAAACTTGAGGTGAAGTGATGGCTAAACCAAATCTACTCAGTGGCATGCAGCCATCGGCAGCCAGCCTTCACCTGGGTAACTATCTTGGAGCTCTCAAGCAATGGGTTGCAATGCAGGATGACTACCAGGCCTACTACGTGATTGTTGATCTGCACGCCATCACCGTTCCGCAAGACCCCAAGGAACTCGCTGAGAACACTCGGCGCACGGCTGCTCAATATCTAGCCGCTGGCATTGATCCAAGCAAATCAGCACTCTTCGTTCAGTCGCATGTTCCTGCCCACGCCCAACTCGCCTGGGTGCTTAACTGCATAACTGGTTTTGGTGAAGCCTCGCGCATGACACAGTTCAAAGATAAGAGTCAAAAAGGCGGAGCTGAGAGTAGCTCGGTCGGACTCTTCACCTATCCAATTCTGCAAGCAGCCGACATTCTTCTATATCAACCAAAGAGCGTTCCGGTTGGCGAAGATCAAAGACAACACCTGGAGCTAACCAGAGATTTAGCAATGCGCTTCAACTCAAGATTCGGTGACACTTTCGTTGTGCCAGAAGCTCACATTCTCAAAGAGACCGCAAAAATCTACGACTTGCAAGAACCAACTTCAAAAATGTCAAAGTCAGCGGAAGACCCCAAGGGCCTAATCAACATCCTGGATGAAGACTCCGTCATTACTAAGAAGATCAAGAGTGCAGTAACTGACACCGATGGTGAAATCAGATTCGACAGAGATGTCAAGCCAGGTGTTTCCAATCTTCTCGGTATCTACTCGGCCATCACAGGTGATGCCATCATGGAACTCGAGCAGCGATTTAGTGGCAAGGGTTATGGCGACCTCAAATCAGAATTGGCGGACGTCATTGTTTCAGCTCTAGCCCCAATCCGCTCAAGAGCTCAAGACCTGCTGGCCGACAAGGCTGAGCTGGATAAGCTGCTCGCCCAAGGAGCCGCTAGGGCTAACGAGCTTGCCGAGCAAACCCTGCAGAACGTCCACGAAAAAGTGGGCTTTATCCCGCCAAAACACTAGGGCGGAATTATTTGCCCCATGCGGGTATTGTTACAAGTGCACAGTTCTTCGGGGTCAGTGAAAATCTGAACCGGCGGTTAAAGTCCGCGACCCGACTGGAAACGCAGCCCCCAGCTGCGCAGCTTCAGGCGGTTGATTCGGTGAAATTCCGAAACCGACGGTTAGAGTCCGGATGGGAGAAGAACGATAGGGTCGCGCGCGCGACCCCTAATTCTGCTTGCCCCGATCCTCGTGCACAGGAAGGGCAAGATGCAGCTAAAACATCTAGAGAGCGCTATGCAGCGCTCCCTCGAACTTGCCCTGCTTGGACCAGCCTGGGGCGTGAACCCGCAAGTTGGCGCCGTGATTTTGGATCAAGAGGGTCGAATCGTTGCAGAGGGATATCACAAAGGCGCTGGCACTGCACACGCAGAGGTCATGGCAATCGAAGATCTAAAGCGTTCTATTTCTTACCCGTTTGCTCCCGGTTACACCGCAGTCGTGACACTCGAACCCTGCAATCACTTTGGTCGAACTGGCCCGTGCGCTCAAGCTCTCATCGACGCAGGAATCAGCAGAGTGGTTTTTCCAATCAAAGACCCTGGTAATGAATCAGCTGGTGGTGCACAAAGACTTCGCGACAATGGTGTTGAGGTTATCGAGGGTGTACTTCGAGAAAAAGCAAAAGAGCAAGCGAGAGTTTGGCTAACCGCCAAACAACTCGCCAGACCGTTTGTCACTCTAAAGTGGGCAAGTTCACTCGACGGTCGGATTGCAGCTGCGGACGGCAGCAGTAAATGGATTTCAGGCGAAGAGTCAAGACAAGATGCCCATGATTTGCGCAGAGACGTTGATGCCATCTTGGTTGGAACTGGAACCGTGCTGGCTGATGACCCTGAGCTCACAGCTCGCGATCGAACTGGAAACTACTACGCTCACCAACCACTGAGAGTTGTAATGGGAGAAAGAGAAATCTCTAGCGACAGACGAATCTTCAATGACAAAGCTGCCACTATTCAAATTCGAGCCCGCAATCCGCAGGTTGTCTTGGATGAGCTAACAAAGCGAGAAGTGAAACATTTGCTAGTTGAGGGTGGATCAAAGATTGTCTCCGAGTTCATTCGCAACAACCTGGTTGATGAATTCATCATCTATCTCGCTCCCCTGCTGTTGGGCGGACCCAGGCTAGCTATCAATGACCTTGGGATTCCAGGGATGAGCGAGGCACTAAAACTGAGAATTACCGAGCAAAAACTGCTCGGAGAAGACCTATTCATTAGGGCAAGGAGATAAATGTTTACAGGAATTATTGAAGAACTAGGAAAAGTAGCAGCAATCGAGAAACAGCCAGATGCTATTCGCCTAACCATTGCCTGCAAGGGTGTGCTCTCAGACCTAAAGCGCGGAGATTCAATTTCCTGCTCCGGCACATGCCTAACTGCAATTGAAATTGATGAGAATGGCTTCACAGCTGATGTCATGCTCGAGACCATTCGACGCTCCAGTCTGGATGGCGTTAAGGTTGGCGACCCCATCAACCTGGAGCGCGCTATGAGTGCGGCGACGCGTTTTGGTGGTCACATTGTTCAGGGTCACGTTGATGGCGTTGGCGAAGTAGTCTCGCGCGAAAAAAGCGACAACTGGGACTGGGTAAAGATTCGTCTGCCGAAGGAACTGATGAAATATGTGGTTCACAAAGGTTCCATCACTTTAGATGGAATCTCCCTGACTGTGAACGACATTGCCGATGATGTGATTGCAGTTTCTTTGATTCCAGAGACGCTAAAAGTAACCACGCTGGGTTACAAAAACCCCGGCGACAAGGTAAACGTTGAAGCAGATGTTCTAGCCAAGCATGTAGAAAAACTAATGGAGAGTAAGTGAGTATCAAATACAGCAGCATTGAAGAAGTTCTTCAAGCGCTGCGCGAAGGAAAGCCTGTCATCATCACCGATGACGAGGATAGAGAGAACGAAGGCGATGCCATAATCGCTGCCCAGTTTGCCACCGAAGAGTGGGTGGCCTGGATGGTTCGCTACACCTCAGGTTTTCTTTGTGCACCAATGTCAGAGCAGAAAGCTAATCAGTTAGAACTTCCCCTGATGTGGATCAACAACGAAGATCCTCACAACACCGCCTACACGGTGAGCGTTGATGCAGCCAATCGCACCTCCACCGGAATCTCAGCGGCCGAACGAGCCAATACGGCCCGAGTCCTGGCCGACCCCCACTCCAAACCTCAATCCTTGATCAGACCCGGCCATGTTCTGCCTCTGAGGTCAAGACTCGGAGGGGTCCTTGAGCGCGCAGGTCACACCGAAGCAGCCGTAGATCTGCTAGAACTAGCCAATTTGGAGCCTGTTGGGCTGATGGCGGAACTGGTCAATGACGACGGAACAATGATGAAATCGGGGGAATTATTTGCCCTGGCCCAGAGGTTTAACTTACCTATGAGTACCATTTCCCACCTTCGGGACCACCTGGAGAAGCGCTCCCCTGAGCGGAAATATAGCCAAAACCGAATTCGGTTCGAGGCTGAGGCAAAGCTGCCTACCACCCACGGTGAATTTAGAATTCGCGGCTACTACGACGTGCAGACAACTGCTGACCACGTTGCAATCATCGCCGGCAACCCAGGGCCAAAAGAAGCCCTAATCAGAATGCACTCTGAGTGCATCACTGGTGAAGCATTCGGCTCTCTAAAGTGCGAGTGCGGTCCACAGCTGGAAGGCGCACTGGATGCCATCGCTGCTGACTCAAATGGTGGCGTTGTTATTTACCTACGCGGTCAGGAAGGCCGCGGCATTGGTCTACTGAACAAACTTAAGGCTTACGCACTGCAAGAAAAAGGCCTCGACACTGTCGATGCCAACTTGGCTCTAGGGCTTCCAAGCGAAGCTAGAGAGTACGGCGCTGCCGTTGCTATCTTGCAGGACCTTGGAATTGAAACTGTCCGACTTCTAACCAACAACCCTGCTAAGCGTCGCTATCTAGAAGATGCCGGCATCAAGGTAACCGAGACTGTTCCGCTAATCGTAGGACTAGCTGATCAGAACAAGGGGTACCTAGAGGCCAAGCGAGCTCGCATGGGACACATGATTCCCGCTAATCTGAAGTAATGAGCGGAAACGGTGCCCCGCAACTTGAAGTAAGTGGCGAGGGTCTAAAAGTATTTATCATTGCCTCCTCTTGGCACACCATCATCATGGATGGACTAATTGCCGGAGCAAGAAAAGAACTCGCTCGAGCAGGCGCTACTGACGTGACGCTGTGGCGAGTGCCTGGAGCATTTGAGCTTCCCCTAGCTGCTGAACAGGCAATCGGCAAAGGCGCTCAAGTTGTGATTGCTCTTGGTGTTGTGATTCAAGGTGAAACTCCTCACTTCGACTATGTCTGTGACGCCGCCACCCAAGGATTAACCCAGGTTCAAATCAATCGCAAAGTCCCGATTGGATTTGGGCTACTAACTGTTAGCAATGAACAGCAAGCTCTCAACCGCGCAGGTTTGGCTAATTCGCGAGAAGACAAAGGTGCAGAAGCTGTTCAAGCAGCACTGACCATGGCGCGCCTAGGCTAACTTAACATCCTGCTTTAGGCTAGAAAGCCTGGAGGAAAAAATGGATCTAGTCGATTTCGCACGCAATTCACTTATCGTTCTACACTTCGTAGGTTTAGCTGCCTTGCTGGGTGGCTTTCTCACTCAAATGAAGGCCATGAGAGGTGGGCTCGCAAAAGTTGTGCCAGCAATGGTGCATGGAGCCTGGACGACTTTCATAACTGGTCTTTTGTTGGTTGGGCTTGCCGAGTACCGCATTGCCATGGGTGCTGACTTTGAAATTGACCACATGAAAATTGGTGTGAAGTCAATTGTCGCGTTGGTAATCCTCGTGCTCGTGATGGTTAACCGCAAGAAAGATTCAGTCAAGACACCGGTATTTGGCGCGATTGGTGCTCTCACGCTTACAAACGTGATTCTTGCTGTCTTCTGGTAACTAGTACCTGAAGCTCACCGATCTTTCCACTTCGCCACTTGGATTCACCAATACCACTCGATACATGTGAGTTCCTCGATTAGCAGGCAGCGGTAGTAAGTGAACCGTGGTACTGCCAGGTCTTACCAAGACAAACTCTTCACTCGATTGCCAAGCTAGGGTTCCTTGAAGCTCAATGCGCATGCTCAAACTCGAGTAACCACCGAAGTCGCTAGGCGCAGTTACTCTAAAGCCAACGTTTGAACCTGATCGGTAGGCAGTAACTGCAAATGCTTCGCTGGGAGCAGTTCTCGGAGTTTGGTAACTAACAGAATTGGACGGCATTGAATTGCCAGCCGAGTTCCTAAGGATTACCCGGTAGCTAACTTGGGCGCCCTTCGCTGGTGCGCTAACCAAAGTGCTTTCGGTGTACGCCATCGAAGTGACTCTTCGCCAGCTTTGACCATCAACACTGGACTCAATATCAACCAAGCTAGGGGCAGCGCCTCCTGTCGAGGATGGCCCTTGCCAACTCAGCCGTAATCTAGATCCCTCCGCAGTCAGGGTCAAGTTTCGAGCTGGACCAGCCGGGACAGCAGCATGACGTAGCGTCTGAATGCTCGAGTTTGCAGATTCTCCTAATTCGTTGGTGAAGCGAAGAACGTACCGATGGACTTGGCCAAATTCAACGTTCTCAAACTGAAGGTTTTCGGATGAAGCGCTGGCCTCTGTCACCTTGATCCATTGACCATCTACTTCTCGATAGAGAACAGCTAGTAGCAGCGGGCTACCGCCGTTGTTTACTCCAGACACTCGCCAGCTCACACTATTTACAGTGCCTGATGAACGCAAAAACACAGTGCTTGGAGCCGCTGGGACTAACTTTGGTGACTGGAAGGTAAAAGGTGCACTCCATTCACCAAGTCCCGCGTTTGTGTATGCAGAAACTCGATAGGTAATCGAGCTACCCGGTGCAGGGAGGCTAGTCACAAAACTGGCTGTTCGGCTGGACGTGAACCGCTTGAATTCAGTTCCCTCCAGAATCTGCACTTCGTAGTGAGTGAGAATTCCACCCATGGTTTCGGGTGCCAACCAGGAGATTTGCAGCCGACCCATGCTCAAAGTGCTAGATATTTGTCGGGGCGCAGTGGCTGGAGCAACTCCCATGCGTGTTGTCACACTTGCACTTCCCGCCGATACTCCGGCGCTGTTCAGTGAAAGAACCCTGTGGGAAAGCATTTCACCAGCTTTACCAAGAGGAGCCATAAAGTTTAGAGAACTGGTTTCTCCAAGTAGTGTCCAGTTGTTGCCATCTCGAAGTTCAACCCGATAGCCCTGAACCGGAGCTCCTCCGTCATTGGATGGTGCCGACCATGTCAAAGCTATGCCGGTTCCAGCTTGAACGCGAGCAGTCAAATTGACTGGGTCAGCTGCAGGGACTGCTGGCATCGTGACCTGAATGGCCTGGCTCGCGTCACCATTTCCAAAACCTACCGTTACAGCCTGAATCCGATAATGCACAGCCCTTCCACGAATTGGATTTGAAACAAACACTTGCATTTGATTGCTAGTGGTGCTCAGCAGTGATCGGAAGTTCACTCCATCACTTGACGAGCTGATGACATATCCGCGAATGCTGCTGCCACCGGTTGATTGAGGTAACTGCCAGCTCAACTTGATTCGCGTGCTCTCGAGCTCAGCGGTGAAATTCAAAGGAGCAGAAGCCGGTTTGAAAGGGGTCGATACGCTTCGCTCATTGCCAGATAAAGAAGCACCAATCTCATTGATCGCCAGAACTCGGTAGATCCTCACTTCACCGGGAACACCCAGCGGAAGTTCGATAGAAGTTTGAAGGGTGCTATCGGCCGCTGCTACCCAATCACTTCCACTTTTGACCTGCAGCAAGTAGCCCGTGATTGGACTTCCGCCGTTATCAGTGACTGGTCTCCAGGTTAGAGATACAAGCTCACCACGAACTGTGGCTGAAAGCGTAGTCACGCCAGATGGAACAGTCCTATCTCGCGTGGTAGACACAGAGTTTGATGGCGCAGAGAAACCAGCACGATTTACTGCAACCACCCGGAAGCTAGCTGTGGTTCCCTTGGCGATTGCAGCTAAAGAGACGCTTGTTCCGCTTAGAACAGTAACCAGGGACCAAATTTCTCCACGAAGAGTTTCTACTCGGTACTGACCAACAGCCGCACCACCATCATCTGACGGAGCAAGCCAATTCAGGCGCACTCTTCCATCTTCAGCCAAGGCAATCGTCAGCGACTGCGGTGCGGAGGAAACTTGAGCTGGCGTAGAAACTCGCAAGGAACTGCTTGGAACGGACTCGCCGACAGAATTAATCGCCACCAGTCGATACTCAGCAGTTTGACCCCTCAGTGGATCAGCAACGTTCACTTCTGGATTGGTTAAATTCTGGACAGACTGCCAAGTTGAATCGATGAGCTGTTCCAAACGATAACCCGTGATTGGAGATCCGCCATTGTCAATCGGATCTGCGAATCTAAGTAAGTGTCCGGTGGTGGCTTTTGCAGTTGAAAGCGCTCTTGGGGCATCTGGTGCTGTCGCGGCAGTGGCAAAGTCTTGCGAGCGTCCAACTCCTCGAATCTCTGATAGCGGAGTGACGGTAACTCGGTAATTAGTGAACCTAAGTAAGCCCTCCACCCGCACACTTGCACCAGTAACTTGTTGTGTCCTAATCACCTGGGACGTGTTTGTTTGGATCACCCTAACTTCAAATTGTGTATTTGCAGTGGCGTCTGAATTCCATGAGATGTCTACAGCTCTGCCACTAACCGTCGCAGCCAATTCTGAAACTACGAAGACTCGGCTGGGGTCAAATGAAACCTCTGTAGTTGGCTCCGAGGAGCCTGCTTCATTGGTCGCGATCACACGGAAGAAATGTGGAATTCTGAGGTCAGAAATGCTTACGCTTGATTGCGGACCGGTTTGAATAGATTGCCAATTTCCCGTTGTTCGCATCTGAACTTGATACTGAATACTGGTTGCGCCACCTAAAGAGCTAGGAGCGGACCAGCTTAGAACCATCGCGTTCTTGGAAGTTGCCGAAATGCTCAAGTTCCGAGGCTCGCTTGGTGGAAGCAAGGCAGCTCTTCCACTAACAATCGAGCTAAACCTAGTAGCACCCGCGTCAGTGGTTGCTCGAACTCTTAGATAGGAAAGCTCTCCGCCCGCTAGGTCAGAGACTCGGAAACTAGTGCCATCAGCCGAAGCAGAAGTGAAGGTGTTTTGGCTAGCTTTGCGATATTCCACCTGATAGCCGGACGCACCAGTCACTGCACTCCAAGAAAATTCAACAAAGCCCCTGCCTGTGCTCCTTACCGCCAGACCACTGGGGGCGCCGGGCAAAGTTGGGACAGGTGCAAAATTCTGCCCCGGTGAGACCGCCATTCGATTTCCGCGATCTGTCCTAGCGTTCTTTACAACCCCGTTTTGGCTCAAACCATAAATCAATGCCTCAACCTGTTCTGCGCTTGCAGAAGGGTTAGCGCCAAGAATCAGTGCTGCAACACCTGCAACGTGTGGTGCTGCCATCGAGGTGCCTGAAAGGGAGATTGGTGCAGCGTAATTGTTGGCGTTGGCCGAGGGAATAGATACTCCTGGTGCAAAAACATCCACGCAGTCACCAAAGTTAGAAAATGAGGCTCGATTATCGAAACGATCAGTAGCTCCAACCGTGATTGCCTCAGGGGTTGATGACGGTGAGAAACTACACGCATCTCCGTATGAATTACCAGCAGCAACTACCGTAGTGATGCCTCTGTCTACCAAAGACGCGATTGCAGCGTTGAAAGACAAATTCCGAGGTCCACCGAGGCTTAGATTTGCAACACCCGGAGCCCCAACTGGATGATTAGCCAAAGTCCAGTTGACTGCTCGAATAACTCCAATCGTGCTGCCAGAACCCGTGCAGCCAAGTACGCGCAGCGGAACAACAGTGGCATTCTTTGCTACACCAAAACTTGAACCTGCAATAGTTCCAGCGACGTGAGTTCCGTGGTAGTGACAATCAGTGTTTGCTTGATTGCTACCGATAACATCAAAACCTGTGGTTACTCGACCTATCAAATCTGGATGATTTCCAGCGACACCTGTGTCAAAGACGTAAACCCGAACGCCATCACCGGCACTATCCGGATAACTAAATCCGTTGTCAAAAACTCCATCAATTCGATCTAACCCCCAGGATGGGGTTGGAGCCTGAGTAGCGGATGTTGAAACCGGTGAATCTTGTTCAACAAAAACTACTGCTGGATTCTGCGAAAGCCGTTGAGCGTCTTCAGCCAGTAAGTCAACAATGATTAGGTTGTCGATCAGCAAGAATTGCTCCTCTGGGTACTCCCCCAAAGCAGAGATTGCAGCTCGAACCTCAGCCACTGCGCCATCCTGTGGCATAACCATATAAGTGGTACGCCCCTGGGTGGCGTCGGCTGCGGCCGGCGCAGTTATGCCCAGAAATATGGCCAGGGTTATGGATAGTAAAGTCTGAGACAACTTGCGCATTGGGCTCCCGTTAGTCGATGTTTTGAGTATAGGAGCGAGCGGTGACAATAAACAGGGGGCAGGCGGTTAGCGCATAAACAAGGCGCGAAGCCTGACCGTAGTGAACCACATTCCACCAACAATCATCACGACAAAATACGCCACGTGCCCCAGTAGCCCCCAGTGAATGATTCCTAGCGTGAGGGATCTGACCAATTCCACGCCCTGCCAAAGTGGAAGTGCTTGAACAATTACCTGAATCCACTGAGGGAAAACGCTGACTGGGAAAAAGGTGCCAGAAAACAAAAACATTGGAAGCAGGAAGAAGTTCAACCAATTCATCTGCTGGAAGGAATGGAAGTAAGAAGTAATGGCCATTCCAAACGAGGCAAAACCGAATGCAATTAATGTGGCGGCAGGTATTGCCAGCAGTCCCCAGGCATCAGTGATGAGACCCAGAGGAACAACGATTGCCATGAATCCAAGCGAGTAAACCAAACCACGAAGAAGGGCCCAGGTTATCTCACCGAGAGCTACGTCGAGTGGGCCCAGTGAGCTAGACAGCATTACCTGGTAGATCTTGCCGAAATGCAACTTGAAGAAGACATTCCAGGTTGAATCATAGATAGCACCATTCATTGCAGATGTCGCGAGCAAAGCTGGTGCGATGAATGCTGCATAAGTGACTGGATTACCGTTTCCATCAGTAAGGTTGCCAATTAGCTGTCCGATACCAAATCCGAAAGCGAGTAGGTAAAAAACTGGCTCAAAGAAACCTGAAACAATAACCAACCAGTTCGAGCTCTTCGCTGCGTAAACACCGCGCTCCAACATCATCCTTGCCCTGCCTGAATAAACAGAGGCGGCTGGATTATTACGGCGTTTTTCTGCAATTAAAACCGCTTGGGAAACAAGAGCTTGAGTAATCACTTAGCCAACCTCTGCTTGAACTTTGGATAGGCAAAAGCCAGACCAACCACTACCAAGAACAACAAATATCCAATGTGAACTAGGAACATAGCTGGCTCCATAGCAGCGCCATAGCTGAGAGTTCTACCTAGCTCTGCGGAATGCCAGAAGGGAGAAATCCAACCAATTGGCTGCAGATAGATCGGCATTAGCTGAAGTGGGTAGAAGGTTCCTGAAAAAAGGAACATTGGTGCAATCACGAAACGTCCGATAATCGCAAAGTATCCCTCGTCGCGCTCCAACCTGGCGGTAACAGCCAACATGACAGTTGACCAGGCCCACGCGGCGAACATAGAGGACAGAAGTAATGGCAAAACAGAAGATATTGGAATGGCAGCAAACGCTACCAAGACACCTAGATAGAGGCTCACTGTGAACATGCCTCTAGCTAAAGCCGCCAGCATCACACCATTAGCAATTTGATAGGAAGACACCGAAGTGGCATTGATGGCATAGAAGAGTTTGTCCCAGATGAAACCATCCATAGTTGGGAAAGTGACCTCGTCCATCACTCCCTGAATGGCGGCAGCAGCCAACAAAGCAGGAGCCACAAACTGCAAATAGCTAACTCCTAAGACGCTCTGACCAGCACTATTGGCGTCAACCAACGCCCCGATTCCAAGCCCAATGGAAACCAAATACAAAACTGGATTACCTAGGCCATAGGCGATAACAGAACCCATCCATTTAGACATTGAGTAGATGCGGTATTCAGCAACTCTTAGCGATCCCCACCGAATTGCTTTCTGTGGATCAACCGCCTGCCCTGGCTTGAAATTTAAATCAGACATTAGTCAACCAGGGTTCTTCCAGTTAGGCGGAGGAAGACATCTTCCAAAGAGCTTCTTCTCACCAATGAAGTGACAGGATGCAAACCAGATTCCAGAATCTGTGCCAAAAGTTCCTCACCTTTTGCTGTGTATAACAAGATTCGATCTGGCAGAACTTCAATCCGATCAGCTAAGCCAGCAAGCTTCTCGGCTGTTTTTTCGTTCTTGTCTGTTCCGAAACGAACCTCAACCACTTCCTTAGATGAATACTGCTTGATCAGCTCGGCCGGTGATCCTTCCGCCATGATCTTTCCGTTATCCATCACTATCAGTCGGTCACAAAGCTGCTCCGCCTCGTCCATGTAGTGAGTGGTTATGACAAGAGTCACACCCTGCTCCTTAAGACGAAAGAGTCTGTCCCATAGAACATGTCGTGCTTGTGGATCCAGACCAGTAGTTGGTTCGTCTAACAATAAGATCTCTGGCTCATTCACAAGACCTCTGGCTATGGCCAATCTGCGCTGCATTCCACCGGATAGATCATCAGCTTTGGCGTTTCTCTTCTCTGTGAGTTGGGCGAACTCAAGCAGCTCATCAACTTTGCCTTTGAGAAACTTTCTAGAGAGCCCAAAGTAACGACCGTAGGTGAAAATGTTCTCCCACACTTTCAGCTCACGATCTAACAAATCCTTTTGTGGGACAACTCCTAAGTGGGCACGAATCTCAGGCCCATGAGTGTTTGGTTCTTTTCCTAGGATCTTCAGCTCACCACTGGTTCGTTGCGAAACAGAAGAGATCATCTTCATTGTCGTTGACTTACCAGCTCCATTTGGGCCGAGCAGTCCAAATGATTCACCACGCTTAACCTCAAAATCGATACCATCAACGGCCACAAAATCTTTGTATTTCTTAGTCAGGCCCTTAGCTTGGATGACAACATCATTTGCTGATTGCGACAATTACTTCTCCATCTCGCCCAACTGGGCAGCAGATAAGACTACTACTTTCTTTAGTTGCTGAAGTTCTTGATATGGTTTTCTAGTGAAGAAGCCATTGGGTAACACAAGGGTGACGGGTAAAGAGCAGTATTACACCCCGACCCAGTTGGCCAGTGACATGGTTGAGATTGCAGCAACAGTGATCCCGGACTTCTCGAAGCGGAACTTCTTAGAGCCTGCTGGCGGAAATGGCAGCTTCATCAAGGCTCTGCAAGAATTTGGAGCGAAGAACATTTCCGCAGTTGATCTTTATCCCAAACACTCTTTGGTTTCCCAGGGCAATTTTCTGGAGCATGAGTCAACACAAAATGACCTAGTCGTTATTTCAAATCCCCCGTTTGGTCGCAACAATGCACTAGCCATTCCATTTTTCAATCATGCGGCTAATTTCAGTGAATACATCTGTTTTCTCGTTCCACGCTCTTGGCGGAAGTGGAGCGTCCAAAACCGACTGGATTCCAGATTCCATCTACTCCTAGATAACGATGTATTTGTTTCTTATGAAGATGAGAATGGAAAAGCTGTTCGCGATAGCAATGATCTCCGAACCTGCTTTCAAATCTGGCAGAAAATAGATCAACACCGAGCTCAAATCCGAGTACCTGACAATGGGCTCATAGCCAAGACTGCTCCGGCAGAGGCCGAGATTGCTCTCAGGGTTTTTGGATATGGCTGTGGAAATGTCCTGGAGAGTTTCCCGCGAGAAAAGAACACGACTTTGATGTTTTTGAAGACCAAGAACTCAAAAATCAAGCAACTACTGCCAACCCTGGACTTTCAGCGGTTCAGCAAGAACACCGCCTACACTGAGGCTCTGGCCCTCCCAGAAATCAACTACCTGCTGAACGAGGCAGTCTTCGGGAGTGGTTTTCACCAAGAAAAGGTTAGATAAGACGTGAGCGAATACTATTCAGACCCGACTCAAAATCCCAAGTCCAGGGAATATAAAGGTCCTCGTGCTCAGCTTAAGGATTTGTTTCCTTATCTAAAGCCATATAAGAAGGTGCTGACCCTAGCCATTGTCTTGTCAGTGTTGGGTTCAATTCTTGCTCTAGGGCAGCCACTGCTGATTGGTCAGCTAATTTCTGCCGTCGAGCAAAATCGAGAGATACAAACACTTGCCATAGCAATCATTGTCTTGATCATCAGCTCAGCGATTTTGAACGCTTTCCAGTTTTACCTTCTATATAAGACGGGTGAGGGAGTGGTCCTTAGCACCAGAAAAGCGCTTGTGGCCAGAATGCTTCGTCTTCCCATTTGGCAGTATGACCGCAGACGAACCGGGGACTTGGTATCCAGAGTGGGTTCCGACTCCACCCTTCTCAAAGCAGTCTTGACCCAAGGTTTGGTTGATGCCCTAGGTGGTTTGCTGCAGTTCTTTGGGGCCATCATCGTGATGGCCTTTATTGATCCACTGCTACTGGTTTCCACCCTCTCGGTTGTGTTCATTGCTGTTGGCGCCATTGCGTTTACTGGTAGAAAAATCCGCAGCGCTACCACCAAGGCTCAACAAAAAGTTGGCCAGATGTCTGCCAGTGTCGAAAGAGCTCTAAGCGCGATTAGAACAATCCGTGCAAGTCGAGCCGAACAACGCGAGAGCGAAGAAATCTATAAAGACGCTGAGGCTGCCTATGATCAAGGTCTTTCAATTGCAAGACTCTCGGCAGCGGTAGCGCCAATAGCCCAAGTTGCCTTCAACACGGCTTTTATTGTCGTGCTTGGTTTAGGCGGTTTGCGAGTTGCCACGGGAGCAACCACGATAGCTTCGCTCGTGACATTTGTAATCCTGCTCTTTTTCATGATCGGACCGCTTATCTCAGCTTTTGGTGCCTACACATCCGTGATGGGGGCTCTCGGAGCACTTGCCCGCATTCAAGAAATCATGGTCTTGGAAGAAGAAGAAACGGGTGAGCAAACCGAACACCGGGTGGCAGTAAACACTGCGGCAATTGAATTTAGAGATGTTGATTTCCACTACCCAGCTGAAGACGGCGAGCTCAAACCAATCTTGCAGCAGGTTAGCTTCAAGATTGAGCGCGGTCAGAGAGTGGCTTTGGTAGGACCATCCGGTGCGGGTAAGTCGACCATCTTCTCGCTGATTGAAAGGTTCTATGAACCATCCGCTGGTGAAATCTTGCTTGATGGGCAAAGCGTCACTGAGTTCTCCCGCCAAACTCTCCGCGCCCAGCTCGGGTACGTAGAACAGGATGCGCCTGTTTTGGCGGGGAGCATTCGAGACAACCTGTTACTTGGTAGGTCCGATGCTTCAGACGAAGAACTGGTTGAGGTCCTTCGGCAAGTGAATCTCACAGAAGTTCTAAATCGAGATGCAGCTGGGTTGAATGCTGAAGTTGGTGAAAGCGGAATCATGCTCTCAGGCGGGGAGCGCCAAAGATTGGCAATTGCAAGAGCGCTTTTAGCTAAACCCCCGATTCTTCTGCTTGACGAATCCACCAGTGCACTTGATGGTCCGAATGAACAGCGAATGAGAGAAGCGATTGATGCGGTTGCGCAAGACCGCACCCTGGTCGTGATTGCTCACAGGCTCTCCACTGTCGTGGATTCTGATCAAATAATTGTTCTCGAACACGGCAAAGTTGTAGGCATTGGGTCCCACTCCGAACTGGTCAAGACCACTCCCCTCTATGCCGAACTGGCAAAGCATCAGCTTCTGGTTTGAGTAGAGTGGAGGGATGAGCAACGTTGCCAACTGGAGTGCTGAGTCTGTCGCACAGCTCGATCGAGAAGATCCTCTAGCCACATTTAGAAATCAATTTCTCATCACCGATCCCGACATCTGTTACCTAGACGGTAACTCGCTTGGTCGCCTACCTAAAGCGACAATTGATAAGGTCAATAGCTTCCTAACCGACGAATGGGGTAAACAGCTCGTGGATGGCTGGTCACACTGGATTGACCAAGCCCAAACAGCTGGCGATTTGCTTGCGAAGACTGCACTTGGTGCCGATAGTGGGCAAACCTTGGTTTGTGACACCACCTCAGTTAACTTCTATCAATTATGTGTTGCTGCAATTCAAGCAAATCCAGGCCGCAAGAAAATCATCATCGACTCCGCCAATTTTCCAACCGACCGCTACATCGTCCAGGGAATTGCTAAGAAGTTCAACCTAGAGCTAGTAACTCTGAATAGCGATGGCATGGGTGGTCCTGGGGCAGTTGAAATTGAAAGTGAGTTTGAGGAAATCACGCTAGATGCACTTCGTCCCCACCTAACTGAGGATGTAGCACTCCTGACTCTGCAGGCGGTCAACTACCGATCTGGCGTCAAGCAAGACATCAAAGCGATCACAGAGGCAGCCAGGGAAAAGGGCATCCTCGTGGTTTGGGATTGCTCGCATGCAATTGGATCGGTCGAGTTAAATTTTGAGCAAAACACAGTTGACCTGGCAGTTGGCTGCACATATAAATATGGAAACTCTGGCCCAGGCTCCCCTGCCTGGCTCTATGTAAAGAAATCTCTGCAAGAAAAACTTCAAGTTCCAATCCAGGGCTGGTTCGCTCAAGATAAGCAGTTTGAAATGGGCGCATTTTTCGAACCAACCAGCCAAATCCGTGGTTTTCAGATAGCCAGCCCATCCATTATTGGAATCCGGGCAGTGGAAGTGGCATTCGAAATGATTGGCCAAGCAGGGATTAAGCAAATAAACGAAAAAGCTTCAAAGGGCACTCAGTTGATGATTGATCTCTACGACCAATGGCTCGCCGACCTTGGCTTCACCCTGGCAACACCGAGGGAGGCCAATCGACGCGGTGGCCACATCATCATTCAGCACCCTGATGCCAAGCAGATAGCGCATGCTCTTAGAAAACTAAAGAACGTGATTCCTGACTACCGAGAACCAGGCGCGATTCGACTAGGTATCTCTCCCCTACCAACCAGCTACTCAGAAGTTTTTGAAGGCTTTAGGAGACTGAAAGAATTGGTCGAATCAGGCGACTATAAGACAATCACTGACAGCGGCAGCCGAGTTACCTAGGAAATCATGGAACATCAAAAACACATAACTTACATCTCTTACCTAAAAGTTGATGAATTGCTCGAGCTCCAACAGCCACTCAGTGATGGCCCGGAACATGATGAACTGCTGTTTATAACTATTCATCAGGTTTATGAACTTTGGTTTAAGCAGCTACTGCATGAAGCTGCGACACTGCAAGAGTCTTTGGAGGCTGGCGAAACTCATCGATCGCTTGCCCTACTCGGCAGAATGAGAACCATTATGAAAACCTGCGTGGCGCAGCTGGACATTCTGGAGACCATGACGCCGCTGCAGTTCAACTCTTTCCGAGCCAGACTTAGCTCAGCATCCGGTTTTCAATCAGCACAGTTTCGTGAATTAGAAGCAGTGCTTGGACGCAGGGACCAAGCCGGTGCAGATGCTGATAAGTCTTCTGGTATGGGGATGGCAGAACACCTATTGCCCGGCTCACCTGCTCGCATAAGGGTGGAGCAAGCCATGCTTAGAAGATCTCTATGGGATTCAGTTCTCCACTACTTCAACACAAAGCAAGCAATTCCGGAAGATGCGCTGACTCGAGATGTAACAAAGCCTTGGAGTGAGCATGAAGGCGTCCAGAAGGTTCTTATCGAACTTCACAGAGCAGACCCTGAGGCCTCCATGATTGGTGAAGCACTGGTCGATCTCGATGAGGGTTTCCAGGAATGGCGCTATCGCCACGTCAAAATGGTTGAGCGCACAATCGGTAGAAAACCGGGCACGGGTGGCTCTAGCGGAGTTGGATATCTATCTAGCACTCTGTTTAGGCCAGTATTTCCTGATCTGTGGGCGATTAGAAGTCAGTTCTAGATTTGCCTCTTTCCGACTAACCTTGTTCGGTGGCTATCGCAATTTATCCAGGCTCCTTTGACCCAGTAACCCTTGGTCATCTCTCTGTTATAAGAAGAGCGAAGGGATTCTCTGAAAAACTGATTGTCCTGGTTTCCCACAACCCAAGCAAGAAAACTCTTTTTAGCTCTCAAGAGAGAATCAGTTTGATTGAACAGTCGCTGAATGAGCTTGGTTTATCAGGCATTGAGGTTAGGGCATTAGACAATGGCCTACTAGCCGAGCAAGCGAAGAGTTTGGGAGCTCAAATAATTATCAAAGGCCTTAGGACTGCTGCTGATCTTGACTATGAACTGCAGTTTGCCAGCATGAACAGAGATCTAACGAAAGTTGAAACTGTCTTTCTACCAACCGAGCCTCAATACAGCCAAATATCGTCATCTCTAATACGCGAAGTCGCTGTTCTGGGTGGAGATGTCTCAAACCACGTTACAAAAGCAGTATCAAAAGCTCTCGCTGAGAAGGTTGGCAAGTGAGTCTTACAATTCCAGTAAAAGAACTGATTCAAAACCCTGGCACCATGAAAGAGCTGACGCTTTCTCATGAGCTGGAGTATCCGCTCGGGACAGAAATCATTGCTGTACCAAAAGGCAGAGAATTGTCACTAGCTGTTCGGCTCGAATCGGTTCATGAAGGAATTCTGGTAACTGTCAGTGGAGATGCACTAGCAGATTCTGAGTGCTCGCGTTGCTTAGAACCCATGCAAGAAGATGTTGAAATTGAATTGCAAGAGCTGTTTCACTATCGGCCAGAGCAAGAGGATGATTTTGTCATCGTGCAGGATCGAGTGGACCTAGAGCAAGCGCTAATTGATGCCGTGGTGCCAAATCTTCCTCTGAAACCGCTGTGCAGAGAAGACTGCCCTGGTCTATGCGCTGATTGTGGAGAGCGGACAGATGTTGGCACTCACAATCACGAGAAGCCCATCGACCCCAGATTTGGCGCCTTAAGAGATTTTGGTAGCTAACTTCACAACGTTAGTCATCAGCATGGCTCTAGTCATTGGACCTACGCCGCCTGGGTTAGGTGCGAAGTAACCAGCTACTTCAACCACTGTTGGATCAACGTCACCAACTAGCTCATTTGCTCTGCGAGTAATTCCAACATCCAACACAGCAGCTCCTGGCTTTATCCAGTCTTTTCTGACAAAGCCAGGTTGCCCAACTGCCGCAACCACAATGTCTGCTCGCCTAACATGCTCTTCAATGTGCTTGCTAGCACTGTGAAGCAAGACTGGTGTTGCATCCACTTGCTTTGAAGAAAGCAATAGACCTAGCGGCCTGCCGACTGTCAGGCCTCGCCCAATAATTGCCACCTCTGCCCCGGCCAAGCTAACTTGATAGCGCCTGAGCAGCTCAACGATGCCAGCTGGTGTGCAGGGCAGCGGAGAGTCAAAATGACCTGCAACATTCATGACCAGTTTTCCCAGATTCTCTGGGTGAAGACCATCAGCATCTTTTGCCGGATCTATTGCCTGCAGAATTTCTCTGGAATCCATTTTTCCCGGCAAGGGCAGTTGAACGATGTAGCCGGTAACCTCCGGTGAGCTGTTCAATTCCTTGATTGCAGCCAATACGTCTTGCTTGCTGGCAGTCTCTGGGAGATCTATTCGGATAGATTTCATCCCAACATCAGCGCAGTCGCGATGCTTACCTGCTACGTAACTGACCGAGCCAGGGTCGCTGCCAACTAGCAGTGTTCCCAGACCAGGTTTGTTGGAAAGCTTGGCTACCTGCCCAGTGAGCTCCCGCTTGATCTCTTCTGCGGTTTTCTTTCCATCGAGAATTACAGCACTCAAAGAATTACCAGTTCTCTAGGCCCTCGTAAAGCGGGAAAGCTTCAGTTAGGGCATGAACTCGCTTACGAAGTGATGCAAGGTCAGCGCCTGGCAACAGTGCTCTAGCGATGATGTCAGCAACTTCCGTGAATTCACCTTTACCAAATCCTCGAGTAGCCAAAGCAGCAGTACCGATGCGGATACCAGATGTAACCATTGGCGGACGAGGATCATTTGGAACCGAATTCTTGTTTACTGTCACACCAGCTTCATGCAAAATGTTTTCCGCGGTTTGACCATCGATTGCTGCATTTCTCAAATCAACCAACACCAGGTGAACATCAGTTCCACCGGTCAAGATTGAAATGCCTGCTCCAACTACATCCGGTTGAATGAGTCGCTCTGCCAAAATCTTGGCACCATCGATTGTTCTTTGCTGCTGTTCTCTAAACTCTGGGGTCATGGCTGCTTTGAATGCAACAGCCTTGGCAGCAACCACGTGCATTAGTGGTCCACCCTGTTGACCTGGGAATACACCAGAGTCAATTTTCTTAGCCCACTCTTCTTTACAAAGAATCATTCCTGATCTTGGTCCAGCTAAAGTCTTGTGAACGGTCGATGAAACCACATCTGCATATGGCACAGGTGAAGGATGAACACCTGCTGCTACCAAACCTGAGAAGTGAGCCATGTCCACCCACAGCTTCGCTCCGACTTCATCAGCGATCGATCTAAATGCTGCGAAGTCTAGGTGGCGAGTGTACGCAGACCAGCCTGCAATCAAAACCGCAGGCTTTGTTTCCAAAGCACGCTGACGAACAATATCCATGTCGATTAGATAGGTATCAGGGTGAAGTTCATAGGCATGCGGTTCATACATGCGACCCGAGAAGTTGAGTTTCATGCCGTGAGTTAGATGGCCACCGTGCGCCAGCGAGAGACCAAGGATTCGATCCCCCGGGTTGGCTAGCGCCATCATCAATGCTGCGTTGGCGGTAGCACCAGAGTGTGGTTGTACGTTGGCGTGCTCAGCTCCAAATAGCTGTTTTGCACGATCTCTTGCCAAATTCTCAGCTATGTCCACAACTTCACAGCCGCCGTAGTAACGCTTCCCTGGGTAGCCCTCGGCGTATTTGTTAGTTAGAACCGAGCCCTGGGTCTGCAGAATCGCTCGTGAGACGAAGTTCTCACTGGCAATCATTTCTAGCGTGCCGCGTTGGCGGTTCAACTCCTGCTCAAGAACGGCAGCAATTTCGGGATCGACCTGGGATAGAGGTGCTGTGTGGAGTGGATTTAGTGGCATAGGCGTCAGTTTACTCCTGAGATTCAGTCTCAAAGACTGGCACGCTCAATAGGATTATCCGAATGAGTACTAGAGAGCACTGGGTCCTAACCTTCGTCTGCCCTGACCGCCCTGGCATTGTCCATGCCATCTCGGGCGCAGTTGTGGACGCCGGTGGAAACATCACCGAGAGCCAGCAGTACACCTCCGAGGACACTGGCCGCTTCTTTATGCGCCTGCAAATCGAGGCAGCCATATCCAAGTCAGACTTCGAAAAGCAGATTGAAAAAATAGTTGGTGACTACCAGCTTGAGTATGTTTTGGACTTTGTTGGAAGACCAATGAGAACAGTGGTTCTAGTTTCCAAAGCAGCCCACTGCCTAAATGACATCTTATTTAGACAAAGATCAGGCCAGCTTCCAATCGAACTCACCAAAGTGTTTTCCAATCACTCAGATCTTAACGACCTGGCCAAGTTCTATGGCCTGGAGTTTGAAAACCTACCGATTGAATCTGGCTCTGACAAAGCAAAATTCGAAGCAAAGCTCAGAGATTACATAAAGCAAGAAAAGATCGAGCTGATTGTTTTGGCCCGATTCATGCAAGTCCTATCTCCAGAGTTTTGCAAGGAATTTGAAGGAAAGATAATCAACATTCATCACTCTTTCCTTCCTGGATTCAAGGGCGCTAATCCCTATGCTCAGGCGCACGCGAGGGGTGTCAAGCTCATTGGTGCGACCGCTCACTTCGTAACTGAAGACCTGGATGAGGGTCCAATCATCGAACAAAATGTGACCCGCGTTGACCACGCTGCAAGCAAGCAGGCCTTGGTGCAAATTGGCCAAGACGCTGAAAGTAAGACTCTGACTCAGGCCATCAAATGGTTTGCTGAGCACAGAGTCCTACTAGATGGTCAGCGCACCATCATCTTCCGATAAGTCGCCAACCAGCCACTATCAACAAAAGTATTAGTAAGGCTGCCGCCCCTATCCAGAGATATGGTGCCTCAGATTGAAGTGGCTGGCTCTCAGCTGACGCCTGCTGCACTGGAACCTCAACAGCTTCTGATTCCTCAATCGCCTCTACTTCTTCCTGTTCTGGTTGAACAACTTCAAGCTCCGCACTAACGGAGTCCGAAGTTGATGACTCAGGTGGAATCGGCTGTGGAAGTAGCGGTGGATTCTCAATTACAAAGATTGGTGCGGGTTCAATCTCAATCGGCAGTTCAGTAACTGGCGTGGGAACCCCCTGCTCCACTGGCGGAACGACAATCAACTCAGGCAAAACTGGATTGACAGCCGGTTGACTCTCTATCGGCGCGGGCTGGTCCGGCAATTGAGGCTGTGGTTCCGGCTGAGCTTCGGGTTGAGGATCTGGTGTCGCGATTGGTTGTGGATTGGAAAACACTGCAACTCTTTGAATTGACGGTCCCAAGTTTCCAACCTCATCCAAGACACTCAACTCTGGCAAACTCCAACTTCCCGAGGCATAAGAGCAATCTGCAAAGAAAGACCAGCCATTATCGGTCTGCTCAAACCCACTAATACAGTCGGAATCCGAAACAAAGTTCACAACAATTGGGTCAAATGTGACAGGCTCACTAAAGGTGAGCAGGGCGGCGTAGCGATAGTTTTCACCCTGCGTGATTTCGACTTCACTCCAAACTCCATCGGGAGCGGAGATGTCGACCACAAAGAAGAAGCTGACTGGCTCAGCTGGGCCCACGTTTCCCCACTGGTCAGATAGCTGATATGCCAGCAAGCTAACAGTATTGGCGCCTTCGGGACAATCCTGTAGTTGAAGAATTCCCGCTTCAATCTGTCCTTGGCATTGTCCGAGATCAAGAGATTCAACAGTCAGATCGCCTTCACTTAGATTAAAGGAAACGGATTGATTTTGGGAGTTGGTAGTCTCTGCTATCTCTCCCCAACTAAACGATGGCGCTTCTTTATCAAAAGTTATGGTGCTAGTGACTGAAGAAACTGGCCCAGATGCAAGAGAGTTGCTTTTTAGGGTCAGGCCAACGGTGCCATGGGGACACTGGGCTAATGAGATAACTGCTTGCGTTCCATTCACCGTAATGCTCGAAAGACTGCAACTCACAGGTGTAGTTTCAAAATCTTCTTGATTGAGCCCAGTGATGTTTGCACTCATAACCAGCTGAAACTCAGCTAGTTCTGAATCGATTTGTTCTCCAGTGAAGCTGACAACAGAAATAATCTGCTGGTAACTGATCTCTACCCTGCCATTGCCGGTGTTCACACCTGCTTGATGCTGAACATTCAATGTGATGTCACTTCTGGCATAGGAAGAACCGCCGCCTCCACCACCGCCATCGGAACAGCAGCTATTGTCGTCCGGTCCTCCACCGCCACCGCCATACCAACCGCCACCGCCACCGCCGCCGCCAGCGTTCCAACTAAAGCCGCCCGTTCCACCAATTCCAAAGGAACCACTGGTCGCAGGACTACCACCATTAGAGAATCCGGCGCTTCCACCCGAAGTTTGAGTTCCGCCTCCACCGCCGCCGCCTTGGCCAGAGCCACCTGCTTCCGCAATTAGCCCACCGCCCATGCCACCTGGCGCTCCGGCATAACCACCAGCACCACCACCGCCGCCGGCCACAACAACGCGATCCGACAAGCTAAAACCAAATCGAATATCACTTGCTCCTCCACCGCTTCCCTCGTTACCACGGTTGCCGGTTGTTGCTCCTCCGCCGTTATAGCCCCCAGGTGCGTTGTTGCCTTCAATCCCTTGGCCTCCAACAAAGACATAAAGAGTGCTTGGTAGATTTGTCAGCTCTCCTCTAATTTCACCGCCCGCTCCTCCCCGACCACCCGATGCGCCATAAACCTTGAAGCTGATCTTGGTTACGCCCGTTGGGACTTGCCAACTTTGCTGGGACCCAGTGAATTGAAATGATTGAGTACAGATTCCGTTTTCGCAAACTACTGAAGCGGAGGCTGGAATAGGAACTAGTGGGGCCGCTACTAAAAAGCTAGCCAAAAGAAGGTTTCTGATTTTCATGCCCAGAAACTAAAACTCCCTGCGGTTTCCCGCAGGGAGTTTTCCACAGCCCTCAAAAAGGCTGAATTGTTAGGCCATTCTGGCTTTCATGTTCATTGCAAGGGTTGCCATGAACTCCTCTGTGGTTTCCCAGCTTTGACCTGGGCCAACTAAAGAGGAAAGGTCCTTTGTCATGTGGCCAGCCTCAACAGTCTTGATGACTACATCTTCGAGAGTCTTGGCAAAGTTGTCCACCTCTGGTGTTCCATCTAGTTTGGCGCGGTGCATTAGGCCTCTAGTCCACGCAAAGATAGATGCGATTGGGTTGGTTGAGGTCTTTTCGCCCTTCTGCCATTGGCGGTAGTGACGAGTGACGGTTCCGTGAGCGGCTTCCGCAAGTGCAGTCTTGCCATCTGGAGTTGAGAGAACAGAAGTCATTAGACCAAGAGAGCCAAAGCCTTGAGCCACTGTGTCCGACTGAACGTCTCCGTCATAGTTCTTACATGCCCAGACATATCCACCCTCCCACTTCAATGCGGAAGCAACCATGTCATCAATTAGGCGGTGTTCGTAAGTGAGCCCGGCTGCGTCAAACTTGGATTTGTATTCAGCGTCAAAGATCTCTTGGAAGGTGTCCTTGAAAGCCCCATCATATGCCTTCAAGATGGTGTTCTTGGTTGACATGTAAACAGGGAACCCACGGGACAGTCCGTAATTGAAAGAAGATCTAGCGAAGTCTCTAATTGAGTCAATGTAGTTATACATGCCCATGGCGACGCCACCAGTTTCTGGATACTCCGCAACTGTCATGGTCTGAGCAGCAGAGCCATCAGCCGGAGTGTAGGTCATGGTGACAGTTCCTGCCCCGGGAACCTTGAAGTCGGTAGCCTTGTACTGATCACCGTGAGCGTGACGTCCAATGACGATTGGCTTGGTCCAACCAGGCACCAATCTAGGAATATTAGAAATAATGATTGGCTCGCGGAACACAACACCACCGAGGATGTTTCTAATTGTTCCGTTCGGGCTCTTCCACATCTTTTTTAGGCCAAACTCTTCAACTCGAGCCTCATCAGGAGTAATGGTTGCGCACTTTACGCCAACGCCATGCTGTTTGATGGCTTTAGCGGCATCGATGGTCACTTGGTCGTCGGTGGCATCTCGATTCTGGATTGACAGGTCGTAGTAATCAATCTCTATGTCCAAGAATGGAAGAATTAGAGTGTCTTTGATCTCTTGCCAGATGATTCTGGTCATTTCATCGCCGTCGAGGTCTACAACCTTGCCAACTACTTTGATTTTGCTCATTTTGCTCCTGATTATCTTGCGCGAAGCGCGAATGCAGCCCCTAGCCTACCGCGAATAGAGAGGCCTGATTTGGGCCGAGTTGGCTACTGAACTAGGGAGTCTTTCCAAGCTTGATAAAGCTTGGCGAATTTACCTGTTCCGGCGGCTAACTTGCTGGGGGAATCATCCTCAATAATCTCGCCATGCTCCATAACCAAAACGCGATCAGCAATTGAAACTGTCGATAAGCGATGGGCGATAATGACCGCAGTTCTGCCGGCCAACAGGCTCTTCAGTCCGGCTTGCACCATTCGCTCGGATGGAATATCCAAAGAGGAAGTTGCCTCATCCAGAATTAGGACTGCCGGGTTTGCAAGAAAGGCCCTGGCGAAAGAGATGAGTTGCCTTTGACCAGCAGATACTCTTCCACCGCGCTTATTCACATCAGTCTCGTATCCTTCCGGAAGCTTAGAAATAAATTGGTGAGCTCCAACAGCCTTAGCAGCCGCAATCACCTCATCAATTGTTGCCCCGGGTCTTCCAAGTTGAATGTTCTCAATTACTGTTCCAGAGAACAAATAGGCCTCTTGCGTAACCATCACAACTTCACGTCTGAGATCTTTGTTGCTAATTTCGCGTAGGTCTGTCCCGTCAAGCTTGACTGAACCTTGGCTGGGATCATAAAAGCGAGCTATAAGTTTGGCCAAGGTAGATTTTCCTGCGCCTGTAGTTCCTACCAGGGCAATGGTTTGACCAGCAGGTATCTTCAAATCAAACTTCTTCAGAATCACCGGGCCAGTTGAATATTTGAATTCAACTCCTTGAAAGCCAACCTCACCCCTAGCGGACTCAAAGGAAACTGGATTGGTGGGCTCAGGTACTGAGGGTTCTTCTTCCAGGACGCCTGAGATTTTTTCGAGAGCAGAAGCGGCTGACTGATAAGAGTTGTAGAAAATAGCTATTTCTTCCATTGGGTCAAAGAATCTTCTTGCATACAAAATTGCTGCTGTTAGAACTCCGATGCCAAGCGATCCATCAAGAACTCGATACCCGCCAGATAGCAAAATGGCCGCAACGGTGACATTGCCAATCATGATCAGCCCTGGATCATAAATACCAAATAGCTGAATCAGATGGGCATTGTGTTTGCGATAATCCTCTACTAAACCACCGAAGTGTTCTTCGTTTCGCTTCTCTTTTCTAAACGCCTTGACTGCTCTAATACCAGTCATGGTTTCCACAAAATACTGAATCAAGCGGCTGGATGCCACTCTCTGCTTTCGATAGCCCCGATTAGTTCGCACCTGGAACCAGCGGGTCAAAATACCCAGAGGCAGCAGTGCTCCAAACAGGATCAGGAATGATGTTGGGTCCAGTAGGAATAGTGCAATGGCGGTGAAAGTCATAAATAAACCACCTATGACCAATTCATTTAGCCCGCCAGATAGCAGTTCCGCAATCGATTCCAAGTCTGAGGTTTGCCTGGCGATAACTCGGCCAGCTGTGTAGCGCTCATGAAACTCCACTGAAAGTTTCTGCGTGTGGACAAACATACGGTTTCGCAGGTCAAACAACATTTGCTGAGCCAGCCTCGCGGTGAGCATTAGGAATAGATAGGTCAAGATAGAAGTAGCCAAGGCAGCCGATAGATAAGTAATTACAACTATCCAGAGCTCGTTGTACTGACGAAGAATTGCCTTCGGAAGCGCCCAGTCAATTCCCAGAGCGATTAGAGCGGGGCCTGCGACCCTCAGCGCTGTAGAGATTACTCCAAGGAAAATAGCGAAGTAAATCCGGGTCTTGATGGGATCAATCAGCGAACCGAGAAGCTTACGGGAGCGGGCTCTAACATAGCGAGATTCCTCTTTGGTGAGGTCTGTTCTCTCCTCGTCGTTGGTTCCAAACATGCTCATAGATTCACCTCCCGCTCTTTTTGTTCGATATCCAGGGATGTGATTACGTAGCGATAGTGCTCAGAGGATTTCAGTAATTCCTGATGTGTGCCAAATGCAGTTATTGTGCCATCTTGCAGAAGCGCGACTTTGTCAGCCAGCATCACAGTTGAAGGGCGATGAGCAACAATCAAAGCTGTCGTATCCTTCAGCACGTGACGAAGCGCATCCTCCACCATGGCTTCAGTATCAACGTCCAAAGCTGAGAGTGGATCATCCAGCACCAGAATTTTTGGTTTAGCGGCAACCGCTCTTGCCAGTGCGATGCGCTGTCTTTGGCCACCCGAAAGTGATAATCCTTCTTCACCAATGGTGGTATCAAGTCCATTAGGAAGGTCATAGGCAAACTGAGCCTGCGCTATCTCAATAGCTTGCTTGAGGTCCTCTTCCGTTGCCGTGGGGTTTCCCAAGAGAATGTTTTCGCGAACTGAAGATGAAAACAAAGTTGCATCTTCAAAAGCCATCGCAATTAGTGTTCTCAGCTCTTCGCGACGAAGATCGCGAGTGTCAACGCCGTCAATTGTGATGGAGCCACCTGTGACATCATAAAGCCTGGTGGAAAGAGCGGTGAGAGTAGTCTTTCCGCAACCTGTAAGCCCGATCAAAGCTACGGACTGACCAGGTTCTACTCGCAGATTTACCCCACGCAAAAGCTCCCCGTCAGCCGATTGAACATCAGGGAACTGGAATCGAACGTTGTTGAACTCCAGTAGGCCTTTGGGTTCACTAACTACCTGTGGCGCAACGGGATCAACAATCTTGTTTTCACTATCAATTACTTCAAAGAATCTTTCGGTAGCGGTCCTAGCTTCGAGGGTGAATGAAAGCAAGAAGCCGAGCGACTCGGTCGGCCAACGCAAGACCATCGCAGTTGCAAAAAACGCAACCAGAGTGCCAACTGACATCTCCCCTTCGGCCACTAGCCAAATTCCAGCCAGCATTGATAGACCAATGGCAAGTTCGGGAATCATGATCAAATAGAGCCAGATGTTCGCAACAGCTTTGGCTTTTTTCATTTCAGTAGATCGCAGCTCGGTCGCTTGAGAGGAGAACTGGCTGGCAGCAAATGCTCCTCGACCAAATGACTTGAGAACCCTTACGCCGTGGACTGCTTCCTCAACACGAGTCGCTAAGTCGCCCGACTGGTCCTGGCTGAGCCTGGCAACCACGTTGTATTTTCCCTCAAACAAGAACCCGGCCACCCAAATCGGAATAGTTGCTACAAAGAAAATAAGCCCGAGCCAGAAATTGAATGTAAAAAGAATTACTAGACCGACAATGATTGTGATGAGGTTGGCAGTAAACAACACAAAACCAAAACTCAACCAACGTCTTATCAGGCTCAAATCCGACACAGCCCTGGATAGCAACTGGCCTGAAGGCCAGCGATCATGAAAAGCAACGGGCAGGTCTTGCAGTTTTTCATAAAGTGCATTGCGCATGCTTGCTTCGACATGAGTGCCTGGGGTGAGAACGAGCCAGCGACGTAGTAAAACGAAGAATGCCTCAAGTAGTCCCAGCAGGAGAATGAATCCAACGGCAGGAAGTAACGCTTCTAATCCGCCTTCAACCAAAGAATTGACAAGCCCCTGCAATAGCTGGGGAATTGCTAAAGCAAACAGGTGAGCAGCAATTGCAGCGAATACCCCTAGAAAAATTCTGGGTAGCGCTTTCTTGGCATATGGCACAAGGCGCCAAAGAACCCTTACGGTTCCAGTTTCGGAGTTTTGCATTTACCACTTCCGCTGGCTTGGCCAGCCTTACAGACTAGCAATAAAGCCGAAGTGCTGTTGACTAATGAAAAAAGTGTCTTTCACCGGTGAAATACATTGTGACACCAGCTGCTTTAGCTGATTCAATAACTTCCTCGTCGCGAACACTTCCACCTGGTTGGACAACCGCTTTCACGCCTGCTTCCAGCAAAACCTCTAACCCATCAGCAAATGGGAAAAATGCATCTGATGCTCCAACAGAACCAGAAACTCTTTCGCCCGCTCTAGCGACGGCTAGTCGACACGAATCCAATCTATTGACTTGACCCATTCCGATTCCCACCGCTGCAAGATTATGGGCAAGCAGGATTGCATTTGACTTGACGGATCGAACCGCTCTCCAAGCAAATTGCAAATCCTGCATAGTCTTGGAATCTGCAGGCTCTCCACTCACTAACTGCCAATTACTAGCATCGAGTTTGCTGAAATCATCTGGCTGTTGTGCAAGCAGTCCCCCTGAGATTTGTCTAATCTCCTGAGAAGGGAGTTTGTAGTCCGCGGTTAGCTTGAGAATTCTCAGATTCTTCTTTTTCTGAAGGATCTCAAGCGCAGCTTCCTCGTAATCTGGCGCAGCAATTACCTCAGTGAAAACCTCAGAAACAGCCTGAGCCATTTCCGCTGTAACCCTACGGTTAGCAGCTATGACTCCCCCGTAAGCGGAAACTGGATCTGTGTTGTGTGCCTTGACGTAGGCATCCAAAATCAAGTCGGAGCCAGCTGAGCCAACGGCCAAACCGCAAGGATTAGCGTGTTTGATAATCGCAACGGCTGGGTCAGTGAAGTCATAGGCCGCCCGCAAGGCTGCCTCGGTGTCGACATAGTTGTTGAACGACATTTCTTTTCCGCCAAGCTGCATAGCATTGGCCAAACCTTGGCTCGTGCCATCTACGTAAACTGAAGCAGCCTGGTGGGAATTCTCACCATAACGAAGATCAGACTTTTTCTTGAATTTCAAATTTAGTTTGGCACTCGAACCCTCTAGCCAACTTGCAATTGCACCGTCGTAACTAGCAGTGTGCTGAAACGCCTCGAGGGCGAGTTGCCTGCGGAACTCAGCAGTGGTTCCGCCTTGTCTAATCGCTTCCAAAACCTGTGAATATCTGCTTGGGTCAACCACGATCGCAACGTTGGCATGATTTTTGGCACTGGCTCTGACCATGGCTGGTCCACCCACATCGATTTGTTCAATGGTTTCTTCGAATCCAGCTCCGGCTGCAACCGTTTGTGCGAATGGATAAAGATTCACAACGACAAGTTGAAAGGGTTTGATCCCCATCTCTACTAGTTGATTCTGATGCGATTCAAGCCGGAGATCAGCCAAAATTCCAGCGTGAATAGCAGGATGCAGTGTCTTTACTCTGCCATCCAAAGACTCCGGGAAGCCGGTGACAGCACTTACTTCAGTTACTGCAATACCGCTTTGAGCAATCTGTTTCGCTGTTGAACCAGTTGAAACAATTTCAATTCCTAGCCAGGAAAGCTCGGCTGCAAACTCAATCAGACCTGACTTGTCTGAGACGGAAATAAGGGCACGCTTCACAGCAATCAATTGGCCACCTCTGCAAGATTGATTCTTCCTTCAGCGATGTCTTTGATGACACCAACCAGTTGGGTCTTTTCTACTTCCTTGATTCGCTCATGCAGCTCTGTCTCGCTGATTCCAGCTGGGATGGCTACCTCCTGTTGGCGAATTACTGGTCCTGTATCGATTCCGGCATCGACAATGTGCACGGTTGCACCTGTCATAGTTACACCCGCTGCCAAAGCATCTCTCACTGCATGCGCCCCGGGAAATGCCGGTAAAAGTGAGGGATGGATGTTGATTATTTTTCCTGGGAGTGCGTCAATGATGCTCTTTGGCAAAACACGCATGAAGCCCGCCAAAACAACTAGGTCTGGCTTGTGGAACTGGATCGAGTGAAGCAGCAGATCTGCCCACTGCTCCTTGCTCGAAAACTTGTTGGGTTCTAAAACAAAAGTTGAAACACCAAAAAGTTCCGCATGCTCTAAGCCTGCAGCTGGCCGATCAGCTCCGACCGCTCGGACCTTGGCGGGGTAAAGAGGGCTATCGCAGGCCTCTAGAAGAGCTCGCAGATTTGACCCCGAACCGGAAATTAGGGCAACGATAGTGAGCACGGGCAAAGTCTACTTTCGCTCAGTGCCCTGTGGGCGAATGGCAAACAACGACACTAAAAACACCGGCACCAATACCTCGAAGAAGATAACCACTGCGAATAGACCTGGAATTATTCCTACTTCCGCAAACCTGCCGGGGCCTAACCCGCCACTGGCCAAAATGGCCAAAACAAATGCCAGGGTTGCTGCGACTAAGGCAGAAAAAATTCCCAACACGGTTGCTGCGGAAAAACTAGTTGCAAACTCCCAGCGCATTCTCTCAGTTGATTTTCTTGCAAGCAGAGTCGCGATGATTGCAGCCACTACGGGAATAACAGCAAAGACAATTCCACGCTCTATCCCTCCGGTTGGTAAGGCAGCAAAAATTGGAAGCGCTGGTAGTGGCCCAAGCTGGGAAGCAAGCGGCGAAACAAATGAACCAGCACCAATTGAAAACCCAGCTCCGCTTATCCAAGCGGCTCCAAAGATAATCAGGTTAGGAAGTATTGCAAGTTGACCCAGTGTCACCATCAGTCCACCAAGAAAACTCAAGCTAAGTGCTTGGTAAAGCCTCAACACTTCAACCCACCCGATTGCAAGGGAGAATGTAATCAAAACAGAAGACACTAGGAGCAAAGAAATGATGACGAATCCACCGATTCGCAGTGCCGGCATGGCGGAGGTTGAAACTATCCAGTGCAACTTCGAAACAAAGTCAGAGGTCTTCTGTCTAACCCAAATTCGCTCTGGTGCTTCGATTTGATTTGCCCCACTCACCAATTCAAATCTCTTGCCAGACACCGATGAAATGAAGAGTAAGCCGCCAAAGAATAGCGCTGGCCTAAACAATGGATCCCACTCCCCTAATGAAACCGCGGGATTCGAAATAATCAAACTGAGTGCATAGGAACTGGCACCAAAAGTAAGAGCGCCACCTAACCAGGCTGGCCAAAGTGACGAAGCAGCAGATAAACGGTGGCCAATCCGAATGATCATTAGAGCCATGACCAGCGTTAAACCGAGTGGCAAAAAGGAAATTGCAAAAGTGTCAAAAGCGATACCAACCAGCTCACCACTAGCAATCTGAACTGGAACTCCTACTGCAAGCAAAAAAGCATATCCCGCAACTGCAAGAGTGACAGGCCAGTCAACCGAGCCATCGCCTTCAATCAACCAGGCAAGAGTAAGAGGAACTAAAACTAAGCCAACAACCGCGGAAAGAATAATCAGCGCTTGTAGCGCTGCGATTCCAAAGCTGAGTGCTCTATTCACTTACTGCAGCTTGCTAATGATCTCTCGCATCAGCTGTGCCGTCTCTGATGGAGTCTTTCCAACCTTGACACCAACTGCTTCAAAAGCTTCTTTTTTAGCTTGAGCTGTTCCGGCAGAACCCGAAACAATTGCTCCAGCGTGACCCATAGTCTTTCCTTCAGGAGCTGTGAAGCCTGCGACATAGGCAACAACAGGCTTAGTTACATTCTTGGCAATGTAAGCAGCAGCCTTTTCTTCTGAGTCACCACCGATTTCACCGATAAGAACAATTGCCTTGGTTTCAGGATCATTTTGAAAAGCTTCGAGTGCATCGATATGAGTCGTTCCGATCACTGGGTCTCCGCCAATACCAATCGCAGTTGAGAACCCAATGTCGCGCAACTCAAACATCATTTGGTAAGTCAGTGTTCCGGACTTTGAGACCAGCCCAATCGGTCCACGGCCAGTGATGTTTGAAGGAGTGATTCCAGCATTCGATTGTCCCGGAGAAATGATGCCTGGGCAGTTCGGTCCAATAAGTCTGGTCTTCTTTCCTTTTTCAACGTTGTATGCCCAAGCAGTTGCACTGTCGTGCACAGGAATACCTTCAGTGATTGCCACTGCCAGAGGAATTTCGGCATCAATTGCCTCGATGATTGCTGCCTTGGCAAAGGCTGGTGGGACGAAAATCACGGTGACATTTGCCCCGGTCTTTTCCATGGCGTCTTTTACGCTTCCAAAAACAGGAAGTTGCTTGCCTTCAACTTCAACCGTCTCACCAGCTTTTTTGGGATTTACTCCTCCAACAATATTGCTTCCGCCGGCCAACATTCGCTGAGTGTGCTTCATTCCCTCAGCACCTGTCATGCCCTGGACAATAATCTTTGAATTAGCGTCTAAGTAAATTGCCATTTTTTGTCTCCCTAGTTCGCTAGCTTCGCTGCTTGGTCGGCGCCGTCATCCATGGTGTCAGCTAATGTGACCAGCGGGTGATTGAAATCTTTGAGAATCTTTCTACCCTCTTCAACATTGTTTCCGTCTAAACGGACTACTAGAGGCTTGGTTGCCTTGGGGCCAAGTGTGTTTAGCGCTCCAACAATTCCATTCGCAACAGCATCACAAGCGGTAATTCCGCCGAAAACATTCACGAAAACGCTCTTCACCTGTGGGTCATTCAAAATCACATCAAGTCCAGCGGCCATAACCTCGGCTGAAGCGCCACCACCGATGTCCAAGAAGTTTGCGGGCTTTACTCCACCGTGACGCGCACCAGCGTAAGCAACCACATCGAGAGTTGACATAACGAGACCAGCACCATTGCCAATAATTCCAACTTCACCATCAAGCTTGACGTAGTTCAAATCCATCGCTTTGGCTTTGGCTTCTAAGGGGTCAAGTTGATCGCGTTCCATCTCTTCGCGCTGGTGTCTGAACTCAGCATTGTCATCAAGTGAGACCTTGCCATCCAGCGCCAAGATTCTGCCGTCCTTGGTGCGAACCAGAGGGTTTACCTCTACTAATGTTGCGTCTTCTTTTCTAAAAACCTCGTATAGCTTTACGAATACATCAGCGACTTGATCAACTAGATCAGCTGAGAAGTTAGCTGCTTTTGCAATTTCGACAGCTTTCGCTTTGTCAATTCCTGTGACAGCAGAAACCTCAACCTTGGCCAGCGCTTCAGGGCGCTCAACTGCCAGCTGCTCAATTTCCATACCGCCTTCTACGCTGCAAAGAGATAAGAAGGTGCGATTAGATCTATCTAGCAGAACCGAGAAGTAATACTCTTTGTCGATTTCCGCTGCCTCAGCCACCATCACGCGCTTTACGATGTGACCCTTGATATCTAGACCAAGGATTCCGCTAGCTTTCTCTTTTGCTTCTTCCGGAGTGCTGGCCACTTTGACTCCGCCAGCCTTGCCGCGTCCACCGATCTTTACCTGCGCCTTGACTACGACTGTTCCACCAATTGCACGGGCAGCAGCTTCTGCTTGCTCTGGGGTGTCGGCAATCTTTCCAGCAAGAACTGGAACACCGTATTGTTCGAATAAGTCGCGCGCTTGATACTCAAATAGATCCACAGTGAATTCGTTTCCTAGAGAAGAACGGGGTTAGTCTAGCGAAACGAGGGCCTGGAAATAGCAGCTAAAGCTTGGTTATTGGTGCCATTTTGGTGAGTAGGCGCTTGGTAAGCCCGCCGTCAAACCTGACCTCGGCCACTTGCTTTGGTCCCTCGCCGCTGACTGCGATTACGCTTCCCTCCCCGAAGGTTTCATGCGATACACGTTCACCCACGGCTAGTTGCAAATCTTTGTTGTCTCGAATGCTGGTAGTCGTCAGCGAACCCTGCCACTTTCGAACCGGTGTTGCACTGACACTGCGCTGCTGACCCTGTTGCTCAATTAGATCTGCCGGGATGTCGGCTAAGAAAGATGATGGTAAGAAGCTTGAAGTGTTTCCAAAAACTGTTCTTTGCAACGCATGAGAAAGGTGAAGTTTTTTCTTCGCCCTGGTCATACCTACATACATCAGGCGTCTTTCCTCCTGCAAACCACCCGGCTCATCAAAAGCTCGGAAGTGAGGAAGGGTTCCTTGTTCGCAGCCAATAATGAAAACATGGTCGTATTCAAGACCCTTGGCAGTGTGAAGTGTCATAAGAGAAAGATTTCCCGATTCATCTTCGAGCTCATCCTGGGCACTAGCGAGGGTAACTTCAGCCAGATAATCAACCACAGTTCCCTGCGGAAAGTCTTTTTGCCAGTCATAGAGTTGACCTAGTAGAGCATCTAAATTCTCAAGTCTCGCCTCATCTTGGGGATCTCTACTGTGTTCAAGCTCTGTGCGATAGCCACTTTGAATCAATGCTTGCTTTAGAACGTCGGCTGGCCCTTCAGTTGCACTCATCGCATCTAGCTCATTGAGCAGCTTTCCAAACTGTTCAACAGCACTGGTTATCTTTGGACCAAGGCCTAGTTCACCAACTTGCAAAAGTGCTTGCCGCATTGATAAATCATTCTTTCTTGCAAACTGGGCAATCTTGGCCTCAGTCTTTTCTCCTATTCCCCTGGCAGGAGTATTGATGATTCTTCGAATTGCTTCGTCATCGCTGACATTTGCTATAGCGGCGAGATAGGAAAGTGCGTCTTTGATTTCCTTGCGCTCAAAGAACTTCAAACCACCGATGACAACGTAGGGAATCCGCTGGACTTTTAGCTCGTTTTCTAAAGAAATAGTCAAGGCATTGGTGCGGTAAAGCACAGCCATGTCTCGGTAATTGATGCCCTCTTCGTGAGCTGTCTTGATGGAATCAACTACAAACGCAGCTTCATTTCTTTCATCAAACGCGGTGAAGAGTGTGATTGGATCCCCACTACCAGAATCAGTCCAAAGATTTTTTTGTGGTCGGTATGGATTCTGAGCAATCACTGCGTTTGCTCCGGAAAGAATGTTCTGAGTGGATCGGTAGTTTTGCTCGAGCAAGATTGTGGTGGCACCAACAAAATCCCGTTCGAACTCGGTGATGTTTCTAATGTCAGCACCGCGGAAGGCATAAATTGACTGGTCTGAATCGCCCACCACCGTTAGATCTGCTGGGGGTAGTTGTTCACCAGTTTTTTCATCAAAAATGGCATGTTCTTTGGCGAGCGGTTTTGTCAGTTCTCGAATCAGGGCGTATTGAGCATGGTTTGTGTCCTGATACTCATCAATTAGGACATGCCTAAATTTCTTTTGATACCGTGCCCTTACTTCAGGGAATGCCCGAAAAAGATTCACAGTTTCGACAATCAAGTCATCAAAATCAAAGGCGTTATTTCGCAGGAGCTCTGCTTGGTAAGCGGCATAAACATCTGCAATGATTCGCTCACGTGGATTTGATCGATCAATGTTGCGAGCAAAGTCTTCAGCATCTCTAAGTTCATTTTTTGCATTCGAAATAACCGAGGCTGCTGCCTGAGGTTTCACATCACCATCATCTGCTCCGGCTTCACGAAGCAATCGACGAAGCAAAGCCCTGCTGTCACCAGTGTCATAAACAGTGAAGCTGGAGCTGTGTCCTAATCTTTCTGCTTCTCTCCTCAGAATCTGCAAACAGGCGGAGTGGAATGTCCTGATCCACATTCCCTCGCTAACTTGGCCGAGAAGCTCCTCTACCCTTAGCTTCATCTCATTGGCAGCTTTGTTGGTAAAGGTAATAGCGAGAATCTGGGATGGCCAGAGTTCTTTGGTGGCGAGCAGGTGCGCAATTCGGTGGGTCAGCACTCTGGTTTTCCCGGAACCCGCGCCAGCAACAATCAAGAGTGCAGGCCCACGGTGCAGAACAGCAGCGCGCTGCTGCGGATTTAGATTCTCGAGCAGCTCATCTGGATTATTGGAGGTGAGCATCACAAAAGCCTAGGCGAGTGACCTGACAACATCGATCATTAGGTCAGGCTGATCACAGAAGATGCCATCCACACCGGTACTGGCAAGGCGTTCAAACCAAGCCCTAACCTCACCTTCCGCTGTCTCGGTACGAGCGGTGTAGGTAAACATGCTCAGACCGCGTTGCTTGGTTCGTTCCACTAAATCACTTTTCAAAATCATCGAGTAGTGAACTGATAATCCATCGAAGTTCTCGGCAATCTCATCAAGGAGATCGTCAGTCAGTTCGTCATATTCTTCTGGGAGCATGTCGGGAGCAGATAAAAACACATACTTTGCCAAATCTCCAATTCTTTTTTTGGCTTCGCGTAAAACTGAGAACTCAAACGCTTCGATGGTTAGTTTCAAACCCCGCTGTTCTGCGTTGGATTTTTCAATTTCCTGTTTCACAGCGCCAATCATGTCGATGCCAGCTTCTTTATAGTGCTTGCCATACTTCAGCTCAACAATTAGATGTTTGCCATCAAATTTTGGATTGGTCAGTACTTCGCGCAGCGTTGGAATCGAATACTTCCCATTTTGCAAGGCAGACTCAGCTCTGCTATCTGGATAACGCTCGGTTGCGCGAACCTGCGACAGCTCTGCTAACTCCAGGTCATCGACCATCACCGAAGCCAGATTTCGACTAGCGATATCGGTAGTAATGGAGAAGTCTCTGTCGTGACGGATAACAGTAACCAAGTCTTTAGTTAGAACCACATCAAATTCGATCGCGCTGCAGCCAAGCTCAAAAGCCAACTCAAACGATTCCATCGTGTTTTCAGGCAGGTAACCGCAGGCTCCGCGGTGGCCGAAAACTTCCAAAACTACTCCCACTCGATGGTGCCTGGTGGCTTAGAGGTTATGTCGAGAACTACTCGATTCACCCCTTCAACTTCATTGGTAATTCGATTAGAGATTTTGGCTAGTAGTTCGTAATCAAGCCTGGACCAGTCTGCGGTCATAGCATCTTCAGATGAAACCGGTCTCAACACAATCGGATGACCATAGCTTCTGCCATCACCCTGCACGCCAACTGATCTAACATCGGCTAGCAAGACAACTGGACACTGCCAGATCAGCTTGTCCTGCCCGGCCTTGGTTAGCTCGTCTCGAACAATTGCATCAGCTTTTCTAAGTAGGTCAAGTCGATCCTTCGTTACTTCGCCAACAATTCGAATTCCAAGCCCTGGACCAGGAAAAGGTTGACGGGAGACAATCTCCATCGGTAAACCAAGCTCTGCCCCAATTGCACGAACCTCGTCTTTGAACAAAGTTCTAAGGGGCTCCACTAGTTCAAACTGAAGATCGTCCGGCAAGCCACCAACATTGTGATGGCTCTTGATTCCAGCAGTCACTCCCCCGCCGGACTCAACAACATCCGGATAGAGAGTCCCCTGCACCAAGAACTTGATGGGTGTGTTGTCTTTGGCGGCTTCCGCAACTAACTTGCGCTCTGCTTCTTCAAAGGTCCGAATAAATTCGCGACCAATAATTTTTCGCTTTTCCTCGGGATCGCTCACACCCTTCAGCGCAGACAGGAACTTCTCTTCGGCATTCACAACCACTAAGCGAATGCCAGTGGCGGCAACATAATCTCTCTCTACCTGCTCAGCTTCACCTTGACGCAGAAGGCCGTGATCGACAAAGACCGCAGTTAGCTGATCCCCGACTGCCTTGTGAACGAGCGCTGCAGCTACCGCTGAATCCACCCCACCAGACAGCCCACAAATAACCCTGGCAGAGCCGACTTGCTGAGAAATCTTTTCAACTTGTTCGGCAATCACATTTCCTGATGTCCAAGTGGGGGCAAGGCCAGCACCCTTATACAGGAAGTTTTCTAGCACTCTTTGACCCTGCTCAGAGTGCTTAACTTCCGGGTGCCACTGCACTCCATAAATCTTTTTCTCTTTAGATTCAAATGCTGCAACCGGAGTTGTCTCGGTGGAAGCAAGAACCTGAAAAGCTGCGGGAGCCTGCATAACCTGATCACCATGGCTCATCCAACAAACCTGCAAAGCTGGCTGCCCACTAAGCAAAATCCCACCATCGCTAATTTCTAACTTGGTTGCTCCGTATTCGCGCTTACCGGTTTTATCTACTCTGCCGCCAAGAGTTTGAGCAAGAATCTGAAAGCCATAGCAAATGCCTAGCACCGGAACGCCTAGTTCCAAAATCTTTGGATCTAATTTTGGTGACCCATCTTCATAGACGCTCGATGGACCTCCGGAGAGAATTATTGCCGCTGGATTCTTACCTTGTACATCCTCGGCCGAGATGTTGTGAGGGACGATCTCTGAATAGACGTGCGCTTCTCTCACTCTTCTAGCAATCAACTGTGCATACTGAGCACCAAAGTCAACTACTAATACTGGTTTCACTTCTCCAGCTCCTGCAGCTCTTGCTCAGCTAACTTGGCGTACTTGGCTTCGGTGTAGAAGCTCAAGAATGGAACAATTCCACCTAAAGCAATCAGCAGGAACCTGGTCACTGGCCAGCGCATTAGAGTCCAGATTCTAAAGTCAGCCAACAGGTAAACGACATAGAGCCAGCCGTGAACAATCAGAATCAATACCGTTAGGTTGATACCGACTTCCGGTAGTCCCTCTCCCTCAACCCCGTAGTCCTCAAACGTGATAAAGCCATTTGGGCCACCGAGCCAGAGATCGAACCCTAGAAATGGCAATCGACGAATACCCCAGGTGATCATTAGCAGCAACAGAAAGACACCAGTTATATAAGAGGAGACCTTATAAAAGCGCAGGGCTGAGCGAATCCTAGGTATTTGCGATTTGAGCGGTGCCGACATAAAGCAAAGTCTAGCCAGCCAGCAAGCTCAGCTTGGCCAGGGCAATCGACTTTGCCTCATCGGCGGTCTTGGCAGCAAGCACCGCCTGATAGATGTCATGGGCCTGGGACTTGTCCAACGAAGAAAGTGCTGTCCGCACAGCCCCAACCTGAGATCTAGATGATGAAACTGAATCAAATCCCATTCCTGCTAGTACCACTGCAAAGGCCGGGTCAGATGCGCTTTCGCCGCAAACTCCTGAATAAATGGAGACTGCTTCGCACTCTTTAGCTATCACACTCAGCGCCCTAATCAAAGCAGGCTGCCAAGGATTGAGCAGTGTTCCCAAGCTTGGATGCAAACGATCTGATGCAAACAGATACTGTGAAAGATCGTTGGTTCCAACAGAAATGAAATCAACCACACCTTTTAGATTCGGAATTTCATAGATGATTGATGGTGTTTCGACCATGATTCCGACTTTGAAGTTGCCAGCTTTACGGGCAAGTTCTGCGAATTCAATTGCTTCCGAGGTCAGGGCAATCATTGGTGCCATTACCCAGACTTCTCGGCCGGATAGCTTGCGAGCTTCCTCAAGCGACTCAAGCTGATCAACAATGAAATCTCGATGTGGACCTACAAGTCGGAAGCCACGAACACCTAGAGCAGGGTTCTCTTCCTTAGGCATATCCAGAAACGGAACTGGTTTATCGCTTCCGGCATCAATAGTTCTTACAACAATCGGGCCCTCCGGAGCGGCTTTGAGGATCTCGGCATAAGAGGCAATCTGCTTTTCTTTGCTGGGCTTTGCCGTGCTCTGCAGATAAAGCAGCTCTGTTCTAAACAGACCCACTCCCTCGGCTGCTGTGGTTGCGGCAGCTATGGAGTCCTCCAGCGAACCAATGTTGGCTCTGACTGGAATGATCGGCTCTGCAGACTTTGCAACAAAAGAAATTGCTTGGGTGGCATCGGCTTCTTTGCCCTCCACCACCACACGATCCCCCACTGGATCAACCAGCACCTGCACCCCATCAACCAATTCGGCCGCACCAGCACACGAAACAACCGCTGGTATGGACTTTGATCTGCAAATGATTGCGGTGTGGGAAGTTGGGCCACCCTGAATGGTAATTACTCCAACCACTGCCTTAGTGAACTGCGCAGTGTCTGCCGGAGAGAAGTCTTCGCCAACAATCACATACCTTCCCTCTTCGGGAAGATTCAATCCAAGTGAAATGCCATGAATGTTGGCAGCAACCCGCTTAGCAAGGTCTCTGATGTCTGCTAGTCGCTCTTCAAAGGTTGGGTCTCCACTGAGCAGTTCTGCAAAAGTCTCCACTGCGTTCACAAATGCAGTTGGTGCATCCCAACCAGTCTCAATCTCCGTGATTGCTGCATCGAACAAACTCTCGTCCTGCACAATCATTTCCAGTGCTTCAAAAATTTCCGCAGAGGTTTCTCCGGCTTTTTTAGCTAACTGCTGAAGCTCTTGAGAAACATTGCTTATTGCTGTCTTCAGCTTGTCGATTTCACTCTGCTTGTCACCGCTGTGCTTGGCTGGCACCGGCAGTGGTTGATGAGGCTTGACCCTGAAAACTTCGCCCGAGATTGCGGAAAGACCTACACCGAGTCCGGTGAGAACCGCTCCACTGGCCAGCATGTTATCCCTTCAGAAACTGCTGGATGGAAGAAATGAGTCCCTGGGCTTTTGCTTCGTCGTCGGTGTCAACCTCGACAGTTAACTGCTCGCCGGTTTTCCCTTTGAGAGACATCAGGCTGAGCGGAGAGTTTGCTTTGACAAGAGTTTCGCCAGGTCGTCCCATGCGGATTTCAAGGCCAGAGTCTTTGACCAACTTAACAATTTGTCCGGCTGGTCGAGCGTGAAAGCCGATGGGATCTTCAATTGTGACAGTGGCGGTAACAGTTGCCATTTGTACTCCTTGGTCTCTAGGAATGGTAGCAAGTGTGCAGGTGGGTATTGGAGCAACCTAGGTTCAGTTGGCACTTATGTGAAGATGGCTCAATTATTGGGGGTTAGTAAAGCAAGGATTTCTTCGACTCCGCCTGCTTCCAGCAGGACAGCGCGCTTGGCTTGGTCCTGCACCAAATCAGCAAAGTGGCCCAGAAATTCAACGTGGCTGTCACCATTTACAGCAAGACCAAGAACCACTGAAACCGGGCTGTCTCCCCAAACAAGTTTCTCTCGGAGCCGAATAAATGACACCTGATTGAATCGAACAAGGCGCTGAGATTCCAGCGTGCCGTGCGGCAGGGCAAAACCCATTCCTAGGTTGGTTGAGAAGTTGGTTTCACGTTGAATCATGGCATCGACATAGCCGTCTTCTACAGCACCTAATTCTTCAAGAAGTTGACCAGATTTCCGAATCGCATCTTCAACGCTCTCAGCAAAAAAGTCGAGTTTGATTCCTGATTCTTGAATCAAACTAACTGGACTGTGCAACTTCGCGCTCTCTGATGACCTGATCCTTGACGAGCCTCCACCAGAAATAGAAGGCAGCAAAGGCGAAAAAGAGCCATTCAGCCGCATAGAAAGCGGTGAGCCAGTTAATCTCAACCTGCTGTGATCGGATGCCTATTTGAATTGGCTCTAGCTCCATATCAATTCCAGACTGAACAATCAGGTAGATCGGATAACTGGGGGTTGGCTCATCGAAATAGCGATTGACTAAATCTGAAAGAGCAACCGATCCCAGATACTCTCCGCCATCACGAACCGGGTCGCTGGGTTCAACAAAGCCTGCGATTTCTAGTTTGCCAGTTGGAAACTCAAAGTTTTTTAGCTCAACAGGATCTTCACTAAAGGCAATTGCGAGTGTGAGGCTGGCACCATTTTCAACCACTGTTGAATTTGTAATTAGCCAGTAACCCTCGACCTGGCTCTCGCCCCTCAGTTGCAGTCGATTGGCAACAATAAATGAATTAGCCGGGTCAAGCTCAACCGCTACTGTTGCTAGTCGATCATATGACTCAGGAAACACTTCTCCCGGAATTGCAAATTCACTAAGTGGTCTGGGGAGCTGTTGTTCTTCTGTCAGACCAACGACTGTAAAGGTCCTACTAAGCTGCCACTGCATAAGCCCTGCAAAAACAGCAGCAACCATTGTCATTAGTAGTAACACGCCAATCCATTTCGGACGGCGTGCTACTTGGAAAAAGGTCGGTTGCATCTAGTGATAAGGGTTGACGATGATATCGACGCGCTGGAACTCTTTCAGATCTGAATAACCCGTGGTTGCCATCGAACGCTTCAGTGCTCCGATGATGTTGGCATTGCCACTGGCCGTCTCTGCTGGTCCGTGCAAAATTTGCTGCAGAGGGCCTTCAGATCCAACCCAAACTCTTTGGCCACGGGGAAGCTTGGCATTTACACCCTCTGGTCCCCAGTGCCAACCGCGACCTGGTGCTTCAGCTGCTCTGGCTAAGACAGTGCCGAGCATGACTGCATCGGCGCCGCAGGCAACTGCCTTCACAATGTCGCCACTGGTTCCAAGACCACCATCGGCAATCACGTGAACGTAGCGACCACCGGACTCATCTAAGTAATCTCGGCGAGCGGCTGCTACATCTGAAACTGCTGTAGCCATTGGGGCATGAATCCCTAGAACTTTTCTGGTTGAGCTTGCAGCTCCACCACCAAAGCCAACTAGCACTCCGGCAGCTCCGGTTCGCATCAGGTGTAGAGCTGCGGTGTAGGTAGCAGCACCACCAACAATTACCGGCACATCTAACTTGTAAATAAATTCTTTGAGATTTAGTGGTTCGACCTGCTTTGAAACATGCTCAGCGGAAACGGTGTTGCCACGAATCACAAACATGTCAACGCCGGCTTTGATCACCACATCGGCAAACTCAGCAGTGCGCTGCGGTGAAAGTGCTCCTGCCACAGTTACCCCAGCATCGCGGATCTGCTTTAGTCGTGCAGAAATTAGCTCAGGTTGAATTGGCTTGGCATACACGCGCTGCAAAACAGCAGTGGCATCTTCGTCTTTGGCATTAGCTATCTCAGTTAACTGCTGAGAAGGATCTTCGTAGCGAGTCCAGAGTCCCTCAAGATCCAAAACACCTAGACCGCCTAGTTTGCCCAGCGCAATGGCGGTCTCAGGGGACATCGCTGAATCCACCGGTGCTGCAACGATGGGAAGTTCAAACTTGAAAGCATCAATGCCCCATGCTGTTGAAACAACTTCAGGATCGCGAGTTCTTCTAGTTGGGACTACCGCAACATCGTCAAAGGCATAGGCCCTGCGAGCGCTCTTCGACTTACCAATTTCAATATCTGACATGAAGTATTCCTAGCGAGTTCCGTAGTTGGGAGCTTCAATGGTCATCTGAATATCATGCGGGTGTGACTCGCGAAGACCAGCTGCGGTGATGCGAACAAACTTGCCTTTTTCTTTGAGCTCTGGAATGGTGCCGGCTCCGACGTATCCCATTGATGCCCGAAGACCACCGATTAGTTGGTGAACTACTGAAGAGACTGTTCCGCGGTAAGGGACTCTTCCTTCAACACCTTCAGGCACTAGCTTGTCTTCGCGAAGCACGTCGTCCTGGAAGTAGCGGTCCTTGGAGTAGGAGCGAGCCTGCATGGCGCCTAGTGAACCCATTCCTCTATATGTCTTGTATTGCTTGCCGCCGACGTAAGTGATGTCACCTGGTGCCTCATCGGTTCCAGCCAGCAAAGAGCCAAGCATTACAGAGGATGCTCCCGCGACCAGTGCCTTTGGAATGTCCCCCGAGTACTGCAAACCACCATCGGCGATTACTGGAATTCCAGCCTTCTTGGCAGCCAATGAAGCCAGGTGGACCGCAGTGATCTGTGGCACTCCCACACCAGCTACAACACGGGTTGTGCAAATGGAGCCTGGGCCAACGCCAACCTTGATGCCATCAGCGCCAGCGTCAATGATTGCTTTTGCTCCTTCAGTGGTTGCGATGTTGCCACCAATGATGTCGGCGTTCTTGGCGAACGGTTCTTTCTTAAGTTTCTTAATCATCTCTAGCACCGCAGAGTTGTGACCGTGTGCGGTATCGACAATCAGAAGATCAGCTCCCGCTTCAACCAGGGCCATTGATCTCTCCCAAGCATCTGCACCAACACCAACCGCAGCACCAACCAATAATCTGCCAGCACCATCCTTGGCAGCATTTGGATACTTTTCACTTTTATCAAAATCTTTAACGGTGATTAGTCCGCGCAGTCTGCCGTCATTGTCAACTAGCGGCAGCTTTTCGATTCTGTGCTGAGCTAGCAGCGCCATTGCTTCATCTGGATTGATTCCAACTTTGCCAACAATCAGTGGCATCGGGGTCATTACGTCTTTCACCAATGTGGTGGTGCGCTGAACCTCTAGAACAAATCTCATATCGCGGTTGGTAACAATTCCAACCAGCTTGTCATCCTCATCAATAACTGGCAGACCCGATACTCGGTACTTTCCGCATAGGTCATCGACTTCCTGGATCGTGGCATATGGAGTGGTGGTGACTGGGTGCGAAACCATGCCCGCCTCACTCCTTTTAACAAGGTCAACCTGGCTGGTCTGATCCTCGATTGAGAGATTGCGGTGGATGATGCCAAGCCCGCCCTGGCGAGCCATAGCGATGGCCATCCTGGCCTCGGTCACGGTGTCCATGGCAGAGGAAATCAAGGGGATATTGATAGAAATGTTGCGGCTGAGCTTGGTGGCGGTGTTCACATTGGAGGGCAGGACATCTGACTGACCAGGCAGAAGCAGCACATCGTCATAGGTGAGCCCGATTAGAGAAAAAGGGTCCGAAAATTCCACTCTGGCCTCGCTTGCTGGGAACTAAGACTCAATCCTACCCAGCGGGGGTGATTAGCGGCAGGGGGCAGATTGGCTTATTTAGGCTCAACCAGCTCCCTCACGCTGTTAGTCTTTTCTAATCCCCGAGGTGGGGAGGGCAGAGAAGCCCTTAGAAGTATGGAGGACGCGTGAATATCCTCTCTTCCAGTCATACCAATCGGCTAGCTCGAGGGATTGCTATCAGCTTTCTTTCGTTTATCGCCGTTTTAGGTATTGCAATGCCAGCGAGCGCCGACAGCGTTGGTGAAGAGTACGAAGCCGCAATTTTAGGAAACGTTCGAATTGATGGTGAACCCATTCAAGGTGTTCGCATCGTGGTTGATGGAAACGGCTACAACGCCGAAACCGTCACGGACGAAAAAGGACGCTGGTTAATCGGCGTTCCACAAACCGGCACGTACAACGTCACACTCGATGAATCAACCCTTCCTGAGGGAATCGCGGTATTGGAAGGTGGTGCCACCCAAGAAGTTGAATTCGGTCGAACCGATCGAGTCACCAAGAACTTCTTTATTGGTGAAGGTACTCGTAATGCAACATCGTTATTTGACCAGATAGTTGCAAGACTTGTTTACGGAATCAACTTTGGTTTGATGCTGGGACTAGCAGCGGTTGGTCTATCGCTGGTTTATGGAACAACCGGTCTTTCCAACTTTGCCCACGGTGAGATGGTGACCATTGGTGCTGTTCTCGCTTTGATTTTTGGAGTAGTCCTGCAGCTCCCGCTGTGGATAGCCATTCCGATAGCGGTAGGTTTATCGGCCGGCTTTGGTTGGCTGATGGACGCCGGGCTCTGGCGACCAGTTCGAAAGATGGGGCTGGGCATTGTTCAGCTGATGATTGTTTCGATCGGTCTATCGCTAGCACTTCGCTACATCATTCAGTTCTTCATTGGTGGTGGTACTGAGCAGCTGCCTGGCTTCGATGAGCCAAGAGTCACTCTGTTTGGAGCCACTGCTCTTAGCTCCACCGACCTAATCTCGATGGCTCTGTCAATCGTTGTGATTGGTGGCTTTGCCTACTGGCTACTCAAGACCAAAACTGGAAAAGCAACTCGCGCAATTTCCGACAATCCAGATCTGGCAGCTGCTTCCGGAATTGACGTGGACAAGGTAATCCGCGTGGTCTGGATCATGGCAGCTGGAATGGCAGGACTAGCCGGTGTGCTCTGGGCTTACTTCCGTCCCGGCATCAAGTGGGACATGGGAACTCAGATTCTTCTTCTAATCTTCGCAGCGGTCGTGCTGGGTGGATTGGGAACTGCTTTTGGTGCACTGGTTGGTGCACTGGTGGTTGGAATCTTGATCGAGACTTCCAGCCTGCTTATACCTGCCGACCTGAAGTATGTCGGTGCTCTAGTTGTTTTGATTTTGGTTCTACTGGTCAGACCACAGGGTCTGCTCGGTAAGAAACAAAGGATTGGGTAGGAGGAAACCATGGACTGGGGATCAATTCTCAATAACACTCTGCAGGGACTCCTAACCCCTACAACACTTGCTTTCTCACTAGCAGCACTGGGTCTGGCCATGCACTTCGGATTCGCAGGTCTTTTGAACTTCGGTATTGCTGGCTTTATGGCAATCGGTGGTTACGGCTATGCAATTGCAGTTCTAACCTTTGGCTTGCCATGGTGGGCGGGAATGCTGTTTGGAATCGTGGGATCAATCATCTTTGCTTTGATTCTGGGTATTCCAACTCTGCGACTCAGAGGCGACTATCTGGCGATTGTCACGATTGCGTCAGCAGAAATTATTCGTCTGCTGTTCCTAACTACAGCTTTCACTGATGTGACAGGAAGTGCGGACGGTCTGTTTGGTTTCAACACCAGAACCGATGGCTCCGGCTTCCAAAACGCTAACCCGCTGCCTGCTGGTAGCTATGGTGCAGGGCCTTTCACCTACAACGAGCAAACCCTCTGGGTCTTGATCTTCGGAATCATCATGCTGGTAGTTGGTGTGGTTCTACTCTGGGCTCTGATGCGCTCGCCTTGGGGAAGAGTCATCAAGGGTATTCGTGAGGACGAGGATGCTATTCGTGCTCTTGGTAAGAACGTCTTTGCCTACAAGATGCAGGCGCTGGTTATCGGTGGCGTGTATGGCGCAATGGGCGGAATTGTTTATGCCACCTTTGCCAACGTCTCCCCCGGTGTCTTTGTCACCTCGCTAACGTTCTTCATCTGGACCTCGCTGCTACTGGGTGGTGCTGCCACCATCCTGGGACCAGTTATCGGTTCGATCTTGTTCTGGACACTGCAGGCTTTCTTGACCAACGTCCTTTCGGAAGTTGCGATCTCAGGAATCTTGCCAGTGTCCACCACCCAGGCCTCCACCCTGCGCTTCGTGCTGGTGGGAGTTGGTCTAATGCTGCTGGTGATCTATCGCCCGCAGGGTATCTTCGGAGATAAGAGGGAGTTGACCTTTGTCAAATAACGCTAGTCCTCAGAAATCAACCGACCTTCACATCGGAGCCGCTGTTCCTGGTTGCCAGAAGAAGGATCCGATCTTGGTTGCCGACCACATCAAGAAGACCTTCGGTGGTCTGACTGCTGTTGATGTTGAACACCTAGAGGTTCCTAAGAATGCAATTACGGCTCTAATTGGACCAAACGGTGCTGGTAAGACAACACTGTTCAACCTGCTCACCGGCTTCGATACCCCCGACACCGGCACCTGGTCACTGATGGGCAACTCGCTATCGGGTGTTCCATCATTCAAGGTTGCCAAGCTTGGTCAGGTTCGCACCTTCCAGCTCACCAAGGCACTTGGACTACTAACCGTGCTTGAGAACATGAAGCTCGGAGCCAAAGACCAAAAGGGAGAAAATCTCTTGACCGCGCTGGTGCCAGCTATCTGGCGCAAGCAGGACAAGGAAATTGAAGTCAAAGCCCTGGAGCTACTATCTCGCTTCAAGCTAGATGCCAAGAAGGATGACTTTGCTGCTTCGCTTTCGGGTGGTCAGCGCAAACTACTAGAAATGGCAAGAGCGCTCATGACTGATCCGGTGCTGGTGATGCTGGATGAGCCAATGGCTGGTGTGAACCCTGCCCTGACTCAGTCCCTGCTAGACCACGTGCTGGATCTAAAGAAGCAAGGCATGACAGTTTTGTTCGTGGAACACGACATGCACATGGTTCGTCACATTGCCGACTGGGTGGTTGTGATGGCTGAGGGCAAGATCGTTGCCGAGGGACCACCTGACACGGTGATGAAGGAACAGGCCGTGATTGATGCCTACCTTGGTTCTCACCAAGACACCGATCTCGGTGAGGTAACCGGCCGAATCAAGATCATCAAAGACGGAGGCCAAGCATGAGCGAAAGAGTAATTGAAGCCAAGAACTTGGTCGCCGGCTATCTGCCTGGTGTAAACATCCTGAACGGTGTGAACTTCTATGCCGACAAGGGTGAGCTGATTGGAATCATCGGGCCTAACGGTGCTGGGAAATCAACGCTGCTCAAGGCAATCTTTGGTTTGGTAAAGGTTCGTGAAGGATCTATCACCCTAAACGGCGAGAACATTGTTGGTCTGAAAGCCAACAAGCTCGTGAGCAAGGGTGTTGGTTTCATCCCTCAGAACAACAACGTCTTTCCGTCTTTGACTATTGAAGAGAACCTTCAGATGGGTCTTTTCCAGCAGCCAAGCAAATACAAAGAACGAGTTGAATTTGTCGTCTCGATCTTCCCGGAACTTAGCAAGCGACTAAAGCAGCGTGCTGGGTCTTTGTCCGGTGGAGAGCGTCAGATGGTTGCTATGAGCAGAGCCCTAATGATGGACCCAGCAGTACTTCTGCTGGACGAGCCATCTGCCGGACTTAGCCCAGTGCGTCAGGATGAAGCATTTCTTCGCGTGAGCGAAATCAACAAAGCCGGTGTTACCTGCATCATGGTTGAGCAGAACGCTCGCCGCTGCCTCCAGATCTCAGATCGTGGTTATGTTCTCGATCAGGGCAAGGATGCGGTAGTCGGCAAGGGAAGAGAGCTTCTGAACGATCCACAGGTGATCGGTCTGTATCTCGGAACTCTAGGAACTTAGCCCCTAAATGGTTGGCGCATAAAGAAATCCCCCCGAGTTTCCTCGGGGGGATTTCTTATGGAACTATTCCTTAGCCACGAATGGTCTTTGGAACGTTGTTCTCGTCGAACTGCTGAATCAGGATGTTACCGTCAGTTGGGTCTCCGACCTCATTGAAGGTTACTGGGCCTGATGGGCCATCGTAGTCGGCTGTTCCGCCGCCAATGATGATGTCAGCACACTCTGCGAATGTGAAGCACTTGGTGCCATTGCCCTCGCCACCGGAAACTTCCCGTAGCTTCATGGACATGTTGGCGCCTTCGGTGCTGCGAGCCTCAAGAGCAGCAAGTGCTAGTAGCACAACTGCGTCGTAGGTCTCAGGACCGTATGCAACTAGTTCAAGTGGTGAGTTACCACGAGCAACCCATGAGTCACCTAGGCGTGTGATGAAGTCAGCGATGTTCGCCTCGTTCACACCTGGGTAGGTACCCTTAGCGCCCGCTAGAGCACCTGGAGCGAATACCTCAGAGTAGTTAGTTAGGTTTCCGTCGACGAAGTATAGGTTCTCGCCTGGGAACTGGCTAATTAGCTCTGGAACGATTGTCTTAGCCTCGTCGAAGGTAACCAAAACGATAGCGTCTGGGTCTCCGGCTAGGGCTTCAGCAATCTGGGCTGTGAAGTTGGTGTCACCAGTGTTGTAGGTAGGTGCAGCGATTACCTCACCACCAGCAGCGGTGAAGGCCTCGGTCACGAATCCTGCAAGACCAGTTCCATATGAGTCGTTTAGAACGATCATGGAGATTCTCTGGTGTCCATCCTCAGCGATTAGGTTTCCTAGAACCTCACCCTGTAGAACGTCAGATGGTGCAGTACGGAAGTACAGACCACGGTCCTCGTAGGTTGATAGTGCAGCTGAAGTGTTTGCTGGTGAGAACTGAATTACACACTCAGCGATAACACGGTCAATGAACTGCAGTGATGTTCCGGAGGATGCGGCACCAATGATCGCCTCAACACCTGCGTTTAGCAGACGAGGAATCTCAGTGTCGTATGCCTTGTTGTCGGTGTCACCTGAGTCACCAGGGGTGAACTCAATGGTGATGCCCTTACCAGCAGCGTTGATCTCGTCAACGGCTAGGTAAGCACCAGCTTCTTCTGGTGGGCCAAGGAATGCTAGGTTTCCAGTTAGCGGTAGCGCTGAACCTAGCTTTAGTGTTAGGTCGCCATCCTGCTCAGGACCAAGCTCACAACCACCAGGCGTAGTGCCTCCGGTTGCGGTCTCTTCCGCGGCTGGTGCACAGCCGGCTAGGACACCTGCAGATAGAGCGAATACTCCAGCTACAGCTAGTGCCTTAGCAAATGGAGACGCGTTTGTTGTTACGGTCATTTTGCTCCTTGCAATTGCAATTTGTAAGTGCGAATGCGGGCAGGAGTGCCCGCATTGCTAGGTAAAGCTTAGTTTGGGGTTTATGTAATCCCTAGGGAACATTTGGCCAGACGGTCCTGGGGCTCCCAAGAACAAGGCTGAATTAGGGGTTGAAGGTACCCAAATCTACTGATTCCGCACATTTCAAGCCGCTAATCAACTGATTTAGGGCTGAAAGAGGCCTCTTCACAACTAAATAACAATTAGATTTCTAAATCAGCCGTTGTCGACAACCGGCAGATCCGGCTTCTTTCGACTCAGGGCATCCACCGTCAGCACAGCCAGGGAGATCCAGACCAGGCCAAACCCAATCCAGCGAACGGTGGGCATTGGCTCACCCAAGATAAAGAACCCAACCGAGAACTGAAGGGTTGGAGTCAGGTACTGAATGAAGCCGATGGTAGAGAGCGGGATTCTGGAAGCCGCTGCCCCGAACAGGATTAATGGAATAGCCGTCAAGATTCCAAAGGCGACCAACAGCGATGTTTCAATCGGGCCCGAAAGGATCATGATTGGCGAAAACTGCGCCACTATCCAAAGTTGAATCAGGGCAAATGGTAAGACCATGCCAGATTCGATTGTGAAGGACTGAAGCGCCGGGATCTTCTTTCCAACCTTGTTTTTAGCCAGCGAGTAAATCGCAAAACTTAAGGCAAGAATCAGTGCAATAAAGGGGAGTCTTCCGTAGTCAAAAGACAGCACCAGAACCGCGACTAAGCCAATGCTTAGTGCCACCCACTGCATTGTGCGAAGCTTTTCTTTCAAAAAGATAACTGCAAACAAAACTGTTACTAGTGGATTGATGAAGTAGCCCAGTGAGGTCTCAATAACATTCTCAGTTGCCACGGCAACTACATAAACGCTCCAATTAATGAAAATGAATAGCGATGCAACTGCCACCCATCGCATGGCTTTGATTGAACGAATCAGCTGGCTGATTTCTCGCCATCCCCCAACGATGCTCACCAGCAACGCTGCAAAGAGGAAACCAAACACCACTCGCCAAACCACGACCTCAAACGGATTAGCAAACTCAGTGGCGTTGATGATTAATGGAAAAGTGCCCCAGATGAAGTAGGCCAAAAGACCGTAGAGCAAACCGATCGAGGATTCCGATCTTTGCTTCATTCGCACAGCTTAGGAGAAAAAGAAACGGCCCGGGGTTACCGGGCCGAATCAAAAGTTGTTCTTAGCGCTCGATGATCGCTAGGACATCGCGAGCTGAGAGGACCAGGTACTCGTGGCCGTCATACTTCAACTCGGTGCCGCCATACTTCGAGAAGATGACTCGGTCGCCGACCTTCACATCCACCGGGATGCGGTCTCCTTCTTCGCTGAAGCGTCCTGGACCAACTGCAATAACCTCAGCCTCCTGAGGCTTCTCTTTGGCGGTGTCCGGAATGACTAGACCAGAGGCAGTAACCTGCTCGGCCTCAACTGGACGTACAACAATTCGATCTTCGAGTGGCTTGATAGAAACCGACACTTTGACCTCTTCTTTACTAAAAATTGGGGTTTTCGCTCAATTTTGAGCGCTCTAAAACTTTATTGGGTAATTAGCACTCAGTCAAGGCGAGTGCTAGAAGGGCTGAAATTGGTAGGGCGCCGCCTACCTGGATAAATCGACAGGTGGGCGGCGCCCATAAACACTTTCTTGGCGGGCCTAGGTGGCTCTACCTAGCGGTCCCCGGAGGGCCCGTCGAATCCCATGTGGGATCGGTCCCACTCCCACCTATCCGTCTGGAGGTCAAATAGGTCAGAGAAGAGCAGTGCACTACCAATAACCCCGGAAATCACCAAAATAATCCCAAGGAATAGGCCGATATATCCCAAAACCAGACCCACGATTGCCAGGGTTCGTCCGGACTGCTGGGTGGCCTTGATTTGAGCCAGAGCGATGTGGCCAGTTATGACGGCCATCAGCGCCCCCACCCCAGAAACTGCGGAGGCCAGGGAAACCACCGCTAGGGGGTTGAGCTGGCTGAAGTCGAACTTTGCCTTGGTTCTGTAGGGGTTAGTGTCCTCGGCTGCGTTGCTATCTGTCATTTAGTTTTGCCTTTCGCAAGTTGCTTTTAGCCAAGCACTGGCGACTGGTAGATAAGTGATAGCTAGCTGGGAGTTGCTAGGGAGTCTGGACTGTAGTCACCGAAAGGGTAGATTCCGCCCCAAAACCAAGAGCCGATGGTTTTCTACCAGCCATGACTAGCTGCGCACCAAGCGAGGCAATCATGGCTCCGTTGTCGGTGCAAAGACTAAATCGTGGGATTCTCAATTCAATCCCAACAGCATCACAGCGGCGCTTTGCTTCCTCGCGCAACCTTGAATTCGCAACTACTCCCCCGCCCAGAAGTAGTCTTGGAATCTTGTATTCCTCGCAAGCCCAGATTGCTTTGCTAAGGAGAACATCAATGACGGCTTCTCTGAATGAAGCAGCGACATCTGATTTAGAAATCTCAATTCCATCCGACTCAGCTTTTTCGACATAGCGGGCAACAGCAGTCTTCAGGCCAGAGAAGGAAAAGTCATACTTATGCTCAACTAAGTCTTTAGGCAGCATCAATCCTCGAGGAAATTTGATTGCCTTTGGATCACCAGTTAGAGCCAGCTGATCAATTTGTGGTCCACCGGGATATGGCAAACCTAAAACTCTCGCAACCTTGTCAAATGCCTCACCAGCTGCATCGTCAATTGTTTCTCCTAGCAGCACAACATCATCTAGTAAATCTCGAACCAACAAGAGTGATGTGTGACCACCTGAAACCAATAAAGCAATAGTTGGCAGCTCAACTGCACCTTTTTCTAAAACATCGGCTCCAACGTGACCGACTAAATGATTCACTGCATAGAGCGGTTTACCAGTAGCTACCGCCAGTCCCTTAGCCGCACCAATACCAACCATTAGCGCTCCAGCCAGGCCAGGACCATTAGCGACCGCTATCGCATCGACCTGCTCCAACTTGATACCGGCTTCGAGCAGAGCTTGATCAAGAGTTGGTGAGAGTGCTTCGAGGTGGGCTCTAGCGGCAACCTCGGGGACCACACCGCCATACTTTGCGTGCTCGCTCATCGAGGAGTGAAGGGCGTTAGCGAGTAATCGATTACCTCTGACTATGCCCACTCCTGTTTCATCGCAGGATGATTCGATGCCTAGAACGATTGGCTGTTGAATGCTCAGCCGCATGACCACTGCATTCTCGCCAGATGGCTGGTAATACTTCTTTCGAAGATCAATTTGTTCAAAACCCAAGGATTGATAGAGCGAGATTGCAGCTTGGTTGCTCTCCTTTACTTCCAGAAACACCTGTTCTGCGCCTTGCCGCTTGGCATGGGAAAGCAGCGCATTCATTAGCTCTCGCCCCAAGCCTTTGCCCTGCTCGGAGCTAGCAACTCCAATGGTTAAAACATCCGCGGCAAAATCAGATGGTGAGACTCTCAATCCGGCATAGCCAACTAGACCCTTTTCAAACAGTCCTATGTAATAGGAGTGTGGTGCGTCTAACTCAGAGCGCATGGTTTTTTCGCTCCAAGCCTCCGATTCAAACAGTGCATTCTCCAACTGCATAATCGCAGGCAAGTCCAGCTGAGTAAGCAATTTGAGTTCCATTAACCGCTCACCTTCTTACCAGCCGATGGAGTGACATCGGGAGAGCGAAGGTAAAGAGCGGACAGCTCGTTGAGATCTATGCCGCTCTGAAGCGCCATCTGGGCATAGCTACCAATCAACTTTGCATTACAGCGCTGCTCAATTAGATCAAATCCTGGATAGCTCCCCAGGGCATTGACTGTTAGCAGCATCGGACCTTGCAGGCGTTTTCCAGCCTTATACGTTGCAGCAAAAAGTTCTTTGCGCTTTGCATCCGTGACAACCAGTAAATCTTTTTCACCAGCAGCGTAAGCAATCGCATCTAGCGTGATGACGCCGAGCAATGGCAAAGAGCGGGCTTTGCTCAGCGCAGTAGCGGCTGCCATTCCAACTCGCAATCCCGTGTATGGAGCAGGACCACGGCCAACCGCGACTGAAGTCAACTGTTCAACTGACACCTGCGCTTCGCTCAAAGCCTTTTCAATTGCTAAACCAATGCTTTCAGCGTGACCAAAGGGGTCGTCAAACGAAACAAAGGAAAGACAGTCGTTTGAAAAAACTGCCGCAGATGTGCCATGTGAAGAGTCAATTGAGAGAATCAAATGACACCCCCTGCCAGCGCTCACCAGTTGGAATCAAGTTCACAATTCTGCTGTCATCTTCTTTAGTGCGGTCAATTTCAAGAGTTAGATAGTTTTCGCTATAGCCAGCTAGGAAATCTCTAGCCCACTCAACAATCACAATGGAGTTTTCAAAGTCAATATCCAGATCGTCTAACTCAACTGCAGATGAAAGACGGTAAGCATCAACATGTACGAGCTTGCCATTTTTGATTTTGTGAGTCCTTGCCAGAACAAAGGTTGGCGACTGAATTGTTCCCTCGGCTGATAGGCCACGACCAATCCCCCGCGTGAGAGTGGTTTTGCCTGCACCTAACGGTCCTGCTAATAAGACCAAATCACCAGGCTTCAAGAGAGCTGCCAACTTGGAGCCAAACTGCTCCATTTGTTCAGCAGATTCAATCGTGAGTTTCATTAGCGGTTTAGGTAAACCCGATTTGCCCTGCCACCAATCCTGGTGACAATTTCATAGTTGATGCTTTGAGAGCTCTGGCCCAGTTGCTCAGCTGTTGGCTCGCCCCTAGCAGCCAAGCCAAAAATCACTACATCCTCGCCAATTGCCGGTTCATCCCCCGCCAGATCAACCACAAATTGATCCATTGCTACTCTCCCCACTACTGGATAGAGCTTGCCGGCAATCAAGACATTGTGACCGACTGAGATTCTCGGCATCCCTTCACCATAGCCAAAGGGAACAAGCCCCAGCGTCGTTGGTTTATCGGTGACGTACCGATAGCCATACGAAACACCTTGACCCGCCGACACTTTCTTTACATTTACCAGTTTTGCCACCACGCGCATCGCCGGTTGCAAAGCAAGCGGAAGTTCTCGGTCTTCAAAAGGAGTTAGGCCATAAACCGCAATACCGCAGCGGACCATTTCGTAGTGAAAGTCGGAATAACTGATACTGGCCGCAGATGCTGCTAGGTGACGCTCGGTGAAAGCAACTCCAGCACGCCTAATCTTGTCCACTGCCTGGTCAAACTTATCTTTCTGGACTCTGTCTTCGGTCTCTGATGTATTTGAAAGGTGGGAGAAGATTCCCACCACTTCCCTACCGGAAAGCTCACTAACCAATCGATCAAGATCTGCTTCAGCGAAGCCGTTTCGTCCAAGTCCAGTGTCAAGTTTGATGTGAATTTTATTGTTCTCAGTTACTGCTGCTAGCTGTTCAAAAGTAGAGATTCCGACTTCTATGTCGTGATCAGCCGCAAGTTCTAGATCACTGGGAAGAATCAACCAACAAACAATCCTTGACTTGATGCCAGACATACGCAGTGAAATAGCTTCTTGGACATCTGCCACACCAAGCGCATCAACGCCAGCTGACTCCAGAGCTTTTGCAACTTGTAACATGCCATGACCGTAGGCGTTAGCTTTCACAACTGCCATGACCTTGGCAGGAGCGAAAGTGTTCTTTAGTAATTGATAATTGGATCTAATTGCGGCTAGATCAACCTCAACGCTTCTCATTCGCTTTTCTCTACCACGACTGTTGCAAGGGCAATACCGGCATCATGTGAAAGTGATAGGTGGAATCTCAGCTCACCAATTTCATCGATGCGGTCTTTGGTCTTGGAATGGAAAGCAATCGAGGGCTTACCTAGCTGATTTTTGACAATCTCGACTTCATTGAAGGTTAGTACCGCTGGATTGCCAATGGCCTTGGTGATTGCCTCTTTGGCAGCAAATCTGGCAGCAAGCGACTTAGTTGATAGCCCGAGTTCATTGGGGTGAAAGAGTCTCTCTGAAAGTTTTGGAGTGCGAGTTAGTGATTGCTCTAGCCGGTCGACCGAGCAAACATCGCTGCCAATGCCCAGAATCATTTATTCGACCGTAACGCTCTTCGCCAAGTTTCTCGGCTGATCAACATCAAGTCCCTTTGCGCTGGCTAGCTCGGATGCAAAGATCTGCAGTGGCACCACCGATAACTGAGCAGCCAAATAAGGGTGAGTAGCTGGGATGAAGAAAACTTGGTCGGCATACTTTGTGACCTCAGCATCGCCCTCTTCCGCAACCGCAATAACCCTGGCACCTCTTGCTTTGATTTCCTGAATGTTGGAAACCACCTTGGAGTGCAGTGAATCCTCGCCCTTTGGTGATGGAACGACCACGATTACCGGTTGACCCTGCTCAATTAGAGCAATCGGTCCATGCTTGAGTTCACCCGCTGCAAAACCTTCGGCATGGATGTAGGCAAGTTCTTTGAGCTTGAGTGCGCCTTCCATTGCAATCGGAAAACCAACATTTCTTCCCAAGAACAAAACAGACTTAGCATCCTTGAGTTCAATTGCCAGTTCTTTGACTTTCTTCCCCTGCTGCAAGACCTGTTCGATTTGTCTAGGCAACTTCAGAAGTTCTTGCCCAACGTCTTTCAATTGCTGAGCGGGCATCGCTGAGCGAAGCCAAGCTAAGGACAAGGCAACCAGCTGACCAGCTGTGATTTGAGCAGTGAAGGCCTTAGTGGAAGCTACTGCCACCTCAGGTCCAGCGTGTGTGTAAAGAACTGCATCTGACTCTCTGGCCAATGTGGCACCTTGCGTGTTGCAAATTGCCAGAACCTTCGCTCCCTTTTCCTTGGCGTAACGAGTTGCCATCAAGGTGTCCATGGTCTCACCAGACTGGGAAATCGCAATTACCAGGGTCTTTTCATTGACAATTGGATCGCGGTAGCGGAACTCGTGCGCCAGCTCAACAGAGGTGGGAATCTTTGCCCACTTTTCCAGCGCATACTTTGTCACCTCGCCGGCATAGGCGGCCGTGCCACAAGCAATAATGATGATGCGATCTATCTGCGAAATTGCATCAAACCCAGCAAACTCTTTCAGCTTTACTGAACCGTCAGAGCGCAGTCTTCCCATCAAGGTGTCGCCAACCGCCTGCGGCTGATCTGCAATTTCTTTCGCCATGAAAGAGGGCCAGCCTCCCTTAGATGCAGCAGACGCATCCCAATCCACGGTGAATTCAGATAATGCAACCTCAGTGCCCGCAAAGTTAGTCACCTTGACTGAATCTTTTCTAAGCTCGACAATCTCATCTTGGCCAACTGAAACAGCTCGTTTAGTGTGAGCAACGAATGCTGCAACATCGCTGCCAAGGAAGTTCTCACCCTCACCTAAACCAATCACAAGTGGTGAATTCCTGCGAGCGGCGAGAATCAAATCTGGCTGGTCTTCGTGGATGCAAAGAAGAGTAAATGCACCCTCCAGCCTGTTCACTACATTTCTAAATGCAGAAGTGAGGTCTTTAGTTTTCTCAAACTCTCTGGCAATCAGATGAGCTGCCACCTCAGAATCTGTTTCCGAGGAGAACTGAACTCCCTGGTTCAAAAGCTCAGCTTTCAATTCCGAGAAGTTCTCAATAATGCCGTTATGAATAAGAGAAAGTTTGTGGTGATCGCCACCCAGGTGAGGGTGAGCGTTCACATCATTTGGAGCACCATGGGTTGCCCAGCGAGTGTGACCGATGCCGATATGGGCATCCTGCAGTGGGTTTTGCTCTAACTCCTCAATCAGGGCGCCTAGCTTGCCTGCGCGCTTACGGGTTTGCAGACCAACCTTGGCGTCAATTACCGATACACCAGCCGAGTCATAGCCACGGTATTCCAAGCGCTTTAGTCCACCCAGCAGCACATCGAGGGTAGATTTGGGCCCTACGTAACCCACGATTCCACACATGAGAGCTAATCTACGGCAGAATAGGCCCTCGTGAGTGCAGCTCAAGAACAGGGAAGTTCCCCCTATCTCGCCATCGATAGAACCGATTGGTCCGTCTTGGCGAAAAGCGCCACGGCTCCCCTTAGTGAAGAAGAGCTCAAGAACATTCGAGGCCTAGGGGATTTCCTTGACCTGCAAGAAGTCCAAGAGGTCTATCTCCCAGTCAGCAAGCTGCTGAGTATTTATGCCCAGGGCACCCAAGCTCTTCACAAATCAACCGCTGGTTACTTTGGAGAACGAGCTGCTCGAACACCTTTCATAATTGCCGTAGCTGGATCTGTAGCGGTTGGCAAATCAACGGTTTCTCGTTTGCTGATGGAGCTAATGAAGCGATGGGAAGGCATTCCAAACGTTGAGCTGATTACCACTGATGGCTTTTTGTATCCAAACGCAGAACTAGAAAAAAGAGGCCTGCTTAATCGCAAGGGTTTCCCAGAAAGCTACGACAGAAAACGACTTCTAAACTTTGTCGCAGATGTGAAAAGCGGCAAGGAAGAAGTGTCTGCTCCCGTCTACTCTCACCTCAGCTATGACATTGTTCCGGATCAATACCAGGTTGTTCGCTCCCCCGATGTTCTTATTGTCGAAGGACTAAATGTTTTACAGCCTCCCGCCATTGGACAAGAGGTGGCCTTGAGTGATTACTTTGACTTCAGCATCTATATCGATGCGGAGCCAGCAGATATACAGCAGTGGTATCTGGATAGATTCCTAGAGCTTTGGAAAACGGCTTTCACAAACCCCGCCTCCTACTTTCACCCGCTCACCAAAGAACTGAGTGAACAGCAGGCGATTCAGAGAGCTGAGGGGTTCTGGCAAGAAATAAATTTGCCAAACCTGAAAGAGAACATCGAACCAACCAAATCAAGAGCGACTCTGGTTATGCAAAAAGGTAAGCAGCACAGAGTTGAAAAGGTGCTGCTGAGAAAGATTTAGAGCTTGAGTCTTTGCTCTACGACAACTGCAATTCGCTCGGCCCAACCTTTGGCATCGCCCATCTCCCGAGCTTCCACCATCACCCGCACTAAAGCCTCTGTGCCGGAAGCGCGCAATAACACTCGACCACTCTCGCCCAGCTCTGCTGCTGCCTGTTTCACCAGGCTCAGCAGCTCACTGTCAGAATCCACCTTGCTCTTATCAACACCGGAAACATTGATTAGAACCTGCGGATAGGTTTCAACAATGCTGGTGAGCTCACTGAGTTTCTTGCCAGAGGCAACCATTTCAGCAGCTAGCTGCATGCCGGTGAGGATGCCATCGCCAGTGGTTGCATACTGCGAGAAGATGATGTGTCCGGACTGCTCACCACCCAGGGTGTAGCCCTCTTTGCGCATTTCTTCGAGGACATAGCGATCACCAACAGCAGTCTCAACCACGTTGATGCCAGCTTTCTGCATGGCGACCTTGAAACCAAGGTTGGACATAACTGTCGATACCACCGTTGCTCTAGCGAGTTCCCCGCGCTGCTTCATTGCCAGGGCAAGCACCGCCAAAATCTTGTCGCCATCGATGATCTTTCCGTTTTCGTCTACAGCTAGACAGCGATCGGCATCGCCATCGTGAGCGATTCCCAGATTCGCTTTGTTCTCAACCACTGCTGCCTGTAAGGCACTCAAATGGGTTGAACCATAACCGGAGTTGATGTTGGTGCCATCGGGATCAGCACCAATCACGATCACCTTCGCTCCAGCGTCGGTGAATGCTTGAGGGGAGATGGCGCTAGCAGCACCATGAGCGCAATCCACCACGATCTTTACACCATCCAGTTGGTTGCGCATAGAGCTCAAAAGATGAATCAGATAGCGATCCTCGGCATCTGAGAATCTGGAAACTTCACCAACCGCCTCGCCAATTGGCAGCAGTGCATTGCCAAATTCAGCTTCGATTTGGTCTTCCACATCATCAGGAAGCTTGTGGCCACCGCGTGAGAAGAACTTAATTCCATTGTCGGTTGCTGGGTTGTGACTGGCAGACACCATCACACCAAAATCAGCACCTAGATCTGCTGTTAAATATGCGCAGGCAGGGGTAGGTAAAACCCCAGCATCAAATACATCAACCCCGGAAGAAGCAAGCCCGGCCGATACCGCTGCAACAATAAAGTCAGAGGAAACTCTTGGGTCTTTGGCAATTACCGCTCTTGGACGCTCGCCGCGTTCTCTGGATTGTGCGCCAAGCACAATTGCAGCAGCTTGCGCAAGTTTGAGTGAAAATTCAGCAGTGATTTCTTTATTCGCGACTCCGCGAACGCCATCGGTGCCAAACAGCCTGGCCATGGCCAAAGACTAACGCTTGGAGAACTGCGAAGCTTTACGAGCCTTCTTTAGACCGGCCTTCTTGCTTTCCACAACTCGAGAGTCGCGGCTAAGGAAGCCAGCCTTCTTTAGGCTTGCGCGGTTGTTGTCCGCATCGATTCCGTTTAGTGCACGAGAGATTCCAAGACGAAGTGCGCCGGCTTGACCTGCAATACCGCCACCATCAATTCTTGCAACTACGTCGTATGCACCGGACAGCTCAAGAACCTTGAATGGGTCATTGATTAGCTGCTGGTGAAGCTTGTTAGGGAAGTAATCCTCAAGAGTTCTTCCGTTCACGGTGATCTTGCCGGTGCCTGGAGTTAGTCGCACACGTGCGATGGCTTCCTTGCGACGGCCTAGACCTGCACCGTTCTGAGTTAGCGAGCCGCGTGAGCGAACCTTCTTTGCTGGAGCACTCTCGGTGCTGTAGCTCTCTTCAGTCTTTACTTCGTTTTCAGCCAAGATCATTTTCCTTACTGGGCTACCTGGTCAAATACAAACTTGGTTGGCTGCTGAGCCTCGTGTGGGTGCTCATTGCCGGCGTATACCTTCAACTTGCGAAGCTGTGCATCGCCAAGTGAATTCTTTGGAAGCATGCCACGGATCGCCTTCTCAACTGCGCGAACTGGGTTCTTGTCCAATAGCTCTGCGTAAGAGGTTGCAGTCAGACCACCTGGGTAACCAGAGTGACGGTATGCCATCTTCTTGGTTAGCTTCGATCCGGTCAGCGCTACCTTCTCTGCATTGATGATGACTACGAAATCTCCGTTGTCCATGTGTGCGGCGAAGGTTGGCTTGTGCTTTCCGCGCAGAAGTGCGGCAGCCTGAGCGGCTAGACGTCCCAAAACAACATCGGTTGCGTCAATGACGAACCAGTTGTGAGTCAGCTCACTGGCCTTTGGCGAATAAGTACGCACGCTAAATTACCTCTTAGTTTCGTTGAGTGATTCCGCGATGGCAGATTCAAACTGGCCCTATTTCCTGGGCCAGTGAGCAAGTCTAGGGGGTTTGAAGGCCCCTGGTCAAACGGAAATTTCCTCGGAAGACCTGATATTTCGGGCTTTTTCGGCCTGTTTGGCCAGCTGGCTGGCAGCCGGATAGCGGATCTCGGAAAGGCTCAGCCCCTGCGGTCCCACCACCTTGAAGGCACTGGTCCGCTTGGCTGCCTGCTGTAGCTTGGCAAGCTCCGTCGGGCTTAGCTTGCCCTCGCCAGCCGCCATTAGAGCTCCCACCAGCGCCCGAACCATGTTGTGGCAAAAGGCATCGGCTGAAACAAAGACCAAAATTCGGCCATCTTTCTCGCGCTTGACCGTTAGCTTCTTGAGCTCCCGGATGGTGGTGGCACCCTCCCTTGGCTTACAAAAAGCCCCGAAGTCTTTCAATCCAATGAGCTTCTTGGCGGCTGAATTCATCTTCTCGACCGACAGAAGTCGGGGGTGAGTGAGGGTGTAGCGAACCCACTTCGGATTAGGGGCACACTCACTATCAGCAATGGCATAAACATAACTTCTGCCAATGGCTGAAAATCTGGCGTCAAAACCAGGCTTAGCAAGTTGCACAGCCAAAACTGAAATGTCTGTGGGCAACAGTGAATTGATCCTGCTAGGACTCAGAGGATTTCGACCAATTCGCTTGAGCTGGGCATCGCTAAGGTCGATGTGGCAAACCTGGTGATCAGCATGAACACCCGCATCAGTTCTGCCCCCGACTCTCATATAGAAGTCTTCAGAACTCTTGCCAAGAATCTCAGTGAGTGCTCGAAGAAGCTCACCTTGAACAGTTCTTAGGTTTGGCTGCTTTGCCCAACCAGCAAAGTCAGTTCCGTCATAGGAAAGGTCGATCCGAAAACGAGTAAGCCCGCCGGAAACTCCAGCGGGCGCACTCATGGAATTAATTCCTATTCGGACTTCTCTTCAGCAGCTGCCTCTTCGGCAGGAGCTTCCGCTACTGCTTCCTCGGCTGCTGGAGCTTCAGCCACAACTTCTTCAACCGGTGCCTCGGTAACAGCCTCTGCTGCTACTTCTTCGACTACCTCAGCGGCAGGTGCTGCAGCTGCAGCGGCTGCGCCGGCAGTTGCAACGTTGTTGGTTAGCTTGACCTTGTTGGTTCTTGGGTTTGAAGTCACTGGCTCGAGAACAAGTTCAATCACTGCCATCGGAGCGTTGTCACCCTTGCGGAAACCTAGTTTGGTTACACGGGTGTAGCCGCCCTGACGGTCATTAACCTGTGGAGCAATTACGGTGAACAGCTCGTGCACAACAGACTTGTCCAGCACCGACTGCATTACACGACGACGTGATGCCAAATCTCCTCGCTTAGCGAAGGTGATTAGGCGCTCAGCCACCGGACGCAGACGCTTTGCTCTGGTCTCAGTAGTGGTGATCTTGCCATGCTTGAACAGCGAGGTCGCCATGTTGTTGAGCATTAGTCGCTCGTGAGCTGGTCCGCCTCCGAGACGTGGGCCCTTAGTTGGGGTAGGCATTAGTTTCTCCTTGCGCCTTAGATCTGGTCGTCGTCGTATCCGCCGCCAAAGTAGGCGGAGTCAAATCCTGGTACTGCATCCTTGAACCTAAGTCCCAGGCTGGCTAGCTTGTCGCGAACCTCATCCACTGACTTCGAACCGAAGTTGCGGATGTTCATTAGCTGGTCTTCGCTCAATGCAATCAGCTCGGCGACGGTGTTAATTCCTTCGCGCTTGAGGCAGTTGTAGGAGCGAACGGTTAGGTCGAGGTCTTCAATTGGAGTTGATAGCTCGCTGGATGCTGCCATCTCAACTGGAGCAGGTCCAATCTCAATACCTTCTGCTTCGGCGTTTAGTTCCTTGGCAAGACCGAATAGCTCAACCAGGGTTGAACCAGCAGATGCAACAGCATCGCGTGGCTTGGTGGATGGCTTGGTCTCAACGTCGATAACTAGCTTGTCGAAGTTGGTGAACTCACCGGCACGGGTTGCCTCTACGCGGTAGGCAACTCTTAGTACTGGAGAGTAAATCGAATCAACCGGAATTACGCCGGCCTCAGCATCAGGGTTACGGTTCTGGCTAGCCTGAACATAACCACGACCGCGCTCGATGATGAACTCGATCTCAAGCTTGCCGCTGCCATTGATGTGGGCTAGCACTAGCTCTGGGTTGTGTACCTCGACACCGGCTGGCACCTGAATGTCAGCTGCGGTAACTGGACCGGCAGTTGACTTGGAAAGGTGGGCAACTACTGGAGCATCATGCTCAGAGGAAACCACCAATTCCTTGATGTTAAGAATTAGCTCAACCACGTCTTCCTTCACACCAGGGACGGTGGAGAATTCGTGGCTAACACCCTGGATGCGGATGTTTGTTACCGCTGCACCTGGAATCGAGGACAACAGGGTGCGGCGGAGTGAGTTACCTAGGGTGTAACCAAAACCTGGCTCCAGCGGATCAAGAATGAAACGTGAACGGGTTTCGCTTACTACTTCTTCGTGCAGGGTTGGGCGCTGTGCAATTAGCACTATTTATTTCCTTTCGTCTGAGTACCCACTATTTGATACTCGTACTGACTTGGCTGTTAAGTTGTTTGAAGCTTTAGTTAGACACGGCGACGCTTTGGCGGGCGGCATCCGTTGTGTGCCTGTGGGGTCACATCGGAAATCGAGCCAACTTCCAGTCCTGCTGCCTGCAGAGAACGGATTGCAGTCTCGCGACCAGAACCAGGTCCCTTCACAAAAACATCAACCTTCTTTAGGCCGTGCTCTTGTGCCTTGCGGGCTGCATTCTCAGCGGCTAGCTGAGCTGCGAATGGAGTTGACTTTCTTGATCCCTTGAAACCAACATCTCCGGAAGATGACCAGGAGATCACTGCGCCAGTTGGGTCAGTGATTGTGATGATGGTGTTGTTAAAGGTCGAGCGGATGTGTGCCTGACCGGTTGGGACGTTCTTCTTCTCTTTACGTCTTGGCTTCTTCGCGGCACCAGTTGCTTTTGCCGCTGTGGTTTTAGGGGCTGCCATTTTCTATCTCCTAATCAAACCGCGGCTAGCGGGTTGCGACTTTCTTGCCGGCTACTGTGCGCTTCGGACCCTTACGAGTGCGAGCGTTGGTCTTTGTGCGCTGACCGCGGACTGGTAGTCCCTTGCGGTGGCGAATACCTTGGTATGAACCAATTTCAACTTTTCTACGAATGTCAGCTGCAACTTCACGGCGAAGATCACCCTCAACCTTGAAGTTCTTCTCAATCGTGTCACGAAGAGAAACAAGCTGGTCATCAGATAGATCCTTAACTCGGATGCTCTCTGAGATGGAAGTTGACTTCAGAATCTCGCGTGAGCGAGTTGGGCCAATTCCGTAGATGTAGGTGAGTGCGATAACCACTCGCTTGTCGCGAGGGATATCAACTCCTGCTATACGTGCCATAAGGAATACTCCTGTTGTAATAAGAAGGTCTTCAGCAACTCAATCCCAATCTGGCAGATCGGGCTCCGGCCTTCTACCGGAGGTTAGCTTTCGCTTTGAGTTGCCCTGGTTGTTTAGTTGTTAGCCCTGACGAGCCTTGAACTTTGGGTTCTTCTTGTTAATGACGTAAGTCTTGCCCTTACGACGCACTACCACTGAACCCGGCTTGTCCTTCAGTGACTTGAGAGATGCTCTTACCTTCATGTCCCTATCCTTTTTATTTGTAGCGGTAAATGATTCGGCCGCGAGTCAGGTCGTAAGTCGAAAGCTCTACAATCACACGATCCTCTGGAAGGATGCGGATATAGTGCTGTCGCATTTTTCCTGAGATATGAGCGAGGACTAAGTGTCCGTTTGTCAATTCAACTCTGAACATTGCGTTCGGTAGAGCTTCTTTGACTACGCCTTCAATCTCAATTACGCCGTCTTTATTGGCCATACTCACTTCACTACGTTGAGCGCAACAAACATGAAAAGACCAAGGCCGTCAAGCAAAGGGTTTTCACGTCAGAAACGCCGAATGGCAAGTCTAGGGGTTTTTAGCCGCTAATGCTAGTGGGGCTAGTTGAGCTCCACCGGCACCACGCCATAGCGGGCCAGCCTTGATTTTCCGCCATCCGGGGCAGTTAGAACCCAGATTCCCTGGGAATGCCGCGCCACCGAGTGCTCCCAGTGAGCCCCGTCTGACCCATCCATGGTCTCCACCGTCCAGTCATCATCTTGGATGAAGGTCTCCTGGTCGCCAGCGGTAATCATCGGCTCGATCGCCAGGCATATTCCCGCCACCAACTTAGGTCCCGCATCGCGGGTCTTGTAGTTGAAAACAGCTGGATCCTCGTGCATCGAGCGACCAATTCCATGCCCTATGTATTGCTGGAGAATTCCATAGGGTCCCTGGCTAAGCACATAATCCTGAATAGCAATCCCAATGTCGTTTAGTTTGCTGCCAGTTGCAAAAGCTGCAATACCTGCCCAGAGTGCTTCCTCACAAACATCCGACTGAGTTTGTCTTTGCTTTGCTAAATCTGAATCATCACCAGGAACCACAATTGAAATAGCACTATCGCCATTCCAGCCATCCACTTCAGCTCCGCAATCAACGGAGAGAAGATCGCCAGCCTTGAGCTCACGATTAGACGGAATGCCGTGAACTACTTCGCTATTGATAGATGCACAAATGGTGTGGAAATAGCCCGGCACCATTTTGAAGTTAGGAACTCCCCCGCCATCAAGAATGGTTTTTTCTGCAATTGCATCAAGTTCCAAAGTGGTAACACCCGGTTTAGCAGCTGCGCGAACATTGGCAAGAGCTTGGGCGGTGAGTAGCCCAGCCACTCGCATCTTACGAATCTCTTCGTCAGTTTTGAGTGTGTAGCTTTTTCTCATTTGCTAAAACCACGCGCTGCCAGTGCTTCGATGATTCTTCCGGTAACTTCCTCAACATCGCCAAGGCCATCAATCATCGCTACCGCACCACGCGAAACATAAACATCAATCAGTGGAGCAGTTTGCTCCTCATAAACGGAAAGTCGGCGCTGAATCACATCTGGGGTGTCATCGCTTCTACCCTGCTCAAGTGCTCGACCGGAGAGTCTGCGAACAAGTTCATCGCCATCGGCAGTTAGCTGAACAACAGCATCTAGCTTCTTATTTGAATCATGCAAAATCTGATCAAGTTCGGTTACCTGATCAATGGTTCTTGGAAAACCGTCTAATAGGAAACCGACTTGGGCATCTGGTTTTGAAAGACGGTCACGAACTAGTTCATTGGTTAGAGAATCAGGAACGTATTCACCGCGATCCATAAAAGCTTTCGCTTTTAGTCCAAGCTCGGTTTCGTTTCTTACGTTCTCACGGAAAATGTCCCCGGTGGAGATAGCAGGAATCCCGAAGTACTTGGCAAGCTCCGCTGCCTGGGTTCCCTTCCCGGCACCTGGTGGACCGATCAGGAGTAACCGGATCACCGCAGTAGGCCCTCGTAATTACGCTGTTCCATCTGAGCGTTAATCTGCTTCACAGTCTGCAGACCAACACCAACGATGATCAGAATCGAAGTTCCACCGAATGGGAAGTTCTGGTTAGTTCCAATCGCACTAAATGCAACCAGTGGAATTAAAGCAATCAAACCTAGGTAGATAGCACCGGGAGCAGTGATTCTAGAGATCACGTAGTCCAGGTAATCAGTGGTTGGACGACCGGCACGAATACCAGGGATAAATCCACCGTACTTCTTCATGTTGTCGCTGATTTCCTCAGGGTTCAAAGTAATTGCAACATAGAAGTAGGTGAATCCGACGATCAGCGCAAAGTAAAGCGCCATGTAAACCGGGTGATCACCATTGGTTAGGTAGGTAGAAATAAAGGTAACCCACGGAGCAACCTGACCAGTAGTTGGATCTGGTTGGTTGAACTGCGCTAGCAGTGCAGGCAGGTAAAGCATAGAGGAGGCAAAGATAACCGGGATAACACCAGCGGTGTTTACCTTCACTGGGATGTAGGTGGACTGACCACCGTAAGCCTTACGACCAACCATTCTCTTTGCGTACTGCACAGGAATTCTGCGCTGTGACTCTTCTACCAACACAACCAGCGCAACCACCAAGAAACCAACAGCCATCACGATGACGAAGATTTCAACAGTTCTGGTCTGCAGAATCTGCAGAAGTGAGGATGGGAAGGTTGATGCAATCGAGGTGAAGATCAGTAGAGACATTCCATTACCAACACCGCGCTCGGTGATGAGCTCACCCAGCCACATAATCAAACCAGTTCCTGCAGTCATGGTCATGACCATCAGGGTGATTGAAAGGGCGTCGGTGTTCACCAAAATTGGCAGCGTACAGTCGGCACCAAATAGTGCTCCCTGTCTTGCCACGGTCACCAAGGTGGTGGACTGCAGCAGAGCTAGTGCGATGGTTAGGTAACGGGTGTACTGGGTCAGCTTGGACTGGCCAGCTGCACCTTCTTTATACAGTGTCTCAAAGCGTGGGATCACAACGCGCAGTAGCTGCGTGATGATCGAAGCTGTGATGTAAGGCATGATGCCCAGGGCAAAGATGGATAGCTGCAGTAGCGCTCCACCAGAGAACAGGTTTACCAGCTCATATAGACCAGAGGTGGTCTGAGTTTGAGCCAAACACTGCTGGACATTGGTGTAGTCCACGTTTGGCGCAGGGATGAACGAGCCAAGTCTGAAGACAGCAATCAGAGCTAGCGTAAAGAAAAGCTTCCTACGCAGATCTGGCGTCTTGAACGCTCTAACTATGGCTTGAATCACCCTGCACCTCCGATGGCTATTTAGCCGTTGACGCTGCCACCGGCAGCTTCAATCTTGGTCTTTGCCGACTGCGATACCTTGTCAACAACGACCTCCAGCTTAACTGAGACGTCTCCGTTGCCTAGGACCTTGACTGGCTTGCCCTTACGAACAGCGCCCTTGGCCACTAAATCAGTGACTGTAACCTTGCCGCCCTGCGGGTAAAGCTCGCCAAGAGCTGCCACATTGACAACCTGGTACTCCACCTTGAACGGGTTTTTGAATCCGTGCAGCTTAGGAGTGCGCATAACTAGGTTCACACCGCCACCTTCGAAACCGAGGCGAGTGGTGGTACGAGCGCCAGTTCCCTTGGTACCGCGGCCTGCGGTCTTACCCTTGGAACCCTCACCCAGACCCTTACGAGTCTTTTCCTTCTTCGCGCCAGGGGCTGGACGAAGGTGGTGAAGACGAAGAATTGCAGACTTTTCTTTCTGCACTTTCTTCGCAGCAGGCTTAGCCGGCTTAGCAGCAGGAGCCTTGGCAACTGGTGCTACTGCTTCAGCCGGTGCTGCTTTTTCAGCAGCTGGCTTAGTAGTTGCCTTGGTGGTTGCCTTAGCAGCTGGCTTAGCTGCAGTTTTCTTTGCAGCAGGCTTAGCGGCAGTCTTAGGAGCAGCGGTCTTCTTCGCTGCAGGTTTTGCAGCAGGCTTCTTAGCTGCTGGCTTTTTTGCTTCAGCCATTAGTCGATCTCCTCAACCTTCACGAGGTGAGCAACTGCAGCGACTAGCCCACGCACACTCTTGTTGTCTTCACGAACGACGATGTCGCCGATTCGCTTCAGACCAAGGGTGCGCAGTGAATCACGCTGGAACTGCTGTCCACCATTTGAACTTTTTACTTGGGTAACTTTTAGACGAGCGGCCATTAGTTAGCACCTGCCTTCACAACTTCTCCACGCAATCTTGCTGGCGCAACCTCAGCCACAGTCTTGCCGCGTCGAGTTGCCACGCTAGTTGGCTCCTCAAGCTGGCGAAGTGCAGCGATGGTTGCGTGAACAATGTTGATGGTGTTGTTTGAGCCAAGTGACTTGGATAGAACATCCGCCACACCTGCACACTCGAGCACAGCACGAACTGGACCACCGGCGATTACACCGGTACCAGCGGCAGCTGGACGAAGAAGTACTACACCAGCAGCTGCTTCACCCTGCACTGGGTGCGGGATGGTGGAGCCGATTCTAGGAACGCGGAAGAAGCTCTTCTTAGCTTCCTCAACACCCTTAGCAATCGCAGCTGGAACTTCTTTTGCCTTGCCATATCCAATGCCGACCATGCCCTGACCATCACCGACGACGACTAGTGCGGTGAACGCGAAGCGTCGACCACCCTTAACCACCTTGGCAACGCGGTTGATGGTTACAACACGCTCTAGGAATGGACTGGACTTGTCCTCACGGTCTTTGCGCTCAGCACGTGGGCCACGCTCGCGTGAACCTCTGCGCTGTTCACGCTCAGTTGGATCAACCGGTA
>CAEZST010000002.1_pt1 | contig 86350 bp, 81 predicted proteins | sample 7264041 | NCBI WGS metagenome assembly CAEZST01 (sample SAMEA6813785, study PRJEB35770) | uncultured Aquiluna sp. | biome: Freshwater; feature: Freshwater reservoir; material: water | place: Czech Republic | collected 2016-08-15 | depth 0.5m m | reverse complement strand
CAGAGAAGCCGGTGCTGAGCTAGATGCCCGCTCTCGTCAACGTGTAGCTGAAATCAATGAACGGATTGCCGGCCTGCAAGCGGAATTCGACAAGAGATTGTTGGCGGATAGCAATGACTTAGCCGTTCATCTTTCCGATGAAAGTCGATTGGTTGGTTTGTCAGAGGAGGAAATCGAAAGCTGCCGGCAAGCAGCTGAAACAAGGAGCCAGGTCGGTTTCACAATTCCCTTACTAAATTACTCCGGCCATCCTCTGCTAGAAAAACTAGAGGATCGTGCTTTACGGCAAGAAATTCTGGAAAGAACGCTCTCTCGCGGCGGCAGGGGCAACGAAAATGACACATCAGATCTGATTCAGGAGATGCTCGCTCTCCGATCCGAAAAAGCAAAGCTTTTTGGATTCGCCAATTTCGCAGAGTATGTGACCAGCACACAGACGGCCAAAAACCCGTCACGAATTCATTCAATGCTAAGAACTATCGCACCAATTGCCCGCGCCAATGCAGAAAAGGAAGCGCAGGCACTTCAAGAGCTAATGAAGCGCGAGTCTGCTGAGATCTTGCAGGCATGGGATTGGTCACGCTATACAGAGCAGCTTCGAGCAGAGAAATACTCGGTTGATACGACTGTGCTCAAGCCCTACTTCGAATTGAGAAAAGTTCTTGAAGACGGAGTCTTCTTTGCAGCAAACAAGCTCTATGGAATTTCCTTCCAAGAGCGAAAAGACATCGTTGGCTACCATCCCGATAACTGGATCTATGAGGTCACCTACGAGGACGGATCTGCCTGCGGTCTCTACATCTTTGATCCATTTGCAAGACCTTCGAAAGTAGGTGGGGCATGGATGAATAACTTGGTTGATCAATCTCACCTCCTTGGAAAATTGCCGGTAGTGGTCAACAACATGAACATTCCAAAACCTGCTGCCGGTTCACCATCGCTTATGACGTTTGATGAGGTGAACACGCTGTTCCATGAATTTGGGCACACTCTCCACGGAATGTTGTCAAATGTCACGTATCCAAGATTTAGCGGAACCAATGTGGAGCGAGATTTCGTCGAGTTTCCCTCCCAAGTTAATGAGATGTGGATGTTGTGGCCTGAGGTCCTGGAGAACTACGCCGTGCACTACCAAACCAAGGAGAAACTAGATCCCGCCTGGATTCAAAAGATTCTGTCAACGGCAACATTTAATCAAGGATTTGAAACAACTCACTACCTACAGGCTGCGATCCTAGATTTGGCCTTCCACGAATCAGCTAATCCCCCAACTGATTTGGCTGCTTTCGAGAAAGCTGCGATTGCGGAATATGGTTTGGACTTCGAACCAGTTCCCACGCGCTACAAGACAAACTACTTTGCCCACATTTTTGCCGGCGGCTACGCGTCTGGTTACTACGGCTACATCTGGAGTGAGGTGTTGGATGCCGAGAGCGTGAATTGGTTCAAGGCAAATGGTGGTCTAACCCGCGAAAACGGCAGGAAGTTCGCAGAAGCCTTGATCTCAAAGGGAGGATCGAAAGATTCCATGACGATGGTCAAAGAATTCTTGGGCCATGAGCCAACAATTGAACCGCTGATGAAAAGAAGAGGTCTCGCTTAGGCAGACTTTTCTTTCAAACGTGTCTTTAGCGGTTGGATTTTAGGCATAGCTTTGGTCTGAACAATTTCAGCGGTAATCACTACTCGACCCTGGGTTGCTGATCCAGGCAGTTCAAACATAATTGGGTTTAGCAGCTCTTCAAGAATTGCTCTTAGACCTCGCGCACCGGTTTCCCGCTCGACCGCTTGATCTGCAATTAGTTCAACAGCGGCCGGTTCAAATTCAAGCTCAAAGCCATCCAGTTCAAACATTCTTTGATACTGCTTGATCAAGGCGTTTTTAGGCTCTGTCAAAATTGAAATAAGAGCTGCTTTATCTAACTGATCTACAGTTGCAATTACTGGCAATCGACCAATGAACTCTGGAATTAGTCCAAACTTACGAAGGTCTTCTGGTTGAACTTGACGGAAGACATTGGCATCGTCGGTCTTCTCCTTCAGTGGAGATCCGAAGCCGATCCCTTTCTTGCCCGTGCGTTCACCAACAATCGATTCGAGGCCAGCAAAAGCGCCAGCAACGATGAAGAGAACATTGGTGGTATCGATTTGGATGAATTCCTGTTGCGGGTGCTTCCTGCCGCCCTGCGGCGGAACGGAAGCCACGGTTCCTTCCAGAATCTTTAGAAGCGCTTGCTGGACACCCTCACCGGACACGTCACGCGTAATTGAAGGGTTTTCAGCTTTTCTTGAGATTTTGTCAATCTCGTCGATGTAAATAATTCCTGTTTCCGCTCGACGTGGATCGTAATCAGCGGCTTGCAAAAGCTTGAGCAAAATGTTCTCTACGTCTTCTCCCACATAGCCAGCTTCAGTGAGAGCGGTTGCATCAGCAACAGCAAATGGCACGTTAAGTCGCTTGGCTAGAATTTGAGCCAGGTAGGTCTTGCCGCAACCAGTAGGGCCAATCATGAGGATGTTGCTCTTTGCGAGCTCAATGTCGTCTTGTGACTTGCCAGCTGGGCTTAGGGTGCCAGTGGCACGAATTCTCTTGTAGTGGTTGTATACAGCAACGGAGAGTTGCTTTTTTGCGCCGTCTTGTCCAATTACGTACTCGTCCAAGAAAGATTTGATTTCTTTTGGAGTAGGAAGATCTAGTGACTCCGTTTGAGCCCGAGCTTGATTGCCAAGCTCCTCCTCGATGATTTCGTTGCACAGTTCAATGCACTCATCACAGATATAGACAGAAGGACCGGCAATTAGCTTGCGCACTTGCTTTTGGCTTTTGCCGCAGAAGGTGCACTTCAACAGGTCGCTTGTCTCACTAAGGGTCATGACTAAACCCTATATCTGAAGCCCCACATGGCTTCAGCCATTTGGTGGGTTTTAGCCCTTTCGGGTTGTTAGCACCTGGTCAATGAGGCCGTATTCGAGGGCCTCTTGCGCTGTGAAAATCTTGTCTCGGTCGATGTCTTTGTTGACCAAATCAATTGACCTGCCGGTGTGCTTGGCTAGGGTTTCCTCCAGCCAGACACGCATGCGCATGATTTCCTTGGCCTGAATCTCGATATCAGATGCTTGGCCCTGACCGCCACCGCCGGTGGCAGGCTGGTGAATCAGCACGCGAGCATTTGGCAAAGCCAGTCGCTTGCCCTTGGTGCCGGCTGCTAACAGAACGGCTGCAGCAGACGCAGCTTGTCCAAGACAGACAGTCTGAATCTGAGGCTTGATGTACTGCATGGTGTCGTAAATCGCCGTTAGAGCAGTGAAAGACCCTCCAGGCGAGTTTATGTACATCGTGATGTCGCGATCTGGATCCTGAGACTCTAGAACCAATAACTGAGCCATGATGTCATCTGCCGATGCGTCATCAACCTGCACGCCTAGGAAGACAATTCGATCTTCAAAGAGTTTGGTGTATGGGTTGTGACGCTTGAAGCCATAGGAGGTTCTTTCCTCGAACTCAGGAAGGATGTAGCGAGATTGCGGCATTTCAACTCTGCCAGCGGCTGACTCAAAGTAGCTCATCTTTATGCCTTTCCAACGCCAGTAGATCTGGTTGCAAACTGCTGGATGTGGTCAATGAATCCATATTCAAGAGCCTCTTGAGCGGTGAACCAGCGATCACGATCACCGTCCTGCATGATCTGCTCTACAGTCTTGCCAGTTTGCTCGGCAGTTAGTGTTGCAAGCTGGCGCTTCATGGCCATAATCAACTCTGCTTGAGTTTGGATGTCAGATGCAGTTCCACCAAAGCCACCTAGCGGCTGGTGAAGCAAAACTCTAGTGTTTGGCGTGGCATAACGCTTGCCTTTAGTGCCACTTGAAAGCAGGAACTGACCCATCGATGCAGCCATGCCTATTCCCACAGTCACGATGTCATTTGGTACGTACTGCATGGTGTCATAGATAGCCATGCCGGCAGTGATTGATCCACCAGGAGAGTTGATATAGAAGTAAATGTCCTTCTCGGAATCTTCGGCAGCCAAAAGCAAAATTTTGGCGCAAATCTCATTGGCATTTTCGTCTCGAACTTCGCTGCCCAGCCAGACGATTCTGTCCTTCAGCAGTCGTTCGAAAACATTGTTGCGCTCCATGGCAGGAACTGACATCGAAACTCCTTAGCTAACGGGAATAACCCTAGCTAGGGATTGTGCAAATACCGGGGCTTGTTCGCCTTAGGCGTTAGGCCTGGTATTCAACCTTTTTGCCGTTGGTGTCGCTGATTTCGGCATTGGCTACCAAGAAGTCCACCGCTTTGCGGCGGGCTAGCTCGGAAACATAAGCCGGAACCTGGCCTGAGTTGGAAATCTGCTTGATGAACTCATTTGGGTCCATGCCATAGCTGGCAGCCATCATGGCAAGGTAATCAATGAGCTCACGATCCTGAACCTTGATCTCCTCAGCCTTAACAACAGCATCCAAAATCAACCTAGTTTGGAAATTGCGCTCGGCCTCCTCGGTGACCTCTTTGCGGTGGGCGTCGTCTTGCAGGCGACCCTCACCTTCCAGATGGGCATTAACTTCTCGCTCGATCGCAACGTCAGAAGTTGGGATCTTGGCCTGGGCAATCAGTTCCTCAACGATTTTGTCGCGTGCCTGAAGCACCTGCTTACGCGCAAGCTGCTTCTCAATTCGCTTTTCTAAATCTGCTTTGAGTTCACTAAGAGTGTCAAACTCACTCGCCAACTGGGCAAACTCATCATTAAGTTCAGGTAATTCACGCTCTTTTACAGCCTTCAGTGTGACAGCAACCTCAGCTTCTTTACCAGCAAACTCTCCACCGACTAGTTTCGATCGGAAGGTTGTGGACTCCCCCGCAGATAGAGTGTCGAGAGCTTCATCAATGCCATCTAGAAGCTGGTTGGAACCAATTTCATAAGAAATGTCAGTTGCCGTGTCGATTGGCTTGCCGTCCATGCTTGCACTGAGATCGATGGTGGTGAAGTCGCCTTTCTTGGCGGCGCGCTCAACAGTCTTGAGAGTTCCAAATCTAGCTCTCAGTGCATCTAGTTCTGTTTCGATATCTAGCTGAGCAACTTTGACCGGCTCAACACTAACTGTCATGCCCTTATAGGTAGGCATCTTGAACTCAGGCTCGACTTCAACCTCTAGCTCAACAATTAGTTCTTTGTCGAGCTCGGTTGAACTAGGAGCCGACTTGATGTCAGCTTGAGGAGTGTCTAGTGGTCGAAGGTTGTTCTCGCGCAGTGCATCGCGGTAGAAGTTATCGAGACCGTCATTGATTGCTTGCGCAATGATGGCGTCTTTTCCTACTCGCTGGTCAAGCACCTGCGAGGGTACTTTTCCTTTGCGGAAGCCAGGTATGTTTACCTGCTGCGCTACTGCTTTATATGCGCGGTCTAGAGCGGGCTTGAAGCCTGACTGGTCTACCGTGATGGTGAGCTTTACGCGAGTTGGGTTGATTCGCTTTACATCAGTCTTCAATGATCCGCCTTACTTCGGTCCTACTGGTCGGGATGACAGGATTTGAACCTGCAACCCCCTGTACCCAAAACAGGTGCGCTACCAAGTTGCGCTACATCCCGGGGATTCTCGCGGACCAAGTGGTCTCGAGCCTGAACACTCTATCCCATAGAATGGGCTGGCGTCTAACGCACGCGAGTGTAGCTCAATGGTAGAGCCTCAGTCTTCCAAACTGATTACGCGGGTTCGATTCCCGTCACTCGCTCTGGTACCGCTAATAACTGCTGTTTTATGACCTGAAAAGCCCTAATCCCTTCAGGGGATGGAATAAGTGGATAAACATGCATTCCACCAGGTTGATAATCCAAATCAACCATTACTCCAGCTTGCTTCAAAAGTTCTGACAGTTTGATGACGTCAGGATAAAAAAGCTCGTAATCTCCCACAAATAAAGATGTCGGTGGTAAGCCATCCATTGAACCTCGCAAAGGACTTACTTCTTTTCTTTGCCAACTGCCGACCCCTGACCATACGGTTGCTATGTATCTCAGGGCGTTCGCACTCAGCCAAGGATCCCTTTTTTCATAAAGCTTGGTTTCTTCACTGAATTCCGAATCCAGCCAAGGGGAAATCAATATCAATCTCGAAACAAAATTCCAATCAAGTTGCGCAAGTGTCAAAGCAAGCCCACCCCCGGCAGAGTCCCCCATCAATACCACTGGTTGGCTGTTGCTAAGTTGCGCTTTGACTTTGTCGAGTAGTTGTAAAGCAGCATCAACGTTGTGTCGAGGTGAAAGACCGTAACATACAACTTCAAATCTTGAATTTGTCTCTCTGGAAAGTTTCGTTATGAAATCCCAATGCTGCTTGGCAATTGGTTGCACGTAGCCGCCGCCATGAAGGTAGACAACGGTCCTCTTTGGTGCTTCAGGAATAACGCTGTAGACCAAAAAACCATCAATGCTCTTTTGATTGAGAGTCAAATTTCGCAGATTTTTTGCTGTTGGCCTGGCCGGTGGTCTTGGAGGTTGACCAATCTTGGCTAGACCAAGTTTTCTTCGCAGTAAAAAGTAGAGCCAAACTAATCGCATTACCGGGCTCATTTTTGACACCTCTTACAGAAGTAGAGTTTTCGACTGGCCAATAACTCCATTGAGATTTTTCCACCGCACTCTCTGCATTTCTCGCCAGCTCGTTTATAGACGTAGTAGCGATCCTCCAACTGAGGTGCTCCCTTCAAGAATCCTTCTCTAGTAAGCATCATGCCTGTTTGAACGCCAATTGGCATCAGTTTTGTTGCATCCTCCCAGATAGCAGTAAGGACCTCTCCGGAAATTTTCTTGCCTGGCACAAAAGGATTTACCTTTGCTCGAAATAGCAGCTCAGCTCGGTAGACGTTGCCTATTCCAGCCACTACGGATTGATTCATCAGCAGCTCGGCAATAGTCCTGCTGCTTGCTTGCACCTTGCTAATAAATTTCTCAAAGCTCTGACCCGTCGTGTCTCCAGCTAAAGGATCTGGCCCTAACTTGCTAAGTAATTGATTCATTTCATCTTGATCGATAACTTCGCACACGGTTGGTCCGCGCAAATCCGCTAGGTGATTTGAAATCTGAAATCTTGCGCGCACTTCCCCAACTGGTGCCGGCGCTTCAGACTTGAAGTCCTGGAAAGACCACTTTCCATAGATTCCCAAGTGAATTCGAATAATTGGCTTACCGAATGGTAGAAAGAGCTGCTTGCCATGTGCTTTGGCTACTACAAGCCTTTTGCCGCTAACCAAAGAGGAATCCGTGAAGCGACCTTGTGGAGATGAAATCCGAACCTTTTGGCCGGCAAAGTTCTGATTGAAGCTGTTGGCAATTCTATGAACTGTGTGGCCCTCGGGCATTTTTAGTAAACAACCTCACCTGATTGCTCAAACTTTGCAATTTTGCCAATCCTTCTTACATGCCGCTCATCATTTGAAAATGGGCGATCAATAAAAATCTTCACAAGCTCAAGGACTTCAGCCTGGTCATGCTGTCTCGCACCGACGGCTGCAACATTGGCGTCATTGTGATCGCGCGCCAAGGCGGCAGTCTCTGGATTCCAGATAAGTGCTGCTCTGATTCCCTTCACTTTGTTGGCGGCAATTTGTTCTCCATTGCCACTACCGCCAAGAACAATTCCCAGTGCTTGGATTCCGTTCGACTGATCAGCCATTACCGCTTGAGCCGCGGCTATGCAGAACCCCGGGTAATCATCAAGCGGATCGTATGTCTTTGGTCCGTGGTCAACCAGCTCGTGGCCAAGGGCAGTGAGTTCCTTCACAAGGAAACCACTCAGCTCCATGCCAGCATGATCGGTAGCAATGTGGATTCTCATTTTGGGTCCTTTTTCACTAGCTATCTTCTAAGAATAGACCTCTTGCTACTGACCATTTCGCAGCAAGGCGGCTCGTCTAGGCTAGAGCGGCAAAAACAAACGGAGAACTAAATGCCAGGTGAAAACCTAACCAGAGTCGAAGCCCAGGACCGAGCATCTAATGTCAGCACCCAGAGCTACCTAGTTGAGCTAGACCTAACAGATGACGAGAGCACTTTCGGCTCGAAAACGACAGTTCATTTCACAGCCAAGGCCGGTACGAGCACCTTTATCGATGCAATCACAGATTCTGTTCAGTCCATTAGCCTCAACGGTCAACTGCTTGACCCGTCAATTCACTCCGACAACATAAGAATTTCCCTACCTAAACTCCAAGAACGAAATGTTTTGGTGGTTGAAGCAAGAGGCAAGTACTCCAATTCAGGCGAAGGGCTACACCGATTCGTCGATCCAGTTGATGGCGAGGTTTATCTATACACCCAATTCGAAGTGCCGGATTCAAGGAGAATGTTTGCGGTTTTCGAGCAGCCAGATCTAAAAGCAACTTTTGAATTCCAAATTACAGCCAAGTCAAGTTGGCAGGTTATTTCCAATTCAACGACCCCGAAGCCAACTGAGCTTGGAAATGGCAAAGCACTTTGGAAATTCGAACCGACTCCGCGAATTTCCAGTTACATCACGGCTCTGATTGCAGGACCCTACAAAGTCTGGACTGATGAACTCACGTCTTCAGATGGAAGAAAAATTCCATTAGGAGTCTTCTGTCGAGGTTCATTAGCTGAATATATGGATGCGGATTACATATTCGATAAAACCAAGGTTGGCTTTGAGTTCTTTGAGAAGCTTTTTGACTTTCCGTATCCGTTTACCAAGTATGACCAGCTGTGGGTTCCGGACTTTAACGCTGGCGCCATGGAAAATGCTGGAGCTGTCACCTTCACTGAAAACTACGTTTTCCGCTCTGCGGTGACCGACGCCACCAGAGAGCGCAGAGTCGTGACCATTTTGCACGAGCTTGCGCACATGTGGTTTGGTGATTTGGTAACAATGCGCTGGTGGAACGATCTTTGGCTAAACGAGTCATTTGCTGAATATGTGTCGACTCTGGCAACTGCTGAAACCAGCGAATGGAAAGAAGCTTGGACAACTTTCGCCGCACTTGAGAAGAACTGGGCTTATCGACAGGACCAACTTCCCTCCACTCATCCAATCGTCGCCACAATCAATGATCTGGAGGATGTTCAGGTCAACTTTGATGGAATTACCTACGCTAAGGGAGCATCAGTTCTGAAGCAGCTGGTGGCATGGGTGGGTCGTGAGGAGTTCTTCCGAGGAGTGGCCAGCTACTTCAAAAAGCACCAGTGGAAAAACACAGAGTTGAAAGATTTGCTTGTTGAGCTGGAGAGAGAAAGCGGGAGAGATCTAACCAGTTGGTCACAGCTGTGGCTGGAGACCGCCGGGGTTAACACGTTGAAGCCAAGGATTGAATCATCTGAGGGAGTGATTTCTTCATTTGTGATCGAGCAAACGCCTCAGGATGGTCACGACTACATCAGGCCACACCGGATGGGAATTGGTTTCTTCAATCTTCAAGACGGCAAGCTTCGTCGGGTCGACTCCATTGAGTTGGATGTTTCTGGGAAAGAAACAAAGGTCGAACAATTAGTCAGGAAGCAGTTGCCAGACTTAGTTCTTCTGAACGACGGTGACCTTGCCTACGCAAAGATTCGCCTAGACGAGAAGTCGAGAAAGATTGCACTGCAAAACCTTTCCGGCATCGAGGACTCACTAGCTAGGACGCTAGTTTGGACGGCAGCTTGGGACGCTACTCGTGATGGCGAAGCGCCAGCTCGGGAATTTGTTCAGCTTGTTCTGAATCACATTGCCAAAGAGACGGAATCCACAACTGTCACTACGTTGTTGAGGCAACTCGTAACAACTGGAATCCTTTACGTGAAAGAGGAAGACCGAGAGCAAACTCTGAGTCAAATAGCCGATGGGTTGATTCGCCTAACCGAACAGGCACTGCCTGCCAGCGACAACCAGTTGCAGTTTGCGAAGTTTGTGCCTCAATTTGCCAGAACTGACAGTCAACTTGATTGGCTGCAGCAGGTTCTCTCCGGTGAAAAGAAGATTTCTGGTCTAGCCGTTGACCAGGATCTGCGCTGGGAGCTTCTGACTGGTTTAGTTGTCGGCAGTCGTGCAGGGCTAAACGAGATTGAAGCTGAATTGAGGCAAGACAACACCGCCAATGGACAGAAGTTTGCTGCGGCCTGTAAGGCGGCATTGCCTAGTGCTGCTGACAAGCAAGCAGCTTGGCAATTGCTCACCGAAACCGAGGACTACAGCAATACTTTGGTCAACAGTGCCTCCCTGGCTTTTGGTCGCGTAAATGACCTATCCCTGCTTGAGCCATACGCAGATCTGTATCACGAAGTTGCATTGAAGATTTGGAACAGCCGCACATATCACATTGCGGATTACCTGCTCACAAACCTCTACCCTATTCAGCTCGCAAATGAAGAACTAGCAGTCAAGACCAGGGCGCTTATTGAGACCTCCGAGATAAAGGAAAAGCCAGCTCTGCGAAGAATTCTGGTTGAAAACCTTGCTGGGCTTGAACGAGGGCTAAAAGCCCAAAAGGCAGACATCTGATGCAGATCAGCCAAGTTCTAGAGCAATGGGCAATCCCCATCAACATTCTGATTGTTCTAATTGTTGCAGTGATTGCTAAGACCATCCTGTCTGCTGCAACACGCAAGCTGGTGAGAACTGTGATTGGTGGAGTCAACAAAGTTCAGCGTGCAGACGTGGATGCAGGTGTTGCCGAAAAGAGGTTGGCTGCTCGCACAAAGACAATTGCCAGTGTTTTGGACAACTTTGCAACCTGGGTCATCACGATCACTGCAATTGTTATGGTGCTGAGCGAGCTTGGGGTAAATGTAGGTGCACTAATTGCAGTATCGACTGTCGTTGGTGCTGCCATCGGCTTTGGTGCTCAGACTCTGGTGAAAGACTTGATCAGCGGGCTGTTTATTGTGTTTGAGGATCAATACGGTGTTGGTGATCGAGTGCAACTAGATGGCGTGACGGGCATTGTGGAGCGCGTCGGACTTCGCGTCACGGAAGTGCGGGATGAAAATCGTGTTTTGTGGTTCATTCGAAATGGTGAAATTCTAAAGGTGGGAAACTTTTCCCAAGAGAAAAAGTCAGCCAAGCGTAAAGCAAAGTAATTGCAAACTTTTTTTGAGCGAGTCGGTGGCGAGCAGGTTTTCCAAAAACTTGCTGCCGAGTTTTATCGCGGGGTAAGCACAGATGCTCTGCTGAAGCCTATGTACCCGGCCGAAGACATGGCAGGTGCTGAGCGTCGACTGCGGCTGTTCTTGGAACAGTACTGGGGTGGACCGGATACTTACCAACAAGAACGCGGACATCCACGATTGCGAATGCGACATGCTGAATTCCCAATCGGACCTAAAGCCAGAGACGCTTGGCTAGGTCACATGAGAACGGCTGTTGATTCATTGGGTTTATCTCAAGCAGATGAAGCAGAGCTCTGGGATTACTTGCAACGTGCTGCGCATGCGATGCTGAATACTTTTAAGAACTAAGCGACCTTAAAGCTTTGCTTGGCCATGACGTGCCCGTAGCTTGAAGTTAATCTCACCCAACCATTTGTGCGAAAGACTTTTATTTCCTCGTCCTTCTGCATAAAGCCAAGGCCAGCCATTGCAAAAGCAGATCCACCTGGCAGATTAAACTCAAGACTCACAGTCTTTCCCCAAATTCCTAACCTGACTCGAGCCGCAATTGCGCTACCGACAGATGTGGGAAGAGTTCTTGCCACTTCTTCAATTCCATCTTTAGCCCACTTAGAAATTTGCTCTTGCGATACTGTTCCAAACTCTTCCCAGCCCTGTCTGGGTGGAGTGATGCCAGTCCAAGCGGCACGAGCGGTTTCTTTTGGCAGCTTTAGCTCAGAAGTGCTCTCGGTTAGCCTTTCCAGAACTTCTTCGATGGCATAACAAGAGTCAAGCTCACTAGGACTGGCTAACTGGATGGTACGTAGCCCCAAAATGGTTGGGCCATCAGCTAACAAAGACCCCGAGTAAATCGGTGAGACGTAACAAGCCAAGATGTCGCCAAACGCGCGGAACTTGACCACCCCATCCTCATCAAGGCGCTTGGCTCTAGCGAGGAACGATCTGAGATCAGTGGTGTCGCGTGGGTCTGGAAAGCGAAGTGTTTGCATCGAAAACTAAACTAGTGGGAGAAGAGGGGGTCTCATGCTCGAACCCATTATCCCAGCAGATCCAATCGCAGATTTAGTGGATGTGCTAAGTCTCAAGCAGCTCCCAGATGGAAACTACCTCGGACGAACCCAGTGGATGCCCCATGGGCGCGTATTCGGCGGTCAGGTACTGGCACAGTCAATAGTCGCGGCTATGAAAACTGTCGATTCCGAGCGGCCCCTGCACTCCCTTCACAGCTATTTTCTGAGAGCTGGGGACATCAACAAGGAGATTGCCTTTGAGATTGAGAACCTGCGAGATGGGAAGAGTTTTAGTGCCCGCCGAGTAAAAGCGCTGCAAAACGGCGAGCCAATATTTTTACTAACTTGTTCTTTTCAAATTCCAGCGGATGGGGTTGAGCACCAAGTCGAAATGCCGAAAGACATTCCTGATCCCAACTCGCTTCCCTCTGCCAGTGATCTTCTTTCAAAGCTTGACCATCCAGCAACTAACTATTGGTCCAAGGCAAGACCATTTGATCTCCGACATGTCAGCGAACCGGTATATCTGCGACCAGCAAAAGAGCAAACTGCGCAGCAAATGATTTGGTTCAAAGCAATCAGCCCGCTACCTAAAGATCGAGTGACTCAAACCGCTGCTCTGGCTTATGCGTCCGATTACACCATTTTGGAGTCCATCCTGAAGCGCCACAGCCTGAGTTGGGCCCACCCCGGTTTGAATACAGCAAGCCTTGATCATGCTCTTTGGTTTCATGCCGAACCAGATGTGAATGACTGGATGCTTTATGTTCAGCACTCCCCCGCGGCGCAATCGGGTCGTGGTCTTGCTTTTGGATCTATATTTTCAAAGTCTGGTGTGCTGCTTGCATCAGTTGCTCAAGAAGGAATGGTTCGCGTTCCAGAGTTTCGCTAGTCGCGAGTTAATCGTCTGTAAGCGGAGCGGTGTGGCTTGGCGGCTTCTGGCCCTAGTCGCTCCACCTTGTTTTCTTCATAAGCCTGGAAGTTACCTTCAAACCAATACCAACGATCTGGGGTTTCGTCGTCGCCTTCGTAGGCGAGGATATGAGTTGCAACGCGGTCTAAGAACCAACGATCGTGGGTAATAACCACCGCACAACCTGGAAACTCCAACAATGCATTTTCCAGTGACGCTAGGGTTTCAACGTCTAAGTCGTTGGTTGGCTCATCAAGCAGCAAAAGATTTCCACCTTGCTTTAGTGTCAATGCCAAGTTCAAACGGTTTCTTTCCCCACCGGAGAGCACTCCAGCTTTCTTCTGTTGGTCCCCACCTTTAAATCCAAACGCTGCAACATAGGCTCTCGATGGCATCTCTACCTGACCGACTTGAATATGGTCTAGCCCATCTGAAACAACTTCCCACAGAGATTTCTGTGGATCGATACCGGCTCGGTTCTGGTCAACGTAGGAGATCTTGACTGTTTCGCCAACCTTCAGTTCACCAGCATCGATCTGTTCCAAACCTGTGATGCACTTAAACAGCGTCGACTTTCCAACACCGTTCGGTCCGATGATTCCAACAATTCCGTTTCTTGGCAGGCTGAATGAGAGATCAGTGAATATGGCTCTTCCGTCAAATCCCTTGCTGATCTTTTTGGCTTCAATCACCACATCACCAAGACGCGGTCCTGGCGGGATTTGAATTTCCTCAAAGTCCAACTTGCGCGTCTTGTCGGCTTCCGCTGCCATCTCTTCGTATCTGGCAAGACGAGCTTTTGATTTGGTCTGCTTTGCCTTTGGACTGGAGCGCACCCATTCCAATTCATCTTTCAAGCGCTTTTGCAGCTTTGCGTCTTTCTTGCCTTGAACTTCTAGACGCTCCGCCTTTTTCTCAAGGTAGGTCGAGTAGTTACCTTCGTATGGGTAGGCGCGGCCACGGTCAAGTTCCAAAATCCAACCTGCCACGTTATCTAGGAAGTAGCGATCGTGAGTAACTGCCAAAACAGCACCCGGATACTTAGCGAGGTGCTGCTCTAACCAAAGCACGCTCTCTGCATCAAGGTGGTTGGTTGGCTCATCCAATAGCAGAAGATCTGGTTTTTGCAGTAGTAGTTTGCAAAGAGCTACCCTCCTGCGCTCACCACCAGAAAGAACATTAACTGGGGTGTCAGATGGTGGACAGCGCAGAGCATCCATTGCCTGCTCTAGGAGGTTTTCCAAATTCCAACCGTCGGCGGCATCAATCTGCTCTTGCAGGGTTCCCATCTCAGCTAATAGTGAGTCGTAGTCCGCGGCAGGATCTGCGAGCGCCGCACTAATTTCATTGAATCGATCGATTTTGCCCTTGAGCTCACTTACCGCCTCTTCAACGTTTCCTAAAACAGTCTTGGTTTCATCAAGTGGTGGCTCCTGCAAGAGAATGCCCACGGTATAACCCTCAGCTAAGCGAGCTTCGCCATTTGAGGCAGTTTCAAGACCAGCCATGATCTTTAGAACGGTTGATTTACCAGCACCATTGGGGCCTACCACACCAATCTTGGCGCCTGGCAAAAATGCCAGAGTTACGTCATCAAGGATGACCTTGTCTCCGTGCGCTTTTCGCGCCTTAATCATTTGATAAATGAATTCAGCCACTAGTAATCATTTCCTGAGATATGGCAGAAGCTCTCTTCGCCAACTGCTGGAGGATAGTTTATCCCTTGCGATGTAATGGAGTTACTTATTGCAGCTGGCGAAGAGAGCCCACGGGATCATTGGTTAGGGGGCCGCTCGATCCCGACGGAGGCTAGGCGGGTTGAAGCTCTGCCTCCGATTCCTCTTCCGCTATAGCGGTTCTCTCAAAATTGCTGGTTCCGAAGCTGAGGTCATGTCCGATTGCATCCGCATCTATCTCGACACTGGTGCCACTTCTCTCTCCGTTATCCCAATCTCTGATTCTCAGCCGACCTTGGACGATTACTCGATCGCCCTTGGAGAGAGAAGAGCCTGCATTAACTGCTAGCTTCCTGAAGGCTGAGATTGTGAACCAATTGGTCTCTGAGGTGACCCAGGCCTTGGTCTCTTGGTCAAATTTTCTATAGCTACTAGCTAGGCGAAAACTGATCACGTTTAGGCCGTTTTCCGTCACAACCTGTCTTGGGGTGGTTGCAATCAGTCCTCGGACACTCACTTGCTCTGTCATAGATTCCCTTCCTGTCATTTGGCATAGTTTGCGACTATTCCAAATTCCGCAAAAGGGGGCTACTAAAAGCTGTGGATAACTATTTCAAAAGCTCTGCGAACTTAGCTCTGACCTTGGCAACTTTGGGAGCGACGACCGCTAAGCAATAACCCTGATTGGGGTTCTTAGCAAAAAAGTCCTGGTGATACTCTTCGGCTCGGTAGAGCTCCCCTAGCTCTGCAACTTCGGTGACTATTGAGTCTCCCCAAATCGCCTTGGCCCGCTCGATAGCAGCTTCAAACTGATTCTTCTGCTCGATTGATGAGTAAAACATTGATGATCGGTACTGGGTGCCAACATCGTGCCCCTGCCGATTCAACTGAGTTGGGTCGTGCAGTGTGAAGAAAATGTCCAGGATCTGCTCTGCGCTAATGATTGAAGGGTCGAATTCGACTGAGACCACCTCGGCATGCCCGGTGTTTCCCTCACACACTTGTTCATAGGTCGGATTTGGGTTCTTGCCCCCGGTATAGCCGCAACTGACATCGGAAATTCCAGCAAACTGAATGTAGGCGGAATCTAGGCACCAGAAACAGCCGCCGCCGAGTACAAATTTCTCCATGGCAATCTAAACTCGAGGGATGAGCGGATTGTTCCGCAAAACCGAAAGGTATGGCAGAGCCTAATTGACTCAAAAACACCCAACTCTGGGAGTAATTTTCGCCCTATCCGCTGCGATCCTGTTTGGCCTAAATGCTTCAACTACCAAAGTGATCATTAGCGCTGGAATTAGCGCTGAGCAAGTTGTTTTCATTCGATCCATGTTTACCGGAGTGATTGCAATCAGTTGGGTCCTATTCACTTCACCGAAGGCCCTGAGGGTTCCCGCTCGAATGATTCCTAGGCTGCTACTTCTAGGAGTAATAGGTGTTGGCCTGCTGCAATGGAGTTACTCCCAAGCTGTGTTTTACCTACCAATTGGAATCGCGCTACTGCTCGAATACACCGCCGTATTGTGGGTTCCCATCATTGCCCTGATCATCTTCAAAGAAAAAGTTAAGAAACAAATTTGGCTAGGTGCAGCTCTGGTGCTTGGTGGCTTAGCAGTGGTTGCACAAATCTGGGACAGCCAGCTCAATGCGCTTGGCGTGTTCTATGCATTTTTAGCCGCGGCAGCCCTAACGGTTCACCTCATCACCGGAGAGCGAATTCAGCGAACTCTGCCAACCAACGTGACGCTGGCATATGGAATGGGAATTGCCACTTTATTTTTCTTACCACTTGCAAACATTGGGGAACTAGACCTTTCGCTACTGAACTCCACAATCAATCTCTCCGGAAACTTCTCTGCAATTGATGTTCCGATGTGGTTGGCACTAACTTTTATGGGAATCTTTGGAAGTTTCCTGCCGATGGCTTTGACCTACCTGGCGCTTAGAAACCTCTCGGCAACTTTGGTTGGCGTGGTGGCTACGGCAGAGACCATCTTGGCCGCTTTCTTTGCGCTGCTGTGGTTGGGTGAAGTTATTACTCTCACCCAGTTCCTGGGCAGTATCGTGGTAATCGCAGGAATCTTGCTGGCACAAACGGCAAGAGAATCAAAGACAGTAAAGGTGGTTGACTAATTGGCAACTGTAGAACTAACGCTAGAAACTTTTGAAAGCACAATTGCCAAGCAAGGAATCACTCTGGTTGATTTTTGGGCTGAATGGTGTGGTCCATGTCGAATGTTCGGACCCATTTTCGAGCAGGCTTCAGAAGAGAACCCTGAGATTACATTTGGCAAAGTAGACACCGAAGCAGAGCAGCAGCTAGCAGGGATGGCAGGAATTAGTTCAATTCCTACTCTGATGATATTCCGAGACGGAATTCTTTTGTTCAATCAAGCTGGTGCTCTTCCTGGCCCGGCGTTAACGGAACTAATTGGCAAAGTTAAAGAGCTGGACATGGAGCAGGTCCGAGCTGAGATTGCCAAGGAGTCCGGCAACTAAATGCGCAACAACAGCCTGGCGATGATTGGAACAATCGCTGCGGTTGGAATCTTGGCTTGGTGGCTCGGTTTTTTTGATCCCTCCACCTGCATCCATGGGAACCAGCAAGCAGGTTGGACCTCTTGTGAGGCTATTGCCCAAGAGAGAGCAATTGCTCTTTGGGTTTTAGTGGGAGCTGTTGTGGTTTCTGTTGTGGTTTGGCTTCTTAGGCGCCGGAAATAACTTGGTTTATTTCTTTATAAGCGAGCTCCGGGAAAGCGTGCTGAACCGCAGGGTGAGTAACAAGTCCCTCGTGAGCATTTAGACCTAAAGCCAGTGCCGCGTCATCCTGCAATGCCTTCTTCCAGCCCTTGCTAGCAATAGCTAGGACGTAAGGCAAGGTGGCGTTTGTGAGTGCCACGGTTGCAGTTGCAGGAACTGCACCGGGCATGTTTGCAACGCAGTAATAAATACTCTGGTGAACAGGGAAAGTCGGATTGTCGTGGGTGGTTGGCTTTGATCCTTCAAAGCAACCGCCCTGATCAATGGCAATATCTACCAGCACTGAGCCTGGCTTCATGTTTCTGACCATCTGATCAGTTACAAGTTTCGGTGCTTTCTCTCCAGGAATCAATACAGACCCAATCACCAAGTCAGCATCTTTGAGTTGGTTGGAAATCTCATAAGAAGTTGAAACTCTGGTTTGTACCCCAGGAAGCATGTTTTCAATTTCTCTAAGTCTGGGTAGTGACAAGTCAATTACTACTACATCCGCTCCCATACCGTGAGAGACCCGAGCGGCTTCGGTGCCAGCAACTCCCCCACCAATCACAACAACTTTTGCTCTCGGAGTTCCAGGAACTCCCCCCATCAAGACTCCAGGTCCACCCATGGTCTTCATCAATTGATTCGCACCAATTTGAGAACTCAACCGACCGGCCACCTCGCTCATCGGTTGCAGCAGTGGTAGCGAGCGATTTGATAACTGAACTGTTTCATAGGCGATTGCGGTTGTGCCAGATTGCAAAATGGCATCAGTGCAATCTTTTGATGCTGCAAGGTGCAGGTAGGTGAAAAGGATTTGACCTTTGCGCATTCGAGAATATTCAGCCTTGATTGGCTCTTTAACTTTCACAATCATGTCTGCTTGGGACCAGACTGAATCGGCGTCCTTGAGAATTTCAGCACCGGCGGATTGGTAATCAGCATCGCTAAAGCCTGAACCGAGGCCTGCCGAGGTTTCGAGTAGGACTTTGTGACCTCGACTCACCAACTCCTGGACGCCTGCCGGTGTCATGGCAACGCGATTTTCATTGTTCTTGATCTCTTTTGGCACACCAACCAGCACAGGCTTCTCCTTGAATAAAACTTGCTCGATTCTGACGCTATCTGCGGAGAAAATCACTAATTGACGAAGATTATTCGAAGAATTAGCATGGCCTGAGCTATTTGTTCTATAGAACTAGGAATCTTGATGCCAACTACGAAGAAAATTCAGCCCGTTGAACTAGACCAGCAGGATCGTCAATTACTCAAAATCCTCTCTAACAACGGCCGTATTTCGAATGCAGACCTGGCTGCAGCCTTGGATCTAGCTCCTTCCACCACATTGGTGAGGCTGAGAAGACTGATGGAACAGGGAGTTATTCAATCTTTTAGTGCGGATATCTCCCCAAGTGCTATCGGTCTCGAGCTACAGGCACTAATTTCGGTAACCCTTCGTGCTGGAGCGCGTGCCAATCTGGCTAGCTTCATGAAGACGATGCAGGAACACCCCCAAGTTATCCAGGTCTTTTTCTTGGGAGGTCAAGAGGATTTCATGGTCCACGTAGCGGTCAAGGACTCGGATGAAGTCAGGGAGTTCGTGTTGGAGCAGCTAAGTAATAATCCATACGTTGCAAACACCAGAACCAACCTAGTCTTCGACCATTTCCATAAGGGCCCAATTAGCTAGAGTTGTCGCGGAGCAAAGGAGTCGCCCGTTGACCTCTGAGATGCATAACCCTCAGTCTGCAGACAGTTTGCGTAAAGCAATTTTTGATTACGCTTCTCAACGCTTTGATTACAACCCTCCTCCCTTAGATGGCCCTTTATCTCCGGCAGAACTAAAAGCCAAGGTCGGTCAAACCATCACTGAAGACGGACTAGGTGGTGAGAAGGCTCTCAACATATTTGCTGAGCAACTTGCCCCAGCCACAATCTCAACAGATCACCCGGGATTTCTTTCCTTCATTCCTGCCGCACCAACTGAAGCAGCAAGCTTGTTCGATCTCGTTGTGTCAGCGAGCTCTGTCTATGGCGGATCCTGGTTGGAGGGAGCTGGCGCCGTTTACGCGGAGAACCAAGTCCTTTCATTCTTGGCCGGCGAATATGGGCTACCAGAGACTTCGGGAGGAGTTTTTGTGCAGGGCGGAACTCTGGGAAATCTCTCTGCCCTTGCAGTCGCGCGAGAAGAAGCCGCAAAAAAACTAGGCAAAAAGAATTGGACAATTATCTGCAGCGAAGAAGCGCACTCTTCGATTCAAGCGGTGGCCATGGTGCTGGGTATTGAGACAACCAAGGCAGCTAGCGGTGATTCCGGCTCAATCGGTTACGATTCCGCCAAAGCCGCTGCACTAGAGGCAACCAGCGCTGGCCTAACTCCGATGGCAATTGTTGGAACTGCAGGAACAACCAATTTTGGAATCATTGACGATTTAGCGGGACTGGCCAAGCTCGCAAAAGAGCTCGGTATTTGGTACCACGTTGATGGAGCATACGGATTAGCAGGTGCTTTGATTCCAGAGCTCAGAGCAAAGTTCAACGGTATTGAGCAGGCTGACTCGTTCATAGTTGACCCACACAAATGGCTGTTTGCTCCATTTGATGCATGTGCCTTGGTTTATCGCAACCCTCAGCTGGCAAGAAAGACCTTCTCCCAACACGGTGAGTATTTGGAGCCAATAAACAAGTCCACCGAATGGAATCCTTCGGATTACGCTTTCAACCTCTCAAGACGAGCTCGCGGGCTGCCACTATGGTTTTCACTTGCCACCTACGGAGCTGCTAAATATCGATCCGCTCTAAAGCAAAACGTTGACTTAGCATTCCAAATCGCGGCTGAGATCGAAAAGCGCCCAAGCCTCAGGTTAGTTCGTCAGCCTCAGTTGTCTGTGGTGGTATTTGAGCGAATTGGCTGGGAAATGTCTGACTATGAAAAGTGGTCAGAAAAGTTGTTAGCAGACCAGATTGCCTTTGTATTGCCATCATCATTGCGTGGGAAACCACACACCAGATTTGCAATAGTGAATCCACAGACTAGTTTTGAACTGTTGGTTGAAATACTGGATTCGATGGAAAAATGAAAATAACTTACTCCCCCGCTCCAAAATCCTTATCACGCGTCCGTGAACCGCAAAGAGCAATCCTCACGGTGGCTGCATTGCAGTTTGCCTGGAAAGAGAATGCGGTTGAGCATGAGCAGCAAATTGAATTAGCTGTTCGAGAAGCAAAAGCCAAGGGTGCTCAAGTCATCTTTCTACCTGAGCTAACTCTCTCTCGCTATCCCGCAGACTTCTGTCCAACCGCGGTGCCAAATCAAACTGCCGAAAAACTCGCTGATGGGCCCACTGCAAGTTTGCTCAGAAGACTCGCTAAAGAATATGAGATCTTTGTCCACGGCTCACTCTTCGAGCACCAACCATTTGAAGATGGACGTGGCCTCAACACAGCTATCTTGATTGACCCGAGTGGCGAACTAGTTGGAAGAACACCCAAGCTGCACATTCCAGTGACAGAAGGCTATTTTGAGGATCAATATTTTCAGCCTGGGCCGAATCAAGATCCATACCCTGTCTACAAACTTGATTTGCCGGGTAATCCAGCCGTCGGTCTCCCCACTTGCTGGGATGAGTGGTTTCCGGAGGTAGCTAGAGCTTATGGCTTGGCTGGTGCAGACATTCTTTGCTACCCAACCGCTATTGGTTCTGAACCTGATCACCCAGACTTTGACACCGAGCCACTTTGGCGAGCCGTTATCGTCGCCCACGCCATTGCCAACGGTTTGTTTATCGTCGTTCCAAATCGATATGGGTTTGAGGGACTTCTGAACTTCTATGGCAGTTCGTTCATAGTCGACCCTTACGGGAGAATTTTGGCTCAAGCATCTAGAGATCAAGATGAGCTCTTAATCGCAGAACTTGATCTAGATCAGCGACGCGATTGGCTGGAGCTATTTCCATTTTTCGCGACTCGAAGACCCGACACCTATGGTTCACTCACTTCCAAAGTTGTGAATCCGAGAGCAGCTGGCGGCCAGGGAGAGCTCGGCGGCATTCCAGGTCTTCTGCCATGAGAATGCCGGCTGAATGGGAGAAGCACTCCAGGACTTGGGTGGCATTCCCCCACACTGGTTACACCATCGGTGAGACCGAACAAGAAATCGAAGCTGCTTATAAAACCTGGTCCAATGTCGCAAATCAGGCATCTGACTTTGAACCAGTTGGGGTTGTGGTTCATCCGGCGGACGTAGATGTTGCCAAGCGTTACCTGTCAAAAGCCATCGATCTGTTTGAAATAGAAATCGATGACGCTTGGATACGAGATTCTGGTCCAACTTTTGCTTTTGATGGAAACGAATTGGTAGCCATTGACTGGGTATTCAATGGCTGGGGTGCTCAAGGCTGGGCAAAATTCGATCAAGACGCAAAGTTGGCTGGTCGCCTTGCCGAGCAGCTAGGGGTTAGAAGAGTTGCTTCAGATCTAACTAATGAAGGTGGCGGAATACACGTCAACAATTCAGGGATTGTGCTGCTAACCGAAACCGTGCAGCTGGGTAAGGAACGTAACCCTAATTGGAGTAAGGATCAAGTCGAGCGTGAGATTCACGACAAGCTTGGAACCAACAAAGCGGTCTGGCTAAAGCGTGGCTTAACCCGCGACTATGAAGATTTCGGAACCAAGGGTCACGTTGATATTGTTGCCTGCTTCGCACCCGATGGCAGAGTTTTATTTCATGATCAAACAAATTCGTCTCACCCGGACTACGAAGTATCTCAAGAAGTAAAGAAGACTCTCACCGACCATCAGCTAGAAGTGATTGCAATTCCAGCTCCAGAGACTCTAAAGGATTCGGAAGGTTACGTTGATTACAGCTACATCAATCACTACGTGCTTAATGATGCAGTTCTTCTGTGCAGCTTTGACGATAAAAAAGACAAAGAAGTTCAAGCGATGTTGAAGGATATTTATCCAGGACGAGAAATCCGACTACTCGATGCAAGAGAGCTCTTTGCTCGTGGTGGAGGAATTCATTGCATAACGCAGCAGCAGCCAGCTATCTAGGAGAATCATGAGCAGAAAACCAACTCCAATCGATCAACTCTCAAATGATTGGGTAAGGCAAATTGCCAAAAAGTATCCAAGCTATTCCACCTATCTAGGCTTCCCCGGTGGTGAACGAGAGATGGATGATCACTCTCCTGCCGCTTTGAAGCAAGATCGAGATGATGCTGCCGAGCAAATCAGGAAGCTGGAGGCTTTATCTCCGCAGGACGAGGTGGACGAGGTTAGTAAAGACGCGCTTCTCCAAGAACTTCAAAAAGAAGTCAGAACCTACGACTCTGGCCTGTATTTCAGAAACCTGAACAACATTGCATCTCCCGCCCAAGGAGTGAGAGACATTTTTGACCTCTCGGCTACCGCAACTGAACAAGATTGGGACAACCTAGCTGCACGAATGAATAAGGTTGCACACTCACTACGTGGCTATGCGGAGACTCTTCGGATATCTATGAAGAATCAAGACGCTCCTGCCAAACGACAAGTAGAGGAAGTTATTGCACAGGTCGCTCAGATTACTAAGGCAGACGGATTTTTCAGAGAGTTTGCAAAAAGCGCGAAAGCCGATTCAGGGCAACTGCCAGAGAGCCTAAAGGAAGAGCTAGTCAAAGCCGCAGAAGCAGCAACTAGCGGCTACGCAGAATTTGGCGAATTCCTCAAAGATGAGCTTCTCCCCAACGCCTCTAGCAAAGACGCAATTGGTCGTGAACGCTATGCGCTTCTCAGCGAGAGATTCTTAGGAGCGGTAATTGATCCTGATGAAACCTACGAATGGGGTCGCGAAGAACTTAGTCGAATAATTGCTGAGCAGCAAGAAGTCGCAAACACAATCAAGCCCGGTGCAAGCATCGAAGAGGCTTTTGAGATTTTGGATAAGGACCCCAAGAGTAAGTTATACGGCACTGACGAGCTTCAGAAATGGATGCAGAAGCTTTCCGATCAGGCCATTGAGAAACTCAACGGCATTCATTTTGAAATTGCCGAACCAATCAAAAAACTTGAATGCATGATTGCGCCAACCAAGCATGGCGGAATCTACTACACCGGACCAACGGATGATTTCTCCAGACCGGGCAGAATGTGGTGGTCAGTGCCGGAGGGTGTAGAGGAATTTAATACTTGGCGTGAGACAACCACTGTTTATCACGAGGGTGTGCCAGGTCACCACCTACAGATTGCCCAATCGGTTTATGTGAAGGATGAACTAAACGATTGGCGCAGACTGGCAGCTGGCACTTCTGGACATGCCGAAGGTTGGGCCCTCTACGCAGAGAGGCTCATGCAGGATTTTGGCTTTTTAGATGATCCTGCTGATCGGATGGGAATGCTTGATGGTCAAAGAATGCGCGCTGCCAGAGTTGTGCTCGATATTGGTGTTCACACGGAGAAGCAGAAATTAGATGGAGCAGGTGTTTGGGACTTTGACTATGCACTCAACTTCATGACTAAAAATGTCAATCTCAGCCCCGAATTTGTAAGGTTCGAAGTCACGAGGTACTTCGGCTGGCCAGGGCAGGCTCCTAGCTACAAAGTTGGACAGCGGATCTGGGAGCAGATTCTGGCTGACTATAAATCACGCAAGGGCGAGAGCTTTAGCCTGAAGGAGTTCCACAAGGTGGCGCTAAACCTTGGCGGACTCGGGCTAGACAGCTTGCGCCGAGCAATGGCACGAGCCTAAAGAGGTTTTTTTCGTTACGCTTGGGCTCGTGTCCAAGGTTCTTTCCTCGCTGCCAGTCGGTGAAAAGGTAGGCATTGCCTTCTCCGGTGGCCTTGACACGTCCGTCGCAGTTGCATGGATGAAAGAAAAAGGCGCTATTCCTTACGCCTACACTGCAAATCTTGGTCAATACGATGAGCCGGACATTGACTCAGTGCCAGCCAGGGCCAAGGAATATGGAGCGCAGGGCGCAAGACTGATTGATTGCCGAGAGCAGCTTGCCGAAGAGGGATTAGTCGCTCTTGCTTGCGGAGCATTCCATATCAGGACAGCGGGCAAAGTTTATTTCAACACCACTCCACTGGGCAGAGCCGTGACTGGAACCCTTTTGGTTAGAGCAATGCAAGAAGACGGTGTTTCGATCTGGGGCGACGGCTCAACCTATAAAGGAAACGACATCGAGCGTTTCTATCGCTATGGCCTGCTAGCCAACCCCGAACTGAAGATTTACAAACCCTGGTTAGACCAAGACTTTGTGCAAGAACTTGGCGGAAGAGCTGAGATGAGTCAATGGCTGATTGCTAGGGGGCTCCCCTATCGTGCATCGACTGAGAAGGCATATTCAACTGACGCTAATTTGCTGGGGGCTACTCATGAAGCGAAAAGCCTGGAGCTGCTTTCCACTTCTTACGAAATCGTTGAGCCAATCATGGGCGTCAAGTTCTGGGATGAATCCGTCAAGATCACGCCAGAGCGCGTGACAGTTGTTTTCGAACAGGGAAGACCAGTTTCTATCAATGGAAACAAACTCAGCTCAGCACTTGCCGTAATGCAGGAGGCCAACGGAATTGGCGGTCGCCATGGTCTTGGCATGAGCGATCAAATTGAAAACAGAATCATTGAAGCTAAAAGTAGAGGAATCTACGAAGCACCTGGAATGGCCTTATTGCACATAGCCTACGAGAGGCTCATCAGCGCAATCCACAACGAAGACACCATTGCTAGCTATCACGAGCAAGGCAGAAAAATGGGCAGGTTGCTTTATGAAGGTCGCTGGCTGGACCCTCAAACACTGATGATCAGAGAATCTCTGATGCGTTGGGTCGCATCTGCCGTAAATGGAAGTGTGACAATTGAGCTGCGTCGTGGCGATGACTACACAATTGTTGACACAACAGGAGATATTTCTTATCACCCAGAAAGACTCTCCATGGAGAAGACAGCTGATGCAGCATTCGGCCCGACAGACCGAATTGGTCAGCTAACCATGCGCAATTTGGATATTGCTGACACCAGAAGCAAGCTTGACATGTATCGCAAGCAGGGCCAGATTGATGGCGGAAACTTGGAGCTGACCTAATTGAGCACACATATTGCCGCTAAGCCAGGTGAAATTGCCGACTCAATTCTTCTTCCCGGGGATCCCTTGCGAGCAAAGTGGATTGCAGAAAACTTTCTAACAGATGCAGTTCAGTACAACGCAGTGAGAAACATGTTTGGCTACACAGGGACAGTCAATGGAAAAAGAGTTTCAGTCCAGGGAACTGGCATGGGAGCTCCATCGATTGGCATTTATGCTTATGAGCTTTTCAATGACTATGGGGTTCAGAAGGCCATTCGCGTGGGAACTGCTGGCGGACTAGCCCCGACGCAGCTTAGGGATGTCGTAATCGCTATTTCCGCATCTACCGACTCAAGGATTAATCGACGAACCTATGGCGACCTAGACGTCGCACCAGCTGCTAGCTATGAACTGCTAGAGAAAGCAGTCGCTAAGGCGAGGGAAACAGGGATTGCCCACCACATCGGAATGGTCGCATCTGGAGATTTGTTCTACGACGAAACTGATTCTCTTGAACATTGGAAAAAACTAGGTGTTCTAGCCCTAGAGATGGAAACCAGCCAGCTCTACACACTGGCAGCTAAGTTCAGAAGACAAGCGCTAAGCATTGTGACGGTCTCTGACATGATGGACGGTTCGGGCCACACCTCGTCGGAAGAGCGTGAGTCAGGATTTAGAAACATGGTTGAGCTCGCACTAGCGGCTCTTTAGGAAAGAATCTAATTGCCTTCGACCTCTAACCTGCTTGGCTTTTTATTGCTGGCGATTGTCATAATTGTTGTCCCCGGTCCAAGCGTTCTTTTTGCAATTGGTCGAGCACTGGTATTGGGTACAAAATTGGCAGTGCTATCAGTGCTTGGAAACGCTTTTGGGGTAGGGCTCCAGATTATTGTGGTGGCTCTTGGGCTTGGTGTCCTCATACAGGAGCAACCTGGCGCGTTGTTCACAATCAAAATCGCAGGAGCCATAGTTATTGCATTCCTTGGCCTAAGAGCCTTTGTCGGCCGAGCAAATTTGGAGATTGCAGAAGACAAATCAAGTTCTTCAACAACTGTGATCAAGCAGTCAGTTGTTGTTGGAATCACAAATGCCAAAACTTTTGTGTTTTTTATTGCGGCTCTGCCTTCGTTCGTTTCACCAGCAGATGGAAGCCCAATAGTCCAGATGCTAATTCTTGGACTTATTTTTAGCATCATTGGAATCGCCAGTGACATGGTTTACGCGGTTGCCGCTGGAAAAGCTCGAGATTGGTTGTCCACGTCTAGTCAGCGACTTGCAGGTTTCAGAGGCGCTGGAGGAATCGCGCTTTTTCTACTCGGCGTTTATATGCTTTTAGAAGCTCTCGACTTCTTTTAACTATTCAGCTTTATTAGTCGAAGCTTTGGGTTGTTTAGCTGGCTTTTGAGTCAACAAACCAAAAATTGCTAATCCCGCTACCAAAGCTCCCGCGCCGATTCCGTAGGACAAGACATCTTGTGCTCGGTTGGAATCTACAAACACACCAACGAAAACAACGGCAATGATTGCTACCACCACTCCAATAAGTTTTGACTTTAAATCGTCCAAATCTTTTACCTGTAGCCAAGCTGGGACCTTGATGTCAGTATCAACAAACAACTCATACAGGCCATATCCGATTACCAGGAGCACAGTTCCAAGCAAGATGGCATCCACCGCAGTCAGGACTTCGACGATTGTGTCCTTCAGTGACACTTGATTTGATACTGAAACTATAAAGACTCTGATCATCTCAATCGACCCCTGTGCCATCAGAAGCAGTGCCCCGACGATTGAGGCCAAGGCGGGGACCACAACCGCAAATCTTGTGAGGCCGATTATTCTTCGCATGACGCCAATGTATTACTCAAATACTCTTGGCTTGACCGTGACTCGCAATGTCGGAAGATCGACTCTGGTAAGAAGTAGCACCATTTTTGGTCCAGCTAGCTGTTTATCAGCGATTCCCCAGCAAAACCAGTCAAACTTTTAGGCATGAAATGGGTGGGTAACAAGAATTTGGCTTTGGGTGAGTCTTTTTGACAGATCACGTCTTTACTGCTTTTCTAATCGCTTTTTTCATACTTTTGGGTGGAGTTTTCGCCGCATCTGAGCTTGCTCTAGTTTCCCTACGCGAGTCTCAGCTGGCCGCGCTTGAGCGTCGAGGACGCAGAGGCAGGCTTGTCGTCAAACTAGCTAGACAACCCAACACTTTTTTAGGTGCGGTTCAAATCGGAGTTACCGTTTCCGGCTTCACTTCTGCTGCCTTCGGTGCGACAGCGCTCGCGCCGCTGCTGACTCCGTTTCTGGTGGACCTTGGACTTGAATTGGTGACTGCGAGTTCAATTGCCATCGTCACTTTGACTTTAGGAATTGCCTACCTTTCCTTGGTTTTTGGTGAACTAGCGCCCAAGAGAATTGCATTGCAGCGAGCAGTTGGTTTCTCGCTACTTGTCGCACCTCTAATTGCAGGTATTGCAGTTATCTTCAAACCAATCATATGGTTGGTTGGGAAATCGAGCGATTTGGTAGTGATCTTGCTTGGTGGAGACCCAAAAAAGAGAGCTGAGGAGCTGTCTGCCGATGAGCTGATTTCCATCGTGGAGACTCATCAGGGATTGAGCTCTCACCACCGAGAAGTTTTGTCTGATGTTTTGGAATCTGCAGAGCATTCGCTAGACACGGTTATGAAACCGAGATCTGACGTGGTGACAATAAAGAGCACGCTCACAATCTCCGAAGCCAGAGAATATGCCAAAAGCCACCCCTATTCGCGCTACCCCATCATCACGCGCGACCTAGATGACTGCAATTCCTTTGTTCACGTAAGAGACTTGATGACTTCCGTCGAGGATGCTGAGCAGGTTTCAACACTCGCAAGACCAATTCCGATGTTGCCAAACATCATGGGTGTGTTGCCTGCAATTTCACAGCTTCGTTCGGCCGGTCGCCACATTGCTCTGGTAGTTGATGAACACGGCGGGACGGATGGCCTTGTGACGCTAGAAGACCTGATTGAGGAGCTGGTGGGCGAGGTTTATGACGAACATGACGCGCCTGCTCGACTTAAGCCCGGCCATGGAGAGGGAACTTGGAGAGTTCCTGGCCACACTCCGCTAAGAAAAGTAAATGAACTTATCGGAGCGGAAATAGAGAACTCTGCGGTTGTGACAATTGGTGGCTTGGTCATGACCCAGCTGGGCAGGCTAGCCAAGGTTGGAGATCAAACGCAAATCGGAGATTATCTAGCCGAAGTAAAGGAAATAAACGGTCGAAGAATCGTTTCGGTTGAAATATCGAGTTTGGAATCCCAACCGTCTCAAGGCGAGTGAGGGCCTGCCCATTTGTAGAAATGGCGCCCTCGGCAGGAATCGAACCTGCGACCAAGAGATTAGAAGGCTCTTGCTCTATCCACTGAGCTACGAGGGCAAGCAAAGAGAGTTTAGTGGAAGGTGATTAGCTAAGCACCCCATCGAGCGCTTCCAGCCGCTGCGGCGGCCCAGCCTCGCTTTACTTCCCTAAATGCGTAGGTCAGGCCTGCAACAAGAAGCAAGAACGTAATGATGTATGCCACCCAGGTTGAAATAATGCTCGCGCTCACCAAACTGGTTATGCTCCAAGCAATCAGCCCAACTGCTGTGGTGCCAATGAGAGTTCTAGATACTCCGAACCGAGCTGTTTCCCCGATCATCAATCCCACTACCAGCAGAGGCTCCAGGGCATATTGCTCGACAGCAGCGGCTCCAGGAATTCCAAGCAAGCTTGCCCAGTACAAACCAAACCATGCAGCGACTGCTCCTACTGCTAGCAGTGAGTAAAAAGCTTGCTTGGGTGAAAGTCCCATAAAGGTCGCGACTCGTTTATATATGAAGGCGCCCACCAGAGTGAAGGCAAGAACTACCAGCAAGGTCTCGGGGGCAGCGATTTGCAGAAGATAGGCCCCGCCGATTATTCCAGCCGTTCCAAGCCCGAAAGCGAGCCGCGCAACAATTGCAGCAGCCACAACTACAAAGGCCAGCAGTGGGTCATGAGTCACAAACGGTGGCAGCGCTTCGGTAGTAATTCCAAAATTCGATGTGAGTGAATACATTCCTAATGCCGCCAACGTCGTTAGGGCAGTCACCGCAGCAGCACTGACAAAAGTTCGCAGCAGCCCCTGACGGGCGGCGTCGTAAGCGGTCAAGCCGTTTGTCACATACAAACCAGCTGCAAAGAATGTTGAATAGGTTTCAAACGGTGGAATCTGTATCAAAAGAAGACCGGCAATGTGAATTGTCATTGGAATAAAGACGCCGGCAAAAAACAGCCAGATTCTTGGAAGTGGCCATCTGTTGCTTAACAAACGAATTGTGGCAAATCCAATGATAGAGAGTACCGCCCAACCAGCAATGTTTATCCAATCACCAGTGAGCACGAGTATTGCTAAAAATGGTGCTGTGACAACTCCCCCGCTGTTGACTCGGAAGAAATGGTAAGCCAGAGCGGATATAACTAGACCCACTACCAGAGTGCCGCGGACTAGCTCAACATCTAGATCAATCATTTGCCCAGCACCTCCGAATACTTCAGCTTTTGACCTCTCTCAAAATTGGATCGAAGTAAGTCTGCTTTGGTACCGTGCACGTTTTCCACAAGCACGAAAATAACCCGCTGCTGAATTAGGTCTGGGAATTTTTGTCTCAGCTTTTGGACTATGCGTTCGGGTCGTAGACAGTCGAGATAGGAAACTTGCACAAACTGTGCACCAAAAACCTTCACATTTTGATTGTCTTGAAAAAGTTTTCTGGTAGAGCGTCGGCCAATCCAACTAAACAGCGGTCCAGTCACCAAAGTGACAGGAAAATGATTGGCCATGGCTGCCGAGAAGACAACTGAGCGAAGGGGCCTCTCCCACCTATTCACTAGAACCGGAATGATTGCTTCGGTTCCCAGCTGCCAACTTTGCAAAGCTTCGGATGAGGAGGTTGGGTCGTTAGCTCCTCCGATGTCAATCATCAAGCACTCTGTGCCGGCTAGATCAAGTTTGAATATATCCAAGGCTCTAGGTTCCAGACCAGCCAACTGGATGCCTTTAGTAGCTTGAGCATTATCCATACCAGCGATAGCTAGCACCTCTTGAGCCACAGCAACATTCACTGGATGGTGACCGGGTACAAGTGGCGTTTCCTGTTCAGGTGAACAATGTATAAAGGTGACATCACGTTCATTGCACCAACTTGAGTAAGCCTCAACCAGTTCTGGTTGATCGACACCAGTAACTAAGTATTGGCACTTATCAATCGAATTTAGGATGTTCATCCCAATTTCAAATTCGGTCAGGCCCTCGTCTTCGAGATGATCAAGGCGAATGGTTGGAATTACCACGACCTGAGCCTGAACATATTTAGCCTGCACAATGTGAATCAGCTTTGGTGAAATGGCCATGCATTCAAAAACACCATGTGTGGCCCCGGCCTTCGCTCCACGCCGGACTGCCTGCGGCATCTCTGAAATTCCTGCAGTGCCCAGCCTCGAGGTGCTAACTTCGCTGGCATCTGGCAGCAACTCGACTGCGGTTGTCCCCGTAACTTTTCCAAATGCCCGAATCCCAGAATTAACTAGTCCGGAATGAATCAGGCGAACTGTTCCAGACTTGCCTCGAGTGCCGGTGACGAGTATTCGCAGATCGTAATTCTCTCTAGCCAACTTAGCTCTGATCGCAAGACTGATTAGAACGGTTCCATAAATCACAACCGCTGAGAGTGAAAACCAGCCGGGTATCCAAGTTGAAAAATCTACCGTCATGCGTCCCCCTGACTGCAGACTACTCTCGCTCCCGCAAATTTGGTAGTGCATCGATGATGCTGTTTGCGGCCATTTTGAGCGGTCTAATCACCGTAACTCTTGGATGCTCTTGCAATACAGCAGCAGTTGGCTCATCCATTGCGGTTAGGCAAATTTGACCGGTGTAGCCGTATCTATCCAAAGTTTCAAGAACAACCAGGTTGGTGCTTCTTTCCTGTGCCGTGCAAATGATGGCATCCGCTTCATTGAGAGGCAAGGAAGATGCAAACTCAGGATCACTTATATCCCCATACAATGTTCCATGCCCATCGTTCCCTAGGCGGTTCAAGGTGGTCGGATTGTGATCGACAATAAGCAAGTTTGCTCCCTTGCTTGCTAAACCTGCGATAACGCTGGAGCCCAACCGACCTGCTCCAATAACAATTGCGTCGTATCTTGCCTCAATCGCTTTTTCGTCCAAACCATCCTCGGCAGGGATGTCAAACTTTTTCAACCACGGAAACAGCAGGGCATAAATCTTGTCGGAATAAAGAATGAAGTAGGTGGACAAGGTAATAGTTATGACAGCAATCAGTGTCACCAGGCTGACAGCGGACTGGCTAACTTGTCCAAGTGAGAATCCAAGAGCCATCAAGATTAGTGAAAATTCACTTATCTGGGCTATCGCCATGGAAGTCTTGAAGGAGACTTGGTTGCGATAGCCAAGAGAGCGCATAATCAACATGACAATGATTGGCTTTGCTACTAGAACAAAAATTGAAATGACGATTGCTGGAATCAGCTGTTCGACGGCATCGGAGAAACTGAGTGATGACCCAAGTTGGATGAAGAAGAACAAAACCATAATGTCCCGCAGGCTTACCATTCGCCCGCTCAGGCTCTCTCGATAAGGAGTAGATGCCAGCGCAACACCTGCGATAAAGGCTCCGATTTCCATCGAGAGGCCTAGGGAGTAGCTGATTGCAGCCAGACTCAAAGCCCAGCTCACACCAAACAGCAAAGTCAATTCCTGGCTCTTGGACAACCAGGCAAGCAGCCTTGGTAGTAAGAACTTAGAAATAGCCACAGCGGCAGCAATGTAGGCGATGCTGCCAAAAATTAGCACCGGAATTGAACGATCAACCTCACCAGCACTGGAGCCTATGGCTGCAATAACAACCATGAAAATTATTACCAAAATGTCTTGAACAATTAAGAATCCAACTGCAATTTGTCCATGCAGTTGATCTATCTCGCGCCGATCAGAAAGGAGCTTCACGACAATGATTGTTGAAGAGAAAGTTATTGCAACTGCGATATAGGCGGCCTGGACAACGTCGAAACCAAAGCCGACCACAATGAAATAGCCAAGCAAGCCAGTAAAAATGACTTGTCCTAGTCCTGTGAAGACAGCTACTTTTCCAATGTTTTTGATGAGACTCAGATCCAGCTTCAGCCCGACCAGGAAAAGCAGCAAGGCAATGCCGAGTTCTGCAAACAGCTCGATTTCCTCTTCATACTGGACCAAATTCAGAAATGTTGGACCTAACAGAATCCCAACAAAGATGTATGCAACAACCAAGGGTTGTCTAGCGAATTTGGCCCCCATCCCGATAATCGCTGTCACCAGCAGAATCAGGGCCACCTGGCCAAACGCGCTTTCAATCACATGCTCACAATAACAACCCCTTGATTTTTGGAGCCCTGAGAGAAGATGCTCGCAGAGGCTCTACCCTAGAGGGGTGCCCGAGACATCGACTCTGAAGACCACTCAGATCCCCAGCCTTCCCTCTGCGGAGCTGGTTGAGGCGGTTATCGAACAGGTGCGCACCTGGGTTGCGCAATCAAAAAAGCTTCGTGTTAACAAACCATCTAAACGCTTGGCTGGACTGCTTCAAGATGAAAGAGGTTTGGAATTCGCGGTCGGGTTTATTGATGGTGTTATTCGGCCAGAAGATCTTCGGGTCGCTGCGAACAACCTATATCGGCTGAGAACTATCACTCCAAGATTTCTTCCATTTCATCTGCGCATATTGATTTCGCTTGGTGCAAACTTTGGAGTTTTGATGCCATGGCCTGTGATTCCAATTGCCAGGTCATTTCTCAGACAGCTCGTTTCTCACTTAGTGTTAGACGCAACTCGTTCCAAGTTGATCAAATCAACCAAAAAGCTTGGACTAAAAGACGCGACCCTCAACATAAATCTGTTAGGTGAGGCTGTTCTTGGCAAGAATGAAGCAAACAAGCGACTGAGCTCAGTGCAGGAAATACTTAGCCGAAAAGAAACCGAATACATCTCAGTCAAAGTTTCAGCTATCGTTTCCCCCAATTCACCATGGGCATTCGATCAGGCTGTCGAGGAAGTTGTTGAGAGACTTACTCCTCTGTATGAAATTGCAAACTCAGCAACCCCAAACAAGTTCATAAACCTTGACATGGAAGAATATCGAGACCTAGATCTCACAATTGCTGTATTCAAGTCAATTCTTCAAAAGCCTCAATTCAAGAAACTGACAGCTGGCATTGTTTTGCAGGCTTACCTGCCGGATGCACTGAGAGCGATGATCAACCTTCAGCAGTGGGCAGAGCTACGTGTTCTGCAAGGTGGCGCCCCAATTAAGGTGAGAGTGGTCAAGGGAGCTAATCTCCCCATGGAAAGAGTTGATTCCGAACTTCACGGTTGGCCGATGGCTACTGTTTCTTCAAAGGCAGAAGCAGACGCCAACTACAAGCGAGTTCTGAACTATGCGCTCACCGAAAACAGAGTGAAGAATGTAAAAATAGGTGTAGCAGGTCACAACTTGTTTGATCTGGCTTGGTCTTGGCTGCTGGCTTCTCAGCGCGGAGCGCAAGAGGGTCTCGATTTTGAAATGCTGCTGGGGATGGCTCCTAACCAAGCCAAAGTGATTAGTGACACAGTCGGCAAACTGGTTTTATATACGCCAATCGTGTATCCCAAAGAATTCGACGTTGCCATTGCCTATCTGATTCGAAGACTCGAAGAGGGTGCAACTAAAGACAACTTCCTATCCAGCGCATTCCAACTCGACTCTGAAGAGTATTTCGAGCTAGAAGTTCAAAGGTTCAAAAGCTCGATAGCGCTACTTGATACAGATGTGCCAATTCCTAACCGACTTCAAAATCGCCAGTTGCAGGCTGCAGAAATCCTTGAAGGGCCCTTTACTAACGCACCAGATACGGATCCAGCCATTCCTGAGAATCGCGAATGGGCCAAGACAATCTTTAGGCGACTGGCTGACTCCGCTATTGGCGAAGATCTTGTAACAGACAACACTATTGATGACGCGGTGACGCTAGACCAGGTCATTGACATTGCTCTAATTGCCCAGCAGGCATGGAGCAAGCTCAGCCTGATAGAGCGCTCTGAGTTATTGCTGCGAGTTGCTGTAGTCCTCGAAAAAAACCGCGAGTACTTGATTGAAGTTGCCATGTCGGAAGCTGGCAAGACTATCGACCAGATAGACACTGAAGTTTCCGAGGCAATCGATTTCGCAAACTACTACGCGCAACAAACTCTCCGCCTTGGCGCGCTACCTGGCGCTATAGCTGTACCTAGAAAACTAACTGTGGTTACGCCACCTTGGAATTTTCCAATTGCAATTCCAGCCGGTGGAATCTTGGCAGCCCTGGCGACCGGCTCAGCGGTTGTTTTTAAACCCGCTGGTCCGGCAAGCAGATGTGGTGCTGTTCTGGCGGCCCTGATGTTGGAAGTCTTGCCCTCTGGCGTCCTAACTCCTATTCACATTGGGGAGAAAGTACTGGGCAAGCAGCTGATCTCTCACCCCAAAGTTGATCAAGTCATTCTCACCGGCGGCTATGAAACAGCTCAGCTGTTCAAACAGTTCAACCCTTCGCTCAGGATTTTGGCGGAAACGAGCGGTAAAAATGCGATTATCGTTACCCCTCACGCTGACTTAGATCTGGCGGCAAAAGACATTGCCTACTCTGCTTTTGGTCATGCAGGACAGAAATGCTCGGCTAGTTCCGTTGCCATCTTGGTTGGTTCCGTTGCTAAGTCAAAGCGCTTCCGTAGTCAATTGAGGGACGCCGTTGAATCACTAACGGTGGATTTTCCGAACAATCCGGCCGCTCAAATGGGGCCAATTATCGACGCGCCTAATGAAAAACTCCTGCATGGTCTCACCCGCTTGGATAAAGGTGAAAAGTGGTTCATCAAACCCCAGCAGCTAAGTGAGGATGGAAAACTTTGGTCGCCAGGAGTTCGTGACCGAGTTCGATTTGCTTCAACCTCACACAAGACAGAGTATTTTGGTCCAGTTTTAGCCATCATGACTGCCAAAAATTTAAAGCAGGCAATCAAAATTCAGAATGCAGTTGATTATGGATTGACAGCTGGAATTCATTCTCTATCCCCTGAAGAAATCAATTTATGGCTGAGCGAAGTTGAAGCTGGAAATGTTTATGTCAATCGAGGGATAACCGGTGCGATTGTCAGACGACAGGCATTTGGTGGTTGGAAGAAGTCTGCCGTGGGTCCAACTGCCAAGGCTGGTGGACCTAATTATTTGTTCTGCCTAACTGACTGGGCTTCTACTTCTAATTTTGCCAAAGAGCCAATTGGCTCTAAGGCTATTGAGGAATTGCTCGTAATAGCAACAGCCTCCACTCTGACTGATCTTGAAGTTGAATCACTGGTTCGTTCTGCCCAGAGTGATGTCGCAGCAGCAAAGCAATACTTCTCGAAAGTTCAAGATGAATCGGCACTCAGCGTTGAAAAGAATCTTCTCCGTTACTTCCGTTCAGACTGCTCATTGCGAATTCAACCAGATGCGACGGAGTACCAAGTTTGGCGCTCTCTCATCACGGCAATTGCAATTGGGAAAGTGGAGCTTAGTGTTGCTGAAATCTCTCCGAAGATCTTGAAGGTGATTCAACGAGCTGGAGTAGGCGTAAAAGTTGAGAATTCAAATAGCTGGCTTGCGTCATTGCAGAATCGCCCCAGAAGGGTCCGCGTTATTGGTTCGGTGGATCTGAGCAGTCCTGAGCTGGCAAATCCTGATGTTTCTGTTTACACCTCTAGCCAAACTGAATCTGGGATTGTGGAACTTTTACCCTTCTATAAGGAGCAATCCGTGAGCATCACGGCCCACCGCTTCGGCAATCCAGCTCGCCACCTGTCGCTTCTGCGTCTCTGAGCGGTATTTCCCAGCCCTAGCCCAGGACAATGGGAGTATTCTGGCTCCTTGGCTGGTTGAACCAGCTAGAAATCAATAAGAGGTTATTTTGTACAGTCTTGCCAAGCTTTCTTTGAAGAACCGTTCCGTCGTTGCCCTAGTCACCTTGATAGTCGCCGCCTTTGGCTTCATCTCGGTTGGCGCTCTCAAACAGGAACTGATTCCATCGATTGAGATCCCTTCCGCAGCAGTTGTTACCTCTTATCCCGGAGCTTCTCCTGAAGTGGTTGACAGCCAAGTTTCCTCCCCCATCGAGCAAGCAGTGATCGGGCTCGAGGGAGTCGAATCAACTACTGTCACTTCTACCACTGGCCTTTCGGTTCTTAGAGTTTCCTTCGCATTTGGCACTACTTCAGAAGAGGCCACTGAAAAACTCAATGGTGTCCTCACCGACCTAGACGGCCTTTTGCCTGATGATGTCGAACCAAGGATTATCTCTGGAAGCTTTGACTCGGTCCCGATCATTGTCTTAGCGGTTAGCGATAACAATGGAGACAACGAGCGAATCGGAAAGAGGCTTGAAGAGATTGCTCCTACTCTGTTCCAAAAAGTCAACGGCATTAGAGAAGTAGCTGTATCCGGAGCTAAAGAGAAGAGAATTAATCTCACCCTAAATCAGGCAGCCCTGGCCTTAAATGGCTTAACCCAGCGAGACATAGTCACCGCCATCAATTCCAATGGGCTAGTTCTTCCAGTCGGTTCAATCACGGACTCCGAGGGATCCCTGTCGGTACAGGTCGGTAACGCAGTTGACACTGTTGAACTTTTTGAGAATCTACCCTTGGTCCCTACTCAGCCAAATCCGACAGCACCTGTTCTAACCATTGGGGATGTTGCGGAAGTAACCTACGAACAAGCCCCAGTCACAACTATTGCCCGAACTAATGGCAACGAATCCCTAGCCGTATCTATCGTCAAGACCCCAGAAGGTAACTCTGTTGCGGTTTCGAATGGGGTTCAGGATCTAATTCCTGAGCTTGAAGAAGCTCTTGGTGGAAATGTCACAGTCGTAACAATATTTGACCAGGCTCCATTCATTGAAAAATCAATCAAAGACCTAACGACCGAGGGCTTACTGGGTCTTGGCATGGCAGTACTGGTGATCCTGGTGTTCTTGTTGAGCTTCAAGTCCACAATCATCACCGCTATCTCGATCCCGACTTCTGTATTAATCACCTTTATTGGTTTGTCAGTCGCTGATTACTCGCTAAACCTGCTGACCCTGGGTGCTTTGACAATCTCAATTGGTCGAGTGGTTGATGACTCGATTGTTGTTATTGAAAACATCAATCGACACCTCAGTTATGGTGAAAAGCGTCGAAAAGCAATCATGACCGCAGTTAAGGAAGTCGCTGGAGCTATTACAGCTTCGACAATTACCACGGTTGCTGTGTTCTTGCCGATTGCACTAGTTGATGGACTGGTTGGAGAACTATTCCGACCATTTGCTTTCACAGTCGCAATTGCCCTTCTGGCATCGCTGCTGGTCAGCTTGACCATTGTTCCGGTCTTCGCCTACTGGTTCCTGCGCATGCCAAAGCGACTAAATGCCCTAAAAGAACAAGATCCCAAGAACTTTGAAAAGAAGCAGAGAGTTGCCGAGGAAGAGCGGGAAAAGAAGAGTCTTCTGCAGCGCTCCTACCTGCCCATCCTGAAAGGTTCAACACGCCACCCTTGGTTGACTCTAGTAGCGGCCGTTTTGATTCTCGGCTACACATTTTCACTGGTTCCACTTCTAAAGACTAACTTTATTGATGGTGGCGGTTCGAACCAGTTCACTGCTCGACTGACCATGCCCACTGGCACCACTTTTGAAGAGCAGGATGCAGCTGCCCAGCAAATGGAAGAGCAAATGCTAACAATTGAGGGAATTGATGTGGTGCAAACCACAGTTGGTTCAGCAGCCGATGGACGTGTGGCCTTTGGAGCCGCGGCCCGCGGCATAGCATTCAGCATTATTGCCGATGAAGGCGCTGACCTTGAAGACTTGCAGGCTCAGGTGCTAAACCTCGACACCCCGGCAGACAGCGAGATGTCTACCAGTCAGGGTGGTGGGTTTGGCTCTTCTGAAACCATCGATATTGAAGTTTCAGCGACTGATAAAGAACTGCTACAGCAAAGCGTTGATCAAATAGCTGATGCTATGAGAGGCCTAGAGAACATCACTGCGATTAGCACAACACTTGAAGCCGATGAGCGAGTGCTAGAGATTGTTGTCGATCGTGAAGCTGCCGCCAGGTTCTTGCTAACTGAAACAGCAGTTACAGGCATCGTTGCTTCCCAGCTCAGACCAAGCCCGCTTGGCACTGTTCGTATTGAAGAGCAAGACACCCAGGTATTTATCTCTGGCGCAGAGCCACCCTCTTCTGTTGAAGAGGTTAGAGACATCAGAATTCCAACCTTTGCAGGATTGGTGCGTCTTTCAGAGATTGCTGATGTAAATGAGGTTCTAAAGCCCACTTCAATTACTTCTCAGCGAGGAAACCGAACCGCTGAAGTACAACTCACTCCAGAGGGTGATGATCTAGGTGCCATTTCAGCGGCAATCAATGAGCGACTAGCTGAAATTGAATTGCCAATTGGTGTTGAGGCAACCGTAGGCGGTGCTGCGGCTGACCAAGCAGAGAGCTTTGCGCAACTTGGACTTGCCCTGCTTGCAGCGGTGGCGATTGTTTACATCGTTATGGTTGCAACATTCTCCTCCTTGATTCAGCCACTACTACTTCTGATTTCGATTCCTTTTGCTGCCACCGGTGCGTTAGGTCTGTTACTTCTGACTGACACCGCGCTGGGGGTGCCGGCCCTTATTGGAATGCTTATGTTGATTGGAATTGTTGTGACAAACGCAATTGTTCTGATTGACCTCGTTAACCAATATCGTAAGCAGGGTAAGAGCGTCATTGATTCACTATTTGATGGAGCCAGACAGCGTCTGCGCCCAATTCTGATGACCGCGCTTGCCACAATTTTGGCTCTTACGCCAATGGCCTTTGGTTTGACCGGAAACTCAGGCTTTATCTCTAAGCCACTAGCAATTGTGGTGATTGGTGGTCTGCTTTCTTCCACGCTGCTAACTCTGATTTTGGTTCCTACCCTTTACTGGTTAGTTGAAGGTCGCAAGGACAGAAAAGAATTGAGAGTTCAGAGAAAGGCTGCGAAGAAAGCCAAGAAACTCGACACCGCTGCTCCGAAGCAGGCGTCTGTATCTTCTGAAGCCGTAGCAGCTCCTGCCAGCAAAGTGACAGTTATTGAAGAGACTGTGATCACTGAGAACTCAACGTTGCAGTGGACTGAGGTTTCGGTTGAGACTGAGATGCCGCTAGACGACGAGAGTCAGATGCGCTGGGCAGAACAGCCGGTTGACTCCCAACCAGCCAGTGCCAGAGCAGGTGGTTCGGTGCCTGAATTCTTGACCAGTGAATTGCCGATCATTCAGCAGAATGAGAAACCTTCGCGTAAAGAGCTCAGAGAGCAAAAGCGCCGAGCCAAGCTTGAGGCAAAGCAACAGCGCAAGGCACAAAAGAATGCTCGTCACTCTAACGACTAGGAAGCAATGACGGATTACATCGTTTGGGCTGACTGCGAGATGACAGGGCTGGATCTTGACAAAGACGAAATTTGCGAAATTGCAGTTATCGTGACGGACGATCAGCTCAAGCCAGTGGATGATGGTATTCAAATAGTGATTAAGCCCAGCGCAGCTGCACTAGCAAATATGGGTGACTTTGTAAGACAAATGCATACCGACAGTGGTTTACTGAACCAATTAGAGTCTGGCGTCAGCTTAGAAAGCGCCCAAGAGCAGGTTCTGCAGTATCTGTCCAACTACATCACCGAACCTAAGACCGCTCCCTTGGCTGGGAACTCAATCGGCACGGATCGAATGTTCATTATTCGGCAGATGCCCAAATTGGACGCTTTTCTCCACTACAGAAACATAGATGTCAGCTCCCTGAAGGAATTGGTGCGCCGGTGGTATCCGAGGGTTTACTTCCAGCTGCCTAAAAAGAATGGCTCTCATCGGGCTCTGGCTGACATTAGAGAATCCATCCAGGAATTGGCTTACTACCGCTTAGCTGTGCTGGTGGCTGAGCCCGGTCCTGATAGCGATAAGGCAAAGCAAATAGCCAAGAAAGTCGCTGATACAATCTAGGAGTTCTGGCTAGTCCAGACATGGTGGGTATAGCTCAGTCGGTAGAGCACCTGGTTGTGGTCCAGGGGGCCGCGGGTTCAAGTCCCGTTACTCACCCCAAGTTACTTAGCTCGTTCTAAAACCAATTCTCGGACTCTGGCTGCATCGGCCTGACCACCCATGGCCTTCATGACTGCACCAATCACAGCTCCCGCTGCCTGCAGTTTTCCTTCACGAATCTTTTCAAGAACATCAGGTTGGGCTGCAAGTGCCAGGTCGATAGCAGCGATCAGGGCACCTTCGTCACTAACTACCTTCAAGCCGCGCTGTTCAATAACTGCTCTCGGCTCACCTTCACCTGCTAGTACACCAGCTACAACATCACGAGCCATGCGATCAGTTAGTTCACCTGAATCAATCAAAGTCTGAATCTCTGCCACTTGAGCAGGGGTAATTGCTAACTCTTCAACTGACTTGTTTTCGGCATTAGCAATTCTCGCAAGTTCTCCGCTCCACCACTTACGTGCAGCCTGCGGCTTTGCGCCTGCCTCAACCGTTGCATAAATTACATCGAGCAGATCAGCGTTTACTACATCGCGGAATTCAAGCTCACTAAAGCCCCACTCCGCCGAAAGACGCTTTCTGCGTTTTTCTGGATTCTCTGGCAGCGCAGCGCGAATGCTCTCGACCCAGTCCGCCGATGGTTCCACTGGAACCAGATCAGGCTCTGGGAAGTAGCGGTAATCTTCTGCATCTGACTTTACGCGGCCACTCGAGGTGTAGCCGCGATCTTCATGCCAGTGACGAGTTTCCTGAATAATCGTTCCACCATTTGCGAGGATGTGTGCTTGGCGCTGAATCTCGTATCGGACCGCACTTTCAACACTTCTAATGGAGTTGACGTTTTTGGTCTCGGTTCTAGTGCCCAGTTTTTCCTGGCCCTTAGGGCGAAGAGAAACGTTGGCGTCGCATCTGACGTTTCCGCGCTCCATGCGAGCATCAGAGACATTCATCGTTTTCACGATTTCACGGATCGCCCTGACATAAGCAGCTGCGAGTTCAGGAGCCTTGTCCCCCCCACCAAAGATTGGTTTGGTAACAATTTCAACTAGCGGCACGCCAGCTCGGTTGTAGTCAACTAGCGAGAAATCTGCACCATGGATACGACCCGTTGACCCACCTACGTGTGTGAGCTTGCCGGCATCTTCCTCCATGTGAGCCCTTTCAATTTCTACATTGAAGGACTGGCCGTCTGCCAATTCAATTGATAACTTTCCACCGAAGGCGATTGGCTCATCGTATTGAGAGGTCTGGAAATTCTTTGCTAGATCTGGATAGAAATAGTTTTTCCTTGCAAAACGGCAGGTCTTGGCAATATCGCAACCCAAGGCAAGGCCGATTGCAATTGATGACTCAACCGCCTTTTTGTTCACCGAGGGCAAGGCCCCGGGTAATCCAATGCAAATTGGGCAGACATTTGTGTTTGGCTCAGAACCAAATTCATTCTTGCAACCGCAGAACATCTTGCTCTTGGTGTTTAGTTCAACATGGACTTCTAAACCGATTACAACTTCAAACTGTTCGATGGCCTTTTCGTAAGGCATTAGCTGCTCTTTAGACATTTAGTGCCTCCAGATCAGGAGCCTGGCTTATCAGGTAATCGCCCCACTCAGCTTTGTAGAGGTTCTCAATCAGGGCCGCAACGCGATAAGCCTGTGCATCCTGCATTGCTGGAGCGAGAATTTGGACTCCCGATGGTAGGCCGTCTTCTTTAGCCAATCCATTTGGCACGGAGATGCCCGGAATACCTGCCAGATTGGCTGGGATAGTGGCGATGTCATTCAAATACATTGCCAGTGGGTCATTGACTTTCTCGCCAATCTTGAAGGCTGTGGTTGGTGCAGTTGGTGTGAGCAAAACATCAACCTTTGCGAAAGCCTTCGCCAAATCCTGTTGAATCAGCGTTCTTACTTTCTGAGCCGATCCGTAGTATGCATCGTAGTAACCAGAGGAAAGAGCATAGGTGCCAAGAATAATTCTTCGCTTAACTTCGGGTCCGAATCCAGCCTCGCGCGTGGCAGCCATTACGCGTTCAATGGTTGGATTTCCCTCAGGAAGAATTCGCATTCCAAATCTGACCGAGTCGTACTTGGCAAGATTTGAGCTGGCTTCGGCCGGCAGAATTAGGTAGTAGGCAGCTACTGAATACTCAAAACTGGGGCAATCAACTTCTACGATTTCGACACCATTAGCCGTTAACTTGCTGATGGTGTCCTGGAATCGTTCGCTCACGCCAGCTTGGAAACCATCGGAGCTCAATTGCTTGACAACTCCGACCCTGAGTCCCTTGAAGTCTGCATTGCGAACTGCCTCAGCCATTGAACCAAGAGAGTTTGGTAATGAGGTCGAATCTTTCGCATCATGACCACTAATTACATCCTGCAAGAGTGCGGCATCAAGCACAGTATTTGTAACAGGACCAATCTGGTCAAGCGAGGAAGCGAGAGCAATCACGCCGTAACGAGAAACTGCGCCGTAGGTTGGTTTGGTACCGACCGATCCAGTTACTGCAGCTGGATAACGAATCGAACCACCGGTGTCACTACCAATTGCCAAGGGCGCAAGCCTGCCAGCCACAGCGGACGATGAGCCTCCGCCAGAGCCGCCAGGGATTCGTTGCAGGTCCCAAGGGTTTCTAGATGGGCCGTATGCCGAATACTCGGTCGAAGATCCCATGGCAAACTCGTCCATATTTGTTTTGCCAAGAATAGGTAACCCAGCTTCACGCAGCTTCACGACAACCGTCGCGTCATACTGCGGCATCCACCCCTCAAGGATTTTTGAACCAGCAGTAGTTGGTGCGTCTTTTGTCACTAGAACGTCTTTCACTGCAATTGGCACTCCATGTAATGGGGAGTGGACCTTGCCAGCAGCTAGGGCTTGGTCAGCCAGCTTTGCTGCAGCCAGAGCATTTTCGCGATTTAGATGTAGGTAGGAGAAAGTCTTGTGATTTAGCTTTTCGCTTCGATCGAAGAAGGCGCTCGTTACCTCAACTGAGGAGACCTGCTTTGAATTGATTAGCTGGGCTAGCTCAGCAGCGCTCTTATGGATTAGGTCGCTCACGCTTACTCCTCATCCAAAATGGCCGGAACCTTGAAACGACCTTCTGCGCTATCAGGCGCTGCGCTGAGGGCTTCAGCCTGAGTGAGAGATGGCAAAACGATGTCTTCCCGAAAAACGTTGCTCATTGGAATTGGGTGACTGGTCGCAGCAACATCACCAGAGACAGCCTTGTTGACGGATGCAACAGAGTCGACGATCACGCTAAGTTCTCCGGTTAGCTTCTGGACTTCCTCTTCGGTGACCAAAATTCTGGCCAGAGAGGCCAGGTGTCGCACCAGGTCAGGGGTTACTTCAGACATGTGGATCTTTCGGGTTGGTCGAAAAGACCAGTCTAGTTTGACCTGGGTAGCCTTGAAAGAAAGGTCTGCTCATCGATGACCTCAACCCCTAGTTCCTCGGCTTTAGCCAGCTTGGAGCCCGCTCCTGGGCCTGCCACCACAAAGGAAGTCTTCTTGGACACCGACGAGGCGGCTTTGCCTCCCTCCGCAATAATCTTTGCTTCTGCGTCATCGCGGCTCATGGTGGTCAGGCTGCCTGTCACAACGATCGTCATGCCAGAAAAGACGCCTTCACGCACCATCGAGCCTGGTCCTGAATGATTAGGGATTGCCAGCTGTACGCCCGCTTTTTGCCAACGGCTAACAATATCTTGATGCCAGTCTTCCGCCCACCAGTCGATAATGGATTTCGCAAGGGTTGGCCCAACTCCCTCAACCTGAGCGAGTTCTGTTTCGCTAGCGTTGAAAATGGCACTTAGGGAGCCGAAGTAATCGCACAACGCTCTCGCAGCAACTGGTCCGACGTGCCGGATAGAAAGAGCCACCAGTATTCTCCACAGCTCTTTTGTTTTTGCTTCATTCAAGTTCGCCAATAGCTTGAGCGCAACTTCGGCTGGACTTCCATCCTTCTTCCGGAAAAAGTCAACTACCTTGTTTTTACCCTCGGAATCGTGCTTAGGAAGTCCAGTGTCTGGATCTAAGACTTCCGAGCGAATGGGTAAAAGCTTTTCCAGCGTGAGGTCAAACAAATCAGCTTCAGATTGCACTGGAGCCTGGGCGGGCTCTAAAGGCTGGGTAAGGGCTGTCGCAGAAACATAACCGAGTGCCTCAATATCTAAAACAGCCCGTGAGCCTATGAAGGCAATCCGCTCACGTAGCTGAGCGGGACAGCTTTTGGCGTTAGGGCAGCGCAAATCCACGTCACCTTCTGCAGCTGGGGCTAGCTTGCTTGCACACTCTGGACACTTGGTCGGCATCTTGAATTTCTTTTCACTGCCATCTCGCAGCGCCACTACTGGTCCCAAAATCTCAGGAATCACATCGCCCGCTTTTCGCAGAACAACTGTGTCTCCAATCATTATGCCTTTGGCATCAACTTGGTCAGCATTGTGCAAAGTCGCAAACTCAACTTCACTGCCAGCTACCTGCACGGGAGCTAATACGGCAAATGGGGTGGCCCTACCGGTTCTTCCAATCGAAACTCGCACATCTAGCAGCTTTGTGTTTACTTGCTCAGGCGGATACTTGAAAGCAATTGCCCACCGCGGTGCTCTAGAAGTTGTTCCCAATTCACGCTGTCTGGCTAACTGATCGATTTTGATTACTACACCATCGATCTCGTGTTCGATAGTGTGGCGCTCTTTTTCTAACTTGGTTATGAATTCAAAGGCAGCGCTCGCGTCATTTACCACTTGATATCGTTTGGTGGTTGGTAGTCCCCAGGAATTGAGCAACGTGTAAACCTCGGATTGGCTTGCAAGTTCTCCCTGCCAAGCCCCAAAACCGTGAACAAGCATTTGGAGCGGTCGGCTTGCAGTAATCTTTGGATCTTTTTGGCGCAGTGATCCAGAGGCTGAGTTCCTAGGGTTTGCAAATGGCTTGCCCCCGCTTTTCACTATTGATGCGTTCAGCCGCTCGAAATCAGCCAGCGCGAAGAAAACTTCACCCCTGACTTCGATTAGTGCTGGGTGGTTTTTGCCAGTCAGCTGATGCGGAATGCCCTTAATGGTTAGAACATTCGCTGTCACATCCTCACCAACTTCGCCATCCCCGCGCGTTGCAGCGGAAATCAATTTGCCTTTTTCGTAGGTGAGTGAAACGGCTAAACCATCTATTTTCGGCTCGCATAGAAAAGGGCCACCCACCACTCGCTCGGCCCAAGCATTGAATTCAGCTTCGGAAAATGCATTGTCGAGACTCAGCATTCGCTCTTTGTGTGGATGCGGGGCAAAAAGCTCGCTGGCGCTAGCACCAACCTTGGCGGCTGGTGAGTCTGCTGCATATTCAGGGTGGGCGAGCTCTAATTCCTTCAGCTCTCGTTCTAGCTGGTCATACTCCTGATCAGAGATAAGGGATTGGTCTTTTTGATAGTAGGCCTGACGGTAACGAGCGATTTGCGTGCGAAGCTCTTCGATTCTCTCGGCACTAGACATTCAAAGCTGCTTCAGTTGCTGTTCGATCGATAGTGGTTTGGCCCAGCACGCGAGTTCCTTGATAGAGCACAGCAGTTTGACCCGGTGCAACACCAAATAAGGGCTGATCCACTCGAATTACTAACTCCTGGTTCACAACAGCAGCCTTCGCGGGAACTGATTCCGCGTGAGCACGCACCTGCACTTCACAATCAAAAAAGTCCATTTGATTTTCTGGCTCTTTACCGCACCATGAGAATCTCGAACCGGCAAGTTCGCTGATTGCCAGAGCATCCTCGGGTCCAACTACTACCTCTTTGGTTTTTGGTCTTATTTCAAGAACGTATCTTGGCTTGCCGTCTTTAGCAGGTCTGCCCAGTCGCAGGCCTTTTCTTTGACCAATGGTGAAGCCAACGTGCCCGTCATGCTCTCCAACAACTTCACCAGATTGATCGATTATTTTGCCTGGCTCACTCTGAACGAATTCCCTAAGCCATTCTCTGGTGTCCCCCTCTGGAATAAAGCAGATGTCATAGCTGTCGGGCTTATTTGCAACTGTCAGTCCGCGCTGTGCGGCTTCGGCTCTTACTAAGTCTTTTGAGGCAGTTGCCCCGAGAGGGAAATAGGAGTGCTTCAACTGATCCTGGGTGAGAACACCGAGAACGTAGCTCTGATCTTTCGCCATTGCTAGTGAGCGATGCAGTTCGTAATTTCCCTCGGAATCTTGGCTAACAGTTGCATAGTGACCAGTGCACAAAGCATCAAAATCTAGAGCCAACGCTCGCTCTAATAGTGCCGCGAATTTGATTCTCTCATTGCACCTCATGCATGGGTTCGGTGTTCGACCAGCCTGATATTCAGCAAGAAAATCATCCACAACATCCTGCTTGAATCGCTCAGAGAAATCCCAGACATAAAAGGGGATGCCCAGTTTCTTAGCGGCGCGCTGAGCGTCCATGGAATCTTCAATGGTGCAACAACCACGTGAACCGGTTCTGAGTGTTCCTGGCATGCGGGATAGCGCTAAGTGAACACCCACAACTTCGTGACCTGCCTCAACAGCGCGAGCAGCCGCAACGGCGGAATCTACTCCACCACTCATAGCTGCCAGTACACGCATCTGAATAGTCTAAATTGCCTGCTACGGCATTGGGGATGCGGCTAATGCCTTGGGATATGCCTCGATCAGGCCATTCACGAAGACATCGACATCTGCTTCGGTTGTGTTGTATCCCAGACTTACCCGAATACAGCTCGCGGCGTCCGCTTCTGAGTAGCCCATCCCAATTAAGACATGTGAAGGTCCAAGCACCCCAGCCTGGCAGGCACTGCCGGCTGAAACGCTGATACCCTGCTGGTCAAGAAGGAAAAGCAAAGAATCATTGTTGACACCCGGAAAAATGAAGTGAGCATTGTGCTCTACTCTTATTGAATTCTTGGCTGTCAGAACTGCGGAGGGTATTGCTGCGGTGATGGCAGTTTCAATTTTGTCTCGTAAAACCCTAAGCCTTGATTGAGTCTCACTCATCTGTCTCACCGCAAGCTCAGCCGCGGCTCCAAAAGCACTAGCCAGTGAATAATTCATCGTGCCAGAACGAAGTCCACGCTCTTGCCCACCACCGTGAATAAGATTCACTGGCTTCGCGTCTCTTCTCACTACTAAAGCTCCAATGCCAATCGGGGCTCCAACTTTGTGCCCAGAGATGCTCATGGCATAGAGACCGGATTTAGCAAAATCAATTGGAATGCGGCCAAGTGCAGCAATTGCATCTGAATGAACCGGAATCCCATACGGTTTGGCAATCTCTGTCACAGCCTCAATATCAGTGATAACGCCAGTTTCGTTATTCACCCACATCAAACTAATCAGCACGATCTCTTGGGAGCGCTCTCTAAGAATTTCCTCAAGCGCGGCTAAAGAAACATGTCCATTGCTAATCGGTAGCTCCACTAACTCGGCGCCTTCGTGTTCTACCAGCCACTGAATGGGATCAAGAAGCGCTTTGTGCTCAAGGGGTGACGATATTATTAGCTTGCGCTCGCTACTACTCCTGCTCCACCAGATTCCCTTAACAGCCTGATTGTTTGCTTCGGTGCCACCTGAACTAAAAACCACTTCAGAGCGATTGCAGCCCACACTGTTCGCGATTTGGTCACGAGCCTGTTCCAAAATCTCTCTGGTGGCTTGACCGTGAGAGTGAATTGACGAAGGGTTTCCCAGTTGCAACAGTGCCTGATTCAGCGCCGAAAGCGCCTCAGGCCGAAGCGGAGAAGTAGCCGCGTGATCGAGAAAAACTGCCATTGTGTCAAGCCTAGTTAGAACAGCAAGGCAGTCAATTGCTTGCGTGCCGAAATGACCGGCTCATCACCCTCAGGAAACAGTGAGAACAGTTGTAAGAGTCGCTCGCGAATAGCGTCTCTATCGGAAACTCGATCTCTAAATAGGTCAAGCAGAACGCTAAAGGCTTGTGCTGGGTCTCTCGATACCAGTAACTGATCAGCCGAAAGCATAAGTTGATCGAGTGGGGTGAGTTCTTTACTGGTCAACCTAATCATTAGCTCCACCTGGGCTAACCCTGCTTTTGCATCAAAATCGTTTGGGTATTCCTTGAGCAATTTTTCAAACAGTGACTTTGCTGCTGGCAGATCTCCAGCTTCGACCGCCGCAATGGCTGCTTCGTGTTCTTTGCTCAACTGCTTTTGAGTAGGAGTTGCTCCAATCTGTACACGACCAGAAATTGAATTCTGTGCTGCAAGTTGGAGAACTTGAGACAAAACTTGCATTAGCTGGGATTGTTCAATTTCCCCCTGGAACAGCGGTGCAGGCTGCCCAGCTAAAAGTGCCAACATGGCAGGTGCCGCTGAGACGCCGACTGCCTGGGCGAGCTGTGGGGATGTGGTGAGGCTGACTTCCAGCCCAGCGAATCTTCCTTCGCTCGCAGAAATAATCTTAAGTAGTAGCTGCCGCAAACGATTGGATGATTCTGAATCGTCGCTAATGAACAAAAGAACTGGAACCTGCTCGCTCAACTTGAGGTAGCTACGCAAGGTCTGCTGATCGGCGAGGATAAGCCAATCTGCAATCGTGAGCTTTTCTCCCCCGCCACTTAGAGAAGAGAGATCCATAGCGCCGCCAAAATTATTCAATCGTCCACCGCCTCAACGGTCATGAGTTGCTGAGTGGCTGCCAGCAGACTGATGCGTTCATCACTCCCGGCGGCTGGAACGTAGAACAAAAGCATCGCACCATATCTAGTCTCAATTCCACTGGCCGAACCACCAGACCCAAGCAAGATTGCCTCATCACCTGAGATAGCGACAGCATCGCCTCGGGAGCGAGGAATAATGCGGTAGGTATCAACCATGTAAATTCCCACTAGTGCTCCACCATCAACGGTCGAGAGTAGAACTGGAACCTGGTCAGATAAAGCGTGGTCGAATGTCAAGTTCGCATTTGTCAGAGTCTCCACAAGCCCCTGCTGAACGCTGGATACGTCGCGAATGTAGTCGTTATTTGGATCAAGCACCAACGACCAGCTGGATTCTGCTCCAAGGTTTAGCAGGTCTCCAACTGCAACTGCTAGAACGTCTGGCGAAACTTTCAAGAACTTGTTGTCCGGCTTCAGCTGGCTCGCGCCAATCAATTCCGAGGCAACTTCGGGGAAGTCTGCGCCAGGGAGCAAGTTGGCATAGAAGTAGAGCGTGTAATTGTCCCTTGGGCCTAGTTGTTGCAAGATGTAGACCTGCAGGTTCTCTTCACCAGTAACAAACAACATATTGCGAGGCCAGGTGTCAGTGGCAGGTGGCAGGAACAACTGAATGGGCTCTGCTAATAACGGCATTGGATCTCGGTCGGTTTCAGTGAAGCGACGAACCAAGTTGTATTCAAATCTTCTTGCCTCTAAGGCTGGTCCAGATGCGCGTGTCTCAAGAACCTCTCGGTTCAAAGTTTGATCTGCATCCTGCAAGAGGGTAATCACTTCGTTCAAGATTCGCTGCCCCTGCTCAGCGGTAACAGCTGGCGTAAGGGTTTGCGGAGCTGGCAAAGGTGATGGTGAAACAATTGGGCTCTGATAGTCCGGCACGCAACCGCTCAAGATGCTAACCGCCAACACAGTTGCACTCACCATCGCAAGCTTTGCTCGGCGTCCACTCTTACGAGTTTGCCCAGCCTGACTTACAGCTCTTCTTGGAGCTCGACGTTTGGGTGGTTTTGGACCAGTAACTTTTCTGCGTCGTTTTGTCCAGTAATCTTTAGCATCCCAAAGCGCCATGATGGATCCCGCGATTAAAAGAGCAATTGCTAGAAAAGTAATTGGAGCAATGGGTCCTGGTTCATCGGGTAAATCCCAAACAACAGAAACGGCCCTAGGGGCCTCTTCGATTCCATTTGAGGCAAGTAGCATTCCCGATTCACCATCAAGTGGAGCAGAGAGCTTGGCGCTTGATTCCCCTACAACCTCGCTCCTCCAAAGATCTGCCCCTCTCGGGTCAGCAAGCGCCCCAGTACCTTCTCGAACAAGTTCAACCAGTTCGGCGCGTTTGGCCTCTTCGTCGATTCGAAGTCCTAACTCCACATATGGACTATCACCAATCCAGGCCTGAATATCGGAATCTCTACCGGTTGCAAGAAAAACTAGTGGACCTAGCGATTCAACCGAAACAGGCGCTGGGTAAGAACTGAGGACTTTGCTTGGGATAAAGACGTAGGTCGTTGGCTCAAGCAGCGTGCTGGAGGCAATGATGCGATCCAAGGGCTGATTTTCTAGCTGGTTAACCACCCCAATGCTGCCCGTGACAAGGCCGCCCACAAACAGCACGAGGGCAATCCAAATGCGCATAAGTAGGGCTCCGAGTAGACTTTGCTAGCTTGGAAAGTTTACTCGCAGAGGTAGGGGCACTTGGCCGCAGATTCACGCTTCGAGATAGTTCGACGCGGCTATGACCCCCAGGCAGTAGACCGCGAAATCAAGGTTTTAAGCGCCGAAATAGTGCGTTTACAGGAAACCAGCTCAGAATTAGCTGAGCAACTGAGGCTCCTTAGTCAAAAACTCACAGATGCCGAGCAGGAAATCAGCCTGCGTGCCCAACCAAGCTATACGGCCCTTGGCAGCAAGGCTTCCAACCTTATTTCAAATGCCGAAGAGATAGCCCTCAAGCTCAAACAGGACTCGCAAGCCCAAGCTGATGAGCTCATCGCTCGTACTGAAGCTGATCTGGCTGAACGCATCAAAGATTTGGAGCAGCGTTACGAGGAACAGCTGGCGTCGGCGGAACGCAGAAGCAGTCGAAGAATTTCAGCTGCAAATCTTGAGGCGGAACAGCTTCTCAAGCAGTCTCAGGAGAAGGCCAGCGAACTGGTCAAAGAAGCCGAAGCGGAAGCTGCACGAATTCGTGGGCAGGTGGCAACAGAAATTGCTTCGCTTAGAACTACTGCTCGCAGAGAGCTTGAGCAAAGAAAAGCCGAACTAGAGGCTCAGTTTGCCAGCAAGAAATTTCTGCTGGCCACAGAAATACCCGTTGACCAAAGAGCGAAAGAAGCAGCTCTTGCCGAATTAGAGGCTCAGCTAATCAACCGCCGCAGAGACGCCGAGAATGAATATCTAGAAAAACACCAGGAAGCCGTAAGGCAGACGCAGCTCTATTTGGAATCTGCCCAAACCGACATATCTGAGCTAAAGGGTGTGGCTGCAAAACTCCGACTCGAGGTTCAGACGCTGGAAATGGAAACTTCTCGGTCACAAGCCAAGATGCTGCAAGAGGCTAGGTCTCGTGCAGAGGCACTAATCCACTCAGCTGAATTAGAAGCAGTAGCAATTAGCTCAGCAGCCCAAGAAGAAGCCGGCAAGTTGCTCCGCAATGCCAAGGCAGAACTTGCTAGCGTAGAAAACGCAGTTGCAGCCGCTAAGGCTTACTTGAAGAATCTGAGCACAGTGGTAGCTGAACTCAAAAACTTGGAGGACTAATGGAAAGAGCCAGAATCATCAACGCCTTCCAGATTGGTTTTCTTGGCGGGCTAGGAGTTCTGGCTGCCATTTTCTTTGGAGCGGCAATAGGGCAACTCGCTACCATCCTCACCTACGTGGGCCTAGCACTGTTTATTGCCCTCGGGATGGATCCCCTTGTAAGAATGATGATCAAGGCAAAGCTGCCGAGGCCACTGGCTGTAATCATCGTGATTTTAGGATTCTTATCAGTAGTAGCACTGCTACTTTGGGCAATCCTGCCAACCGCTGTCTCTGAAGCAGGAAAGCTAATCGGGCGATTTCCAACCATTATTGAGAACATTGTCGACAATCGACTAATCGCCAGTTATGACGCTCAGCTCGGTGGAGCAATATCAACCGCTGCAGAAACCGCGATTAACTTCGTTAGCAACTCGAGCAATTGGCCAACCCTGCTCGGTGGTGTTTTTCAGATTGGTGTTGGCGTCCTAAGTGGTGTCGTAGGATTCGTGATTGTTGTGATTCTAAGTATTTACTTTATGGTTTCGCTGGAATCACTCAAAGACTACCTGGGCTTATTGGTTGCTAAGACTAAGCGTGAGAGCTTCCGCAAGCTAACTGACCAAATTTCAATTTCCGTTGGAAGATGGGTGATGGGTCAAACTTCGGTTGCCCTGCTTCATTCATTACTTCTTTTTAGCTTGCTAACAATTGTCGGCTCACCATTTGCCCTTCTACTGAGCTTGGCAGCATTTTTGTTAGCCCTAATTCCGCTGATCGGTCCTGCCAGCGCTGGAATCCTGGTTGTTGGCGTTACTTACCTTTCTGGCGCAGCTTTCGTGCCAATTGTTCTGATCTACTACTTGGTCTATCTACAAATTGAGGCTTATCTGATTAGCCCACGCGTAATGCAAAAGGCTGTTGCCATCCCAGCTGCGGTGGTTGTAATTGCCGCACTCGTTGGTGGCACACTTTTAGGTGTACTTGGGGCACTAGTAGCAATTCCAGTCGCGGCTGCAATTCTTTTGCTTGTGAGAGAAGTTTGGATGCCGCGCCAACAAGAGCGCTAATAGAAGGTTGGCAACGGTGCTGACCCCGGCACCACAGCCTCTGCAATCGCATCGAAGACTCGGCGAGTAGCCTGCTCACCAACCCATAAGTGCTTTTCGCCATCGAAAGCCTGCAGCTTTATCTTTGGAACTACCGCAAACCGCAGCGCGGCCTCCGCTGGGTTTAGAAACTCATCCAGCTCAGGCACCAAGGCGATCAACTGGGCTGGGCATTGGTTCCAGCGTTCAAGGTCTTCGCTAGTTGCTCGATGTAATGGTGGCGAGAGCAAAATAGCGCCTTCAATCGCATGGTCTGGGCCATATTTGATGGCAAGTTCCGTGCCAAATGACCACCCAACTAGCCAAAGTCTCGGCAATCCTCTGTCTTGGCAAAACTTCACAGCAGCAGCCACATCAAACTTCTCTGAAACTCCGCCATCAAACTGACCAGTGGACTGCCCTCGCGGTGATTGAGTTCCTCTGGTGTTGAATCTAAACACGGCAACCGAAAGTTGATGTGGCAGACGGTTTGCCATTTTTCTAAACAGGTGTGAATCCATAAATCCACCATGGGTTGGCAACGGATGCAAGGTAATCAGAGTGGCGACAGGAGCACTTCCTACCGGAGTGGATAGCTCACCGACCAGAATCTGACCGTCCTCAGTATGAAGCTCGATTTCTTCTCTGACACTCGGGAGTTCGGTATTGGATCTAATTTCATTCATGGCAATAAGCCGTCAAAAATTTTCCAGCAGTGATTGTGAAAGTGGCGTCTTGATTGCACTCCCCGATGAGTGTCCCAGGCAACCGTGTGGACAACCCCCGGGGTGATTAGAACTACGCAGACTGGGCAAACCCAACTTTTTCCCTCTTCTGCATTGCTTCCCGCTGTCTGAGATACCTCAAACTCAATTCCACGCTTGATTTCAACATGAGGAATACTTGTTCTTAGGCGCGTTATGTCAAGCTCTTCGTACTCCCGCTTAGGAGCGTTTCGACGGCGCTTCCCTCTTGCCATCAGTACCAGTTATGAACATCGGAGTGAACAAGTGCGGCGCAGGGAGAACCATAGCGCCCATCGATGTAGCCCAGGCCCCAAAGAATCTGTGTTTCTGGATTAGTGCGCCAATCAGCCCCCGCAGAAGCCATCTTGCTTGCCGGAAGAGACTGCGGAATTCCATAGGCTCCAGAAGAACGATTTGTTGCATTCCAGCGCCAATTGCTTTCACGTTCCCAAAGTTTAACTAAACAGGAAAATTGGTTGTAATCCCAATTACGGGAAGTTACTTCTTGCAGCGCAAATGCTTTCGGGGTTCCTGGTTCAGGATATGGCGCGATACGAACCGTTACACCTCTGGCACGCTGGCCAGAAACCACTTCAAAGTCCGCTCTGGCAAAATCTCCATCAGCTACGGGCTTGATGGTGAGGGTCTGATATTCCCCGGGCGCGTCAAATGTATTGACCGCATCCGCACTCGCCATGGTTCCAGAGTAAGGATCCACAATTGTGACCATGACCAGTGAGGATGCAAAAAAGTAGCCCAATGCGAATAGGTGTCGCCTTGGGCGTGTTCTTTGAAGCGCGTGTCTTCCCACATTCCTCCTGGGAGAAGCCTTAAGCCTATTGGCTAAAGCGATTTTTTGGCAATCATCCCAATAAACGCTGGGTATGCAAGGCTGTAACCGCCATAGCTAAAAACTCATTAACCTCTGATTTATTTGGTCCACCCTTGGCGCTGCCGAGTTCGCTGGTTCTGAGTACCATCGGCTCGGGTCCGAGAAGTTGCCCTTCAAGGATTCTTAGCTGCGAAATGAGTTTCTCAACTTCTTTGGCTTTGTACCCATTTTTTGAGGGTGAAAATCTTTCCTTAGATGGCTGTGCCAAAACTTCAGATACCTGTCCGATTAACTTACGAACATCTTTCTTTATTTCGGTCTTGCCGAATCTGGTGATTCGCTCAGTAATTTCTCTAATTTCAAAATCATCAGCGATTTTCGCAATTGCGGCATCGACTTCATCAAATCTATAACCACCTGGAACTAGCTCAAACTTCGCGACTGCAAGCATTCCTGGTGTCACAATTCTGCTATTCGGATTTTCATACTGGCGCCGAACTCGATCCAGCAGCCCATCTACCTGCTCGGGGTCATAGCCGAGCAATCTGGATGAAACTCGTTGAATGGTCATCTAGAAAATAACTAGCGAGAGTAAATATGCAACGAAGCTGGATGGCAGCATTGAATCCAAGCGATCCATAAACCCTCCATGCCCTGGTAGGACATCCCCCATGTCCTTGACGTTCAAATCACGTTTGATCAGTGATTCTGAAAGATCTCCCAAAACCGAACTGACTAGTAGTGATATTCCAAAGAGTAAACCAAACCAGACCGAACTGCCTAATAAATACCCTGCAAGGAATCCCCCGGCAAGTGCTCCTGCCACAGAAGCCAGGAATCCCTCCCAAGTCTTTTTGGGCGAAATGGCGGGGATCAGCTTGGTTCTGCCAAAGAACCGACCGACCAGGTAGCCAAAGGAGTCGATCATAACGACCGTGATTACGAGCAGAAATACCCATAACACTCCATTTGGTTTGTTAATCAAAAGAACTGCAAAGCTAATTAGCAACGGGACATAAACCAATTGAAAAGCAATTGCCCCAAATTCTCTCAGGGCCTGCTTCACGGAGAGAAAATTCTTGCCGGCTAAAAGCTCGACCCCTCGAATAGTCACAAGCACGCCTACGCAAATCAATAATGACAGCCACTGTCCTGCTGTGCCGTAAAGATAAGTTGAATAAAGAATTGCAACAGCTGCCAGGGGTGTAATTTTTGGAACAAGCCAACCGGCCGCTCTAAGAACTGCGGTAAGTTCCCTCAAAGCCATGAAAGCCGCAAATGCTGCCCAAGTAGTGAAAGCCAGTGGGTGAAGAAGGGAAAGCAGAAAAATTCCACCCAGGCTAAACCCGACAATGAGTCGAGGACCTAGGGTGCGAGTTTTCGAGCTGTCCACTTAGACCTCGAGCAGTTCGGCCTCTTTGTTTTTCAGCGCTTCGTCAATCTTGTCAACGTGCGCCTTGGTAATTGCTTCTAATTCTTTTTCAGCTCGCTCAATGTCGTCCTCACCAGCTCCGCCATCCTTCTTGACGGCTTCGAGGTCCTCTTTTGCCTTGCGGCGAATGTTGCGAACCGAGACGCGTCCCTGCTCAGCCTTATCGCGCGTTAGCTTGACGTACTCCTTGCGTCTTTCCTCAGTTAGCTCAGGCAAATTGATTCGGATGACATTGCCATCGCTGTTTGGTTGAGCACCCAGATTGGGAGTAGCAAGGAGGGCTTTTTCGATTGCAGACAGCGCAGATTTGTCATATGGCGAAATCATGATGGAACGAGCTTCGGGATTTTGAATTCCAGCCAACTGACCCAGCGGGGTTGGTGTGCCGTAGTAGTCAATCATTATTTTTTGAAACATTGCAGGGTTGGCTCTGCCGGTTCTCACAGAAGCAAAGTCTTCTTTGGTGGCGTCTAGCGCCTTATCCATCTTCTCTTTGGCCTCGGCCATAATCTGCTGAATCATCTGTTTCCTTACCGCTATGGCTTGACTTTGGTTCCAACTTGTTTGCCGAGCAAAGCTGCTGACACATCTTCCATACCAAACACGCGCATTGGCATCTTGTTATCCATACAAAGTGAGAAGGCGGTTGCATCGACAACCTTGAGGCCTTGAACTAGTGCTTCTTGGTAACTAATTTCAGTGAGCTTCTTGGCTGCCGGATCGCGTTTTGGATCGGCTGAATAGACGCCATCAACACCGTTCTTCGCTACCAACACCTCATCGGCGTGAATCTCGAGTGCTCGCTGGGCAGCAACAGTGTCAGTGGAGAAATAAGGCAAGCCAGCACCGGCTCCAAAAATTACGACGCGGCCTTTTTCTAGGTGGCGAATGGCTCTCAGTGGCAGGTAAGGCTCGGCAACCTGAGCCATAGTGATAGCAGTTTGAACTCGGACCGAAGCGCCAGCTTGTTCAATGAAGTCTTGCAGGGCTAGAGCATTCATAACGGTTCCCAGCATGCCCATGTAATCGGCTCGGCCACGATCCATGCCTCTGTTGGATAGTTCTGCTCCTCGGAAGAAGTTTCCTCCACCTACCACGATGGCTATTTCAACATCTTTGGCGGCCGCAGCAATTGATTTGGCAATTTCTGACACAACATCTGGGTTGACACCCAAAGAACCCGCACCGAAAGCTTCGCCGGAGAGTTTGAGTATTACACGACGCTTCTTTGCCATCTTCAACCTCCAGCCAATTCCTCAGACCATCCTAGGGGGAAAGACAAAGGGGCTCGGCCTAAGCCGAACCCCTTTTGTTTGATCTCTTTAGTTAGGCTCCGACACGGAATCTAACAAAGCCAGTTAGCTTCAGGCCAGCCTGCTCGGCCACCTTGGCAACGCTCAACTTGTTGTCCTTCGCGAAGTCCTGGTCCAGAAGGCAGGTCTCTTTGAAGAAACCGTTTACACGGCCTTCAACAATCTTTTCCAGGGCAGCTTCTGGCTTGCCTTCGTTGCGAGCTGTTTCAGTCGCAATCTCACGCTCTTTCGCAACAACGTCCGCTGGGACCTCATCGCGGTTCAAGTACTGGGGGCTGAAAGCTGCGATGTGAACTGCGATGTCATGAGCGACATCAGCGTTAGAACCCTCGTAACCGAGCAATACGCCTACCTGGGGCGGTAAGTCACGGCTTGTACGGTGCAAGTAAGCATCAACAGCTGGTGCCTCGATAACTTTCACACGTCGAAGCTCAACCTTCTCGCCCAAAATTGCTGCCTGGTCTGTGATGGCATCTGCCACGCTCTTTCCACCCGCACTAGCGGCGAGCGCCGCATCAGCATCCTTGGCACCTGCGGCAAATGCAGCGTCAGCGGCCTGTTCAGCCAGCGCAACAAAGTTTTCAGCCTTAGCTACGAAGTCGGTTTCGCAAGCTAGTTCCAAAAGCATTGCTCTGCCACCGTCAACACGAGCCACCACTAGGCCATTGGAAGTTGAACGACCCTCACGCTTTGATACGCCTTTGAGGCCCTTCAAGCGAAGGACTTCAAAAGCCTTCTCAATATCTCCGTTTGCTTCGTCTAATGCGGACTTGCAGTCCATCATTCCTGCACCGCTCTTCTCGCGCAGTGCCTTTACATCGCTTGCTGTGTAGTTAGCCATTTACTCTGCCGCCTTCTCTTCAACTGCCGGCTTCTTCTCGCCCTCAAGTAGTTCGCGCTCCCACTCAGCCAATGGCTCAGCTTCGGCACCACCCTTGTTGTGGCGAGCGATCATTCCGTCCGCTGCTGCGTCTGCAATGAGCTTGGTGAGTAGTTCAATGGAACGAATTGCGTCATCGTTTCCTGGAATTCCAATAGTGACCGAATCTGGGTCACAGTTGGTGTCAAGGATTGCAATTACTGGAATTCCTAGCTTGTTAGCTTCGGTGACAGCTAGGTGCTCTTTGTTGGTGTCAACAACCCAGATTGCACTTGGAGTCTTGTTGACGTTACGAATACCACCTAGAGACTTCTCTAGCTTGTCTTTTTCACGCTTCAAAAGGAGTAGCTCTTTTTTGGTCAGACCCGATTTGGTTGGGTCTTCAAAGTCATATGTCTCAAGGTCCTTCAGGCGCTGAATGCGCTTAGCAACTGTTGAGAAGTTAGTTAGTAGTCCACCCAACCAGCGCTGGTTGATGTATGGCTGGCCAACTCGAAGTGCCTCTGTGGCAATCGGCCCCTGAGCCTGCTTTTTGGTTCCAACGAACATGATGGAGCCGCCGTTAGCAACTAGATCGCGAACAAAGTTATAGGCCTTGTCGATGTAGTCAACGGACTGTTGAAGGTCAATGATGTAGATACCGGAGCGATCAGTAAGAATGTGTCGCTTCATTTTTGGATTCCATCTACGGGTCTGGTGTCCGAAGTGGACTCCAGCATCCAGTAGCTGGCGCATGGTTACGCTGGCCATAAGGCACTCCTTTGGACACAAAAGTGTCCACTCAGTTTGTGGCGATAGCGGTTGCTAACACCCCTGGCAAGACCATCCGCTAGCACCCCGAGGGGACTGAGCTAACAGATTTATTGGCCTTACGCGAATTCGTCCCGACTGGCGGGACGTGGTTGTAAGCATAACAGCCAAACCAGCCTTTATCCACCGGTCCTTTTTCCCGGCTACTTCGCGGGTGCATTATGCCGCAGGGTTTCCCCATGCTCAAACTATTGACTTCTTTCCTGCTTCTAATTCAGACCATGACCGAGCCACTAAAACCACCCGAGATTTGGGCAACGCCTATTCCTGACTTTGATTCTCGACACAGCTGGGACTATCACTTGCCGGCGACCGAATATGGAGCAGGACATCGAGGAATTGATCTCCTTGTGAGTCCAGGACAGCAGCTGAGAGCTCCGTTTGATGCTGTCGTGAGCTTTTCCGGAAAAGTTGTCGATCGCAATCTCATCACTTTGCTTTCACTTACCGGTTATAAAGCGAGCTTCGAGGTGGTTTGCACGGACCTTACGGAAGGTGATTGGGTTAGCGAAGGACAAGTATTTGGCCAAGCTTGCAAAGGGGATCCGGGTTACCATGAGCACTGCCAAAACTGCGTTCACTTCTCAGTTCGAAGTCCCTACGGATATCTCAATCCCCTGCTGTTTGTTGGCAAACTCAAACCCAGTCAACTAGTTAGCTAGGCGCGAGGGTGAGCCTGTTCGAATGCATCACGGAGCCTCTCAACCGAAACATGGGTGTAAATCTGAGTAGTCGCTAAAGAAGCATGTCCGAGGATTTCCTGCACCGCACGCAGGTCAGCACCGTGGTCAAGCAAGTGAGTTGCCGCCGAGTGGCGAAGAGTGTGCGGACCAGCCGAACCGGTGGCCGTCTGAGCTAGCTGATTTGCCACCAGTGAATAAAGCTGCCTGACCCCTACACGCTTCCCTCTTGAAGTTAGTAAAAGAGCATCTGGCGAAGTTTCAATTGCGAGTTTGGGTCTAGCCAATCGAATGTAGTCGTTGAGGGCTTTTTCAGCAGTTACGCCGTATGGCAACATTCGTTGTTTGTTTCCTTTACCCGTGACTCGCAAAAGTCTCCTGGAGTAGTCAACATCAGACTGATCTAAGCCTGCTAGTTCACTGACTCTCATACCAGTGGCATAGAGAAGTTCAAAAGCGCAAAGGTCTCTAAGAGCCGATGGATTGTCTGGGGTGGCTTGCTCAATGAGCTTGCTAAATACTTCAGCTAGCGATTTCTCACTGGCAACTTTTGGCAGTGTGCGCTCAAGTTTTGGGGCCCGCAACCGAAGACCTGGGTCTTCAGATATCTCTCCACGCTCATACAAATACTCTGTGAACGCTTTCGCGCTCGAAGTTTTTCTCGCAAGTGTGCTCTTGCTTGCCCCTGCTTCAGATTGACGCCACATCCAATCTCGCAGGGCGTCCAGGGAAAGGTTTTGTTTAGTGTCAACCAGAAACTGCAGCAGATCTGCTAGGTCTGATCGATAAGCCTTCAGGGTGTTCTCGCTTATGCCGCGCGCCTTTAGCGAAGCCAAGAAAGTTTCCAGAAGGTGATCCACTCATCCAGATTAGGCCTTGCCGGGCATAAAACGCTGTACTTGTTTGATGCTCAAGCCAGATTCCCGAGCAACATCAATACTGTTCTTTGCACCGTTCAGTAGCGCATCCTCAACTCGCTTTCTGTGGAGGTTTAGATTGGATGGAATGGAGCCCGTGAGGTAAACCGGGTCAGCAAATCCAGAATTAATCAGTTGATTGCAGCCAGCGGCAGGCGCAAAATCCTTAGGGCCAGCTAGTGCATATATGTTTCTTCCCAGGGTTCTGGCATGTCCTGCCGTGTTTTTCGAGCCAGATCGAAAGCCTGCTTCGACAACAAATGTGCTGGTGGCACTCGCAGCGATTAGACGATTGCGTTGCAGAAATCTAAAGCGAGTAGGTGCCACCGTGCAGGCCATTTCGCTAATCATCGCTCCCCCAGCCTGCACAATCTGGTGAAACAAATCCCAATTCGTCTGCGGATATGCTCTATCTAAACCGCCGGCCATAAAAGCTGCGGTGGGAAGCCCAAGCTCCAATGCAGTTTTGTGAGCTTCAGCATCAATTCCTTTTGCGCCGCCTGAAACAACGGGCAGTTGGATTTTGCGGACCAGCTTTCTGGTGTTTTCTAGCCCCGTATCGGAGGGATTTCTAGTTCCAACTACTGCAACACAATCTTGTTCTAAAAAATCAATGTTCCCCGCTACCCATAGCAAGTAGGGATGATGCGGGGAGAGATCCTTGAGCCTTGCAAAAAACTTGGGCGCTTCTGCTTCAAACACAGGTCGCGCATTCCAACGGATTGCTCTCTCGATCACTTCTATCTCGTGACTTACAGGAAGCCTTAGGCCAATTCGTTCAATGAGGTCTGGAATATTTTCGATTTGCTCTGATGGAACAAGCTGAGGCCAGAGCTTTTCAGCCATGCCAGTCTTAAAATCTTGAATGGCAGCTATGCCTCTGGCATCAAAAACAGCTCTCGCTACTGAGTCACCAGGTTCGTGTAAAAGAGACCAAAGAATTAGCTGTTCTTGTTCGAATGTGGTTTGCATCATCTCTCCTCGGAGAGAATGTTGCTAAAAGAGGCTCTAAAAAATTGTTGACGAAAGTAATCTGTGGATAACTACGGCTTATCGCCGACTGCTAATTCCTCAGGGATTTCAATGTCCCGTTTACCTATTTCCTCAAGGTTGACATCCTTGAAGGTCATTACCTTGACCTGCTTCACAAAGCGGTCGGTTCTATAGATGTCCCAAACCCAGACATCCTGCATGTTGATCTCAAAGTAAAAGTCGGTGGCTGTGTCAATGCGCTTTAGCTCAACTTCATTGCAGAGGTAAAAACGTCTCTCTGTTTCTACGACGTAGCGAAACATTTTGACGACATCGCGGTATTCGCGATAAAGCGAGACCTCGGCATCTCGGTCGTAGTCTTCAAATTCACTTTCGTCCATCATTGTCAGTCTAGGCCCTGGCGCTTGCGCTACTAGGGCCCGTAAACAGCTGTTCACAATCGGCTAAACGGATTTAGACTGGGAGAAATTCTGCCCTAGGCTAGAGCCTTGCGAGAAAGGGATGAAGGTTTGTCTGAGAGTCCAAAGGTCGTAATCCGAGTTGGCGAAACCGAGTCAGAGCTGCCTGTTGTGCAGGCCACTGACGGCCACAGTGGAATCGACATATCTGGACTTATGGCTAAAACTGGCCTCGCAACCTATGACCAGGGCTTTGTAAACACAGCCTCCACCAAGAGTGCAATCACCTATATAGATGGTGACAAAGGAATTCTCCGTTATCGGGGATACCCAATCGAGCAACTAGCTGCCAAAAAGTCTTTCCTCGATGTTGCATATCTCCTTGTTTATGGCGAACTACCTAGCAAGTCCGAGCTAGAGGAATTTGATGGCAAAATGCGCCGGCACACGCTTTTGCACGAAGACCTTAAAGATTTCTTCCGCGCTTTCCCGACCTCTGCTCACCCGATGGCGATAATTTCTGCATCAATTTCGGCCCTTTCTACTTTTTATCCAGACTCGCTAGACCCCAAGGATCCAGAGCAGGTTGAGCTTTCCACTATTCGACTATTGGCCAAAATGCCTGTGGTGGCTGCCTACGCTCACAAAACATCGCTCGGCCAGGCCCTGATGTACCCAGACAATTCACTTGGAATGGTTGAGAACTTCTTACGAATGACTTTTGGAACCTATGCCGAGGCCTACACACAGAATCCAATCGTTACCAAGGCACTGGACACTCTGCTGCTTTTGCACGCGGATCACGAGCAGAACTGTTCAACCTCTACGGTTCGACTAGTTGGCTCCTCACAGGCAAATCTCTTTGCATCAGTGTCTGCCGGCGTTAACGCTCTGTTTGGTCCGCTCCATGGAGGTGCCAATGAGGCAGTGCTTGAGATGCTGAAGGAAATCAAGGACTCCGGTGATGGAGTTAAGAAATACGTGGAGCGAGTGAAAAACAAGGAAGACGGAGTTCGCCTCATGGGCTTCGGTCACCGAGTCTACAAATCCTTTGACCCGCGAGCCACAATCGTGAAAGCAACGGCTGATCAAGTGTTAGCTAAGCTGGGAGTTAAAGATCCACTATTAGACATTGCCAAAGAACTAGAAGCAGCAGCCCTTGCAGATGACTATTTTGCTGAGCGCAAGCTTTACCCAAATGTAGATTTCTACACCGGAGTTATTTACAAGGCAATGGGTTTCCCAGCCAAAATGTTTACCCCGCTGTTTGCAATCGGCCGCCTGCCAGGATGGATAGCCCATTGGCGAGAAATGATGGAAGACTCAACAGCGAGAATCGGAAGACCGCAACAGGTCTACACCGGTGCTACTGAGCGCTCACTCTAAAGAAAAAGACAGCAGTATCGCCGTAGTTTTTGCTGTTGTGCAGAGCCAAGCCAGGAACCTGGAATACCTCATCTCTGCTCGATCGCTCAACCACAACTAAAGCATCGGTACTCAAGAGTGGAACAAGGTTAGTCAAGATATCAACCAATTTTTCAGTTGAGAATTCATATGGTGGATCTACAAAAACCAAATCAAACTCTTGTTGTGCAGATCTAATGTAGCTTTCCACCTCTTGCCCCTTTAGGGTCAAATCTGCCCTGATGGATTGCTTTTCCAGTGCCGAACGTGCGAGCTCAAAGTTTTTCTTACAAACAACTTGTGCTCCCCTAGCTTTTTCAACCGATACCAAGCTGGCAGCGCCACGGGAAACAGCTTCTAGGCCCAGCGCACCAGTTCCAGCAAACAGATCCAGTACTCGACGACCTTGCAACGCATCGAGTGACTCTAAAGATGAGAAAAGGCTTTCCTTCACACGATCTGCTGTCGGACGTGTATTAGAGGAAGCGCTAGCAAGCCGCAATGAGCCAATTTGGCCAGCAATTATCCTGCTCATAAGGTGAGCCTAGTCAAAACAGTCAGCACCTGCCTCCAAGATGGTTAGGTGCTAGAAAAAGGCGAAAAGCTCTCAATGCTTGGCGAAAAGACTGCCAAGTCTTTTGCGCGTCAACTAGGCATCACGACCACAGGCGAACTGCTTCAGCACTATCCCCGGAGATATCTCAAACGAGGTGAACTAACCAGGATTGCTGATCTACCGGTGGGTGAAATTGCCACAGTCGTTGGCGAGATTGTCTCGGTGTCAGCCCGATTTATAAAAGGTAGAGGCGGCCACATTCTTGAGGCAACCATCTCCGATGGCTCATCACTTCTAAGCCTCGCATTTTTCGGGCAAGCCTGGCGAAAAGAGGAGCTCACCAAAGGACGCAGAGGCTTCTTTAGCGGAAAAGTTGGATCTTTTTCAGGCAAGCTACAGCTAGCCCACCCGGACTACGAGCTGTTTGATGAGATAACGCCCGAAGAAGCAAAGGCCTGGGCAGAGCTTCCTATCCCCGTCTACCCAGCAACTTCAACCCTGCCGAGCTGGAGAATTGAAACATCTATTCGGCAAGTTTTGGGGCAATCCGTTATCAAGGAAGTAATCCCCAACGAAATTCTCTCCAAAAGGAATCTCATCGGCTTGAGTGCGGCAATTCACAGAATTCACCAACCACAAAAAGACTCAGATTACGAACAAGCGATTGCTAGTTTGAAATTCCATGAAGCACTATTGTTGCAACTTTCTTTAATAGAACGCAGAAACTCTTTTGCTGAAGAGAGAGCGGCCATTCTGAATGATGCCGGCATGGCTATGGAATTTGAGAAACATCTCGACTTCGAATTCACTGATTCCCAACAAAGAGTTAACCAGGAAATTGAACAAGATTTAGCCAGTGGTAAGCCCATGCACAGGTTGCTACAAGGCGAGGTCGGATCAGGAAAGACAGTTGTTGCGCTAAGGGCGATCATGCTGGCGGCTGCAAAGAATCTCCAATCGGTGCTTTTAGCACCAACTGAAGTCTTGGCAGAACAACACTTCGAATCAATCAGGACAGCTCTTGGCGAAGATCTCACTCGACAATTGGGGTTACGTCTTCTGACCGGGAGTCTTGGCGCTCTCGACCGAAAGAAGACTGAGCTAGACCTAGCTAGTGGAAAGTGTCTGCTTGCCGTTGGAACACATGCTCTGTTTTCTGAGCGAATTCAGTTTGCGGATCTGGCCCTAGTAGTAATCGACGAACAGCATCGATTCGGAGTGATGCAACGTGAGGCGATTAAGCAAAAAGGTAAGGCAGCCCCGCATGTCCTCACAATGACTGCTACTCCAATCCCCCGAACTATTGCAATTACTGCTTTTGGTGATTTGGAGATTTCCACCTTGCGAGAGTTGCCTAGAGGTCGTCAACCTATTGAGACCCACGTGGTAAAGATAACCAGCCCAGCATTAGTTTCTAGGGTCTGGCAGCGCGTGGCTGAAGAAGTGGCTAAGGGCAGACAAGCCTTCGTCGTCTGTCCAAGGATCAGCGGGAAAGAATATGAGGAAGGTTCCACCGGCGCCTCTGAAGTTGCACCTGCCGCAGCAGAGGAAGTGTTTGATTCTTTGAAGAAGAATCCTGCTTTGGCTGGACTCAGAGTTGGTCTCATGCACGGGCGACTTGACTACGAACAAAAACAAGCTGTGATGGCTAGTTTCGCAGCGGGTGAGATTGACGTGCTGGTATCAACCACCGTAATTGAGGTCGGAGTAAACATCCCGAATGCCACAGCCATGATTGTCCTAGATGCTGATCGATTTGGAATTTCTCAACTTCATCAGCTGAGGGGTCGAATTGGTAGAGGACAACACAGTGGTATTTGCCTTTTACTCTCTGCCAGTGAGGAAGATAGCCTGGCGGCGCAGCGATTGACCGCTCTAGCCAACAGCACCGATGGTTTCGAACTCAGTGAGTTAGATCTAGAGCTGCGCGGAGAGGGTGATGTACTGGGTGAGAATCAGGCAGGCACTAAATCTCAGCTGAGACTTCTCAAGGTCACTCGTGATGGAGAACTGATTGAACAGGCCCGAGAGTTAGCAAAGGAACTTCTCAGCCAAGAGTTACCCGAGTCCCTAAAGCATGGCATGAAGTTGATGCTACTCGGCGAACTTGCAAGCGCTTAGAAAAGCTCTTCGCTCAATATTTTGCTGAGCCAGGTCTTTCGGTGAATGGCACTTGGGCCATGTTCTTTGAGCGCTGAGATGTGGCTCGCTGAGCTGTAGCCCTTGTTGGAAGCCAGGTCATATTGAGGATATTCCTGATGCAGCTCGATCATTAGTGAGTCTCTGCTGAACTTCGCAATCACGGATGCTGCGGATACTGACGCGCAATCCCGGTCAGCTTTAACTCTGGTGATGACATTTTTATGACCTAGCCAATTCTGATTTCCATCCAATAAGACAACTGCTTCTGGAATTGCCAACTGTTCAATGCAAGAATTTCCGGCTATCTGGAGAGCTTTCAGAATACCTTTGCTGTCAATTTCATCCGGGCCAACAAAACCGACAAAACTCTCGCCCCATGCTTTTGCTCGTTCTGCCATTTCTTGGCGTCGCGACTCTTTGATGAGCTTGGAATCTTGTAAACCCTCTGGCTGGTTTTCTAGTTGCTGTTTTGTGAGAACAAACGCTCCGACCGCCACGGGCCCTGCTAGAGAGCCACGTCCGACTTCGTCGATAGCGATGATTGCAGGATACTTCTCAAGCAGTTCAATCTCGAAGTCAAGGGTTGGGTATGACACTGAAGGTTTCCGGATAGTTCGACAGCCAGGTCCAATTATCAAAAGGCCAGCTGATTACAAATGCGTTGCCAACGACAGCTGAGATGGGCACAAAACCGCCAGTCGGCAAATCCTGATGATAGCGAGAGTCAGTTGAGTTTGGTCTATTGTCACCCAGCACCCAATAATGTCCGGCTGGAACCGTTACTGAAAATTCAATTTCCGATGGAGCATTGGCACCAATGTACGGCTCAGTGATTGCTTGCCCATTGATAGTGATTTTGCCATCCACGTCGCAGCAAATCACGGTATCCCCTGGTAAGCCAATAACTCTCTTAACCAAATGTTCGGCAGAGTCAGGAGCAGTTATGCCAAAAGTCCCAAGTATAAAATCTGTGACCTCTTGAAGTGGTTCTTTGGTAGTTTCAGGAATTGCACCAAGCCAACCTCCCGGATCACGAAAAACCACGACGTCTCCGCGATTTATTGGCAAAAGTTCAGGTGCCATCACATTCACAATTATTCGGTCATTGATCTGCAGCGTCTCGAGCATGGATCCCGAAGGGATGTAAAAGCTGCGAATTAAAAATGCCTTGATTGCAACGGAAAGAACTAAAGCGGTGCCAACTATTACAACAAAATCAATAAGGAATGACAGGAACCAGTTTTTTCGAGCCCGATTCATACAGCGTCGCATAGACGCGAAAAGGGACTGATTGCGGGGTCGCTCCCCGTGGACCGTCATTCCAATAGTCTAAATTAAGCGTCTGTGTTATCGCGCTTTTCGCGAATCTTGGCAGCTTTTCCAGCGAGATTGCGCAAGAAGTAAAGCTTTGCACGCTTGACATCACCCTTAGAAACAACTTCAATCTTGTCGATTGATGGGCTGTGGATAGGGAATGTACGCTCTACTCCGACCTGGAAAGAAACCTTGCGGACAGTAAATGTCTCACGAACGCCAGCACCAGAGCGGCGAATAACGATGCCCTGGAAGACCTGAACACGGCTTCGGTTACCTTCAACGATGTTCACGTGAACCTTTACGTTGTAACCAGCACGAAACTCTGGGACATCGGTTTTTAAGGTCTTGGCATCTAGCGAATCAAGAATGTGCATTTCAAGCTCTTTCCTTTAGCACGCAGGACTAAACGGTCTAGTTTGGATTCTGTGCTCTTTGCTCCCCTGCGGCAGAGACCATGGGCACAGCGCTAAATTCTGCCACAGCGAGGGCTAGGAAGCAACCTAAAGCAGATCTGGGCGGTTTTGCTGGGTTCTAAGCATCGACTGCTGCTTACGCCAGGCAGCAATCTCGGCATGGTGTCCGGAGAGTAAAACCTCGGGAACTTCTAACCCTCTCCAAGATTGGGGCTTCGTGAAGCTTGGGTATTCCAAAAGACCATCATTATGAGACTCATCGGCCAGGGAGTCACTGTTGCCGATTACTCCTGGAATTAGTCGACAGACAGCCTCAATCATCGCAATCGCTGCTACCTCACCGCCATTGAGAACGTAGTCTCCAATTGAAAGCTCTAGAACCTCGGCTTTGGTCCTTGCGTAATCAACCACTCGCTGGTCAATTCCCTCATAACGGCCGCAAGCAAAAACTAGATGTTGTTTTTTAGACAGTTCCTGAGCTATTTCTTGATTGAACTTTTTACCGGCAGGTGTGGTGAAAATGACTGTGGGGTTTCCAGTCAGCAATTGGTCGAATGCCTCGCCCCATGGTTCGGGTTTCATTACCATCCCAGCACCACCACCATAAGGTGAATCATCGACAGTTTTGTGGCGATCGTGAGTGTAGGAACGCAAATCGTGAGCCTTGAATTCGATGAGTCCAGCTTCTCTGGCTTTACCGAGCAGTGAGATGTCTAAGACAGAGAAGAAATCTGGAAAAATGGAAATTGCATCAATTCGCATTCTTTTCCTCTTCCAGTTCCTCAAACAAGCCCCCGGGTGGTGTGATGTCAATTCGAGAACGTGCAACGTCCACTTGTGGCACAAATGCTTTCACAAAAGGAAGTAGTACTTCCTTTTCCGAGGTTTGGATGGCTAACAAATCTTGAGCTGGCAAATGATCGACTCGTGTTACAGAGCCAACCTCTACTCCGTCCCGGAAAACCCTAAGTCCAACTAGTTGGTGGTCATACCAGGCGTCTTGCTCTGGCGGGAGTTGATCAACCTCTTGCTCCACAATCAAGATGGCTTTGATTAGGGTCTCGGCTGCAGAGCGATCATCCACGCCTTCAAGAATCACTACGGGAAGGTTGTTGTACCAGCGCAGTTCCTTAACCGTCACGCTTTTGCCATACCAAGGAGATGTTTCCGGCACTTGCAACTTCAAGACGTTGCCAGCGGCAAATCTTTCGTTTGGCGAGTCCGTGTATAACTCCAGCTTGATAGCGCCTTTAAGGCCGTGTGCTTTGAGCAGGCGGCCTACCCGAAGCGACGTGGTGTTAGTAATCGGTATCCACCACGTCTACACGAATTCTCTTACCGTCGGCAAGAGCATTAACGATTGTTCTCAGAGCAGTCGCAGTTTTTCCACCCTTGCCGATGACTCTTCCGAGATCGTCTGGGTGAACGCGAATCTCAAGCAGGTCACTTTTTCCAATCGAGCGCAGCTCAACCGCAACATCTTCAGGGTTATCTACTATCGCTCGCACTAAGTGCTTGAGAGTCGCTGCCAACATCGCTTATTCGCTCTTTGGCTCTTCGGCGGCTTCCTCAGCTACAGCTTCGGCAACTGGCTCAGCTGCTGGCTCAGCGACAGCTTCGGTTACTTCAGCCGCTGCTTCAACAGCAACTTCCTCAACCACCACTGGTTCACTGGCTTCTGCAGCTGGTTCTGCCTTTACCTCTTCGACAGCCTTGGCCTTCTTCTCTTCTTTAGGAAGAAGAACTGACTTCTTGGCGTTGTCTGGGGAGAAAGCTTGCTTTGCAACCTGAGGCTTCAATGTGTTCTTCTTCTCGCCCTTCTCGTTTGCAAGGTCACCGGTAATACGGAGAATTGCAACTACTGGCTCGGTTGGTTGAGCACCAACGGAAAGCCAATACTGGGCACGAGTCGAATCAACTTCAATGATGGATGGATCGGTAGTTGGCACATAACGGCCAATTTCCTCAATTACTCGACCATCTCTGTGAGTTTTTGAATCTGCTACCACAATGCGGTAGTGAGGGGTGCGCGTTTTTCCAATGCGCTTTAGGCGGATCTTTGCAGCCACTTTTCTCCTGTTTGAGTTAGGGGGCGAGTTTCCACCGTGAGCGTGGGGGCACACTCGGTAGTTTGCTCAGGTTGGTTGCTGTCTGGATAGAGGGTCGAGACAACCGTGAAATTCTGCCAGAAAAACCGGTTTGGCGCTAGTTTCAGAGCCCGAAGCTGCTGCCAGACTGTTTTGGTTGGTAGCTAATCCCCTGATTCTCGGCAGCTCGTTTAGCGGGATTGCCACTCTTGGAGCCCTTCTTTTTCTCAACCTTTGCAGCCTTCTTGGGTGCCACAGGGAAAGGCGATCCAGGCATCGGTCCACCTTTTGCCATGGACTTCATGACCTTGGCTGATTGCTCAAACCGCTGCATCAATTGGTTTACCTCGGTCACAGTAGTTCCCGATCCTTTGGCAATTCGAACGCGACGGGACCCGTTTAGGACCTTTGGTTGATTGCGCTCGAGTGGGGTCATGGACTGGATGATGGCCTGAGTGCGGTCTATTTGTTTCTCATCAAATTGATCCAGATCTTGCTTGATCTTTCCCATGCCAGGCATCATTCCCATAATGCCTTTTAGACTTCCCATCTTTTTCACCTGCTGCAGCTGCTCGAGAAAATCCTGCAGGGTGAATTGATCACTCGCAATTTTCTCGGCAATCTTTTTGCTCTCTTCTTGGTCAAAAGTCTTCTGGGCTTGTTCGATAAGCGTAAGGACATCGCCCATGTCCAAAATTCGACTTGCCATGCGATCAGGATGAAAAACCTCAATCGCATCTAATGATTCACCTGTGGAGCTGTAGATAATCGGGGCGCCCGTAATTGTTGCAACCGAAAGAGCCGCACCTCCTCGAGCATCACCATCTAGCTTGGTTAGCGCGACTGCACTAATCCCAACGCCATCCTGAAAAGCTTTTGCAACGCCAACCGCATCTTGACCAAGCATTGAATCGATTACAAATATCAGCTCATCCGGAGCTACGGCATTTCTTATGTCGATTGCCTGCTGCATCATTTCCTGGTCTACTCCAGTTCGACCAGCAGTGTCAACAATCACAACAGAATGCTGCTCGCGCTTTGCCTTTTCGATAGCCTGCTTCGCAACTTCAACAGGATTGCCAACACCATTGCCCTCCGCCGGAGCAAATACGGGAACAGATATCTTTTGTCCCAGCACTTTCAACTGGTCGACAGCATTTGGTCTTTGCAAATCACAAGCGACAAGCAAAGGAGTTTGACTGTCTTGCTTTAGAAGATTGGCTAGCTTGGCTGCAAACGTTGTTTTACCTGATCCTTGTAGGCCGGCAAGCATAATTACAGTCGGCGGCGTCTTCGCTAACTGCAGGCGCCTAGTTTCCCCACCAAGAATCTTTACTAGCTCTGAGTTGACAATTTGGACAACTTGCTGGGCAGGATTTAAGGCTTTCGAGACTTCGTCACCCAAGGCACGTTCTCGCACATTGGCTATAAAAATCTTTACAACATCCAGAGCCACATCCGCATCGAGCAAGGACCTACGGATGTCTCGAAGGGTTTCATCGATATCTGCCGCTGTTAGGCGACCTTTACCACGCAGTGACTTGAAGGTCTCAGACAAACGATTTGAAAGAGAGTCAAACATAATGCCCCTAGTTTGCTACAAGCCCGGTTGCAAAGTCTTTTGGTGAAAAGAAGGCGAAGTCATCTTGGCCCTCACCAACTCCAACGAGCTTAATCGGAATGTTGAGTTGCTGCTGAATTGCATAGGCGATGCCACCCTTGGCACTGCCGTCCAATTTGGTGAGAACTATCCCAGTAACATCAGCTGCCTCTGCAAAGGCCCTGGCTTGGCTGAGGGCGTTCTGCCCCATAGTGGCATCCAGAACCAACAAAACTTCACTGACCAACCCCTGCTTCTGAATGGAGCGAGTGATCTTGTTCAGTTCATCCATCAAGTCTTTTTTGTTTTGCAGTCGTCCTGCCGTGTCGATAATGACTATGTCGGCTCTTTCGGTGACAGCCTGCTCGACAGCCTGATAGGCCACGGAGGCTGGATCCTGACCGTGCGTTTGGGGCTTCACTAGTTTTGCTCCCGCTCGCTTAGCCCATGTCTCTAGCTGATCCACTGCTGCAGCTCGAAAAGTGTCTGCTGCTCCAATCACGACATGCCAGCCTCCATCGGAGAGCCATTTAGCTAATTTTCCAATTGTGGTTGTTTTGCCAACTCCGTTCACCCCAACCACGAGGAAAACGTATGGGAAACTCTCACCCTTTAGATTTAGCGCAGAATCTTCTCTGGTTAGTTTTTCCGTCAGCAAATCTCGTAGCAATACTCGAAGTGCTGAGTCTTCGGTAGGGCCTAGGTGTTTGGCTAGCTGCTTCAGTTCTCCAGTGATTTGCTCAGAAGCTTGAGCTCCAAAGTCTGCGCGAATAAGAATTTCCTCTAGGTCATCAAGTTCAATTTTCTTTGGGAAAAGTGAGCGAATCGCGGAGGTAATGCTTCGCGTGGGTAGTTCAACCTGCTCCACTTGCTCGCTCTTGCGATTCCTTCTAAGGAAAGGGAACACTAGCTCGCCTTGTCGAGCTTCTGCCCAACTACCTGGGTGATTCCATCCTGACGCATGCTGACGCCATAGAGCGCGTCCGCAATTTCCATCGTCCGCTTTTGGTGTGTGACGATGATTAGCTGCGAACTCTCGCGCAGGGTTTCAATCACAGAAAGTAGCCTGCCAAGGTTGGCATCATCCAGAGCGGCCTCAACCTCGTCAAGCACATAGAAGGGACTTGGTCTGGCTTTAAAGATTGCAACTAGTAGTGCAACTGCGGCAAGCGATCTCTCTCCACCAGAGAGCAATGACATCCGCTCAATACGCTTACCGACCGGCTTAACTGCGACTTCAATACCTGTTTCACCTGACGGGTCATCAATTAATGAAAGAGATCCGGTGCCGCCTGGGAAGAGGATTGGGAAAACTTCCTCAAAGGCCTTCTTAGTATCGGCAAATGCCTCCTGGAAAGTAATCTCCATTTTTTCATCAAGATCAGAAATGATGCCTCGAAGATCGGCCCTAGCTGAGTTCAGGTCTTCTAGTTGCTCACTTAGATACTTATGGCGCTCTTCCAGTGCAGAGAACTCCTCTAGGGCAAGAGGGTTGAATGCCCCAAGCTGGTTCAGTTTTCGCTCTGCCTGTCGAAGGGAAGTCTCTAATTCAGACTGAGTCTCAACAATCTCTTGATATTCGTTGAGGAGATCGGCAGCACTAAAGCTGAGCTCTTCCTGGCTTCGATCGCTCAGGCTTTGCAACTGAAGTCGAAGTTCGTAAGAGCGCATTTCAATTTCCTGAACGCCCTGGGTCATCGAACTCAATTGGCTTTCCAGTTGCTGAGCCTGTTGACGCAGTTGCTGAAGTCGCTGCATCTTCTGACCACGTTCGGCATCAAGTTCTCGCACCTTAGTTCTAGCGGTGAGAATCAATTGCTCAATCTTCGCCAGCAATTTTGGCGAGAATTCCAGGATGCTCTCGGCATTTAGAACTTCTTGCTTTCGCTGGTTCAGCAGCTCAGCGCGAGCCTGGTCGGCGGCTAACGCCTCGGCCAGACGCTGTGAGATCAAAACTTGCTCTCTGCCAACACCACTCTTACGCTCTTGCAAAGCACTGAGACTTACCCTGACATCAAGTTCTTTCGCGCGAGCGCTATCGAGGGCAGCTAGTGCAGTTTCCCTAGCTGTCAGATCAACTTCCGTTACATCAGCGAATTGAGTCAGTTGCTGTTCGTAGGAAGCTTTCTTACTAGCTAACTCCGAATTAGCTGATTCAACTTCAGCTAATTCGGACTGGAGTCGAAGAATCTCAGCATTGGTCGAATCGAGCTGTGCTATTACGCGTCCTAGACTTTCGGCCTTCTTTGCTAGTTCTGAGTCATGCTTTTGCAGGTCCCCTAGCGATTGCTCACTTAGGCGGGTGGCGGCTGTCAGTTGCAGCTTCGCGTCTTCCAGCTTGGAGGTCAGTTGGTCAATAATGCGCGCATAGTCCTGGAGTTCGCTGGAAGCTCGATCTCGTTCAGCTGCTAATTCAAGTTTGGAGGGTTGCTTGTTGCTGCCGCCTCGAATCAAAGAACGAGAGATGTAGTCTCCGTCCTTGGTGATCACAGGTCGATCGGAAGACCGTATGGACTCTGCTTGCTCAAGTGAATCAGCAACCAGGAAGCCGTCAAGAATATCGAGGACACCCTCCGGAGCCTCAACAAGCTCTGAGGCTCTTGGTAATTCTCCTGTTGAAACTCTTCTTCTTGATTTAGCTCCATCGAAAATCACAAATTCCGCGCGACCGAGGTTTTCTCGCTTTAGATAACGAAGGGCTGCCAGGGCCTGCTCTTTACTCTCAACTAAAACTGAATCGGCAATGGTTCCTAGAGCAACTGCAATGGCTGTTTCATAGCCTGAATCTATTGTTATGGCATCAGCAAGCAGCTCCCCAACTCCATTGAGGTTGGCTTTACGGACGTTCTTTGCTCCATCCTCTTGCTCTAGAAGCAGACCCAACGCGGCATGACGTGCAGCTAATGAATCACGTTCTCTTTCCGCTCGGTGCAATTCTTCGCGAGCAGCGTCTAGCCTTCTTCTGGCCTCTCGCTCCCCGCTTTGAGCATTCTCATAAGCGCGACGAAGAGCATCGTCTGAAACAGCCTGGCCTGTTGGGTCAAGAATATTTCGCTCTTGTTCCAAGGCAGAAAGCTTTAATCTAGTCTCGCTAATGCTGCCTCTGAGGGTGTTCTCTGCCGTCAGATTCTCCTGTCGGCGGGTAACGATGTTTTCGATTTGCGCAGCGATCTGGCTCTTTTCGGTGCGCTTGTTTTCGGCTTTTTCTCTCGCGCGATCCAATTCAGCTTCGTGACGCGCCAACTCCAGAGCCATTCTTTCGCGGTGCTGTTCGGCCTGTGCGAGATCAGCAGCAACTGCCTGAAGCTGTGTGTCGAGTTGTAGTAGTTCCTGCTGCAAACTGGTCTGCTGCTGGTTGAGCTCATCTACTTCATTTTTTGAGCTGGTAGTGGTGTCACCGACCAACAATGTTCTTTTCTGGCTTGCCAGATTTGTGAGATTCCTAATCCTGGTTTCTAGCGCCTCAATGGCATACAGATTGCTACGAGCGGAATCCAGTTCTCCTGAGTCAAAAGAATTTTCAATTTCTCTAATTCCAGTTCTGGCGCTCTCGAGCTGCTGCTGCGCATAAGAAGTTTGAGCTTTGCGATCGCCCTCGTCTTTACTGACAGAATCTAATTGTTGGCGAAGTGACCGCAGTTGCGTAGCAATTAGTTTTCCCTTTAGTTCCCTCGCACTAGCAGCGATTTCTTTAGCCTGCTTAGCAACTTCTGCCTGGCGACCTAGTGGCTTGAGATTTCTCCTCACTTCCGACACTAAGTCTTGCAACCTCGTGAGGTTTGCCTGCATGGCATCTAGCTTGCGCTCAGTTTTTTCTTTTCTTCTGCGGTATTTGAGGATTCCTGCTGCTTCTTCAATGAATGCTCTGCGCTCACTGGGCGTTGCTCGTAGAACTGTGTCGAGCTGCCCCTGTCCAACGATTACGTGCATTTCGCGACCCAAACCGGTGTCGCTCAGTAATTCTTGAATGTCTAGTAGCCGGCAAATCTCGCCATTAATTGCATACTCACTAGCTCCGTTTCTGAACAAAACGCGAGAGATTTTGACTTCTGTGTATTCAATCGGGAGATGGCCATCGGAATTATCAATTACAAGTTCGACTTCTGCCCTGCCAAGGGGAGCTTTATTGGCGCTACCGGCAAAGATGACGTCTTCCATCTTTCCACCGCGCAGGGTCTTTGGTCCCTGCTCACCCATGACCCAGGCCAATCCGTCAACCACATTGGACTTGCCTGACCCATTCGGACCCACAACGCAGGTAATGCCTGGTTCCAACTGCAAGGTAGTGGGTTGGGCGAAGGACTTGAAGCCCTTAAGGGTGATGCTCTTTAGATACAACGCCCACTCACCCCGCTTTCTCGTCTCCAAAGCCTACCCAAGGCTACCTCCCCTCTTTGCGCATTCGGTGTTGCCAATCAGGCTTGCCATAAACCGCACTCTCAAGGGTAGATTGAACCTTTAATGGGATTTTTTATTGGTTTAGCACTGGCGCTGGTGGCTGGAATCTTTGGCACTGTTTTTCATCAGACTAATTTGGCATCGGTTCCCATTGGCTTAGTTCTCTCGCTGACAGGTGTGACGCTGTTAGCAATTGAAGCAAGAGCTGGCTGGCCCAAGCGCCTTGGATTTCTTTGTGTGTTTCTAGTGGTGATTATTTTCTCGGCGCAGGACATCACTGGTGACACTCTGATCCCGGCAAACCAGGTAGGAACAATTTGGTCTTATGGTTCAGCTTCATTGGCCCTATTGATTACGCTGTGGCCGAAGCTGAAGCGCTAAATCTTCAACTTTTGACAGCGCGGGCAGAAATGGCTTCCTCGATTGGACCAGGCTTCTCTTCTTATGGGTGTGCCACAACGCGGACAAGGCTCGTCAGTCTGTCCGTAAGCATTCAGGGACACTGCGAAATAGCCGCTTTCTCCATTGACATTCTTATATTGCTCATCAAAAGAGGTTCCGCCCTGAGCAACTGCTTTTCGTAGCACATCAGTCGCAAGCTCTATTAGCTCAAGAGCCTTCTTTTTGCTCAAGAGTTCAGCTGGTGTGTTGTAGTGAAGTTTGGCAAGCCAGAGAGATTCATCTGCATAAATATTGCCAATTCCACTCATTAGGTTTTGATCCAACAAAACATTCTTTATGCCAGTTTTACGAGTCAACATCTTTTCTACCACCGCATCTGGGTCGAAGTGGGGATCCAAAAGATCGCGTGCTATGTGAGAAGCAGAACTAGGAATGAGCGGCTCGACTCTACCTTCGGGACCAAATCCAGCAGGTTTTCCGTCGCTGGTGAGAACTAGGTCGTCAAAATACAGGCCACCAAATAGCCGCTGGTCAATAAACCTGACTTGTTTGCTGCTTCTACCTCGGCTGAGTTCAAGAATGACTCTTGTGCACTTGTCTTCAACATCTGCTGGCTTCCTTACCAGTATTTGACCACTCATTCCAAGATGGCCAACCAAGGCACGTTCTTTGGAAATAGGGAACCAGAAGAACTTCCCTCTTCTGATTACTTGCTGAAACTTGGCTCCCAAGATTTCTTTTTTGAACCCCTTTGGTCCACCGGCATTTCTCTTCAACGAGCGAGCGTCCAGAATTTCAACCGCTTGGACGCTGTAGCCGAGAATTGAATTTGCTAGTCCCGCTCGAACAGTCTCGACTTCAGGTAATTCGGGCATTATCGATTTGCGATGGTTCTCAGCGCAGCCAAAGCCGCTGACGTTTCAGCTGATCGAATTGTGGTTCCCTCGCCCTGACCGAGGAGTTCACCGGCTAGATAGCACTTGGCAAAGTACATTCGATTGTGTTCTGGTCCTTCGAAGCTAACTTCATATTCAGGTTTGGCCTTTTCGTCTTTAAGTTTTTCAAGCAGGGTCGTTTTTGGGTCAGCAAGTTCTCGGAGCGAGACTGGATCATCTAATAGAGGAATGATTGAGTGTTCGATTAGCTTTGCTGCACTTTCAATCCCACCGGTGAGGTAAACAGCGCCAATAATTGCCTCCATGGCATCGGCGAGGATGTTGAGTCGTTGCCTTCCACCGGTGGCGAGCTCACCTTTGCCAAGCAATAGGTGCTTTCCAAGGTCTAGATGATTTGCTGCCACGGCTAGGGCATTTGCGGAAACGATTGAATTCTTGAGTCTGGTTAAATCTCCCTCTGAAAGATCAGAGTGCTTTTGGTAGACGTAACTCGCAACTACATAGCCAAGAACGGAGTCACCTAGAAATTCCAGGCGCTCGTTGCTCTGAGTTTGATTTTCGTAAGCGAAAGATGAGTGCGTAAGCGCAAGCTCAACTAGCTCGGGCTTTATTTCAACTCCGAGCCGCTCTAGCAGCTCGTTTGAAACCATACTGGTTAGACGTCCGCTACCTTGCGGCCCTTGTATTCCATGTAAAGCTCAGTACCAACAGAGTCGGTGACTACCTTTGCACGGTGAGGCAACGAGTAAACGGTTCTTCCGCCCTCAATGCTCTTGACCAACGCAACTGGCTCAGCTTTCCACTGTGAACGGCGTGCGTGAATGTTGGCACGCGATTTACGTCGCTTAGGTACTGGCATGATGAATCCTTAGTTGTTTTGTTGGGTTTTGGCTTGTTGCCTGGGACCGAGAAGCAAGAATAGAGCAATCTAGTCCAAATTGCCAGTGGCCTAGCTAGCCTGCGGGGGCACTGCAGTAACAATGGGGTGATCGCCAGGGATTGGGCCAATCTTGGCTGCCCCGCCCGGAGAGCCAATTTCATTGAAGAAATCGACATTTACCGAGTAATACTCGCTCCACTGCTCTGGCAGGTCATCCTCGTAGTAGATGGCCTCAACCGGGCAAACTGGCTCACAGGCTCCGCAGTCAACGCATTCATCCGGGTGGATGTAGAGCATACGGTCACCCTCGTAAATACAGTCCACTGGGCACTCGTCAATGCAAGCTTTATCTTTGACATCGACGCATGGCAGGGCAATTACGTAAGTCACTTCTCTAACCAACCTTTGTCAAAAGCATTTTCCACAATTCTAACGGTTCAGAGCTTGGATTTGGCTCTCGCCTCACGGCGCTGGCGCTGCTCTTGTGGATCTGGAACAGGAACAGCTGAAATTAATTTCCTCGTGTATTCGTTCTGAGGATTGTTCAAGATCTGGTCTCTGTCGCCAATTTCCACCAGCTCGCCGTGCTGCATTACCGCAATTCTGTGTGCCAAGGTGTCCACAACGGCCAAGTCGTGGCTAATAAACAGGCAAGCGAATTTGAGCTTGTCCTGCAGATCAAGCAGCAGATCCAGGAAGCGAGCCTGTACCGAAACGTCTAAGGCGCTGGTTGGCTCATCAGCAATCAGCAGGTCTGGGTTTAGTGAAATAGCCCGGGCGATTCCAACTCGCTGTCGCTGACCTCCGGAAAGCTCGTGCGGGTAACGGTTTCTGTAGTTTCTAGGTAGCTCCACTGAATCAAGTAAATCTTCGACAATCTGATTGAGTTTCTCGCCTTCGGCCTTCTTAGCTAGAAGCAGCGGTTCTCCGATGCTCTCGCCAATCGGAAGACGTGGGTTGAGAGAACTACCAGGATCCTGGAACACAACACCTGTTCGTTGACGCAAGCCACGCAGCTGTTTTTGAGTTGCGCCAGCGATCTCCTCGCCAATCAGCTTGATGCTTCCCTCGGAAACAGGCAGCAGACCGATTGCGGCACGGCCAACGGTTGTCTTTCCGGAGCCAGACTCACCAACTAAACCGAGAATTTCACCTTGATAAATTTCGAAACTTACATTCTTAGCAGCGGTGAATGCTGCCACTTTTCCTCGTTTTGGATAGACGATTGAGACATTTTCCATGGATAGAACAGGCTTGGCATCCTTGGGGATTTCAAAGAATCTACGAGCACTTCGGCCCAGTTTTGGAACAGAAGCCAGAAGAGTTTGAGTGTATGGGTGTTGAGGTCTATTAAAAATTTGGTCCGCTGTTCCCTGTTCAACTGAGTGGCCATCCTTCATAACCAGAATTCGATCAGCAAGATCAGCAACGACTCCCATGTCGTGAGTAATCAGGATTACCCCAGACTGGAGTTTTTGATTTAAATTGCGAAGCAAATCAAGAATTTCGGCCTGCACTGTCACATCCAGAGCCGTTGTCGGCTCATCTGCGATGAGCAGTTTTGGATCACAGCTGAGGCTTTGGGCTATCATCGCTCGCTGCCTCTGCCCACCAGAAAGCTGGTGAGGGTAGGAGTTGAATGCTTTTTCTGGATCTGGAAGTTCAACCATTGCAAGCAGCGACAGTGCTCGCTCTTTTGCCTCCGCTTTGGTCATCTTCGGGTAATGCACTTTGAGAGCTTCCGAAATCTGGAATCCAATTGTGTAAACAGGATTGAGAGCGGTCATCGGCTCTTGGAAGATCACGGCGATTTCTTCACCGCGAATTTGACGCAGTCTCTTTTTCTCTGCACCAATCAGCTCCTCGCCCGCTAACTTCACGGAACCAGATGCTCGGCCATTCACCGGGAGTAGCCCTAATAAAGACATCGCGCTTGTGCTCTTTCCAGAGCCAGACTCTCCCACCACAGCCAGCACTTCGCCTGGCGAGACTGAGAAATTGATGTCGGTTGCCGCCATCACCCATTGACCGTCAACCCAGAACTCAACGCCAAGGTTTTTCGTTTCAATTATTGGAGCATTCATCTATTTGCCCCCTAAAGTCTTAGTTGTATGAAATTTCAATCCCGCTTCGGCAAGTACTTGACCATCACCTTCGGCGCTATTCTGGCGCTGGCCATCATCTTGAGTGGTCTCGAATTCGGAATTGCTGAATCCCTCGAAAGTCTGCTGGTTGCCTTCTGGCTTTGGTACAGCTGTTTCTTGCTGCTTTGGAGACCCAGTGTGGTTATCACTGAAACCGGTGTAATTTTGAACAATTTGATTCACCGGATTGAAATCCCTCTGGGCAACATTCAGCGCATCGACACCAAGTGGGCTTTGGAAATCACCACTGAGCAAGGAAGATACGTTTCTTTCTCCGCTGTCGCTCCTGGCAGACATTCCACTTTCACCGCTTCCCGTGATGACGGAAGCTATCTGCCCGAAACCAGTTACGTTGCTGGAACTGTTCGACCCGGGGATTTGATTACTTCCGATTCCGGCGCTGCTGCTTACGAAATTCGACGACGACTCGAACAGCCCCAACTGGTCACTGGACAAATCAGAAAAACGCTGAACAGTAAAAGCCTCATCCTGTGGTTTCTGCTGACAGCTGCAGTCTTTGTATTGCTCTTTTGAACGAATGAGAATCATTTCTGACCTCGCTCCGCAATTAGTTTCTTGAGGTCCTGCCAGGCTCCACCCTGTCTGGGCAAACGTCTTTGTCTTGGATCAAAAGCATCACGTAAACCATCACCAACAAAGTTGATGGCAAGGGCGATAAGAACAATAAAGAGACCTGGATACCAGAACAGCCAAGGTCTGGTCTTGAATGCCTCGTTGTATTCAGAGATGATTTGGCCCAGAGAAATGTCTGGAGCAACAATTCCAAACCCTAGGTAACTCAATGAAGTCTCAATCAAAATGGCGGCGGACATCAGAAGAGTTGCATTCACCACAATCACACCAATTGCATTTGGCAAAATATGCCTGAAGATAATTCTCGCGTTACTTGCGCCCGCTACTCGAGCCGCGTCAACAAATTCACGCTCACGCAGTGATAAGAATTCAGCTCTGACCAATCGCGCAAGGCCTGTCCATGCGATAAGACCTAACAGAATCCCCAGCGAAACAGCATTGCCACCGAAGGTTCTTCCCAGAACAGCGCCTAGAACCAAGGTTGGGATGATGATGATGACGTCTGTGAATCGCATTAGCAGGCTGTCTAGGCGACCGCGGAAGAAACCAGAGACCGAGCCAACAATGACACCGATAAGCGTTGCAATCGTTCCTACCAAAGCAATTACCAATAGAGACTGCTGAATGCCGCGCATAACGCGAGCAAAAATGTCTTTACCTAAGGTGTCTTGCCCAAATGGGTGCTCTCCGATTTGGAAAGGCCAGAGCGAAAGTGTTGGAGTACCTCCGGAATTTAGAACTGGGTAGTTCTCATACCAGTTGTATTTCCACCAACCCTCAATTCGCAAACCGTCAACAATTAGACGGCCAGTCTCTTGATTCACTACCAGCTTGCCGGATCCGCCAATGACCACTCCCACAGATGTGAAAGCAAGTAGGGCAATCAGGAACAAAACAATCAGCGAGGCAACCGCAGCTTTGTGTCGGAAGAATCGACGACGAACGATAGTGCCAAGTGAAAGACCCTCAGTCTCACGCTGCTCAATAGAAATCTCGCGGTTTGACTGCGTCTCATCACTAACAGGTTTCTTTGCCATTAGTTCACCCGGATTCTTGGATCGAGTGCTGAGTAAAGAACATCAGCAACTATGTTGAAAATTACAGCGATGGCCCCTGTGACAATAAAGAACCCCATCACAAGGTTGACATCCACCGCCTGTAGTCCCTTATTAAACAGCGCACCCATGCCCTGCCAGGCAAAGACTCGTTCGGTGATGATTGCACCACCGATCAAACCTGCAATGTCAAAAGTAATGATTGTGGCAATTGGGATCATCGCATTTCTAAATGCGTGACGCATGATTACTGTTCGCTCTGGCAAGCCTTTTGCTCTGGCAGTGCGAATGTAGTCCTGGTTCAACACTTCCAACAAAGAAGCTCGGGAGTAGCGGGTGTAACCGGCCACGGAAACAATCATTAGCGCGATGGTTGGAAGAATAAGGTGGCCAAAGCTATCCAGCATTCTTAGCCACATGTCATCACTTCTAGCTAGTGCAGGCGTAACCGCCCCAATAGTTGAAATGAATCCAGCCTTGAGGCTAATCGCGGCCTTATATTCTTCGAACCTCATAAGCATTTGATCAAGAACCAAGACCAAGACTGACGCTGCACCAATAATCGCGCCAAGCCTCGAAATTTCCTTCTTGTCATCGCCACCAAAGAAGGTTCCAACCACAAAACCAACTACACCCAGAATGACTACGGCAGCCAAGATACCGAGCGGGTTATTGACGAAGAAGAACAAGAACTGCATCGGATACCAAAGAGCAGCCACCGCTGCCACCATGCCAACAGCAGTCCAAACTGCCTTCCTGTCATCTAGTCCTCGATTGAGAATAGTGATTAGGAAAGCAAGTCCGGACGTGAGAAGAATCACACCAATAATTCCAAGCGAAGGACTCTTCAACCACTGAGTCAAGGAAGATAAAGTCAAAATAGCCAGGCTCAATAGCAAGCTAATCCCAAAGACGCGGACTCTGGTCTTTAGGCCTCCACCCACTATTCCTGCAACGACGAGCCCCAGGCCTAATGAAATCAATATGGTTGCGAGCGGCGATAGAACTGGATCATCCAGGAATTGATTGAACCGAATTGCTCCAAATTCCTTTAGTAGAACAGCAACCCAGAAAATTGGAAGCGAGTAGAAAACAAAAGCAAAAAATGTCACCGTGTAGTCGTATCCGGAGTACTGACGAAGAGCAGTAGTCATTCCGATGGTAATACCGACAATGATTGAAAGAATAGTTGCGAGAGTTACGAGCTGCAGGGTCGAGCCCATGGCTGCGCCAAGCGCATCAATGACTGGTTGTTCACCCTGTGCAATGGAAATTCCCAGATCGCAACGACCAATCAGACAGCCTGCTGCTCCCCCAAGCCATAGGAAATATCTCAGAACTGGTGGAACATCAAGATTTAGTCGCTCTTCGAGCGATGCAAGCTGAACAAGCGCCTGTCTAGTGCCGGCAGATCGCAAATCTGCTAAGGGGTCGCCCGACATAGCTGTTAAGACGTAAACAAGAAACGATGCAACTAAGAGCACCACCAGGGTCGCAGCAAGGCGACGAACAACGAATCCAAGCATCTTTGCCTCTCAGTTATGCATAGGGGCCCCCGCCCAAAGGACGGAGACCCCTCTGCACTACCTGTCTAGGTTATCCTGCGACAGGTCTCCAATCCCAGAAGTTCCAGAAGAAGTAAGGAACCAGTGGGTTCATGCTTACGCCCTCTGTGCCCTTGTCCCACCAAGTGAGACCAGGGAACTGGAAGATGGTAATTGAGTATGCGTCGTTCCAGATTTCCTTCTCAGCAGCGAGCTGTAGCTCGAACTGTCTCTCTGGGTCAAGCGCAGTGTTCAGGTCCTTTAGGGCCTGGTCAACATTTGCGTTTGAGTAACCAGAGAAGTTAGAAGGCTGGCCGGTACCGAGGTACTGGTCAGATCCGGTCACTGCTAGTGATGTTGATGCCCACGCGAAGATAACTGCGTCGTGTGGGTTGATGTCAGCACCAGTGAATAGCCAGTCAGGCTCAGACTCGTCAACCACATTGAATCCGGCTAGCGCTGCGTTAGCGGCGATTAGCTCGTACTCCTGGCCACGACGAACGTTGCCTAGTGGGTACCAGAAGCCAACCTCAACTGGAGTGGAAACTCCAGCCTCAGCTAGCAATGCCTTGGCCTGCTCGATACGAGCAGCTGCATCACCAGAGGTATAAACGCTGGAACCGTTTTCTGCAACCATTCGGTCGTAGTTAGGTGATCCAGGAATCAACAGGTGAGAGTTACGTAGCTCAGCATTTGGGTTCAAAGGCTTGATTAGGTTCTCAAGAATTTGCTCGCGAGGAATCGAGAGCAAGAATGCCTGACGGACCAAGCGTGCCTTCTCAGCATCGCCACCGTAAGACGCAGGGTCGAATGGACCGCCGTTGTCGAAGGTTAGGTCGATGTGCTCGTAAGCAGCTTCGTTACCAGTTGCATAGTTTGCATTGGTTAGAGCTGAAACAAGAGCTAGCACGTCAGCAGTTGGCTGACCTGAAGCAATCTGAACCTCACCGTTCTCAACAGCCTGAACAGCAGCAGTTGAGTCAGCGATCTCGCGAATGGTTACGCGCTCGTACTTAGGTGATGGACCCCATGCGAATAGTGGGTTGGATACGAAGGTTACGTACTGGTCTGCAACTGCTTCCTCAACGATGTATGGACCGGAGGATAGAGACTGTAGAGCATCTGGGGTACCAGTGGTCTGGTAACCAGTGTTCCACTTCTCAGCAACTGGCTTCAGCCACTCGAGGTCACCGTTGGTGACTGCATCGATGAACTGTGCCTTTGCATCAGCAGCAGATAGGTCTGGGTATGCCATCTGGACGGTACCGTGTGCCGAAACACCTAGACCGAACTGAAGCTCCCAGTCCACATACTGAATGTCGTATTCAAAAGTCAGCTTGCGACCATCGATTGTTGGAAGCTTGCTTGCAAGGTCAGCGCGAGGGTTAGCGTGCTGGAAAACAAAAGCATCGCCTTCCTTGAAGTAACCAAAGCCAGCTACCCATGAAAGAAGTAGGTCGGCTGCGTCGATTGCAACACCATCTGACCAAACAACACCATCGTTAATGGTGTATTCGACAGTCAGTGGCTCGTCGCTGATCTTTGCGTAGGTACCGAATGCCTCGTTCTTAACAAGTGCTGGGTCACCGTTGTAATAAGTGAAACCAGAACCGGTTAGGTAGGCAGTCAGACCATTCTTTACATTGTTACCGGTGACAGAAGCCGAGTTGTACTCGTCTGAAATGTCATTCCAGGCAACAGTGATAGAGGTTCCCTCGATGATCTCGGACTGGTATGGCAAAGCACAGCCAGATAGTCCGACAGCAACGGCCGCAGTTGCGGCGACGAGGGAGATAGAGCGGAATTTCTTCATTATTCTCCTTGTATATAGCCAGCCTTCAACTCGTGGCTGAGTGCTGATGCTATAAGCCTATTTCGCTAGGACCCCTGTCAGCCAATCCCCACTACCAATTGGGTAACGTTTTAGGACCAAAACCCCAAACCTTCCGCCTAGGTAGCGATATCCTGCAGGAATGAAATCAGGACTGGCGGCTCTTGCTGCAGTGGTCCTATGGTCATCCCTTGCCGCTCTGGCGACGTTACTGCCTGATATTCCGGCATTCCTAAAGACCGGTATTGGCCTTCTCATCGGCTCGCTGATCGCACTCCCATTGGCCAAATTTGATTTGAGAAACCTAAAGGTAAGTTGGGGAACACTGTTGCTCGGCGTGTATGGACTATTCGGTTACCACGCAGCGCTTTTCATTGCATTGCAGACGGCACCAAGTGTTCAAGCTAACCTCGTGAATTATCTGTGGCCTCTATTAATTGTTTTGCTCGCGCCAATCTTCATCAAGTCAAGCAAACTCACTCTTCGCATTGTTTTAGCTTCCGCAATTGGATTCATTGGAGCGGCAGTTGCCGTGCTTTCAGGAGGAACAACCGATGGAGGATTCGCAATTGGTTATCTTTTTGCTCTAGTCGCGGCAGTTGTCTGGGCAACTTACTCACTAGGAACAAAAGTTGTTACCCCGTTTCCAACTGCGGTCGTTGGGCTCTTTGCCCTGGCAGCTGGACTACTGGCACTAGCTTCGCACTGGCTATTTGAAAAACCCACCTCCATTCCGATGGAGTCTTGGCCGCTACTAATCGCACTTGGAGTTGGACCACTGGGGGCTGCATTTTATTTCTGGGATTATGCACTGAAGAACGGCAACCCCCAGCAAGTTGGATTGCTTTCTTTTCTCACCCCGCTACTTTCAACCGCACTACTAGTTGTTGTTAGTGGTTCGACTGTCTCTTACTGGTTACT